>JABLTH010029375.1_pt1 | contig 15469 bp, 11 predicted proteins | sample 7875711 | NCBI WGS metagenome assembly JABLTH01 (sample SAMN14941262, study PRJNA633318) | bioreactor metagenome | isolation source: bioreactor | place: China | collected 2019-03-05 | reverse complement strand
CTTCTTGGTCAGTACCGTGGTGATCGCTGCAGTCAGCGTGGTCTTGCCGTGGTCTACGTGACCAATCGTGCCGACGTTTACGTGCGGTTTCGTACGCTCGAATTTACCTTTTGCCATGATGTCTTTCCTCTACAAAAATGATTATTTCTTGTTGATGATTGCGTCAGCCACGTTTTTCGGAGCTTCGGAATAGTGCTTGAATTCCATGCTGTAGGTAGCACGACCTTGAGACAGCGAGCGCACAGTGGTGGAGTAGCCGAACATTTCGGACAACGGCACTTCAGCACGAATTGCCTTACCGCCACCCGCCATGTCATCCATGCCCTGGATCACGCCGCGACGGGAAGACAAGTCACCCATCACGTCACCCATGTACTCCTCAGGCGTCTCAACTTCAACCGCCATGATGGGCTCCAGCAGGATCGGATCCGCCTTGCGCATACCGTCCTTGAACGCCATGGACGCCGCCATCTTGAAGGCGTTTTCGTTGGAGTCCACATCGTGGTAGGAACCATCGAACAGGGTTACCTTGACATCAACCACCGGGAAGCCGGCCAGGATGCCGTTCGGGATGGTTTCGCGCAGACCTTTTTCCACAGCCGGGATAAATTCGCGCGGCACGGTACCACCCTTGATGGCGTCCACAAACTCGAAGCCCTTACCTTCGCCACTCGGCTCCATGGTGATCCATACGTGACCATACTGCCCCTTACCACCGGACTGCTTGACGAATTTACCTTCGACTTCAACCTTCTTCTTGATCGCCTCACGATAAGCCACTTGCGGAGCGCCAACGTTGGCCTCAACGTTGAATTCGCGACGCATACGATCCACCAGAATTTCCAGGTGCAACTCACCCATACCGGAAATAATGGTCTGGTTGGTTTCCTCGTCGGTACGCACGCGGAAGGAAGGGTCTTCTTGAGCCAGACGACCCAGAGCAATACCCATCTTTTCCTGGTCGGCCTTGGTCTTAGGCTCAACAGCAACGTGAATCACCGGATCCGGGAACACCATGCGCTCCAGAATGACCGGCTTTTCAGAGTCACACAGCGTTTCACCGGTGGTCACATCCTTCAAACCGATACAGGCGGCGATATCGCCCGCCAGAATTTCATCAACCTCCTCACGGTTGTTGGCGTGCATCTGCACGATGCGGCCAATTCGCTCCTTACGACCCTTGACCGAGTTGTAAATGGTGTCACCCTTCTTAAGCACACCGGAATAAACTCGAACGAAAGTCAGCTGACCGACGAACGGGTCGGTCATCAGCTTGAATGCCAGCGCGGAGAAATTCTCCTTGTCGTCAGCCTTACGGGTTGTCGGCTCGCCGGACTCAGTCTCACCCTTCACATCGGGAATATCCACCGGCGACGGCAGCAACTGCACCACGGCATCCAGCATGCGCTGCACACCCTTGTTCTTGAATGCGGAGCCGCACAGCATCGGCTGAATTTCGGTCGCGATGGTACGCTGACGCAGCCCCTGAATAATCTCGGCCTCACTCAACTCACCGGACTCAAGGTACTTATTCATCAGGCCCTCGGAAGCCTCGGCAGCCGCCTCGACCATGTTCTCACGCCACTTGTTCGCCAGTTCGACCAGATCCGCAGGCACATCCTTATACTCAAACTTCATGCCCTGGGAAGCCTCGTCCCAGATGATTGCTTTCATCTTGAGCAGATCGACCACGCCGGTGAAGGTATCTTCCGCACCGATAGGAATCACGATAGGCACCGGATTCGCCTTGAGGCGAGTCTTCATCTGGTCAACCACCTTGAAGAAGTTGGCGCCGGTACGGTCCATCTTGTTCACGAAAGCCAGACGCGGCACCTTGTACTTGTTGGCCTGACGCCACACAGTTTCAGATTGTGGCTGCACACCACCCACCGCACAGTACACCATACAGGCACCGTCCAGCACACGCATGGAACGCTCCACCTCAATGGTGAAGTCCACGTGCCCCGGGGTATCAATGATGTTGAAACGGTGCTCAGGGAAAGACAAATCCATGCCCTTCCAGAAACAGGTCGTTGCAGCAGAGGTAATGGTAATGCCACGCTCCTGCTCCTGCTCCATCCAGTCCATCGTCGCAGCACCATCATGCACTTCGCCGATCTTGTGGTTTACACCGGTATAAAAAAGAATACGCTCGGTCGTCGTCGTCTTGCCGGCGTCGATGTGCGCGCTAATACCGATGTTACGGTAGCGTTCAATAGGAGTTTTACGTGCCACAGCTAGTTACCCTTGTTTTGATACTTAATATTAGAAACGGAAATGGGAGAACGCCTTATTGGCCTCTGCCATACGGTGCACTTCTTCACGCTTCTTCATAGCAGCACCGCGACCTTCGGACGCCTCAACCAGCTCAGCAGCCAAACGCAGCCCCATGGACTTCTCACCGCGCTTGCGCGCAGCATCCCGCAACCAGCGCATTGCCAGCGCGGTGCGACGGGAAGGACGAACCTCAACCGGTACCTGATAGTTAGCACCACCCACGCGACGGCTCTTGACTTCCACCAGCGGGCGCAGATTGCTCACGGCCTGCGTAAACACCTCCAGCGGGTCCTTGCCGGACTTGGTCGTCACCTGGTCGAACGCACCGTAAAGAATGCGCTCCGCGACAGACTTCTTGCCGCCGGTCATCAGCACATTGACGAACTTGGAAACTTCCTGGCTACCGAATTTCGGATCAGGCAGGATGTCGCGTTTTGGTACTTCTCTGCGTCTTGGCATTTACATTCACCTCAAACTTTATCAATGAAGCAGCTTATTAAGCCGCTTTAGGGCGCTTGGCGCCGTACTTGGAACGGGACTGCTTACGATCCTTGACGCCGGCAGTATCCAGACTGCCGCGCACCATGTGGTAACGCACACCAGGCAAGTCCTTTACCCGGCCACCACGCAACAGCACCACAGAGTGCTCCTGCAGATTGTGACCTTCGCCGCCAATGTAGCTAATGACCTCGAAACCGTTGGTCAGACGCACCTTGGCAACCTTACGCAATGCGGAGTTAGGCTTCTTTGGAGTAGTCGTGTACACACGGGTGCACACACCACGTTTTTGCGGGCAGCTTTCCAGCGCAGGCACCTTGCTCTTGCTAACAATTTGCTGACGGCCCTTACTAACCAACTGGTTAATCGTAGGCATTATTAATTCCCAATTAAATAACTGCTAAAAACTTGTAAAAATTATGGGATGGCGAATAGATCCCGCCACCCCGGAAAAGCGGAGCATTTTATTGATCCGCAAAGCTAATGTCAAGCCGTTTCGGTATCACCCGCCGCCGCTTCACTCGCCACTTCAACTGCAGCAACCTCCTCGGCCAATTCAGTGACCGGCGCAGCGTCCACGCCCGCCGCTTGGCGCTTGCGGTTTTCGTGATACGCCAAACCGGTACCGGCAGGAATCAGTCGACCCACAATGACGTTTTCCTTCAAGCCGCGCAGATCATCGCGTTTGCCCAGAATTGCAGCTTCGGTCAACACGCGAGTGGTTTCCTGGAAGGACGCTGCGGAAATGAACGAGTCGGTCGACAGCGAAGCCTTGGTAATACCCAGCAGCACGTACTCATAGCTGGCTGGCTGCTTACCCTCGGCAACTGCGATGTCATTGGCCTCCAGCACATCAGCGCGCTCAACCTGCTCACCCTGGATGAAGCCGGTATCACCGGAATCGGTCACGCGAACGCGACGCAACATCTGGCGCACGATCACTTCAATGTGCTTGTCGTTGATCTTCACCCCTTGCAAACGGTACACGTCCTGCACTTCGTCAATGATGTAGCGGGCCAACGCCTCGACACCTTGCAGGCGCAGGATGTCTTGCGGGTCAGCCGGGCCATCAACAATGGACTCACCCTTGGTCACCACCTGGCCATCATGCGCGGTCACGTGCTTATCCTTGGGAATCAGGAACTCTTGCTGCGCGCCATCGAGATCGGTAATCACCAGACGCTGCTTGCCCTTGGTATCCTTGCCGAAGCTGACGGTACCCGTGGTTTCTGCCAGCATGCCGGCATCCTTCGGCGAGCGGGCTTCGAACAGCTCTGCCACGCGCGGCAGACCCCCGGTAATATCGCGGGTCTTGGAGGATTCCTGCGGGATACGCGCCAGCACTTCACCCACGCCTACTTCCTGGCCATCCTTCACCGTGATGATGCAACCCAGTTGGAAGGTGATGCTAACCGAAGCGTCACTGCCGGTCACTTTTACTTCATTGCCGTTTTCGTCCAGCAGTTTCACCTGCGGGCGCAAGCCCTTGGATTGCTGACCGCCGCGCTGCTTAGGATCAATCACCACCAGCGTGGACAAGCCGGTCACATCATCAATCTGCTTGGCAACGGTCACGCCTTCTTCGACGTTCTCGAACTTCACACGGCCAGCGTACTCGGTGATAATCGGGCGGGTGTGCGGATCCCACATCGCCAGCGCCTGACCAGCCTTGACAGCCTTGCCATCCATGGTCTGCAGGGTGGCGCCGTAAGGGATCTTGTGACGCTCGCGCTCACGCCCTTGCTCATCGGCAATCACCACTTCGCCATTACGCGAAATCACGATCTGCTCGTTGCGGGTAGTGGTCACATATCTCATCGTGGAGGTGAAATTCACCACACCATTCGACTTGCTTTCCACCTGCGACACCGAAGCGGTACGCGATACCGCACCACCAATGTGGAAGGTACGCATGGTGAGCTGGGTACCCGGCTCACCGATGGACTGCGCGGCAATGACGCCCACTGCTTCGCCCATGCTGATCAGCTTGCCGCGACCCAGGTCGCGACCGTAGCACTTGGCGCAAATCCCATAGCGCGTTTCGCAAGTCAGTGCAGTGCGCACCTTGACTTCGTCAATGCCCAGCGCCTCGATTTTCTCCACTTCGTCTTCAGTCAGCAGCGTGCCGGCCTCATACACGGTTTCCTGAGTCTCAGGGTGGATCACGTCCAGCGCGGCCACACGGCCCAGGATGCGGTCATGCAACGGCTCAACCACTTCACCGCCCTTGACCAGCGCCTTGGTCACCAGACCTTCGGAGGTACCGCAATCATGCTCGGTCACCACCAGATCCTGGGTCACATCCACCAGGCGGCGGGTCAGGTAACCGGAGTTTGCGGTCTTCAGTGCGGTATCGGCCAGGCCCTTGCGCGCACCGTGGGTCGAAATAAAGTATTGCAGCACGTTCAGGCCATCACGGAAGTTCGCGGTAATCGGCGTTTCAATAATGGAACCGTCCGGCTTCGCCATCAGGCCGCGCATACCGGCCAACTGGCGCACCTGAGCAGCGGAACCGCGGGCGCCGGAGTCAGCCATCATGTAGATGGAGTTGAAAGATTCTTGGCGGACGGCCTTACCATCCTTCATCACCTGCTTGCCATCGGCATCCAGAACGGGCTCTTCGCGCAACTGCTTCATCATGGCGTCCGCCACCTTGTCGCCGGCACGACCCCAGATGTCCACCACCTTGTTGTAGCGTTCGCCCTGAGTCACCAAGCCAGAGGTGTATTGATCTTCGATCTCCTTCACTTCGGCTTCTGCGGCGGCGATCAATTCGCCCTTTTCTGGCGGCACCAGCATGTCGTTCACCGCAATGGAAATACCGGCACGGGTCGCGTAGCGGTAGCCGGTGTACATCAGCTTGTCGGCGAAAATCACGGTTTCGCGAATACCAACTCGACGGAAGCTGGCGTTGATCAGCTTGGAAATCTCCTTCTTCTTCAATGCCTTGTCGATGTAGCTGAAAGGCAAGCCGGCAGGCAGAATTTCCGACAGCAACGCACGGCCAATCGTGGTTTCGTAACGGGTAATTTTGTCACCTTCGGTGGCCGGATCGAACTCTTTCAGGCGAATGGACACCTTGGCGTGCAAATCTACCAGACCGTTGTCATAGGCGCGCTGAGCTTCCTGGATGTCGGCAAACTTCATGCCTTCCCCCCGTGCCGCCACCTTCTCGCGGGTCATGTAGTACAGGCCCAGCACGATATCCTGCGATGGCACAATGATCGGTTCGCCATTGGCCGGGCTCAACACGTTATTGGAAGCCAGCATCAGGGTGCGTGCTTCCATCTGCGCTTCCAGGCTCAGCGGTACGTGCACAGCCATCTGGTCGCCGTCGAAGTCGGCGTTGAACGCGGCACAAACCAGCGGATGCAATTGGATCGCCTTGCCCTCGATCAGGATAGGCTCGAACGCCTGGATACCCAGTCGGTGCAGCGTGGGCGCGCGGTTCAGCATCACCGGATGCTCGCGAATCACGTCTTCCAGGATGTCCCAAACCTCTGGACCTTCCTCCTCGACCTTTTTCTTGGCGGCCTTGATGGTGGTGGCCAGGCCCAGCACTTCCAGCTTGTGGAAAATGAACGGCTTGAACAGCTCCAATGCCATCTTCTTCGGCAGGCCGCACTGATGCAGCTTGAGTTGCGGGCCCACCACAATCACGGAGCGACCGGAATAGTCCACGCGCTTGCCCAGCAGGTTCTGGCGGAAACGACCGCCCTTGCCCTTGATCATGTCAGCCAGAGACTTCAGCGGACGCTTGTTGGCGCCGGTCATGGCCTTGCCGCGACGGCCGTTGTCCAGCAGCGAGTCCACGGCCTCCTGCAGCATGCGCTTTTCGTTGCGCACGATGATTTCAGGCGCCTTCAGTTCCAGCAGGCGCTTCAAGCGGTTGTTACGGTTGATGACGCGGCGATACAGGTCGTTCAGGTCGGAGGTGGCAAAACGGCCACCGTCCAGCGGCACCAGCGGACGCAGTTCCGGTGGCAACACCGGCAGCACTTCCAGGATCATCCATTCCGGCTTGATGCCGGATTTCTGGAACGCTTCCAGCACTTTCAGGCGCTTGGCGATCTTCTTGATCTTGGCTTCAGAGCCGGTTTCGCTCAGATCCTTGCGCAGGGTTTCGATTTCGGAGTGGATATCCATGGTGCGCAGCAACTCGCGCACGCCCTCGGCGCCCATGCTGGCGGAGAATTCGTCGCCGTATTCTTCCACCTTGGCCAGGTAGTCCTCTTCGGTCAGTAACTGGCCGCGAGTCAGCGGGGTCATGCCGGGGTGTACCACCATGTAGGCTTCGAAATACAGCACGCGCTCGATGTCGCGCAGGGCGATGTCCAGCACCATGCCCAGACGGCTCGGCAGGCTCTTCAGGAACCAGATGTGGGCAACCGGCGAAGCGAGGTCGATGTGACCCATGCGTTCGCGGCGCACCTTGGACAGCGTGACTTCAACGCCGCACTTTTCGCAGATCACGCCGCGATGCTTGAGGCGCTTGTATTTGCCGCACAGGCACTCGTAGTCCTTGACCGGCCCGAAAATCTTGGCGCAGAACAGGCCATCGCGTTCCGGCTTGAAGGTACGGTAGTTAATAGTTTCCGGTTTTTTGACTTCGCCATAGGACCAGGAACGGATTTTCTCGGGGGAAGCCAGTGCGATCTTGATCGCGTCAAACTCTTCTTCCTGCGTGACTTGCTTGAATAGGTCTAATAATGCTTTCACCTGATTCTCCTTAATTACGTTCCAGATCGATATCAATGGCCAGCGAGCGGATTTCCTTCACCAGCACGTTGAAGGATTCCGGCATGCCGGCATCAATCTTGTGCTCGCCCTTGACGATGTTTTCATACACCTTGGTACGGCCGGAAACGTCATCGGATTTAACCGTGAGCATTTCCTGCAGGGTGTAGGAGGCACCATAGGCCTCCAGTGCCCACACTTCCATTTCACCAAAGCGCTGACCACCAAACTGCGCCTTGCCGCCCAGCGGCTGCTGCGTGACCAGGCTGTAAGGCCCGGTGGAACGCGCGTGCATCTTGTCATCCACCAGGTGGTGCAGTTTGAGCACATGCATGTAACCCACCGTCACTGGACGCTCAAACTCCTCGCCGGTACGCCCGTCGCGTAGCACCGCCTGGGTCTTGGCGGCAGTCAGGCGCAGGCGCTCTGCCAGTTCATCCGGGAACGCCAGATCCAGCATAGCGCGAATGTCGGATTCCGCAGCACCGTCAAACACTGGCGTGGCAAACGGCACACCTTGCTTGAGGTTGGTTGCCAGTTCAAGGATTTCGCTATCCGTCAGGGATTTGAGATCTTCCTTGTTGCCACTGGTGTTGTAAACCTGCTCCAGCAGCTTGCGGATATCAGCCACCTTGGCCTGTGCTTCCAACATTTCCTGAATGCGCAGCCCCAGACCCTTGGCAGCCCATCCCAGATGAACTTCCAGAATCTGGCCGATGTTCATCCGGGACGGCACGCCCAGCGGGTTCAGCACGATCTCCATCGGCGTACCGTCGGCCATGTGCGGCATATCCTCAACCGGCACGATCTTGGACACCACACCCTTGTTACCGTGACGGCCTGCCATCTTGTCGCCAGGCTGCAAGCGGCGTTTCACCGCCACATAGACCTTGACCATCTTCTGCACGCCTGGCGGCAGTTCGTCGCCCTGGGTCAGCTTGCGTTTTTTCTCTTCAAACATGGCGTCGAAATTGACGCGTGCCTGCGCCAGGCTATCCTTCACCTGCTCCAATTGGCGCGCCACTTCTTCGTCTGCCAGGCGGATGTCAAACCAGTCATGACGGTTGAGATCGTCCAGATAAGCAGCCGTCAGCACCTCACCCTTCTTCAGCTTCTTCGGGCCGCCATTCACGGTCTTACCCTCAATCAGGCGACGGATACGGCCGAATGCATCGTCTTCCACGATGCGCATCTGGTCGCCCAGATCCTGCTGGTAGTGGTTAAGCTGGTCATCAATGATCTGCTGTGCACGGGCATCGCGTTCGATGCCTTCGCGGGTGAACACCTGCACGTCGATGACCGTGCCGGACATGCCGGACGGAATACGCAACGAGGTATCTTTGACGTCAGACGCTTTTTCGCCAAAAATCGCGCGCAGCAGCTTTTCTTCCGGCGTCAACTGGGTTTCGCCCTTGGGCGTCACCTTGCCGACCAGCACGTCGCCGGCTTCGACTTCCGCACCGATATAGATAATGCCGGATTCATCCAGACGGCCCAGCATGCGCTCGGACAGGTTGGAAATATCACGGGTGATTTCTTCCGCGCCCAGCTTGGTATCACGGGCAACCACCGTCAATTCCTCAATGTGGATCGAGGTATAACGGTCATCGGCCACCACGCGCTCGGAGATCAGGATCGAGTCTTCGAAGTTGTAGCCATTCCACGGCATGAACGCCACCAGCATGTTCTGGCCCAAAGCCAGCTCGCCCATATCGGTCGACGCACCGTCGGCGATGATGTCGTTACGGGCAATGCTATCGCCCATTTTCACCAGCGGACGCTGGTTGATGTTGGTGTTCTGGTTGGAACGGGTGTACTTGGTCAGGTTGTAGATATCCACGCCGACTTCACCGGCACTGGCTTCGTCGTCGTTAACACGCACCACGATACGGCCGGCGTCGACATAGTCCACCACGCCGCCACGGCGCGCCTTGACCACGGTGCCGGAGTCGGCAGCCACAGTACGTTCAATGCCGGTACCGACCACGGCCTTCTCGGCGCGCAAGCAAGGCACCGCCTGGCGTTGCATGTTGGCGCCCATCAGTGCGCGGTTGGCGTCGTCGTGCTCCAGGAATGGAATCAACGAAGCAGCCACCGACACGATCTGCCCTGGCGCCACGTCCATGTACTGAACCTCGCTCGGACCCTTCATGGTGAACTCATTGTGGTGCCGGCAGGACACCAGCACATCGGTGAACTTGCCGCTCTTGTCCAGTTCCGCATTCGCTTGCGCGATCACGTACTGCGCCTCTTCAATGGCGGACAGGAAATCGATCTTGTCGGTCACCTTGCCATTTTCCACGCGCAGATATGGCGTCTCCATGAAGCCATAGCGATTGGTGCGGGAATACAGCGCCAGCGAGTTGATCAGGCCGATGTTCGGACCTTCCGGCGTCTCAATCGGGCACACGCGGCCATAGTGCGTGGGATGCACGTCACGCACTTCAAAGCCGGCACGCTCGCGGGTCAAGCCGCCCGGGCCCAGCGCGGAAACACGGCGCTTGTGGGTGATCTCGGACAGCGGGTTGGTCTGGTCCATGAACTGCGACAGCTGCGAAGAGCCAAAAAACTCGCGAATCGCACTGGAAACCGGTTTGGCGTTGATCAGGTCATGCGGCATCAGGTTATCGGATTCGGCCTGCGACAAGCGCTCCTTCACTGCACGCTCAACACGCACCAGACCGGTACGGAACTGGTTTTCAGCCAACTCGCCGACGGAACGCACGCGACGGTTGCCCAAGTGGTCAATGTCGTCAATCTCACCACGGCCATTGCGCAGTTCAACCAGCACACCCACAACGGCGAGAATGTCGTCGTTGGAGAGCACATTGGCGCCCTCTTCGCCCATAGGCCCAACGCGCGAATAGAAGCGCTTCAGCCAATTGGCGGTGCGGTCTTCAATTTTTTCCGGATACGCGCGACGATTGAACTTCATGCGGCCGACTGACGACAGGTCGTAAGAGTCTTCGCTGAAGAACAGGCGGTTAAACAGCAGCTCAACGGCTTCTTCAGTGGGTGGCTCGCCCGGACGCATCATGCGGTAAATAGCCACGCGCGCTGCGTATTGGTCAGCAATTTCATCAATGCGCAGGGTCTGGGAAATGTAGTCACCATGATCCAGGTCGTTGGAGTACAGCACTTCAAGCTTAGTCACACCAGCGTCACGCAGCTTCTCGAAATTGGTTTCGGTGATTTCATCGTTGGCATTGGCAATAATTTCGCCGGACTCTTTGTCCACGATATTTTTTGCAATGGTGCGGCCCAGCAGGAAATCGTCGGGCACCGCGATCTTGCTGATACCGGCCTTTTCCATGTCGCGGATATGCTTGATGGTAACGCGCTTGTCCTTGGCAACAATGACATTGCCAGCCTTGTCGACGATATCGAACTTGGCCACCTCACCGCGCAGACGCTCAGGCACGAGCTCCATCTGCACACCCTTTTTGCTGATGTGGAAGGTGTCGTTGTCGTAGAACAGTTCCAGAATCTGCTCAGGGGTATAGCCCAGCGACTTGAGCAGAATGGTCACCGGCATCTTGCGGCGACGGTCAACACGGAAATACAGATAGTCCTTGGGGTCAAACTCGAAGTCGAGCCATGAACCACGGTAAGGAATGATACGCGCGGAGAACAGCAGCTTGCCCGAGGAGTGGGTCTTGCCGCGGTCATGTTCAAAGAACACGCCCGGGGAGCGGTGCAGCTGCGACACGATGACGCGCTCGGTACCATTGATGACGAACGAGCCGTTCTCGGTCATCAGCGGCAGTTCGCCCATGTAGACTTCTTGCTCCTTGACTTCCTTTACCGTAGGCTTGGAGGCCTCTTTATCCATAATGGTCAGGCGTACCTTGACGCGCAGCGGCGCAGCGAAGGTCAGGCCGCGCTGCTGACATTCCTTGACATCAAACGGCACCTGGCCCAGTTGATAGCTAACGTAGTCAAGCCGAGCATTACCGGAATGGCTAACGATGGGGAATACAGAGCCGAAAGTGGCCTGCAGACCTTCGTTTTTGCGTGCTTCCTGCGGCACGTCGGCTTGCAGGAATGCGCGATAGGATTCCAATTGCATTGCCAGCAGGTACGGCACTTCCTGCACGCTTGCGCGTTTGGCAAAGCTTTTACGGATACGTTTTTTTTCAGTAAATGAATAGCTCACTGGCAGTTCTCCACGGGCTAGATAGAGGGCAGAAGACAGGTGTACAGCCACACACCTGCCTTACGGACGCTTCTGTAAATTCAGCGGCTGCACCCTGAACTTACAGAAACACCCAATACCACTTAAAGCCTGCCGCACAAAAAGGCGAAGGCTGGCGGGAAAAATTCCCGCCAGCCCGAACCCTGATACTACAATTACTTGATTTCGCCAGTTGCGCCAGCTTCGATCAGCTTCTTCAGTGCAGCGTCAGCATCAGCCTTGGACACGCCTTCCTTGACAGCCTTAGGAGCGCCATCAACCAGGTCCTTGGCTTCCTTCAGGCCCAGAGCGGTGATTTCGCGAACAGCCTTAATCACGCCAACCTTGTTGTCGCCAGCGCCGGTCAGAATCACGTCGAACTCGGTCTTTTCTTCAGCAGCGGCAGCAGCGCCACCAGCAGCAGGTGCAGCAGCCACAGCAACAGCGGCAGCAGCAGCGGATACGCCGAACTTTTCTTCCAGATCCTTGATCAGTTCAGACAGTTCCAGAACGGACAGGTTTGCAATTGCATCAATAATTTCTGCTTTGGACAGAGCCATTTGTATTTCTCCTGAAAACTTAAAAATTACAAAGATTAAAAACTGAGGTTACGCAGCCTGCTTCTGGTCACGCACTGCGGCAAGACCACGCACAAACTTCGTCGGCACTTCGTTGAGCGTGCGAACGAATTGAGCAACTGGAGCCTGCATGGTGCCCAGCAACTTGGCCAACAACTCTTCACGGCTCGGCAACGAAGCCAGGGCCTTGATGCCATTGGCATCCATGACCTGATTCGGCAACGCACCAGCCTTGATCACGAACTTGTCGTTAGTCTTGGCAAAGTCATTCAGCACTTTGGCCGCAGCTACCGGGTCCGCAGAAATGCCGAACACCAGCGGACCAACCATTTGCGCAGACAGAGCAGAAAACGGGGTACCGTCAACAGCACGACGCACCAGCGTATTCTTGAGAACACGCAGGTAAATACCGGATTTTCTTGCCTGGGCGCGCAACTGGGTCAGTTCGCCCACTTCCAAGCCACGATACTCAGCGAGAATGATCGACTGGGCGGTAGCGATTTTTTCGCTCACCTCTGCGACAACTGCTTTTTTCTCTTCAAGATTAAGACTCAAAGTCTTCCTCCTTCCGTTGATTAAACCTTCAGCGGCACGACGGCCGATGAAGACCCTCCACGGCGAACCTTTATGTCAGGAAAATCCTGTCTGGGGGAACGCCATCTGCGTAGGACTCCAGCCACTTGCACCGGAAATTAAGCCAGGGATCACTCCCCGGCTCCTACGGTCTTTGATAACCTCGCCACCCATACCGCAGGCGGCGAGCCCAAAGCCCTGCAATGCCACACCAAGTGTGGCATTTATTCTTTTAGACCAGATTAGCCTGGTCTACGCGGATGCCAACACCCATGGTGCTGGAAACCGACAACTTTTTCAGGTACACGCCCTTGCTGCTTGCCGGCTTGGACTTATTCAGAGCCTCAACCAGCGCCAGCAGGTTACCCTTCAACGCATCTACGCCGAAAGAAGCGCGACCGATAGTGACGTGCACGATACCCGCCTTGTCGGTACGGTACTGAACTTGACCTGCCTTAGCGTTTTTTACCGCTTCGGCAACATTCGGGGTCACCGTACCAACCTTGGGGTTAGGCATCAGGCCGCGTGGACCAAGAATCTGACCCAAGCCACCGACGATACGCATCGCGTCCGGCGTTGCAATCACCACATCAAAATCGAGGAAACCGCCCTTGATCTGTTCTGCCAGATCGTCAAAACCGACGATGTCGGCGCCAGCAGCCTTGGCCGCATCAGCATTTGCACCTTGTGCAAACACTGCCACGCGTGAGGTCTTGCCGGTACCGTGCGGCAGCACCAGAGCGCCACGCACCAGTTGGTCCGACTTACGCGCATCAATCCCAAGATTGACCACCGCATCAACGGATTCATCAAACTTGGCGGTAGCGGTTTCCTTCACCAGCGCCAGCGCATCGGACAGTGGGTAAGCCTTGTTGCGGTCAACCTTGGCGGACAGCGCTTGAATACGTTTAGAAATCTTAGCCATTTACACGCCCTCCACTTCAATACCCATGCTGCGCGCGCTGCCCGCGATGGTGCGAACAGCCGCATCCAGGTCAGCAGCCGTCAGGTCCGGAGCCTTGGTCTTCGCGATTTCTTCAGCTTGCGCACGAGAAATCTTGCCCACCTTATCGGTGTGCGGCCGCGCACTGCCCTTGTCAATTTTTGCCGCCTTCTTGATCAGCACAGTGGCCGGAGGCGTCTTCATGATGAAGGTAAAACTCTTGTCGGCGAAAGCGGTAATCACCACCGGCACCGGCAAACCAGGCTCCACGCCTTGGGTTGCCGCGTTAAACGCCTTACAGAACTCCATGATATTAAGACCGCGCTGACCCAGTGCCGGGCCAACAGGGGGACTAGGATTGGCTTTGCCTGCAGGGATCTGCAGCTTGATATAGCCGATGACTTTCTTTGCCATTGCTTACTCCTCAATGTGGGTGCAACCGCCAGGTTCGCTGGCTCCCCGTGAAAATTGTCGCGCGAACGCGACCCCTCTGAATCAGGCCTTTTCGACCTGACTAAAATCCAGCTCAACCGGCGTTGCGCGACCAAAAATAGTCACCGAAACCCGCATCTTGCTCTTTTCGTAGTTTACGTCCTCCACCACACCATTAAAGTCGGTGAATGGACCTTCCTTGACGCGAACCATCTCGCCATTCTCGAACAGCACCTTGGGCCTAGGCTTCTCAACGCCCTCTTGCATCTGGTGCATGATGTCAGCCACTTCCTTGTCGGTAATCGGCGTCGGCTTCAACGCAGAGCCTCCAACAAAGCCAGTGACGCGCGGCGTATTTTTTACCAGGTGCCAGGTGTCATCGTTCATGTCCATCTGCACCAGCACATACCCCGGGAAGAACTTACGCTCGGAAATGGACTTCTGCCCACCCTTCATTTCGATCACTTCTTCGACCGGCACCAGAATGTCACCAAACTTGTCCTGCATGCCAGAGCGCTCAATGCGCTCGAGCAAAGCGCGCTGCACCGATTTTTCAAAACCGGAATAAGCGTGTACCACGTACCAGCGCATTGCCATTAGTCTGCCCGCCCCATTACCACTTTGATTGCATACAACAGCGACAAGTCCACCACCCACATGAACACCGCCATCACCAACACCAAGGCAAACACCACACCCGTGGTCTGCATCGTTTCTTTCCGACTCGGCCAAACAACCCTGCGCGCCTCGGCGATAGAGTCTTTTGCAAATGCAACACCTTCACGTCCGATTGGTGTCGTCCACACCACAGCAAAAGCCGCGACAATTCCCGCAGCAACGGACAGGAATCGCACCACCGCCGGCTTATCTCCCAAAAGATAAAAGCCGGCAATGCCAGCGACTACCATCAAAACAGCAAGCAACAACCTAATTTTTTGCATGATTTATTTGCAAGCTATACCTGATAAGGTGGCAGGCCAGGAGGGCCTCGAACCCCCAACCTTCGGTTTTGGAGACCGACACTCTGCCAATTGAGCTACTGGCCTAATAACGCTTCAGGAAATAACGCGGGCCGCACCACGTGCAGCCCGCGAAAAACCCCGCTTTAATGATTACTCGATAACCTTGGCCACAACACCGGCGCCGACGGTACGACCGCCTTCACGGATAGCGAAGCGCAGACCTTCTTCCATCGCGATCGGGGCAATCAGTGCCACGGTGATGGAGACGTTGTCGCCAGGCATCACCATTTCGGTG
>JABLTH010112795.1_pt1 | contig 15473 bp, 12 predicted proteins | sample 7875711 | NCBI WGS metagenome assembly JABLTH01 (sample SAMN14941262, study PRJNA633318) | bioreactor metagenome | isolation source: bioreactor | place: China | collected 2019-03-05 | reverse complement strand
TATCGCCCAGCCGATACAGGCAATCGGTTCGGTCAACTGCCGGAATCCAGCGGACACTGGGCGATCGACCCGGATGTATTTATCGCCGCAGACGGCAAGCGCTACCTGACCTGGTCGTGCACCGGCCATGGCGATTCGGCATTTCCACAACGGATATGCCTGGCGCCGTTGCGCGATCCCACCCACGTCGGCGGGCCCACCGTGGTGCTGTCGACGCCTTCCGAACCGTGGGAGATGCGTGGCAAGCCGATCCAGGAGGGTCCGGTAGGCTACACCCGCGACGGGCGGAGCTATATCACCTATTCCGCGAGCGCGAGCTGGATCCCCGACGACTACGCGGTCGGCCTGCTGTCGCTAGCACCGGGTGCTTCGCCGCTCGCCGCGGCATCCTGGCGAAAGTCGGGGCCGATCTTCGATCATCACGGCTCGGTATACGGCCCCGGCTCGGTGGTGTTTGTGCCGTCGCCGGACGGCACGCAATGGTGGAACCTCTATCACGCGATCGAGCGCCTGGATTGCGATCCGGCCTACCGCTGCCGCGACATCCGCATGCAACCGATGCACTTCGACCCGCACGGCGCGCCCGTGCTGGGCGATCCCGTCGACGTCGGCGCGCCGCTGGCTGTGCCCTCCGGCGACCGCGACTGACACCTTCGAGGCCCCGCTGATGTCTGCACGTTTCTGCAACGCCTGGTACGCCCTTTCCATCGCAGCCACCCTCACCGTCGCTGCTCCGGATGTCGCGCGGGCGGCTTCGCCGACCGCCTGGGTGGGCGCATGGGAGGCGGCCATGATCCGTGCACCGGCCCCCGCCAACGACGTCACCGGGGCGCACCATGCGCTACTCGTGCAGGACCGCACCCTGCGTGAGCTGGCCCGCGTCGGCATAAGCGGCCACGCCGTCCGCATCGTGCTGGACAACCGCTTCGGCACAGCACCGGTCACCTTCGATGCCGTCTCGATCGGACAGGAAGCGGTTGGATACCTGTTGAACCGGACGAGCCTGGTGCCTGTTCACTTCGGAGGCGAAGCCCGGGTGACCCTGGCGCCGGGCGCTCGCATCATCAGCGACCCGGTGACATTCCCGGTGACCGTCGGCGACGTGGTCGGCGTGAGCCTCCATGTCGCCGGCACGGCGGTGGCCGGAAGCTGGCATCCGGACCCGCGCAACCAGATGTACCTCTCCGGCCCCGGCCCCGGCGACCAGACCATGACGCCGGGGCTGGTGGGCCAGACCGGGCTGGCCGGTGCGGCGTGGCTGACCCGTATCGATGTCCAGCCGGCAGTGCCTGCCCGGGCGATCGTGGCCTTGGGCGACTCCATCACCAACGGCTTCCGCGCCAGCCAGTTGGTGGCATGGCCCGACGTGCTGCAGGATCGCCTGGCGGCGAAGCATTGCACGCGCAGCGTCGTCAATGCCGGCATCGACGGCAACCAGGTGGCCGCGGCGCGCGGAACCTTCGGCATGGGCGAGGCCATGCGCGACCGGGTGACAGTCGATGCGCTCGACGTGCCCGGGGTCTCGGCGTTGCTGCTGCTCGGCGGCATCAATGACATCGGGCTATCCACCATGGCAGCGCATGCCCACGGCGAGCCCACCCCGTCGGCTGATGCGCTGGCGAACCCGGTGATTGCCGCGGACAAGGCCATTCTCGCTGCTGCCCACGCACGCGGCGTGCGTGTCTATGCAGGTACCGTGTTGCCGTTCGCGGCGACCACCGAAACCTATACGGCCCAGGGCGAAGCCGCCCGGCAGAAGATCAATGCCTGGATCCGCGATGCCGCCGGATTCGATGGCGTGATCGATTTCGATGCCGCCCTGCGCGATCCCGCGCACCCGACTAGGCTCAGGCCCCTCGATGACAGCGGCGACAACCTCCATCCCAGCGATGCAGGCTATCGCGCCATGGCCGACGCGATACCGCTTGCGCTCTTCCACTGCCACTGATCCGGGCGCTAACGCGGCGCCCGGACGAGGAGAATTTTTCGCGCGCCAGCCCTTTCGACGGCAGGCCTTAGCGCTCGCCTTCGCCCTTGCCGTACCCGTGCACGCCGCCAACCGGCCAGATCCAGACGCCGTGGTCGGCACCCGGCTTGCCGACGGCACCGGCTACCCCTCGCTGGTGCGGCTGTCGCACCAGGCCGACCCCGGTGCCGATGGCCGCGTGCTGCTGGTGTTCGAGCAGCATGGCCTGGCGGGTATCCCGTTGTGGCGCAGCGACGACGACGGCGCGCACTGGCACTTCCAGCAGAACGTGATCGACCAGGCCACGCACCACGACGCGCGGCACTGGCAATTGCGCTGGCAACCGAATCTCACCGAAGCCTGGCGCGATAGCGGCCCGCTGAAACGAGGCACCTTGCTGCTGGCCGCCAACGCGACGGGCGACAACACGCAGGGCCGGCTGGTTGCCGAGGACCTGCAGCTCTACGCCTCCACCGACCAGGGCCGGCACTGGCATTACCGCGGCTCGATCGTCCGCGGCGGCGGCAACCCGTCGGACAAGGACAACCGCGGCGTGTGGGAGCCGAACGTGCACATCCTCGACAACGGCCGCATGGTCGCCTACTACTCGTCCGAGCAGCACAAGGCCGAGGGCTACAACCAGCTGCTGGCGCACAAGGTCTCCAGCGATGGCGGTGCGAGCTGGGGACCGGAGCACGTCGACGTGGCCATCGGCGGCGGCGTGCAGCGGCCGGGCATGGCAGTGGTCACGCGCCTGCCGGACGGTCGCTACGTGATGACCTACGAGAACATCGACGGCCCGGACAACGGCCAGGTGTTCTTCAAGACCAGCGCCGACGGGCTGGACTTCGGCAACCCGCACGACCACGGCACGGCGGTGATGACCGCGGCCGGCGGCTGGCCGGCGGCCTGCCCCACCGTGCAGTGGCTGCCGATGGGCGAAGACCCGAAGCACGGCGTGCTGGTGGTGCTGGCCGAGCGTGCCGGCGGCGGCGCGGATCCGGGCGGCCGCAGCCTGTGGTGGAACGCCGACGATGGGCGCGGGCCCTGGTGGCGTCTGCGCGCGCCGGTACAGAAGCGCACTGGCAACATCCACGCTGGCTGGACCCAGGCGCTGATGGTGCGCCGGGACGGCACGCTGCTGCAGGTGTCCTCGTCGTCCGACGCGCAGGCGCCGGAGGATGCGGCGCGCAACGTGATGCTCTACGCCAGCCGCAAGGTCGCCTTCGACCGGTACGAGGCGGAAGACGCGGCGCGCCACGCGGCGGTGCAAATCGACGACCCCACCGCCTCGCTGGGCGGCAAGGCCCGCGTGGCCTCGGCTCCGGACGGGGCGCTGGACTTCCCCGTGCACCTGCTGCGCGCCGGCCCGCGCGACCTCGCCGTGCGCTGGCAGGACCTCGGATTCGCCACGGCGCCGACGGTCAGCATCGATGGCAAGCCGGTCGCGCTGAACGAATCGCCCGATCGCGACGGTTGGCAGATCGCCCGCGGCACAGTCGTGCTGGCGCCGGGCGATCACCTCGTCACCGTGCGCGGCGGCGCGCACGCGATGGATGTGGATTACCTGCAACTCGCGCCCGTCACGGGCCACTGACCTCACTACAACAACACGCGGAATAGGCCGGCGGATGAAACCATCCGCCGGATCGACACGGGGAGTCATCGCGTCGCCGGCATCGGGCCGGCGACATGGACGCCGCTGCGCGCGGCATCAGGGAGATGCACCATGATCGCTTCGACCACACCCGGCTGGCGGCGCCTTGCCGCTCTCGCCGTGTTGTTCCTTGTCTGTCTGTTCGTCCAGCATCCGGCCCGTGCCGCCAGCGGTACCGTGCTCCTGGGCAGCACCCTGTATCCCCGTGTCGTCCGGCTCGAACACGGGCCGGTATCGGTGCGGGGGCGGCTGATCGCCAGCACCAACGGCATCATCTTCCAGAGCACCGACAATGGCGCGAGCTGGAGCCTGCTCGGCCCGGTGCCGACGGTGAACGGCAGCACCGAGCGCTGCTGCGCCACGCTGTACGAGTTGCCGCAGCCGGTGGGCTCGCTCGCCGCCGGCACACTGATATCGGCGGCCTCGTATTTCTCCGGCGGCACGCCGGCGATCGAGGTCTACACCAGCACCGACCAGGGCCACAGCTGGAGCTATCACTCCACGCCGGTGATCGGCGGCGACGGTAGCCACGGCCTGTGGGAGCCCGAGTTCGAGGTGGCCAACGATGGCGCGCTGGTGATGTTCTGGTCCGATGAGACCGATGCCTGCTGCAGCCAGAAGCTGGCGCAGATCCGCAGCTACAACGGCACGTCATGGCAGGACAGGACCGACACCGTGCGCAGCACGATCCCCGGCGATCGCCCGGGCATGATCACCGTCAGCCACCTGCCCGACGGTCACTTCTTCATGAGCTACGAGCTGTGCGGACCGGCCGCCTGCACGGTGTTCTCGCGGGTCTCGGTGGACGGCTGGAACTTCGGCGACCCGACCAACATGGGCAGCAAGGTGCAGACCGCCAGCGGCCAGTACCTGGAGCACGCGCCACTGAACCGCTGGAGCCCGTCGGTGCTGTCCAGCAACGGCGCGATCCTGCTGGTCGGCCAGGTGATGGTCGAGTCCAACGGCAGCGTGTCGCCGTCGAACGGCAAGGTGCTGTTCGTCAACACCAACACCGACGGCACGGGCAACTGGTACACCATCGCCGCTCCCGTGCAGGTGCCCGCCGCCTACGACAACTACTGCCCGAACTACTCCTCCGCCCTGCTGCCGGCGGAAGACGGCTCGAACATCCTCGAGCTGGCCTCGGACTACCTCAACGGCGGCTGCATCACCTACTTCGCCAGCGAGGCCTGGAACCGGCTGCCGGCCGATGGGTCCACGCACGTGTTCCGCAGCGTGCAGGCGCCGTCGCTGTGCCTGGACAACACCGGCTGGTCTACCGCCAACAACACCAGCGCCGAGCTGTGGGACTGCAATGGCCTGTCCGTGCAGAACTGGACCGTGCACGCCAAGGGCAGCGGCTGGTTCTCGATCCAGAACCAGCAGACCGGCTTGTGCGTGGACAACACCGGCGGCAGCACCACGCCGGGCAACTTGGTCACGCTGTGGGGCTGTGCCAACAACGCCAACCAGAACTGGCAGTTCGTCGATCTGGGCAATGGCACCTGGAAACTGCGAAACCAGGCCTCGGGCTCGCTGATCCTGGATGACCCGGCCGGCTCCACCACCCACGGCACGCAGCTGCAGATCTGGACCGACAACGGCCTCGCCCCGCAGCAGTGGCAGGTGCAGTGAGTGATCGCTCGTCATTCCGGCGAACGCCGGGATCCAGTGCCTTCAAGCGATAACCCCCAAGGCACTGGATTCCTGCTTTCGCAGGAATGACGGGCAAGGAAACGCCACCGCTCCCCGGCGTCATCCCAGCGAACGCTGGGATCCGGTGCCTTCAAGCAATACACCCGAAGGCGCTGGATTCCCGCTTTCGCGGGAATGACGACAAGGAAACGCCGCTGCTCTCCGGCGTCATCCCAGCGAACGCTGGGATCCAGTGCCTTCGAGCGATGGCGCCAAAGGCGCTGGATCCTGCTTTCGCAGGAATGACGGGCAAGGAAACGCCGCCGCACTCCGACGTCATCCCAGCGAACGCTGGGATCCAGTGCCTTCAAGCGATAACCCCAAAGGCGCTGGATTCCTGCTCTCGCGGGAAGGACGGGCAAGAAAAAACCGCCGCGTTTCCGCGGCGGCTTTCCTCATCCCCGACGATTCAGTGCGGTGCCGGCAGCGGAACGCCCTCGCGCACTGGCACGCCGAAGTCGGGCGTGCCGTCCTCGCGCCAGCGGAACGGCTGGATGTGCGGCGCCCGCTTCGCCGTGCACTTCATGCCCGGGCCGCTGTTGGCGTGGTAGATGATCCAGTCCTGCCCGTCCGGCGCCTGGAAGAAGCCGTTGTGGCCGGTGGCGTAGACGCCGTGCTTCACCGACTTGGCGAACACCGGCCGGGGCGACTTGTGCCAGGCCTTCGGGTTCATCGGGTCGGCACCGGCCGCGGCACTGAGCAGGCCCAGCGCGTAGTCGTCCGACCAGCAGGCACTGCCCGAGTAGGTGAGGAACAGCTTGCCGGTGGGCCCCTCGAGGAACTCCGGTCCCTCGAGGATCTTGCGGCCACCCTGCATCTCCCACGCGTGGGTGGGGTGGGCGATGTCGACCTGCGGACCGGTCAGCGTCCAGGGGTTGGCCATGCGCGAGATGACCAGGTCGCTGTGGTCGCCGACGTAGGGCGAATAGACGAAATACAGCCGGCCTTTCAGCGCGAAGACCGTGCCGTCGATGCCGGGACGCTCGGTGGCCAGTGCGCCCTTCGACACCCAGGTACCGGTGGTCGGGTCGGCAGCACCGTTCTCCAGCACGTAGATGCGCCGATGCGCATCGTCGTCGTGACCGCGCACCGATGCCGTGTAGTAGAGGTACCACTTGCCGTCGAGCCGGTGCAGCTCCGGTGCCCAAAGCGCGAACGAGCCGGGGCCGTCATGCGGCGGGGTCCACACGGTGATCGCCGGTGCCTCGGCCAGCCGGGCGAGGTCGCGGGTCTTGCGCAGGGCGATGCGGTCGCCCTCGGTGTTCATGTAGTAGTACACGCCATCGCGCTGCACCACCCAGGGGTCGGGCCCGGAAGGCAACAGCGGATTGGTGTAGGTCTCGGCGACCGGCGCGGTCGTTGCCGACCACGCCGTCGGAACTGCCAGCAGCGGCAGGGTGACGGCGAGCAGGGTCGCCAGCAGGCGTCGCGTCGCCGTCACCCGCGCCATCAGCGGCCGATCTCGCGCAGGCGCTTGCCGGCCATCAGGTTGCGCTCGATGGCTTCCAGCGTGGCGCCCTTGGTCTCCGGCACCAGCCAGAAGGTGAACACGATGAACACCGCGTTGAAGGCGGCGTAGAGCCAGAAGGTGCGTGCCTCGCCGATGCCGTTGAGCAGCGGCAGGAACGACCAGCCGACGATGGCGTTCGCCACCCAGTTGGTGAGGGTGGAGCAGCCGATGCCGAAATCGCGGCCCTTCAGCGGCTGGATCTCCGAGCACAGCGTCCAGATCAGCGGGCCGGCCGACATCGCGAAGCCGACGATGAAGATCAGCAGCATGGCGACGGTGAAGAACTGCTCGCCGTGGGTGTGGATGCCCAGGTGCATCATCGTGCCGACCACGCCCAGGCCGATGGTCATTACCACGAAGCCGGCGTAGAGGATCGGCTTGCGGCCGAGCCTGTCGACGAAGGCGATGGCAATGAAGGTGGCCAGCACGTTGACCAGGCCGACGATCGCGGTGAACCACAGCTGCGATTCGGTGTTGTAGCCCATCCCCTCGAAGATGCGCGGCGCGTAGTACATCACCACGTTCATGCCGGTGAGCTGCTGCATCACCTGCAGCAGCACGCCCAGGCCCACCGAGCGGCGGAAGTTGGCGTTCTGGAAGAACATGTGCACGCCGCGCTGCGGCACCTTGAGCTGCTCCTCGATGTCGGACAGCTCCTTGTTGATCTCCACCGGGTTGCCCCGCAGCTTCAGCAGCACCTGCTCGGCCTCGGCACGGCGACCGCGCATCATCAGCCAGCGCGGGCTGTACGGCAGGAAGAACACGCCGAGCAGGAACAGCGCGCCAGGGACCGCGATGATGCCGAGCATCCAGCGCCAGTTGCCCGAGTAGCTGAAGGCGGTATCGGAGAGGAAGGCGACCAGGATGCCGATGGTGATCATCAGCTGGTACAGCGAGATCATCGCGCCGCGGATCGACTCCGGCGCGATCTCGGCCAGGTACAGCGGGGCGGTGAAGCTGGCCAGGCCGATCGCCACGCCGAGGATGAAGCGCCCGACGATCAGCACCTCCGGATTCCAGGCCATGCCGCAGAGGATCGAGCCGGCGACGAACAGCACCGCGCCGAGGATCAGCGAGCGCTTGCGGCCGAGGTGGCCGGACAGCCAGCCGGCGACCAGCGCACCGACCGCGGCGCCGATCATCATGAAACTGACGATCAGGCCGATGGTGGAGTCGCTGACGGCGAACTCTTTCTGGATGAACTGCTGGGCACCGGAGATCACGCCGATGTCCAGGCCGAACATCAGGCCCGCGAGCGCGGCAAGGATACAGACGAAGATGGCGGTGGCCTTCGAGTGGCCGATGGCCGGTTGGGCAACGGAATTCATGGCGGGCTTCCTGCGGGAAGGGATGACACGTTGAGATTCAACCGGAGGCTGCAAGTGCCCCGGGGCGACCGGCAAAACAGGATTCGCGCAGTCCCTGCACGCCAATGTCCGCGCGGAACAGCGCACCGGCATGGCGCTCGGCGCTGAGCACGACATCGGAGAGGCCTTCGCGGGCGCTGGTGACATAAAGCGTCTCCAGTCGCGCGCCGCCGAAGGCTGCCCGGGTAGGTTGGCGCGCCGGCACCGGCAGCACACGGCGCACCGCACCATCGCGGCCGAAGCAGACCACCCGGCCGCGGCCCCACTGCGCGTTCCAGAGGTTGCCCTCGGCATCCACGCAGGAGCCATCCGGCTCGCCGGTGTCGCCGTCGACGCTGGCGAACAGGCGTGGTGGACCCAGCGTGTCGCCGTAGTCGCAACAGTGGATCTGCCGGCTCAGCGAGTCGCAGAAGTACATGGTGCCGCCATCGGGGCTGAAGGCGATGGAGTTGCTGATCGCCACACCGGGGAGGTCCAGCTTCTCCAGCGCCAGTTCCGCATCCAGCCGCCAGAAGCTGCCGAGCGGTTGCTTGGCGCCGGTCATCGGCTCATGCAGCGTCCCGAACACGAAGCGGCCCTGGCGGTCGCAGCCGCCGTCGTTGCTGCGCGTGGCCATGCCGGGCTCGACCGCGTGCAGCGGTTCGAGACGGCCGTCGTCGAGGCGGAAGAACGCCAGCTGCGAGGCCAGCGCCAGCAGCAGCCAGCCGTCGTCCTCGCACAATGCGAACGAGGCCAGCCGCTCGGGCATGGCCCAGGTGTGCAGGGTGTCGCTGTCCGGATGCCAGCGGTACAGCATGGCCCGCGGGATATCGGTCCAGAACAGCGCCTGGGAGCGGTCGCACCAGACGATGCCTTCGCCGAGCGTGTTGCCCGCGTCCACCGCCGGCTGCATCGCGGGCAGCAGCTGTAGCTCGCTCATACCCAGCCGCCGTCCACGATGAAATCCTGGCCGGTACACATGCGGCTGTCGTCCGCAGCGAGGAACAGCGCCATGCGCGCCAGGTCGTCGGCCATCAGGTAGCCCGGCATGCACTGCACCCGGCGGATCTCGGCCTCGCCCTCGGCATCCAGCCACAGCGCGCGCTGCTTCTCGGTGATCACCCAGCCGGGGATCAACCCGTTGATGCGGATCTGCTGCTGGCCCAGTTCGCGTGCCATGCCGTTGACGAAGCCACGCATGGCGGCCTTCGCCATCGCGTACAGCGGATAGCCGCCGTTCTTCTTCATCCAGCCGGTGGAGCCCAGGCAGATGATCGAGCCGCCGCCCAGCGCCTGCATGTCCGGCAGCACCGCCTGGGTAGCGAAGATCTGGTGGCGCAGGTTCACCGCCACGTTGCGCTCGAAGCCGGCCACGTCGATGTCGGCCAGCGCGTGGCGCACGTCGTTGGCGGCATTGTTGACCAGCACCGCGATCGGCCCGATGCGTTCGCGCGCTGTGGCGATCGCCGCCTGCAGCGCACCCACGTCGGTGAGGTCGCAGTGCAGGTAGACCGGTGCGTGCGGCGCGTCGGCCAGGCCGGCCAGCACCTGTCGCGCGCCGGCGTCGTCGACATCGAGGAAGGCCCCGCGCGCGCCCTGGCGGGCGAAGTGTTCGACGAAGCCGGCGCCGATGCCGCTGGTGCCGCCGGTGATCAGCACGCTGCGATCGACCAGGCTGGGATACGAAGCAAAGGAGGGCATCAGGAGCTTCCGGAAGCGTTGGAGAGCGCGGCGTCGCGGGGCATCACCATTCGGCGACGCTGCCGTCGGCGTGGCGCCACAGCGGATTGCGCCAGCGATGGCCGACCTCGGCCCGCTCGGCCACGTAGGCCTCGTTCACTTCGATACCCAGGCCGGGACCATCGGGAATGGTCACGTAGCCGTCCTGGTAGGCGAACACGCCGCGGTCGGTGACGTAGTCGAGCAGGTCGTTCGCGGCGTTGTAGTGGATGCCCAGGCTCTGTTCCTGGATGAAGGCGTTGTGGCACACGCCGTCCAGCTGCAGGTTCGCCGCCAGCGCGATCGGGCCCAGCGGGCAGTGCAGCGCCAGCGCCACGTCGTAGGCCTCGGCCATCGCCGCGATCTTGCGTGTCTCGGTAATGCCGCCGGCATGCGAGGGGTCGGGCTGGATGATGTCCACGCCGCCCATCTGCAACACGCGCTTGAAGTCGTAGCGCGAATACAGCCGCTCGCCCAGCGCGATCGGCGCCGGCGACAGCGAGGCCAGCTCCGGCAGGGCTTCGAGATGGTCGGACAGCACCGGTTCCTCGATGAACATCAGCTTGTAAGGCGCCAGCTCGCGCATCAGCACCTTGGCCATCGGCTTGTGCACGCGACCGTGGAAGTCCAGGCCCAGGCCGACTTCCGGACCCACCGCGTCGCGCACCGCCTGCACGTTTTCCAGCAGGCGGGTGACCTTGTCGTAGGTGTCGACGAAGTGCAGTTCCTCGGTGGCATTCATCTTCACCGCGGTGAAGCCGCGCTCGACCGCTGCCCTGGCTGCGCGGGCGGTGTCGCCGGGGCGGTCACCGCCGATCCACGAGTAGACGCGGATGCGGTCGCGCACGCGACCGCCGAGCAGCTCGTGCACCGGCACGCCCAGCGCCTTGCCCTTGATGTCCCACAGCGCCTGGTCGATGCCGGCGATCGCGCTCATCAGGATCGGGCCGCCGCGGTAGAAGCCGCCGCGGTACATCACGTTCCACAGATCCTCGACGCGGCGCGGGTCCTGCCCGACCAGGTAGTCCGACAGTTCGTCCACCGCCGCTGCCACCGTGTGTGCGCGCCCTTCGACGACCGGCTCGCCCCAGCCGACGATGCCGGCATCGGTCTCGATGCGCACGAAGCACCAGCGGGGCGGCACCAGGTACGTGGTGAGTCGGGTGATCTTCATGCGGCGCTTTCCTGGGGCGGTGTGGCAAGGGCGGCCCACGCGTCGGCGAAACGGCGGGCCCGTCGTTCGATTTCGGGGGCGTCGACGCCCGGGGCGAACAGCGCCGAGCCGATGCCGAAGCCCTGTGCACCCGCGGCGACCCATGGCGCCATGGTGTCGGGGGCGATGCCGCCGACCGGCAGCACCGGCAGGTCCGGCGGCAGCACCGCACGCCAGGCCTTGAGCACCTGGGGCGAGGCCTGCTCGGCGGGGAACAGCTTCAGGCCGTCGGCGCCCGCGGCGATCGCGGCAAAGGCTTCGGTCGGCGTCGCCACGCCGGGCACGCAGACCAGTCCGCGGGCCCTGGCGGCGCGGATCACCACGGGGTCGGCATGCGGCATCACGATCAGCCGGCCGCCGGCCGCGGCGACCTCGTCGACCTGGGCCGGCGTCATCACGGTACCGGCGCCGACCAGGTAGCCGTCGCCCAGCGCCTCGACCAGCCGGCGGATGCTCTCGTAGGGCCGCGGCGAATTCAGCGGCACCTCGAGTACACGGAAACCGGCGCCGGCCAGCGCCTGGCCGATGGCCACGGATTCCTCCGGAAGCAGGCCGCGCAAGATCGCCACCAGCGGCAGCGGGGTGAGCCAGGGGGTCAGCACGAGCGGGCCTCCTTCGACGCCTCGATCGGGGGATGGGGATCGACCGCCAGTCCGGCGGCGACGGCAAGCTGCCAGAGCCCCGCGGCGACGATGTCGATCAGGGGCTCGGCGAAAGACAGATCGAAGTGCACCGCGGCGGCGCGGTAGCGCGCACAGAGTGCTGCATCGCCGATCAACTGGATCGGCGCGTCAACCCGGAAGCGGCCGCTGGCGAGCTGCGCGCGCAGCTCCTCGCCGAGCAGCAGGCCGGAGAGATAGTCCGGTACCGAGGCTGGCGCCAAAGTACCGTCGAGCATCAGCGCGCGGGTCGAGAACAGTCGCGACAAGCCGCCGGTCGCACCGCTGTCGCGGGCAGCGACCACACCGCGCGCGAACGCCTCCGGATCCGCTGCACCGTCGCCGGTGCCGGCGCCGAGGATCGAGTGCTGGCGCAGCAGCGCGAACAGCTCGCCGGTCATCGCCGTGCTGAAATCGACCACGGCGCCGTCGTGCACGCTGGCCCACTTGCTGTGCGTGCCCGGCAGCACGAACGTCGCATGCGCCGCCAGCGACGGATCGCGCGCCAGTGCGCCGAACAGCTGGGTCTCCTCGCCGCGCATCACGTCCGGACCGCGCGGGTTGCGCAGGCCGGGCACCAGGTGCAGCGTCCGGCCGTCGCCGGCAGCAAACGGATGCAGCGCGCGCCCCAGTGCGCGGGCATCGGCCGGCAGGTCCAGGTACGGCACTTCGCACCAGCCGTTGCGGCTGCCGACCATGCCGCAGGCCAGCCGCGGCAACGCCGGCCAGCCCGTGGTGAGCTCGGCCAGTGCCGCATCGAAGCCGCCTTCCGGCAGCTGGCGGATACCCCACGGACGCGTGCGCACCTCGGCCACCGCGCCATCGGCGTCGAGCCGGTAGGCGCGCAGGCTGCTGGTGCCCCAGTCGAGTCCGATCAGGCCCGCCATGCGCTCAGGCCTTCGCCTTGCGGTGGCGGCGGATATTGCTGCGCGAGTCGGCCACCATCTTCTGCATCGCCTGGCGCGCCACTTCCGGCTGGCGCCGCCGAATCGCCTCGTACACCTTCTGGTGGTGCGGCAGTGAATACTTGAAGTTGGTCGCGGTGCTTGCCGACAGCACGAAATAGGTGCCCAGCGCGGTCTCGATCACCGAGAACAGCGAGATCATCAGCTCGTTGTTGGTGGCGTGCAGCACCGCCTCGTGGAAGGCGAGATCGGCCGCGGTCCATTCGTCGAGATTCCTTGCCGCGGCCATCGCCTCGTAGGCGGATTCCACCGCGGTCAGTTGTTCCGCCGTGCGTCGGCGCGCGGCGGCGGCGGCGGCGGCCGGCTCGATGATCTCGCGCATTTCCACCAGCTTCTCGACGAAGTCCTCGGTGGGCATCGACTCGCAGCGCCAGGCCAGCACGTCGGCGTCGAGCTGGTTCCAGTGGATCGTGTCGCGTACCCGGGTACCAGTCTTCTGCCGCGATTCGATCAGGCCCTTGGCCGAGAGCACCTTCATCGCCTCGCGCAGCGCCGTGCGGCTCATGCTCATGCGCTCGGCCAGCAATTCCTCGCGCGGCAGGCTCTCGCCCGGCTTGATCTCGCCGCTGACGATCAGTCTGCCCAGCTCATGGATCACCTGGCCATGCAGATTGCGCGTGGCGATCGGCCTCACCATTGGCTGCCTCCTTGTCGGTTGTCGTGAGCCCTGGCGTAGCGGCGGGTGTCTGGACGAGTGATGGACCGCTCGGCACGATGTGTCAGAGGTCATCGTCTATTTGTAGTACTTTTACCTCATATCCATGCGAATGGGTAGCGTCGGATCGAGCATCGTCGCCCCGGATCGCCACCGCTCGACTGGCTTGTGCGGCGCAAAAAAGCCAGGCCGACGGCCATGCCTCCGTCGAAGAGCCAAGGGTCGACGCAGCGTGTCGCGAGTGCACACGTTCCGACGGCAGCCGGCTTGTCGGTTTGAGGGAACCCGTCAGGTGCAGCGCCCCCCTCAGCGTCGGTAGCGGATACCGGTGCGACTGGGCCGTAACCCATGAGCGGTCCGCCATTCCCCTTGCGTCCGCCGCATTCTGTCATGGCCGGCAACATGCTCCCGTCCGTCGACCCGGGCAGACCAATAATCGCAATCCGGACTGATCAATATCGTAATGCAGCGCCTCTGGGGTGCCGGGAGGTTTCCGCGTAGCTTGACGGCATGTCCCCGGACGGCTCCTCGCCGCGAGGCCGGGCCCGGCCCGATGCGTCCCGGATGGGGATGGCCGTCCGAATCCCGTGGGACGTCGATGCCGGGAATTTCCCCGGCCTGCGTCCCACGAATGCGCCACTCCAGGAACGGGAACCCATCGCATGCCACGCTGGCTGAGAAGTGCACTGCTGTTGCCGATCCTGATCGCCGCTGTCGCTGGAGTCGCCGCGCAGGAAGTTGCCCCCACGCCGCCGATGGGCTGGAACAGCTGGGATGCCTACGGCTTCACCATCGACGAAGCCGGGTTCAAGGCCAACGTCTCGGAACTGGCCAAACTGCGCGCCTACGGCTGGACCTATGCCGTGATCGATGAAGGCTGGTACATGGGCGACCCGCTCGGCGACAGCCTGCGTCATCGCGATTACGCCATGGATGCGCATGGCCTGCTGGTGCCGTCCACGAAGCGCTTTCCCTCCTCGGCCGACGGCCAGGGCTTCAAGGTCATCGCCGACTGGGTGCATGCGCACGGCCTGAAGTTCGGTATCCATATCGTGCGCGGCATCCCCCGCCAGGCGGTGGAAGCGAATCTGCCGATCGCCGGGTCCCGCTTCCACGCGCAGGACGCTGTCGACACGGCCGACACCTGCCCATGGGACGACGGCGACTATGGTGTGCGCGACAACGCGGCCGGCCAGGCTTACTACGATTCGATGCTGGCGCTGTACGCGCACTGGGGCGTGGATTTCCTCAAGGTCGACTGCATCGCCGATCACCCCTATCGCATCAGCGAGATTCGCCAGATCGCGGCGGCGATCAGGAAAACCGGGCGCCCCATCGTGCTCAGCCTGTCGCCCGGCCCTACCCGGCTTTCCCACGCCGCGGAGATCCGCCGGTACGGCCAGATGTGGCGCATCTCCAACGACGTGTGGGACGGCTGGACGTTTGTGCATGCGCATCCTGGCGATGACTTTCCCATGGGCGTACGCGATATCTTCGATCGCCTGCCGCCATGGGCCGGGCAGGCCCGCGACGGTCGCTGGCCCGATGCCGACATGCTGCCGTTCGGTGAGCTTGCGCCGCACCCGGGATGGGGAGAGCCGCGCCATTCGCGCCTGACGCTGGACGAGGAGCGCACGCAACTGACCCTGCTTGCCATGGCACGATCGCCGCTGATCCTCGGCGCCAATCTCACCAGGCTGGACGATGCCACGCGTGCATTGATCACCAACCGTGACGTCATCGCGGTCGATCAGCACAGTCACCACAACCGTCCGCTCGAACACCTGCCGGCAGGCTTTGGGCAAGTACGCGTGTGGGCTGCCTCCGGCCAGGCAGGCGAGCACTACCTTGCCGTGTTCAACCTGTCAGGCAAGCCGCTGAGCCTGCAAACGTCCTGGCGTCAGCTGGGCCTGACTTTGGGTAAGCACGCCGCCCGCGAGCTCTGGAGCGGCCATCGTCTGGCGGCCTCCGAGCACCTGCCGATCCGGTTGCCCGCACATGGGTGCGCGCTTTATTCGATCAAATAGGGTCGGCTGGGTATATGGTGGGCCCACCAGGACTCGAACCTGGAACCAAGGGATTATGAGT
>JABLTH010053234.1_pt1 | contig 15480 bp, 13 predicted proteins | sample 7875711 | NCBI WGS metagenome assembly JABLTH01 (sample SAMN14941262, study PRJNA633318) | bioreactor metagenome | isolation source: bioreactor | place: China | collected 2019-03-05 | reverse complement strand
GTACTCGCACAAGGAAATCTTCCTGCGCGAGCTGATCTCCAACGCCTCCGACGCCTGCGACAAGCTGCGCTTCGAGTCGATCGCCCAGCCGGACCTGCTCGCCGGCGAAGGCGAGCTGCGCATCGATGTCAGCTGGGACCCGGAAGCGCGCACGGTCACCGTGCGCGACAACGGCGTCGGCATGACCCTTGACGAAGTGGTCGCCAACATCGGCACCATCGCCAGTTCCGGCACGCGCCGCTTCCTGGAGGCGATGAGCGCGGAGCAGAAGACCGATGCCCGCCTGATCGGCCAGTTCGGCGTGGGCTTCTACTCCGCCTTCGTGGTGGCCGACCGCGTCACCGTGCTTACCCGCCGCGCCGGCGCGCCGCTCGGCGAAGGCGTGAAGTGGGAGAGCGACGGCAAGGGCGAGTACTCACTGGAAACGGTCGAGCTGCCCGAGCGCGGCACGGCGGTGATCCTGCATCTGAAGGCGGACGAGGATGAGTTCCTGAAGCCGTGGACGCTCAAGTCCCTGATCACCCGCTACTCCGACCACGTCGCTTTCCCGATCCGCATGCCGAAGGAGACCGACGGCAAGCCGGGCGACGAATGGGAGACCGTCAACGCCGCTTCGGCGCTCTGGGCCAAGCCCAAGTCGGAGATCAGCGACGAGGACTACCAGAGCTTCTACAAGTCGCTGGGCCACGACTTCAACGACGCCCTGGCCTGGGCGCACAACCGCGTGGAAGGCAGCCAGAGCTTCACTACGCTGCTCTACATCCCCGCGCAGCCGCCATTCGAGCTGATGATGGGCGGGCGCGACGAGCGCAAGGGCTTGAAGCTGTACATCAAGCGCGTCTTCATCATGGATGCGGCCGAGGACCTGCTGCCCAACTACCTGCGCTTCGTGCGCGGCGTGGTGGACGCGGACGACCTGCCGCTCAACGTCAGTCGCGAGATCCTCCAGCAGAACCGCCAGCTGGAGCGCATCAAGGGCGCCTGCGTGAAGCGCGTGCTCGACCTGATCGAGAAAATGGCGCGCGACGAGCCTGAAAAGTTCGCCACCTTCTACAAGGCGTTCGGCAACACGCTCAAGGAAGGCATCGCCGAGGATCACGCCAACCGCGAGCGCATCGCCAAGCTGCTGCGCTTTGCCTCCACCAAGGGCGAGGGGGCGACGCAGAAGGTCTCGCTGGACGACTACATCGGCCGTATGGCCGTCGGCCAGGACACCATCTGGTACATCACCGCCGACAGCCACGCGGCGGCGGCGGGCAGCCCGCAGCTGGAGGCGTTCCGGGCCAAGGACATCGAAGTGCTGCTGATGTCCGATCGCATCGACGAATGGATGCTCGGCAGCCTCAGCGAATACGCCGGCAAGAAGCTGCAGAACGTCGCCAAGGGCGAACTCCCGCTGGACGAGGCGGACAAGCAGAAGCAGGAAGAGGCCACCAAGGCCGCCGAGCCGCTGCTCAAGAAGCTCAAGGGCCTGCTGGGCGATCGCGTGAAGGACGTGCGCGTGTCGGCCCGCCTGACCGACTCGCCGTCCTGCCTGGCCCTGTCCGATTACGAGATGGCGCCGCACCTGGCTCGCCTGCTGCGCGAAGCCGGGCACGACATGCCGGAGAGCAAGCCGACGCTGGAGATCAATCCGCGGCACGCGCTGTTGCAGCGGGTCGATGCGGAGGCCGACGAGGCCAAGGCCGCCGATCTGGCCAACCTGTTGCTGGAACAGGCGGAGATTGCCGCGGGTGCCCAGCTGCCGGATCCGGCAGCGTTCGTGCAGCGCATGAATCGCGTGCTGCTGGGCTAAGCGGGGCGTCAACGCGCACAAAAAGGCCCGCCGATATCGGCGGGCTTTTTTTGTGCCAGTCGTGTTGTTAGCGCGAGTGTCCCGCGGAAGAGGGTGAACTCGACGCTGCGGGTTGGCTCATGGTGGGCATCGCCGGTGAGTTGTAGACGCCGCTGGGGCCATTGAACATGCCGCCATTGTTGAAGTTGGAATGCTCGGGATACATATGCCTCGGCGCGTCGTCGCTCGCCAGCATCAGCCGCCGGCCATCCAGGTTCACCCAATGCCACCGGCCGATCGGCACGGGCTGGCTGGACAGATAGGCGAAGCCGGCATCGAAGTTGCCGTCGTCGCGTGGAGAGGCCTGCAGCGCGACATTGATGATGCACTGGCTGCTGATGGCCTTGCCTTTCGAGTGCGCCGGACCGCTGACCATCTCGCCGAGATTCGTCAGCAGCAGACGCTGGATCGCTGGCGGTAATTGCATGGCCGGCGATGCATTGGTGATCTTGCCGGTGGCGTCCACATTGACGAGGACCGGCAGCGTCCTCAAGGGAAAGTCGTTCATCGAACCGCTGACGTTCGCCGAACCGCTGGCCATCGCCGCATGAGACGCGGCCACGAGCAGGCCCACCGCGAGGAAACGAAATCGCTTCATAGCTGGCTCCTTGTCTGGGTGTGGCCGAGGCCACGAGGTGTAGCGTCCTCCCGCCACTGGGCACTCTGATCCCCGGCGGGAGGGCCTGTCAATGCGCAAGTTGCTTCGTCCATGTGGCCATTCGTTGCCGGTCCTTGGGCGCGCCGCGACTAAAAATCCGGGCAAAAATCCCACATGGAAGCGCCCGCCGCATCGGTCAGGTCGTGGCCGCTTCCCTTAACTGCGACACTAGGCCCGTCATTCCTGCTTTCCGGCGCCGATGTCTGCCCTCACGCTGCTGTTCGCCTGCCTGCTGCTCGGCATCCTGGTCAAGCGCTTCGCGCAGACGCCGGTGGGCACGGTGCATGGCATCAACTGGTGGGTGATCAACGTCGCCCTGCCGGCGCTGGTGCTGCAGCTCGTGCCCAAGGTGAAGCTGGACCCCCACCTATGGTTTCCGGTCGCCACGATGTGGATCACCTTCTTCGGCGCCTGGGGCCTGTTTGCCTCGCTGGGGCGCTGGCTGGGCTGGTCGCGCGGCCGGGTCGGCGCGCTGACCCTGGTCTGCGGGTTGGGCAACACCTCGTTCATGGGCTACCCCATGATGCAGGCGCTGCATGGCAGCGAAGGCCTGACGCTCGCGGTGGTCGCGGACCAGCTCGGCTGTTTTCCCTTGCTGGCCTCGGCCGGCGTGGTGGTGGCCAATCTCTACGCCGGGCGTACGCCGCAGCCGCGTCAGATCATCCGCCGCATCCTCACGTTCCCGGCTTTCCTCGCGCTGATCGTGGGTGTGGCCGCCGGCATGCTGGGCGGTTGGCCGGCGCTGGTGGACGGTGTGCTGGGACAGCTCGGCGCGACGCTCACGCCACTGGCTCTGTTTTCGGTCGGCCTGCAGTTCCGCTTCCGGCTCGGCGAGCGGTAGGGATGGCCGCTGGCGCTGGGGCTGTCCTGGAAACTGGCGCTGGCTCCGCTGGTGAGCCTGGCGGTCGGTATGGCGGCAGGCGTGGGCGGGCTGGTGCTTACCGTCGGCGTACTCCAGGCCGCCATGGCGCCGATGATTTCGGCGGCCATCCTGGCTGACGAGCACGGCCTGGAGCCGCCGCTCGCCAATACGGTGCTCGGCGCGGGCATCGTGCTGTCGCTCGCCACGGTGCCGCTGGGCAATCTGCTTCTCGGCGGGTGAGCCGGCGCGATAATGGCGCCCATGACTGATGCATCTCCCTTGACCGCCGTGCGCGCGGACGTCTGGCTCTGGGCCGCGCGCTTCTTCAAGACCCGCAGTCTGGCCCAGCAGGCCATCGATGGCGGCAAGATCGGCGTCAACGATGCTGGCTGCAAACCAGCCAAGACGGTGCGTCCCGGTGACATGGTCCGCATTGGACGCGGCGAGGAGCGCCTGGAAGTCGAAGTGCTGGCGCTGTCCGAGCAGCGCGGTCCGGCCAACGTGGCGCAGCTGCTTTACCGCGAGACCGACGCGAGTCTGGCCGCGCGGGAAGCCGCGCGCTAACAGCGCCGGCTGACCGGCGCGGCGGGTCCGTTGCGGCGCCCGGACAAGCAGGAACGGCGCGAACTGCGACGGCTCAAGGATTCCAGTTGAGCAGCGTTTCGCAGATTGTTTGGCGCGCCTGAGCGAGCATTTGCACCAGTCCGGCGCGGCGCGATGGCGTGTTCCGCCCCGGGCGCGTGCCTGAAAGGGGGCTCGTCACATGTCGGGAATCGGATTCTTCAAGCGCCTGCTCGGCGCGGCTTCGCACGATGCGCCGGAGCCGCAATGGCTGCGTGCGCCGGAGGGCCTCCGCGTGCTGATGGTCGACGACTCGCCGACCATGCTGGCCGTGCTCGGCAAGCACCTGAACCACGAAGGTTACGCGACGCTGAAGGCGGCGGACGGCGAGAGTGCGCTGGACATAGCGCGCGAAGAGCAGCCGGCGCTGATCTTCCTGGATATCGTGCTGCCCGGCATCAACGGCTTCGCCGTGCTGCGGACGCTGAGGCACGATCCGCTGACGCGCGACATCCCGATCGTGATGATCAGCGGCAACCAGCAGGCGACGGAGCAGTTCTACGTGCAGCGCTTCGGCGCCGACGACTTCATCCGGAAGCCGTTCGGCCGGCCCGAGGTGGCGACATGCATCCACAAGCTGGTGCTCGCCGGTCGTCTGCCCGCCCGCGAAGTGGTGCGCGAAATCGCCGCTCCGCCGGTGCCTGAAGAGGGCTCCGTGCCCGAGTCCGTGGCGGGTATTGCCGCCTGAGAGCCGGCTGCGCAGCGGCCGGCGTGACTTGCGGATCGCCCCGAGCCGTAAGGCTCAAGACGCCTGCGCAGGCCCAGGGCCGATCAGCTCCAGGGCGAGGGCGAGCGCGGCGCGACGGATCTCGTCGCTGAACGCCGGGTCGTCGATCGTGCGCGCCAGCACCATGCCGCCCACGCATAGAGCCGTGATGGCCAGGCCGCGCTCGCGTGCCTGCGCTTCGGTTCGTCCTTCCGCGCCGGCCGCCATCATGGCGGCCAGGTGCTCGATCAGTCCGCTGTAGGCCTGCCGCACGCGCGGGCCGGCGCGGGCGGTGTCCGACGGCAGGGCGATCAGCGGGCATTGGCCCTCGAGGTCGCTCAGATGCGCGGCCGAGAGATAAATGCTTACCACCTGGCGCGCGCCCTCGCTGCCGCAGGCCTTGGAATCGAACTCGATGCCGCTCCAGCGCTGCGACGGGTCGAAGTTCAGGTAGACGGAGACCGCTTCGGCATAAAGCTCTTCCTTGGCCTTGAAGTGGTTGTAGAAGCCGCCGCGGGTCAGCCCCGCGCGCTGCATGATCTCGTCGATGGACACGTCGGCGAAGCCGCGGCGATTGAACAGCTCGCGTGCGCATTCGACGATGCGCTGCCGGGTCTTCTGCTTGTGCTCGGCGGTGTAGGGCATGGCGGTTGGTGAAGGGGGGGGGAGGCGGCCAGGGTACTCCGGGTCCTGAATATGTTCTTGAACATATGTAATTCGCGCGGACACTGCGTTCCGTTCCCGGGCCATGCCCCCCACTAAGGAAGCAGTGACATGAAGCTGTACTACGCAGAGACGATGAACCCGCGCAAAGTCTGCGCGGTCGCGAAGTACCTCGGTTCGCCGGTGGAATACGTCAGGGTGGACCTCAGCCGCGGCGAGCAGCGGACGCCGGCTTTCCTGGCCGAGAATCCGAACGGCAAGGTACCGGTGCTGGTCGACGGCGACATGCACCTATGGGAGAGCACCGCGATCATGGCTCACCTCGCGGTCAAGGCCGGCTCCGACCTGTGGCCGTCCGATGCAGCGAGCCAGGTGGAAGTGCTCCGCTGGCTGTCGTGGGACATCGCGCATTTCTCGCGGCACGGCAGCTCGCTGTATTTCGAGCATGTGATCAAGCCGTATCTCGGCCTCGGCGAGCCGAATGCGGCGGCGGTGGAGGAGGCGACGAATTTCTTCCGCCGGTTTGCGGCCGTGCTGGATGCGCACCTGGAAGACCGTGACTATCTGGTCGGCGACAAGCTCAGCATCGCGGACTTCGGCGTCGCCGTGCTGCTGCCGTGGGCCGAGCAGGCGCAGTTGCCGGTCGGGGAGTTCGCCCACATCCAGCGTTGGCACGAGCGGATGATGGCGCTGCCCGCATGGCGCGATCCGTTCCCCGCGCCGCTGTCGGCGGCCGCGTGAGCGAAACGTCCGGTCGCGCCCCGCGGCGCGACCGGAGCGGCCCTTACAGCAGGGCCTTCAGGCGATAGAGCCACTCCAGCGCCTCGCGCGGCGCGAGCGCATCCGGGTCGATCTCGGCCAGGGCGCGTTCGGCGGCGGAAGGTTCCTGCGGCGCGAACAGACCGAGCTGCGGCGACGGATCGGCCTGCGGCCTGGCTGCCGAGACCTGCTGGTGCATGCCGCGCTCCAGCTCGGCCAGGGTGCGCCGCGCATCGGCGATCACCGACTTGGGCAGGCCGGCCAGCGCCGCCACCTGAAGGCCGAAGCTGCGGTTGGCGGGGCCTTCCTTCACCGCATGCATGAAGACCAGCTGGTCGCCGTACTCGACGGCGTCCAGGTGCACGTTCGCGATCGTCGGATATTCACCGGCGAGCTCGGTCAGCTCGAAGTAGTGCGTGGCGAACAGCGTGTAGGCGCGACTGCTGGCGGCCAGGTGCACGGCGGCGGCGCGAGCGAGCGCAAGGCCGTCGTAGGTGCTGGTGCCGCGGCCGACCTCGTCCATCAGCACCAGGCTGGACTCGGTAGCGTTGTGAAGGATGTTGGCCGTCTCGCTCATTTCCACCATGAAGGTGGACTGGCCGCGCGACAGATCGTCGCCCGCGCCGATGCGGGTGAAGATGCGGTCGATCGGACCGATCGCGGCGCGGCTGGCGGGCACGTAGCTGCCGATATGGGCGAGCAGCACGATGAGTGCGTTCTGCCGCATGTAGGTCGATTTGCCGCCCATGTTGGGGCCGGTGATCACCAGCATGCGGCGGGCATCGTCCAGCTTCAGGTCGTTGGGTTCGAACGGCTCGGCGCGGACCTTTTCCACCACCGGATGGCGGCCGCGTTCGATGACGATGCCCGGCTCGTCGGTAAGCTGCGGTTCGCTCCAGTCGAGCGTCGCCGCGCGCTCCGCCAGCGTGGCCAGCACGTCCAGCTCGGCCATCGCCGCGGCGGCGGCCTTGAGCGGCTCCAGCCGTTCCGTGAGGGTGTCGAGCAGTGCTTCGTACAGCGCGCGCTCGCGCATCAGCGAGCGCTCCTTGGCCGAGAGCACCTTGTCCTCGAAGGTCTTCAGTTCCTCGGTGATGTAGCGCTCGGCGTTCTTGGTGGTCTGGCGGCGCGTGTAGTGCGTGGGCGCTTTCTCGGCCTGCGCCTTGCTGATTTCGATGTAGTAGCCGTGCACGCGGTTGTAGCCGACCTTCAGCGTCGGGATGCCGCTGGCGGCCTTCTCGCGCTCTTCCAGCTCGACCAGGAACTGGTCGGCGTGCGTGGCGAGGCGGCGCAGCTCGTCCAGCTCCGCGTCGTAGCCGTCGGCGATCACGCCGCCGTCGCGCTGCAGCACGGGTGGTTGCGGCACGATTGCCGCCGCGAGCAGTGCCGCGTTCTCGTGGTGGTCGCCGATGCGTTCGACCAGCGCATGCAGCAGGGGGCTGTCCAGCGCCGCGATTTCGTCGCGCAGAACAGGGGCGGCGGCGAGACCGTCGCGCAGCGTGGAAAGATCCCGCGGACGCGCCGAACGCAAGGCTACGCGGGCAAGGATGCGCTCCAGATCGCCGATGCCGCGCAGGCGCTCGCGCAGACTTTCGTAGCGGCTGCCGTTGATCGAACCGTTATCGATCAGCGCGCCGATCGCCTGGTGCCGCTTGCGCAGCGGCTCGCGCGCGCGCAGCGGCCGGTTGAGCCAGCGCCGCAGCAGGCGAGCGCCCATCGGCGTCACGCTCTCGTCCAGCACGCCGAGCAGGGTGTGCTCGGTGCGGCCGCTCGGGTGCGTGTCCAGCTCCAGGTTGCGCCGCGTGGCGGCGTCCATCGCAATGGTCTCGCTGGCGCTCTCCACCGCCATGCCGGAGATATGCGGCAGCGCGCTCTTCTGGGTTTCCTCGACATAGCCAAGCAGGCAGCCGGCGGCGGCGACGGCGAGCGGCAGGTTGTCCACGCCGAAGCCGCCCAGGTCGCGCGTGCCGAAGAAGCGATTGAGTTCGCGCCTGGCCGCGTCGCCGTCGAAATGCCACGGCGGACGCCGGCGCAGGCCGGGCAGGGCGCTGACCAGCTTGGGCCAGGCCACCGCTTCGTCGACCAGGGTCTCGGCCGGTTGCAGGCGCGCCAGCTCGGCCGCCAGCGCTTCGGCGCCGGGTACTTCGCTGAGCAGGAAGCGGCCGCTGCCCAGGTCCACCCAGGCCAGGCCGTAGCTGGACTGCGGACCCGCGGCGATGGCCAGCAGCAGGTTGTCGCGGCGTTCCTCCAGCAGCGCGGCGTCGGTCACCGTGCCGGGCGTGACGATACGCACCACTTTGCGTTCGACGATGCCCTTGGCGAGTGCCGGATCGCCGATCTGCTCGCAGATGGCCACCGACTCGCCCAGCCGCACGAGTTTCGCCAGGTAGTTCTCCACCGCGTGGTACGGCACGCCCGCCATGGGTATCGGCTGACCGGCCGACTGGCCGCGCTGGGTGAGCGTGATGTCCAGCAGTCGCGCCGCCTTGCGGGCGTCGTCGTAGAACAGCTCGTAGAAGTCGCCCATGCGGAAGAACAGCAGCACCTCGGGGTGTTCGGCCTTGGCCGAGAGGTACTGGCGCATGAGCGGCGTGTGTTCGAGATGGGCGTCCGTCATCGGTATCCGTGCGTTCCGGGAGCGCTCCGCCGGGATGGGTGTGCCGCGCCGTCCATGCCGGCCGCGGCGCGGCGGCGAGTAGGCGGCTCCGCGAGGCGGGAGCGAAAGGGCCGAAGCATACGGCCTCGGGCTGCGGCGTACGAGGGGCGCGCTGCAACTGGCTGACATGACAGGCTTCGAACGGGCGTCGCGGCCAGCGCCATGGGCATTTCAAAAAACGCGGGCGAGTTCGTCCTGCGGGGGTCTTGACTGACTCGCGAGCCCTCGCTTGAACACCACCACCACTTCTCCGGCCGGCGTGACCCTCGACATGGCCCTCGGCCTGGAGCGCCGCCGCGGCGCGCCGGGTCACGGCCGATCGGCACTTTCCTTCGTGCGAGCGGATGGCTGGCTCGCGCCGCTGCGTCATCGGGACGACTGGCCGTCCTCGCGGCGCGGGCGTCTCGTCGAGGCGGCGAAGTATTTGGTCCGCGCCCTATGCCTGCCAGTCATGCACGCGGAATATCTGCGCTTCGTGCAAGGGCATGCGCGCATGCGCGCCTTTCGTCGACGCGATCCGCGGCTGCTCGAACGCCATCTTCACCGCTTCGTCAATCAGCGCTGGAACCGGCGCGACCGTCTGCGCGCGCTGCGTTCGCATTACACATTCGCGCTGTCCAAGCTGCCGGCCGTGCTGTTCGATGCGGTCTACGTCGAGGGCGGCGTCCCGCTTGGACTGCTGCCGCTGAAGGACGGCCGCGAGCTGGTGCTGAGTTTGCGCCCGCCGATCCACAAAGGCTGCGAGGGCGAGCTCGGTATCCAACTCGAAGAACCCGGCGGCCGGACCCTGTACCGCATCGTGTTCACCGTGATCGACGGTGGACGCACCCTGGCCATCGGCTGCCTGCAAGGGCCGGGCGGTGCGGATGCGCGCGATGCCGTGCGAGAGCTCACCCGCCAGATGCACGGGCTGCGGCCCAAGCAGCTCATGCTCTCGCTGGCCTGCGCGTTCGCGCGCCATGTCGGTATCGACCGCGTCGTGGGCGTCGCCACCGAGGCTCATCCGCTGAGCCGGCGCCGCGGCGATCTGTTCCAGGCGGACTACGATGCCTTCTGGCTGGAGCAGCACGGTGTGGCCGAACCGGCGAGCGGCTGGTTCGCCTTGCCCATCGATCCGCCGCGCAAGTGCGAGGCGGACGTGCCCAGCCATCACCGTTCCGCGTTCCGGCGACGCGAGGCCCTGCGCGCCGCTGCCGAGGCCTTGCTGATCGATGCCCTAAGTCGTTCCGCCCCCTCGGCCGATATCGCTACGGAAGCGGCGCCGTACGCGGCTTCGATGTATGTTCCGCAGGAGCGCGCTTGGATACCCTGACTCCCCGACCCGACGACCCCGGCTCCCGCGCGGCGACGCACGTCGCGCGCCTGGAAGCGCTGTGCCGCGAGCATCACCGCGCGCTGGTGGCCTTCCTGCAGTGCCGGCTGCAATCCGCTTCCGATGCGCAAGAGGTGGCGCAGGAAGCCTATGTGCGCATGCTGACGCTGGATCGCCCCGAGGAGATCGACGATCTGCGCGCCTATCTCTTCCGTTCCGCCTCCAATCTGGCCATGGACCGGCTGCGCTCGCGCACGGTGCATGCCAGGGCGGTGGACGAGGCCGCGGTCAGGGACCCGCTGGCGGCGCCCGCGCCCGAACGCCGGGCCATGGCGCTGGAGCGCCTGATCGGCCTGCGGCAGGCGCTGGGCGAACTTCCGCCCAAGACCAGGGAAGCTTTCATGGCCCACATGATCGAAGGCCTCGATTTAGGCGTGGTGGCGCGCGCGATGAAGCTGAGCGAGCGCATGGTGCGCTACCACGTGACGCGTGCCCTGGCGCATTGCCGCGCCCGGGTCGACCAGATGGAGGAGCGCTGATGTCCGGCATCCGCACGAACGATGAAACGCGGTTGCGCGACGCCGCCGACTGGCGGTTGCGCCTGCGCGATCCGGAAATCTCGGACGCGACGCTGCGCCAATGGATCGACTGGTCCGCGCAGGAAGAAAACCTGGCGGCCTTCGAGCGCATCAACGCACTCGCCGACGAGATGGAGCACCTGGAGGACACCTCCCGCGCTTTTCTCATGCACCCCTTCCGGCCCAGGCGGCCGTCGCGCTCCTGGTTGCCGATGGCACTCGCCGCCGGCTTCGCGGCGGTGGCGATCGGCGGCTATCTGGTATGGACGCTGGCGACGGCGACAGTGTCGCGCGATTACGCCAGCGCGCGGGCCCGGCACGAGGACATCCTCTTGCCGGACGGCACGCGCGTCGCGTTGGGCGCGGCGTCGCGGCTCGCGGCGCGGTTCGATGGCGATCTACGCAGGGTCGAGCTGAGCGACGGCGAGGCGTTCTTCCAGGTCGCGCAAGACGACACGCCTTTCGAAGTGAGCGCCGGTCCGGTGCGCATACGCGACGTCGGCACGGCCTTCGACGTGCGGCGCGGCGGCGGCCGGGTCATCGTCGATGTCGCCGAGGGCAGGGTGCGGGTCACGGCGCCCGGCGCGGTTGGCATACGCGAGGCCACGGCCGGCCAGCGCATCGTCTACGTGCCGGACGCCGGCCTGCAGGTCGCGCAGATCGACCCCGCGCAGACCGCCGCGTGGCGCCACGACCGGCTGGAGTTCGACAACGAGCCGCTCGCCGTGGTGGTCGCGAGCCTCAACCGCTACAGCACGCGTCCCGTGCGCATCGCGGACACCCGCTCGGCCTCGCTCGCGTTCACCGGCACGATCCGCACGGACGCGATCGACCGCTGGCTGGAAGCGCTGCCCCAGGTGTTGCCGTTGCGTGTGGATATGCGGCCGTCGGAGGTGGTGTTGAGTAGCCGCGACACCTCTGCGCGTCAGTGAGGCGTAAGCTTCGCCGGCGCGCGCGATGTGCCTGCAGGTAGGCCGTCCCGCGCGCGCATCCACGGATCGGTCCGCCATGTCACACTCGCCGTTTTCGGCTTGGACCTGGCGCGCGCGATGGGGCGTTTCGGATGGCTGTTCGCCTGCGGTTGCATGGTGGCGTCACCGTGGGCATCCGGCGCGGCCGCGACGGGTGGCGACAGCGTCGCGCAAGGCAGATGGGCATTCGCCATTCCCTCGCAGCCGCTGGCGCCGGCGCTGATCGCTTATGGCGGGCAGGCGAATGTCCAGGTGCTCGTGGCCGGAGAGCTGGCCGCCACCCTGCGCTCGTCGCCCGTGCAGGGCGAGTTCGGGCGGGAGGACGCACTGGCCGCGCTGCTGAAGGGCACCGGTCTGACCTACCGCTTCCTGGGCGTGACCACCGTGGTGATCAAGCCGGCGGCAGGCGGAACGGTCGGCGACATGCCGCCGGTACCGGTCACCGAGCTGGCGCCGGTGCAGGCGCTGGGGCTGTTCGCCAGAGGCTATCGGCCGGAATGGGCGAGCGGTTCCGCGCGGCTGGATTCCGATCTGGCCGACTTGCCGCAATCGGTGGGCGTCGTCACCCACGAGTTGATGGATGCGCGGCAGGACCGCACGGTCGCCGATGCGTTGCGGACGGTCGCTGGCGTGCAGTACCTGGATTCGTGGGTCGGGCTGCCGCAGTTCCTGATCCGGGGTTTCCATACGGGCAACGGCATGACCGACGGCATGCCCAACAGCGTGGTCGGCGTGGGCGATACGCCGCCGCTGATCGCGGTGGAGCGCATCGAGGTGCCGCGCGGGCCGCAGGCGATCCTGGGCGACGTTTCCGCGAACAACAATTTCGGCGGCCTGGTCGGGCTGATCATGAAGAAGCCGCAAGCCCAGCCGGTCAGGCAGCTCACTTGGGCGCTGGGCAGCCAGGGCGACGGCGAGCTGGGCGGCGATTTCGCCGGGCGGCTCGATCACGCCGGACACTGGCTCTATCGCGGCGTCTTCTCACTGGATCGCACCGATCGCACGCCGCAGGGCTATGTCGGCCGCCGTACGAATTACGTGGCGCCATCGCTCGGCTGGAACGGGCGCGATACGCAGTGGATCGTCGGCTTCTCGCGCATGGTCAACCGTTTCCCCACGCCCGACCACGTCATGTGGCTCGACGATACGCCAGCGTCGGCGTCGCCCGAGCATCTGCTGCTCGGGCATCCGCAGGATCACAGCCAGTTCCGCACCAGCCGCTACTACTACCTGTTCGAACACACTGTCGACGAGACGTGGTCGTTCCGTAGCCGCGCGCATTACGTGCACGAAACAGGCCTGGTGCAAGGCTGGACGCTGGACAGCCTGTCGGGCGACGGCATCGTCAGCGCGCTGGCCGACAAATACCGCTATTCCGATGCGTACTACTCGCTCCAGAACGATCTGGTGGCGACGTTCGAGCTCGGCGCCATGCGCCACACCGTCCTGTTCGGCGTCGATTATTCCCGCGCCCGCGTGGGGCGCATCGAGGAGGAACAGGCGACCTTGGGCGACGGTACCTACGATCTCTACGGCGGCAATCGGTTGCCCTCCGTCAGTTCGTTGCCGCTGGCTGTGAACGAAAGCGTTTTCTCCGGCGACCCCTGGGTGACCGACAGCGGCGTGTTCGTGCAGGACCAGGTACAGGTGGGCGAACGCTGGCACGCCCTGGTCGCGGTGCGTCGCTCGGCCTACGTCTTGTCCACCGAGCACATGGACGGCACGCCGTGGGAACGGCGCAAGGCGCAGTGGGTGCCGAACCTGGGTGTGGTGTACAAGGCGCGTCCGGGCATCGCGCTTTATGCGAGCCTCACGCATGGCTTCCAGCCCGATACCGTGCTTGGCCAGAACGGCAGTCCGCTGTTGCCGACGCTGTCGCGGCAGGTCGAGGCCGGGGCAAAGTTCGACCTGGCGCAGGACCGCGCTCGCCTGACCGTGGCCTGGTACCGGATCGCGCTCGACCACAGCACCGATCTGTTTTCTCCCAAGCCGCCGTACTTCGGCATTCCCGGCCCGGGCCAGACCAACAAGGGCGTCGAAGTCGAGTTGAACGGCCGCATAGCGCCCGGCCTGGATCTCAGCGCGAGCTATGCCTATGCCCGTGTGCGCAACCACGACGGCTCGCCGGCGACCGGGGCGCCTCGCCATCGCATGGATGCCTGGGCGAGCTACGCCTTCGCGGGAGGCTGGTCTGGCTGGGGCGTGGGCGCCGGGCTGCATGTGCGCAGCCGCGCGATCGGGCTGCTGAGCGATGGCGTCACGACGTTCCGCAACGCGGGGCAGTACAGCGTGGATGCCAACGTGTTCTACCGCGCACCGCGCTGGAGCGTGACGCTGGGTGTACGCAACGTCCTCGGCCGGCGCCTGCGCGCCGAGGATTTCGACGACACCTTCGTGCCTCTGTTCGCCCGGCGCAGCGTGTTGCTGAGCGGAACCTACACGCTTTAGCGGCGCTGGCGCGTGCCGGTCGGTGAGCACGGCGTCAAGACTTGGCCCCCACGGCCATAAGGGGTAGAACAACGCGCTTCGCGCCGCTGCCGGCGCGCCTATTCGCCACGGAGTTTCCATGAACCCGCCGACCATCCCCACCGACGCCGAGCTCGCGGCGCTCGCCCGCGAGGTCGCCGACGCCACGCTGGCGGCCAAGCTAATGCTGGTGACCGCGGAGTCCTGCACGGGCGGCTGGATCGCCAAGGCGCTCACCGATCTGCCCGGCAGTTCCGCCTGGTTCGATGCGGGCGTGGTCACCTACAGCTACGAAGCCAAGGAAGCCCTGCTCGGGGTCAATCCGCGCACGCTCGAGCGTACCGGCGCGGTCAGCGAGGAAACCGTGCTGGAAATGGTCTCCGGTGCACTGGCGCGCTTCGGCGCGGGCGTCGCAGTGGCCGTCACCGGCATCGCCGGCCCCAGCGGCGGCACGCCGGAGAAACCCGTGGGCACCGTGTGGATCGGCTGGAAGCGGCGCGGCGGCTACGCGCACGGCCGGCAGTTCCACTTCGAGGGCGACCGCGAGGCCATCCGCCGCCAGACCGTGGCGGCTGCCCTCATCGGCGTGCGCAAGGCACTGACGGACTGACGGGGGCCGCGCCTACACGGGCCGGCTTGACCGGTATGGGATACTGACCTTTCGCGTGATCGCAGTCCTTGAGACGAGGCCGGCGCATCATGCCTTTCACCTCACAGCCACCCACACCATTCGGGATACCAGACGATGGATGACAACAAGCGCAAGGCGCTCGCCTCGGCCCTCGGCCAGATCGAAAAGCAGTTCGGCAAGGGCGCGGTCATGCGCATGGGCGACCGCACCGACGACGCCATCGACACGGTGTCCACCGGTTCGCTGGGCCTGGACATCGCCCTGGGTGTGGGCGGCCTGCCGCGCGGCCGCGTGGTCGAAATCTATGGCCCGGAATCCTCGGGCAAGACCACCCTCACCCTGCAGGTCATCGCCAACTGCCAGAAGAACGGCGGCACCGCGGCCTTCGTCGACGCCGAGCACGCGCTGGATCCGACCTATGCCGCCAAGCTCGGCGTGAACGTGGACGACCTGCTGGTCTCGCAGCCCGACACCGGCGAGCAGGCGCTGGAAATCGCCGACATGCTGGTGCGCTCCGGCGCGGTGGACGTGGTAGTGGTCGACTCGGTCGCCGCGCTCACGCCCAAGGCCGAAATCGAAGGCGAGATGGGCGACTCCCACGTCGGCCTGCACGCCCGCCTGATGAGCCAGGCGCTGCGCAAGCTCACCGCCAACATCAAGAAGTCCAACTGCCTGGTGATCTTCATCAACCAGATCCGCATGAAGATCGGCGTGATGTTCGGCAACCCCGAGACCACCACCGGCGGCAACGCGCTGAAGTTCTACG
>JABLTH010072589.1_pt1 | contig 15489 bp, 9 predicted proteins | sample 7875711 | NCBI WGS metagenome assembly JABLTH01 (sample SAMN14941262, study PRJNA633318) | bioreactor metagenome | isolation source: bioreactor | place: China | collected 2019-03-05 | reverse complement strand
TCCTGCCGTTCCGGCTGCATTTCGCGATGCTTGACGCCCAGGTGCGACAGGATCAGCAGGGTCACGCCGATCACCGCGAGGTAGACCCCCAGGTCGAAGATCATCGCCGTGGCCAGCTCGATCTCGCCGAGCAGCGGCAGGTGGAAGTGGCCGAAGGCAGCGGTCAGGAAAGGGGCGCCGAAGGCCCAGCTGCCCGCTCCCGCCAGGCCCGCCAGCGCCACGCCGGCGCCGGCCAGCGCGCGGTAGTCCAGCGTGATGCGCGCCTCCGTCCACAGCACGCCGTTGGCGACGTACTGCAGCAGCAGCGCCACCGCCGTCACCAGCGCGGCGATGAAGCCGCCGCCGGGCAGGTTGTGGCCGCGCAACAGGATGAAGACGGCCACCATCAGGGTGAGCGGCAGCATCAGCCGCGCCAGGATCGAGAGCAGCAGCGGATGCCCCTGGCGCGACCACGGGAAGCCGTTGGGCCCCAGGCCGGGCGCCGGCAGCCGCATACCCTTGAGCAGGGCCTGCACGGCCAGCGCGGTGACCACCAGCACGCAGACCTCGCCCAACGTATCGAAGCCACGGAAATCCACCAGGATCACATTGACCACGTTGTGGCCGCCACCGCCCTCCACGGCGTTGGCGAGGAAGAAGTCGCCGATGCTCTGGTAGGGCCGCGTCAGCACCGCATAGGCCGCGCCGCCGAGCGCTCCGCCGGCCGCCAGCGCGATGGCGATGTCGCGCAGGCGCCGCCCCGGCCCGGGCGCCGGCGCGGCATCGACCGCGAGCGTGCTGCGCGGCATGAAATACAGCGCCAGCACCAGCAGCAGCACCGTCACCACCTCGACGCTGAGCTGGGTCAGCGCCAGGTCCGGCGCCGAGAAGCGCGTGAAGGCCAGTGCCACCAGCAGGCCGCAGGCACTCAGCAGGATCAGCGCGGTCAGGCGGTGCCGGTGGCTGGCCACCACGCCGAGCGCGCCCAGCGCCAGCAGCGCCATGCCGGCCGCGGTGGCGCCGTCGAGCGGACCGGCGGCCAGCGGCCCCGCCAGCGGCGCGGAGCCGGCCGCGCCCTGCCACCACGCCCAGGCCGGCAGCAACACCATGGCCGCCGCCAGGCAGGCCAGGTAGCGCTGCACCGAGCCATTCTCCAGCGCGCGCGTGGTGGCGCGCGCGGTGCCCTCGGCCCAGGCCACCGCGGCCTCGAAGCGGTCGCGCGCGTTCCACGGCTGCAGGCTGACAAAGTAGCGGTGGAACACCCCGCGCCGGCGGAAGAACAGCACGGAGCCGGCCGCCATCGACACCGCGCTCATCAGCAGCGGCAGGTTGAAGCCGTGCCACAGGCTCAGGCTGTAGGCCGGCGGCGGCCCGCCCAGCGTGGCCACCGACGCCGCCGCCAGCAGCGCGCCGACGCTCAGCGAGGGCTCCAGCCCCACCACCAGGCAGATCACCACCAGCACCTCCACCGGGATCTTCATGTAGGGGCTGGGTTCGTGCGGCGGGTAGTGCGGCAGGTCCTCCGGCCGCGGCCGGCCGTCGAAGAACACACCGTAGATGAAGCGCAGCGAATAGCAGACCGTGAGCGCGCCGGCCAGCGTCGCCAGCGCCGGGATGACCCAGTTGAAGCTGCCCAGCAGTTCCTGCGCAAGGGTCTCGCCGAAGAACATCTCCTTGCTGAGGAAGCCGTTCAGCAGCGGCACGCCGGCCATCGACAGCGATGCCACGCTGGCCAGCAGCGCGGTATGCGGCATGTAGTGGCGCAGGCCGCGCAGCCGGTTCAGGTCGCGCGTGCCGGTCTCGTGGTCGATGATGCCCGCCGCCATGAAGAGCGACGCCTTGAAGACCGCATGGTTGAAGATGTGGAACAGCGCGGCGACCGTGCTGAGCTGGGTGTCGAGGCCGAACAGCAGCGTGATCAGGCCCAGGTGGCTGATGGTCGAGTAGGCCAGCAGGCCCTTCAGGTCTTCCTGCAGCAGCGCCATGGCGGCGCCGACCACCAGCGTGACCAGGCCGGTCATGCTGACCAGGTAGAACCACAGGCCGGTGCCGTCCAGCACCGGATAGAGCCGGGCCAGCAGGAAGACGCCGGCCTTGACCATGGTGGCCGAGTGCAGGTAGGACGAGACCGGCGTCGGCGCCGCCATCGCATGCGGCAGCCAGAAGTGGAAGGGAAACTGCGCCGACTTGGTGAAGGCCGCCAGCAGCACCAGCACCAGCACCGCCGGATAGAGCGGATGCTTCTGCACCGCACCCGCCTGCGCCAGGACCGCGCTCAGCTCGAAGCTGCCGGCGATATGGCCGAGCAGCAGCACGCCGGCCAGCAGCGCAAGGCCGCCGCCGCCGGTGACCGTCAGGGCCATGCGCGCGCCCTTGCGCGCGTCGGCGCGGTAGGACCAGAAGCCGATCAGCAGGAAGGAAACCAGGCTGGTCACCTCCCAGAACACCAGCAGCTGCAGCAGGTTCTCCGACAGCACCACGCCCAGCATCGCGCCCATGAAGAGCAGCAGCAGGGTGAAGAAGCGGATGGTGGAGCGGCTGCGCGGCAGGTAGTAGCGCGCGTACAGGCAGACCAGCAGGCCGATGCCGAGCACCAGCAGGGCGAAGGCGAAACCGAGCCCGTCCAGGCGCAGGCTCAGGTTGAGTCCGGCGGACTCCAGCCAGGGCCGGCGCCAGACCAGCACGTGGCCGCCCAGCACGCCGGCGCCGACGCCGGCCAGCAGCGCCAGTCCGGCCAGGGGCGCGGCCAGCGCGAGCCAGCTCGCGCGGTCCCCCGCGGCGCGGTACGCCAGCGGCAGCAGCGCGGCGCACAGCACGGGCAGCGCTATCAGCAGGATCATCACCATGCAGTTCTCCCCTTGTCACGCGACATGCCGGCACGGGAGCCCGCGCCCCGGTGGCGGCCTCGCCTGGGCCTCTCCGGGCCGCCGCCGTCCGGGCTCCATCATGACACAGGACGGTGGCCGCTCGCGCGCGAAGTGCACTGCCCGCATCGCCGGCGCTTCCCCCAGCGCCCGCTCGCCCGCCCCAAGCGTCCGCTCAGCGGCGCACGGCGCGCGCGTGGTGGCGGCCGCGTCCGGCGCCGAGGCGGAGGGTGTCGGCGCCTACCTGGTCGACGGCAAGATGGTCGACCGCCCCTTCGTCGAGCGGGCCCGCGCCATCGTCGCCGAGGCGGGCCGGCTCGGGCTGCTGCCGGGGCAGCCCGGCTGCTAGTCCACTGAACCCCTGAAATCGGTCGGTGCCTGCCATGCCAGGCGGGCTCATCGCATCGTTGCAAAGGCCGCTCGATTCCCAGATGCGGTGAGCGACCAACGCGGCCTTAACGAGCAAACCGGTCGACGACCCCGCGCCACAAGGCGTCACGTTCGGCACCCAGGTGGGCACCGCTCGCATCACCCGATGCATCCTGCCCCACCGCGAGATGGACCATAGTCAGCCGTGATTTCGGGTCGACGTAGATCGCCTGCCCATAGACACCCAGCAAAACGAAGCGCCGCGCGTCTCCGGGGAGAATCCAGGTCTGGAAGCCGTAACCGTAGTAGCGGCTGCCGTGATAGACCATCTGCCCCGGGCGAAATGGCGCTGGCTGGCGCGAGGCGTCCGTCATGTCCAGCAGGAAGTCGCGCGCCACCACTTGCCGGCCCTGCACCATGCCGTCGTTGGCGAGCATCGCGCCCAGGCGGGCATAGTCACGCGCGGTCGCGTTGAAACCGCCTTGGGCAAACGCCGAGCCGTCGGACTCGCGCACGAGATAGCTTGCCTTGGATTGCGCCCCCATCGGCTTCCATAACGTCTCGTCGACGAAGTCGCACAGGCTGCGATGCGTGGCCGCCCGGAGCACCAGCCCCAGCACTTCCGTTTGCGCCCCCGCATAGTTGAATCGCGCACCCGGTGGATCGGCACGTTCGTTCACCTGCGCGGCGGCCGCGAGCACGCCCTGCCTGGCAGCCGTGGCGAGGAATCGCGCTCGATCGTCGCCGGCAGTGTAGTCCTCGACGTACTTGGCGCCCGAGGCCATGCGCAGCAGGTCGATGATGCGCGTTCCGCCGTACAGGGTGCCCGCCAACTCAGGCACGTACTGGTCGACCTGATCCTGCAGCGAGCGCAGGCTGCCCTCCTCCAGCGCCTTGCCTATGGCGAGTGCCACCAGCGTCTTGGCCATCGAGTTGGACAACATCCGCATGTGCTGCGTGCGGTCGTACCCGTAGTGCTCGGCCAGGATCACACCGTCCTGCACGATCAGGACGGCGGTTGCCCGCTGGTGCTGCATATAGTCCGCCAGCGTGTAATCGTGGCCGCGAAAGCGATAGCGGACGTCCGCTTCCTTGTCTGCACTCATGAGTGGCACCGGCTGATCGGCAGGCGCCAGCTCGCAAGACGGTGCGAGCCGATCCATGCCGCTGAAGGAGCCGACGATGTAAGCGGGATCGTGGATGCGTGCCAGTGTCGGCGCCAGCGGATAGCCTTGCTTCCGGCCCAGCAGCTCTTCGTCGGGGGATGCCGCGGCGACGCGGCAAGCAAGCAGCCCACAGGCCGCATAGAGTGCGAGTGCTTTCATCAATGGCATCGGGATCGGTCGGCTCGGGCCTGGTCCGCTGGATCATTGGATTTCGCTCGAATACTCGCATACGGAACATTGACGGGCGAAATTCAAATCATAAGACGCTTGCGTCTTGGGAGACAATCGTGACTAGCGCCCGGCTTGATGCGAGGTGCTTCCCGAAACAGTACCAACTGGCTTCCGGTCATTGAATCTTCATATCATTCGCGCTGTGCACAAGCATCGGAGCCGACAACCATGAGGGCACGGCAGCCATCTTTCCCTACCGGCATCACTCCCGAGGCCTACGTCGGGCACGTCCGCCACGCGCTGCAGCCGCTGGCCGATCCGGCCGCGGCCGCCCGAATGCGCGCCTACCTGCGCGATCAGTTTCCGTTTCTCGGCATTCCCACGCCGGCCCGCCGGCGGGCACTGCGCGCGCTGCCGACCGTGCCATGGCGCGACCGCGAATGGGTGGCCGTCGCGCAACGGCTTTGGCGCGAACCCGAGCGCGAGTACCGTTATGCAGCCGCGGATCTGTTGCGCAAGTACGCAAAGCGGTTCGATCCCGTGCACATCGCGCCGATCCTCGCGCTCGCCCAAGCCGAGCCATGGTGGGACACCGTCGACAGCCTGGCCGTGACGATCGGCACCGTGATCGCGCGTGAGCGCAAGACCGGCGCCGACGCGCAGGCGCGCGCCGACGCCTGGATCGAGCACCGCTCGCCTTGGGTGCGGCGTATCGCGATGCTCCACCAGCTCGGCTGGCGGCTGGAGACGGACGAGGCGCGCCTCTTCCGCTACGCTCGGACGCTGGCGCCGGAGTCCGACGTCTTCGTCCGCAAGGCAATCGGCTGGGCCCTGCGCGACTATGCGCATTGGAATCCGGCTGCCGTATCGGCATTCCTCGCCGCGCATCGCGACCACCTTTCCGCGTTGACGGTGCGCGAGGCCAGGAAGCACTTGGAAGCTTGACGACTGGCGTCACGTGGATTTTCAGCGGCGAATGGCGGGGGGACTCAGTCGCCCAGCTGCACGGCCGCGACCGGGATGCCTTGTGCGTCGACGATGAGGTGAGGCCTGCGGCCGAGCTCGCGCCGGTCCGTTGGGTTGTGGCCCGTCAATAGCCTCTCAGGGGTGCCCGAAGCGTGCCAGGCAATGCCACACGCGCTTCAGCGCCTGCGGGTCATGGGCACCGCTGCGCGCGGCTTCGCCCAGCATGGCCGGGGTCAGCACGCCGCCGCGCGCCAGGGCCCGGCCCAGCCGCGCGACGTCCGCGCCGCGGTAGTCCTGGTGGGCGATCAGCACGTCGGCATGCACGCGAAAGCCTGCGTGCCATTCGATGGCGCATGGCAGCCCCGCCGCCAGCGCCTCGACCTCGGTGCCGCGGAAGCTCGGATCGAGCACCAGCGCCTCGACATCGTCGGCCAGGCGCAGCGGCCCGTGGACATGGGCCTCGATGTAGCCGTCCAGCAGGTCCGCATCCGGCCGCATGCGCGCGGCGGCGACCAGCGGCAGCAGCGCCATGCGGCCGGGCACGCCGAAATGCGCCGGCTCGAAGAAGCTGTCGGGGAAGCAGAACGTGCAGCGCGCCAGCACCTCGGCGCGCAGGCGCAGGTGGGCCGAGCCGAAGCGCGGCGAGCCGCCGGCGCCGCCGCGCCGGTCGTCGAGCGCGCCGTACTTGGGCCGTTGCGCCGCCGGCTCGCCGTCGTAGGCGCCCTCGAAGATACGGCTCTCCCAGCGCCAGCGCTCCCCGCCCGGATGGGCGCTCAGGCCGCCGTTGCTGGTGCCGGTCTCGAACTGCGAGCGGTAGACACCGTCCACCGCCAGCCGGCGCAGGATGGGCTCACCGTCGTGCAGCCGGTCCGGATGGAAGTTCAGGGTGATGCGCAGGTCCGGGGCGAGCGGTCCCCCTGCGCTGCGCGCGGCGACACCAGCCAGCGCCCGTGCCTGCGGCGAGCCGGGTGGCGGCAGCCAGGCGGCAGGGCGGGACGGGCGGGATTCCGTTGCGGGTGGCATCTTCGGCGGCGTTGGACGCAGTTGCCGTCGATTATCCGCAATGGCCCCGCATCGCGCCAGCGCCGGCTCCCTGCCCCCGGCATCCGCGCCTCCAGCCAGTTCGCGCAAGACATCCTGGCCCGCCTTGCTTAGCCTTTGCAGCCAGCCCGGCTTCCGGCCCCCGACTGCCGGCGGCCGGCGCCGCCAACCCGCCCGCCACGCCAGGAGACACGTACAGATGAGCGCCACCCCGCTGGACCTGCCGGCCGACCGCTTCGGCGGCCAGCCCTCGCCCCTGCCCGCCATCGGCATGGCCCACTGGTTCACCGGCCGCGCCTGCCGCAGCCCCGAGCGCCCCGCGCTGAGCTTCGAGGGTGAGACCTGGAGCTACGGCCGCCTGCTGGCCGAGATCGAACGGCTCGCCAGTGTGCTCGACGCTGGCGGCGTGCGCCCCGGCATGCGGGTCGGCTACCTCGGCTTCAACCACCCTGCCTTCCTGCTGGCGCTGTTCGCCAGCGCCAGGCTGGGCGCCGTCTTCGTGCCGCTCAACTTCCGCCTGACCGGCGCCGAGCTGGCCTATATTGCCAACGACGCCGGCATCCACACCCTGCTGGTCGACGGCGAGCACCTCGCGACGATCGACCCGGTGCGCGACACGCTGTGCTGCGCCCGCTACCTGTGCGTGGAGGGCGAAGCCGCCGACCCGGCGCGCTGGCCGCCGCTGGCGGCCGCGATGGACGCCGCCGCGCCCTGGGCGCAGGCGCCGGTGCCGGTGGCCAGCGACGACGTGGCCGTCCTCCTGTACACCTCCGGCACCACCGGCCGGCCCAAGGGCGCGATGCTGACCCATGGCAACTTCTGGTGGAACCACGTCGGCGAGTTGTACACGGTGGACGTGCTGGCCGACGACGTGCTGCTGGTGTTCGCGCCGCTGTTCCATATCGGCGGCCTCAACGTGCTGCTGATGACCACCCTGCTCAAGGGCGGCCACGTCGTGCTGCACCGCCACTTCGATCCGGCACGCGTGCTGGCGGACATCGCCGCCTACCGCGTGCGCACCCTCTTCGCGGTGCCGGCCATGCTGCTCTTCATCAGCCAGCACCCCGGCTTCGCCGATGCGCCGCTGGACCACGTGCGGCAGATCGTGTGCGGCGGCGCGCCCTGTCCCGAGCCCCTGCTGCGCACCTATGCCGCGCGCGGCATCGCCGTGCAGCAGGGCTACGGCCTGACCGAGACCGCCGCGCTGGTCACCGTGCTGACCGCGGAGCATGCGCTGGCCCGGATCGGCTCGGTCGGCCACACCGCGCTGCTGATCCAGATCCGGCTGGTCGACCCCCAGGGCAACACGGTGAGCGCGCCGCACGCGCGCGGCGAGATCTGCGTGCGCGGCCCCAACGTGACGCGCGGCTACTGGAACCAGCCGGAGGCCACGCGCGCGGCGATCGACGCCGACGGCTGGTTCCGCACCGGCGACGTCGGCTATGCCGACGAAGACGGCTTCTACTATGTCTGCGACCGCGTCAAGGACATGATCATCAGCGGCGGCGAGAACGTGTATCCGGCCGAGGTGGAAAGCGTGCTGTACGGCCATCCCGCCGTGGCGGAAGCGGCCGTGATCGGCGCGCCGGACCCGCGCTGGGGCGAGACCGTGATGGCGGTGGTGGCGCTCAAGCCCGGCCACGCCTTGACGCTGGAAGCGCTGCAGGACTTCGCCGGCACACGCCTGGCGCGCTACAAGATCCCGCGCCGGCTCGAACTGGTGCCGGCGCTGCCGCGCAACCCGACCGGCAAGATCCTCAAGTTCCAGCTGCGCGAGACCTTCGCGCAAGGCTGAGGACGCGGCCGGGCTCAGGGATGAGGCTCAGGGCGTGATGGCCACCTTCAGCACGCCGTCGCGCTGGCTGCCGAAGAGTTCGTAGGCTTCCACGATGTCCGCGAGCGGGTAGCGGTGGGTGACCAGCGGCCCCAGGTCGAGCCGTCCGCTCTCGAGCACCTGGATCAGCCGGCGCATGCGCTCCTTGCCGCCCGGGCACAGTGACGTGACGATGCGGTTGTCGCCCAGTCCGGCGTGGAAGGCATCGAGCGGGATGCGCAGGTCGCTCGAATAGACGCCGAGGCTGGACAGCGTGCCGCCGGGCTTGAGCACGCGCAGCGCGGCTTCGAAGGTGCCCTGCGTGCCCAGCGCCTCGATCGAGGCATCGACGCCGCGCCCGCCGGTCAGGCGCAGGATCTCGCTGACCACGTCGACCTGGCGGAAATTGAGGGTGACGTCGGCGCCCATCTTGCGCGCGATCGCCAGGCGCTCGTCGAGGCCGTCCACCACGATGATCAGGCCGGCCCCGCGCAGGCGCGCGCCAGCGGTTGCGCACAGCCCGATCGGCCCCTGCGCGAACACGGCCACGATGTCGCCGATCTTGATGTCGGCGCGCTCGGCGCCGGCGAAGCCGGTGGACATGATGTCGGGGCACATCAGCACCTGCTCATCGCTGAGCCCGTCGGGAATCGGCGCCAGGTTGGCCTGCGCGTCGGGCACCAGCACGTATTCCGCCTGTGCGCCATCGATGGTGTTGCCGAAGCGCCAGCCACCCATCGGCTTGTAGCCGTGACCATGGCATTGCCCATCCTGCGAGGGCACGCCATCCTGGCAGGCATAGGAATGGAAGCTCGGGCAGATCGCGCCGGCCAGCACGCGCTGGCCTTCCTGGTAGCCCTTGACCTCGCGCCCCAGTTTCTCGATCACGCCGACCGGCTCGTGGCCGATGGTAAGGCCGTGCGCCACCGGGTATTCGCCCTTGAGGATATGCACGTCGGTGCCGCAGATGGTGGTGGTGGTGACGCGCAGCAGGGCGTCGCCCGGGCCCACTTCCGGGATCGGCTTTTCCTGCAGGGCGATCTTGCCGGGACCGAGAAAGACGGTGGCTCGCATGTTTGCCATGGTGCTCTCCGTGGAGACGGTGTCGGGAAGATCATTCTAGGCAGCGGGTGCCGGCGTGAACTTGATGAAAGGCAAGGATGGCGGGGACCGTTCGCGACGGCGGCCCGGCGGCGCGACTGCAATGCGCAGGACTGGCTGATCTGGTATCGCGCAAGGCAGGCCGCGGCCGATGGCAGTGCGTGTGTGGACTAGAATGCGCGGTACCGGCCTCGCCGCCGGCGGGAGCCATCGCCTGTGCGCTGCGCGCCGCCCTGTGCGCCGGAGGCCCGCCTGCCGCGCCGCCCATGTTGCGGCGACCGGTTTCCGCCAGGAGAGATGTCACGATGACCGTGCCGACCACCGACTCGCCTATCGCCTCATCCGCCGCCTCATCCGCCACATCAACCGCGACCGCCCCGATGCCGGCGCTGCCCATGCGCGTCATGCTGCGCGACGGCCGCGAAGTCGTGCTGCGCGAGATCTGCGGCGCCGACAAGGCGGCCGTGCTCGATGCCTTCCACCATCTGTCGGCGGAGTCGCGCCACTCGCGCTTCATGGCGGCCATGCGGGAACTGCCGGAAGACCTGCTCGAATCGACCACCCATCCCCTGCCGGCGCGGGAATTCGTGCTGGTGGCGGCGGGCAGCGAGGACGGGCACGAGGCGCTGTTCGGCGGCGCCCGCTTCGTGCGGCAGGCCGGACACGCCTGCGAGTTCGCCGTCACCGTGGCCGACAACTGGCATGGCAGCGGCCTGGGGCGCCAGCTGATGCAGGTGCTGCTGGAGGTGGCGCGCGCCCGCGGCTATCGGCAGATGATGGGCTATGTGCTCGCCTCCAACACGTCGATGCGCGCGCTTGCCCATCGCCTCGGCTTCGCCGACGAAGCCTGTCCGCAGGACCCCACGCTGCGCATCGTCACCTGCCCGCTGGCGGAGCCGGCGCCCGGCGCCGCGTCTTAGGAGACCCTTACTCCAGCGCCACGCCCTTCAACTCGGGGATCAGCAACAGCGTGGCCACCATGTCGAGCACGTACAGGCCGGCCAGCAGCGCGATCGCCACCGGGAAGGAGTAGGTGGCCGCCAGCGCGCCCACCACGATGGGACCGAGCCCGCCGACCGCGCGGCCGATATTGAACAGCACGTTCTGCGCGGTGGCGCGGGCCGCGGTCGGGTAGGCCTCGGAGATCAGCGCGCCATAGCCGCCGATCATGCCGTTGACGAACAGGCCCATCAGCGCACCGGCCCACAGCATTGCCAGCGGATCGCTCAGGCGCGCGTAATACAGCACCATGCCGACCGCGCCGGCCTGGAACAGCAGGAAGGTCGGCTTGCGGCCGATGCGGTCCGCCAGGTGGCCGAACAGGCAGATGCCGGCCATCATCCCCAGCACCGTCACCGAGGTCCACAGCGCGGACTTGGTCAGGGAGAAGCCCAGGGTCTTGGACAGGTAGGTCGGCAGCCAGATCATGATGCCGTAGTAGCCGAAGTTCTGTACCGAGCACAGGATCACCACGCCCAGGCTGATACGCGCGGTACGGGCATCGGCGAGCAGCAGCCGGAACGCGTTGGCGCGCGGCCGTTGCGCCTGGCGCACGAACAGCTCCGGCTCGTGCAGCCGGTTGCGCAGCACCCAGGCCACCAGCGCCGGCAGCACGCCCACCAGGAACATGCCGCGCCAGCCGATCAGCGGCAGCAGCAGCGGCGTCAGCAGCGAGGCCATCAGCACCCCGGCCTGCCAGCCCAGCGCGACATACGACGAGGCGCGCGCCCGCTTGGCCGCGGGCCACGCCTCGGCGGCCAGCGCCATGCCGATGCCGAACTCGCCGCCCAGGCCGATGCCGGCAATGGTGCGGTAGACCAGCAGGTCGTGGAAGCCCTGGGCAAAGGCGCACAGGCCGGTGAACACGGCGAACAGCACGATGGTCCAGGTCAGCACGCGGATGCGGCCGTAGCGGTCGCTGAGCGCGCCGAACAGGATGCCGCCGGCCACCGCGCCGACCAGGGTCCAGGTCACCAGCGCGCCGGACTGCCCGCTCGACAGGCCCAGCGAGGCACTGATGGCAGGCAGCATGAAGCCGAGGATCAGCAGGTCGAAGCCATCCATCGCATAACCCACCGTGGAGCCGGCCAGGGCCTTCCAGGCATAGGCGGTGTGCTGGGGCGGGGACAGTTCGGCGGACGGCGATGCCGCGGCCTTGGCGGGGGCTTGCATGGGGGACGCTCCTCCTGTGTTGTTGGCGTCATGGCAGGATCGCGGCGCGTCCCGGGGGGCGCCGCGGCGGGCAGTGTACCGCATGGCACAGGAGCGGCATGGCGCGGGGCGCGGGCGGCCCTTGCGCCGGCGCCCCGGTAGTGGAAAGATGCCGTGACGCGGCCTGCTCGGAACCTTCTCCGCCTATTTGCGCCCTTCACGGCATCCGCACCCTTCGCGCAGACCCGACGCCACGCCACCCCCTGCCCACTGCACAGGACGAGGCCACCATGCACCTCAAGCAGATCGCAGACGCGTTCGAAGCCGCCGCCCCCGGCACGGACGCCTTCCTGGCCGTCAAGGACGGCACCCGCGCGCTGATCGCACGCGATCCCGCCCACGCCAGCGCCTACTACCTGCTCTACGGTTTCGCGCGCTCCTACGTGCTGCTGCACGAGGACGAAGGCATCTCGCCCGAGTTCGCCGAGGCGGCCAGGCACCAGCTGCTGGGCTATCTGCGCCGCATCGAGGCAGCCGTCCCGCTCGGGCCGGCCGTGCTGCTGGACGTGATGAACGGCGTGGTGCGCGACCACGAGGCGGCGCCGCAGGCATTCTGAGGCGGGCGGGAAGAGCGCCGGCAGCGGCCCGGCGCGCCCCGCCTGAGCATTCCTGCCAAGCGTGCTTGCCGGATCGGCCATTTCCCGATGCGGCAGCCGCCGCTACAGTGGGCCCCGAGCCCCCAGGCGTCGGGCGCGCCACCCCTGCACGACCGGCGCGCCCGCCCGGCGCCTCCGCCACCGTTTCTCCATCGCTAGCCACCGGCCATGAAAACTCCCGCCATCCAATCGCTGCTGATCGCCAACCGCTCCGAGATCGCCATCCGCGTGATGCGGGCGGCGGCCGAGATGAACATCCACACGGTGGCGATCTACGCCAAGGAAGACCGCCTCGCGCTGCACCGCTTCAAGGCCGACGAGAGCTACCTCGTCGGCGCCGGCCGCAAGCCGCTGGAAGCCTACCTCGACATCGCCGACATCCTGCGCGTGGCACGCCAGACCGGCGTCGACGCGGTCCACCCCGGCTACGGCTTCCTGTCGGAGAACCCGGAGTTCGCGCAGGCGGTGATCGACGCCGGCATCCGCTGGATCGGGCCGCCGCCGGACGTGATGCGCACGCTGGGCAACAAGGTCGCCGCGCGCAACGCGGCGGTGGCGGCGGGCGTGCCGGTGATGCCGGCCACGCCGCCGCTGCCGCGCGCGCTCGACGCGTGCCGCCGGCTCGCGGCCGAGGTCGGCTACCCGCTGATGCTCAAGGCCAGCTGGGGCGGCGGCGGGCGCGGCATGCGCGTGCTGGAGAATGAGCAGGACCTCGAAGCCATGCTGCCGATCGCGCGCCGCGAGGCGCTGGCCGCCTTCGGCAACGACGAGGTCTACGTCGAGAAACTGGTACGCAACGCGCGCCACGTCGAGGTGCAGATCCTCGGCGACCAGCACGGCAACGTGGTCCACCTCTACGAGCGCGATTGCACGGTGCAGCGCCGCAACCAGAAGGTGGTCGAGCGCGCCCCGGCCCCCTACCTGGACGACGCCGCGCGCCAGTCGCTGTGCGCCTCGGCGCTCAAGCTGATGCGCGCGGTCGGCTACACCCATGCGGGCACCGTCGAGTTCCTGATGGACGCCGACAGCGGGCGCTTCTACTTCATCGAGGTCAACCCGCGCATCCAGGTCGAGCATACGGTGACCGAGATGGTCACCGGGATCGACATCGTCAAGGCGCAGATCCGCATCACCGAGGGCGGCCGCATCGGCCTGACCGAGGACGAGCACGATGCCGCCGGCACGCTGGTGGCGCGTGCCGCCGGCGTGCCGCCGCAGGAGCGCATCGCGCTGAACGGCCATGCCCTGCAGTGCCGCATCACCACCGAGGATCCGGAGAACGGCTTCCTGCCCGACTACGGCCAGCTCACCGCCTACCGCAGCGCCTCCGGCTTCGGCGTGCGCCTGGACGCCGGCACCGCCTACGGCGGCGCCGTCATCACCCCCTACTACGATTCGCTGCTGGTCAAGGTGACCACCTGGGCCCCCAGCGCCCACGAATCGATCCGGCGCATGGACCGCGCGCTGCGCGAGTTCCGCATCCGCGGCGTGGCCTCGAACCTGCAGTTCCTCGAGAACGTCATCAACCACCCGGCCTTCTCGCCGGGCGAGGTCACCACCCGCTTCATCGACAACACGCCGGAGCTGTTCTCCTTCGCCAAGCGGCGCGACCGCGCCACGCGCCTGCTGCGCTATCTCGGCGAAGTCGCCGTCAACGGCAACCCCGAGATGAAGGGACGCGCCCTGCCGCCGCTGCCGCTGGCCAGGCCGGTGCTGCCCGCGCAGCCCGCCTGGACCGATACCGCCGTGCCGCCGGGCACGCGCGACCGCCTGCGCGAGCTGGGTCCCGAGGGCTTCGCCCGATGGATGCTGGCCCAGCAGCGCGTGCTGCTGACCGACACCACGCTGCGCGACGCCCACCAGTCGCTGTTCGCCACCCGCATGCGCACCGCCGACATGCTGCCGATCGCGCCCTTCTACGCACGCGCCCTGCCGCAGCTGTTCTCGCTCGAATGCTGGGGCGGCGCCACCTTCGACGTGGCCCTGCGCTTCCTCAAGGAGGATCCGTGGCAGCGCCTGGCCAAGCTGCGCGAGGCGGTGCCGAACATCCTGTTCCAGATGCTGCTGCGCGGCTCCAACGCGGTCGGCTACACCAACTATGCCGACAACGTGGTGCGCTTCTTCGTGCGCCAGGCGGCCACCGCCGGCATCGACCTGTTCCGCGTGTTCGACTCGCTCAACTGGGTCGAGAACATGCGCGTGGCCATCGACGCGGTGCGCGACAGCGGCGCGCTGTGCGAGGGTGCGATCTGCTATACCGGCGACGTCTTCGACGGCGCGCGCGCCAAGTACGACCTCAAGTACTACGTCGGCATCGCGCGCGAGCTGCAGCGTGCCGGCGTGCACATCCTCGGCATCAAGGACATGGCCGGGATCTGCCGCCCGCGCGCCGCGGCCGCGCTGGTCAAGGCCATCAAGGAGGAAACCGGCCTGCCGGTGCACTTCCACACGCACGACACCAGCGGCATCTCGGCAGCCTCCGCGCTGGCGGCGATCGAGGCCGGCTGCGACGCGGTGGACGGCGCCCTCGACGCCATGAGCGGGCTCACCTCGCAGCCCAACCTGTCGAGCATCGCCGCCGCGCTGGCGGGCAGCGAACGCGATCCGGGCCTTGACCTGGAGCGTCTGCACGAGGCCTCCATGTACTGGGAAGGCGTGCGGCGCTACTACGCGCCGTTCGAGTCCGACATCCGCGCCGGCACCGCCGACGTCTACCGCCACGAGATGCCCGGCGGCCAGTACACCAACCTGCGCGAACAGGCGCGCGTGCTCGGCGTGGAGCACCGCTGGACCGAGGTGTCGCGCGCCTATGCCGAGGTCAACCAGCTGTTCGGCGACATCGTCAAGGTCACGCCCACTTCGAAGGTGGTGGGCGACATGGCGCTGATGATGGTGGCCAGCGACCTGACGGCGGCCGACGTGCTGGACCCGGCGCGCGAGATCGCGTTCCCGGAATCGGTGGTGGCGCTGTTCCGCGGCGAGCTGGGCTTCCCGCCCGACGGCTTCCCGGGCGAGGTCTCGCGCAAGATCCTGCGCCTGGCCGAAGGCGAGGCGCCGCCCGCGCCCTACCGCCCGGGCGACCGCCTGCCGCCGGTGGACCTGGCCGCGGCGCGCGTCGAAGCCGAGCAGCAGTGCGAACAGCCGCTGTCGGAAGCGCAGTTCTCTTCCTGGCTGATGTACCCGAAGCAGATGCGCGAGTACTGCGCCCACGT
>JABLTH010055209.1_pt1 | contig 15496 bp, 15 predicted proteins | sample 7875711 | NCBI WGS metagenome assembly JABLTH01 (sample SAMN14941262, study PRJNA633318) | bioreactor metagenome | isolation source: bioreactor | place: China | collected 2019-03-05 | reverse complement strand
GGATCTCCTCGCTGGCGCATATCGGCGGCGTCGCCGCCACGCCGGTGCTGGCCGCCACCTACGCCCGGCCGCTGGTGCCGGTGGGCATCCTGCTGGCGTTGCTGGGCTATATCCTCGGCACCGGCTTCGGGCTGCTGGTAGCGTCGGTGCTGTCCATGCTGGCTTCGTGAGCAGCCGCTTCTGACTGGGATAAGAACCATGCGTCATCCGCTCGCCGCCGCCTGCCTGTTCCTGCTGCTTCCCTGCGGCACCGCGCTGCATGCACGCGAAGCCGCCGGACTCGCGGTGCCGCCCTCGGGCGTCATCGGTGTCGAGGACGCGCAGCTCGATCCCGCCTTCTGGATCCGGCAGGCGGCCGATGCCGATGCGGTCATCTTGGACGCGCACGCCATCGCCGCGCGCAATGCGCGCCTGCTGCAGGTCGATCCCAGCATGCACGACCTCGGGGCACTGCCGGCGACGGTCGACCGCGCGCAGGTACTCAGGTGGATAGGCGACGTTTCCAGGCGACCGACGCGGGCGCTCTACGACGAGGCCGGTCAGCCGGTGCCTGCCGCCACGCTGGATGCGCAGGTGGCCGCGCTGGCCTTGGACAAGGTGCCCGAATCGCAGAAGACCCGCTTCGGGCTGGTGGTCCGCCGCGCCGCGCTGCGCTCGTTCCCGACGACGTTGCGCGTGTTCAGCCGGCAAGGCGATACCGACATCGACCGTTTCCAGGACACGGCCGAATTCCCAGGTACGCCGGTGGCCATCGTGCACGCCAGCGCGGATGGCCGATGGCTGTTCGTGGTGAGCCCGCGCTATGCGGCATGGGTGGAGCGCGACGCGATTGCGGAAGGCACGCGCGAACAGGTGCTCGGCTATGCCGACAAGACGCCTTACCGCGTGATCACCGGTGCGGTGGAACACACGGTGTATACGCGCGAACAGCCGGCCGTATCCCAGCTCGCGCTGGACATGGGCGTGCGCGTGCCGCTGGCGCAGGACCTGCCGCCGGACCAGCCGGTGAACGGCCAGCACGCCTACAGTTCGCATGCGCTCGAACTGCCGGTTCGCCAGGCGGACGGCTCGCTCGCCTTCCGTCCCGCCCTGCTGCAGAAGAACACCGACACGTCCCCGGACTACCTGCCGCTGACCCGGGCCAACCTGATCCGCCAGGCCTTCAAGTTCCTGGGCGAGCGCTATGGCTGGGGCCATGCCTACGACGCGCGCGATTGCAGCGGCTTCGTTTCCGACGTGTACCGCAGCATGGGCGTGCAGATGCCGCGCAATACCAGCGCGCAGGCGGTGAGCCCGGGGCTGGAGCACACCGCCTTCACCGACCAGGACGGCCGCGAGGTGCGCGAGCGGGCCGTCGCGCAACTGCAGGTGGGCGACCTGATCTACATCCCCGGGCACGTGATGATGATGCTGGGCCGCATCGACGGCGAGCCCTACGTCATCCATGACACGCTGGGGCTCAGCTACCGCGATGGCGGCGCCATGCGCCGGGTCAAGCTCAACGAGGTGTCGGTGACGCCGCTGCGTCCGCTGATGTTCAACGACAAGCAGAGCTACATCGACCGCATGACCAGCATCGTGCGCATTCGCTGAAAACCAGAACACAGACTCACGGACAGACGGACCTTCATGAAAATCACCGACATTCGCTTCGGCATGCTGCGAGTACCGCTGAAGACTCCCTTCAAGACGGCCCTGCGCACGGTCGAGCGCGTCGAAGACATCGTGGTGATGGTGCACACCGACACCGGCCACGTCGGCTACGGCGAAGCGCCGGCTACCGCGGTAATCACCGGCGACACGCACGGCTCCATCGTCGATGCGATCCGCCATTACATCGCGCCGCGCGTGATCGGCCACGATATCGCGGACCTGAACCGGATCACCCAGTTGATCCAGTCCTCCATGGAGAAGAACACCAGCGCCAAGGCGGCGGTGGAGATCGCCGTATACGACCTGTGGGGCCAGCTTTACGGCGCGCCGCTGTACAAACTGCTGGGCGGCGGCGATCCGGTGATCACCACCGACATCACCATCAGCGTGGACTACATCGACAAGATGGTGGCCGATTCCATCAGCGCGGTGGAACGCGGCTTCGAGTCGCTGAAGATCAAGGTCGGCAAGGACATCGGCGTCGACATCGAGCGCGTGAAGGCGATCTATGCGGCGGTGGAAGACCGCGCCTTGCTACGACTGGATGCCAACCAGGGCTGGACGGCGAAGCAGGCGGTGTATGCCTTGCAGACACTGGAGGATGCCGGCGTGAAGCTGGAGCTGGTCGAGCAGCCGGTGAAGGCGCGCGATCTGGAGGGCATGCGCTACGTCACTGAACGCGTACATACGCCGGTGATGGCGGACGAGAGCGTGTTCGGCCCGATGGAGGTCATCGAGCTGATCCGCCTGCGCGCGGCCGACATCATCAATATCAAGCTGATGAAGACCGGCGGCATTTCCAATGCGATCCGCATCGCCGACATCGCCGGGTTGCACGGCATCGATTGCATGATCGGCTGCATGCTGGAGACGAGCATCAGCGTCGCCGCGGCCGTCCACGTCGCGGTGGCCAAGGCCGACGTGATCACCAAGGTGGACCTCGACGGGCCGTCGTTGTGCCAGTACAACCCGGTCGATGGCGGCGTGATCTTCAACGAGTCGGAGATCTCGGTGACCGATGCGGCGGGTCTGGGCATCCGCGAGATCCGCGGGCTGGACCTGCTTGGGAACTGACATGTCGCCCCTGGTCAAGATCCGCTCCGAACGCGACCAGATGTCCGCGGTGGAGCGGCGCATCGCCGATTTCATCCTGGAGAACGCGCAGCTGCTGCGCGACTATTCCTCGCAGCAGTTGGCCAACGCCTTGGGCATCAGCCAGTCGAGCGTGGTGAAGTTCACTCAGAAGCTGGGTTTCAAGGGCTATCCGGACCTGAAGTACTCCGTGGGTGAGGCGATCGCGCGCGCCGACAACGGGGAAGCCGCGGTGGCCACGCGCGAGGTTGCGGGTGGCGAAGAAGCGTCCCTCGCCACCAGTCTGTGGCGACGCAAGTCGGAGGCGGAAGAGGCCACGCGGCTGATCAATCCGCCGGAGGTGCTGAACGCTACCGTCGACGCGCTCGCCGGGGCGGGCAAGGTGTTTGTGATCGGCGTGGGCGAGGACGATATCTACTCGCGCGGCGTCGCGCTGAAACTGTCGATGCTCGGCATCGCCACGGTGCAGAGCTTCGACGTCGCGCGGATGAGGGCGAGCATCTCCGCCGGCGGCCCGGGCGACGTGCTGCTGATCTTCTCCGAACACGGCAACCATCCCGCGCTATGCAAGATGGGACGGCTGTTCCGCGAGCAACGCGGCCGCCTGGTCACGGTGACGCGGCATACGTCCAATCCGCTGCGGGCGCTGGCCGACCTGGCACTGCTCGTGTCGGCGCACGACGAGCAGCCGTACGTGCAATCGATCGTCTATCAGTCCGCCCTGCAGCATCTGCTCGACGGTCTGTTCATCCAGCTGTGCTAAGGCGACGAGCGCCGGCACGCGCAGCTGCTCGCCAACCTGGAAAGGCTCCAGCTGCTGCTGGAGCCCTGACCGGCTTTTCGATCGCACAGGCCCGCATGATCCACGCTTTCCGCTCTCTTCTCTCGCGTTCGATCCCCGGCCTGCTGCTCGCAGCCTTGCTCGCCGGTTGCGCCCCGTCGACGGCCGTCCGCAACGATGAGGCGGCGGCTTGGCGCGACGCGCGACAACTCGTGCTGGTGGTGACCGACGACTGGGACGCCGACCATGGACGCCTGCGCGCCTACGAGCGCGAAAGCGATGCCTGGCGGCCGGTGGCCGATGCGGTGCCTGTGACCATCGGGCGTGCCGGCGCGGCCTGGGGCGTGGGTTTGCAGGCGCCGCGCACGGACGGGCCGGTGAAGCGGGAAGGGGATGGGCGCAGCGCGGCCGGCGTGTTCCGCATCGGCGAGGCCTTCGGTTATGCGGAGCGCTCGCCGACGGCGCTGCCGTATCGGGCGTTGCAGGTATCCGACTATTGCGTCGATGTGGACGGGTCGCCGCTGTACAACCGCATCGTCGATGCGCGTGAGGTGGGCGAGCAGGCGGTGGCCGGTTCGACCGAGCCGATGCGGCGCGATCTGCATGCGCATGGCGATCAGCGTTACAAGCTGGGCTTCGTCATCGAGCACAACGCGGACGGCAAGCGCGGCGCCGGTTCCTGCATCTTCGCGCATCTGTGGAGTTCGCCCACCGATACCACTGCCGGTTGCACGGCTATGGATGAGGCGGCGATGCGGCGATTGCTCGGGTGGATGAAGCCGGAGGAGCATCCGGTGTTCGCGCTGCTTCCGCGCGCGGCTTATGCGCAGCTGCGCGATGCGTGGCACCTGCCGGCGCAGGACGTGGCGCCATGAGTCCGACGGCGCGCGTACTGACGGGCCTGGCGGCCGGCGCGTTGCTTGGCCTGGTGCTCGATGCAGTTCATCCGGGGGGGGCCGTGCGCGTGGCCGACGTGGCGCAGCCGCTGGGCCGTCTATGGCTGAACGCGCTGCAGATGACCGTGGTGCCGCTGGTGTTGGCGCTGATCGTGGTGGGCGTGAACACCGCGACCGACGCGGCGGCCTCCGGGCGTGTGGCGCGGCGAGCGATCGGCGTTTTCGTCGTGATCCTGGTCGCCGGCGCGCTGCTGGCCGCGTTCGCGGCGCCGGCGATCTTCGCTTTGTGTCCGCGCAGTCCGACGCTCGCGGCTGCGTTGGGCAACACCGTGGCCGGCCCGGCGTCCAGCGTCGTGCCGATGGGCTGGGCGGAATGGTTGAACGGCATCGTGCCGAGCAACGCGATCATGGCGGCGTCGCAGAGCGCCATGCTGCCGCTGGTGGTCTTCGCGCTGTTCTTCGGCTTCGCGCTGACGCGCATCGAGGCGGATCGCCGCGCGCTGGTGGTGAATTTCTTCCAGGCGATCGCCGACGCCATGATCGTGGTGGTGCGCTGGGTGCTGTGGGCGGCGCCGGCCGGCGTCTTCGCGCTGAGTCTCGCGGTCTGCGCCCGCGCGGGCCTGCACATGCTCGGCGCGCTGGGTATCTATGTGCTGGTGGAGTGCCTGCTGTATCTGGCCGTGACGGCGCTGATGCTGCCGGTGGCCGTGCTGTGGGGCGGCGAGCGGGCGCGCCGCTTCATCGCCGCGCTGGCGCCGCCGCAGGTGGTGGCGCTGAGCACGCAATCGTCGCTGGCCTCGATGCCGGCCATGCTGGAGAGCGCGGGCGCGCGGCTGGGTTATCCCACGCACGTGAATGCGCTGGTGCTGCCGATGGCGGTGAGCCTGTTTCGCCTTACCAGCCCGGTGCAGTACGTCACCTCGGCATGTTTCATCGCCTGGGCGTTCGGCATGGATCTGGGCGTGGCGCAACTAGTGCTCGGCGCGCTGCTGGCCGTGGTGATCAGCCTGGGCTCGGTGGGCCTGCCGGGACAAGTCAGTTTCATGGCAACCAACCTGCCGGTGGCGCAGGCGATGGGCGTGCCGTTGGGCCCGCTGGGCTTGATGCTGGCAGTCGACACGCTGCCGGACGCGCTGGCGACCTTGGGCAACGTCACGGCCGATCTGACCGCCACCAGCGTGGTGGCCAGGCAGTCGGCGGCGGACACGATGGCGGAGAGCGCATGAGCCCGGTGGTGGATGTCGATGCGGTGGTGATCGGGGCCGGCATGGCCGGGGCCTCGGCGGCGTATTTCCTGGCGCCGCATGCGCGCGTGGTGGTGCTGGAGCGCGAGGCGCATGCGGGCATGCATGCGACCGGCCGCTCGGCGGCGCTGTTCTCGGAGACCTACGGTTCGGCGCAGGTGCGCGCGCTCACCCGTGCGACGCGGCCGTTCCTGGAGCGGCCGCCGGAGGGGTTCGCCCAGCACCCCATCCTGACGCCACGGGGAACGCTGATCGTCGGCGATGCGATGAGGACGGATGCCGTGGCCGCCATGCGCGATGCGATGCTGCCGCACACGCCCGATCTCGCCCTGCTGTCGGGCGAGGAGACCCGCGCGATGGTGCCCGTGCTGCGGCCAGAGGCAGCGCGTATCGGCCTTTACGAACCCGGAGCGGCCGACATCGATGTGAATGAACTGCACCAGGGTTTCCTCCGTGCGCTGCGCGCCCGCGGCGGACAGCTGCGCACCGGCGTGGACATCGCCGCGATCGAGCGCGGTCCAGGGCATTGGTATGTGGATACCGGGGCGACGACCTACCGCGCGCCGGTCGTTCTCAATGCCGCCGGCGCCTGGGTGGACCAGGTGGCGAGACTGGCCGGCGTCGCGCCGCTGGGCATCGAGCCGCGCCGGCGCTCGGCGTTCCTGTTCGAGGGACCGGAAGGCATCGACACGGCGCGCTGGCCGTTCGTGATCGACGCCGACGAGACCTTCTACTTCAAGCCCGACGCCGGGCTCCTGCTCGGCTCGGCGGCCAATGCCGACCCGGTGCCGCCGCACGACGTGCAGCCCGAGGAGCTGGACATCGCCACGGGCATTTACCGCATCGAGGAAGCCACCACGATGCATATCCGCCGCCCCACGCGCACCTGGGCCGGCCTGCGCTCCTTCGTCGCCGACGGCGATCTGGTGGGCGGCTTCGCGCCGGACGCGCCGGGGTTCTTCTGGGTGGCCGCGCAGGGCGGCTACGGCATCCAGACCAGCGCGGCGATGGGCGAAGCCTGCGCCAACCTGGCGCTGGGCCGGCCGCTGCCGGGGCATTTGCAGGACGCTGGGTTGACGGCCGCCATGCTGGCGCCGCGGCTTCAGGGCTGACTTTCCTTATCGCGGCGGGAGGTGAGTGGTCCTCGCCGGCGTCTGGTAGACGATGGCCTGCTCGTCCCGGCAGGGCCGCTTGCGGCGGGCCCAAGACGGTCTGCGGGGGTTAAGCCACATTTCCGGAGATGCTGCACCGCACGCTATCCTGTGCCGGGTACTCGCCGCGCGTGCTTCTGACGCGCAGGGTGTCACCGCCGTTTATCCAGAAAATCAACGCGTTCGGGCCGCTTATGCTCCTGATGATCGACAACTACGACAGCTTTACCTTCAACCTCGTCCAGTACCTGGGCGAGCTGGGACAGGAGGTGAAGGTGGTGCGCAATGATGCGCTGGACGTGGCCGGCATCCGCGCGCTGCGGCCTTCGCACATCATGATCTCGCCCGGGCCGGGCACGCCGGACGATGCGGGTGTGTCGCTGGACGTGTTGCGCCAACTGGGTGGCGAGGTGCCGGTGTTCGGCGTGTGCCTGGGCCACCAGGCGATCGGGCAGGCCTTCGGCGGCAAGGTGATTCGCGCCAAGCAGATCATGCACGGCAAGACGTCGCCGGTACGCCATCGCGGCCAAGGTGTGTTCGCCGGCCTGCCGGATCCGTTCGAGGCGACCCGTTACCACTCGCTGGTAGTGGAGCAGTCCTCGCTGCCGGATTACCTGGAGGTGACCGCCTGGACCGAGCATCCGGACGGCTCCATCGACGAGATCATGGGCCTGCGCCACAAGACGCTGCCGATCGAGGGCGTGCAGTTCCATCCCGAATCGATCCTTACCCAGCATGGGCACGACCTGCTGCGCAATTTCCTCGGGCTGCCGCTGAAGCTCGCGGCATGAATGGCGCAGGCCGCAACATCATGATCACGCCGCAGGAAGCCTTGCAGCGAACGATCGAACATCGCGAGATCTTCCATGACGAGATGATCGAGCTGATGCGGCAGATCATGCGCGGCGAAGTGAGCCCGCTGATGACCGCGGCGATCATCACCGGCCTGCGCGTAAAGAAGGAAACCGTCGGCGAAATCACCGGCGCGGCGCGCGTGATGCGCGAGTTGTCCGCCAAGGTGGACGTGCCGGCGCATCCGCATTTCCTCGACATCGTCGGCACCGGCGGCGACGGGGCGTCCAGTTTCAACATCTCCACGGCCTCGATGTTCGTTGCTGCCGCGGCGGGCGCGCGCGTGGCCAAGCATGGCGGACGCAGCGTGTCGTCGAAGTCCGGCAGCGCGGACGTGCTGGAGGCCTTGGGGGCGTCGATAGACCTGCCGCCGGCCAAAGTGGCGCAGTGCATGGTCGAGACCGACATCGGTTTCATGTTCGCGCCCAACCACCACCCGGCCATGAAGGTCGTGGCGCCGGTGCGCAAGGAAATGGGCGTGCGCACGCTGTTCAACATTCTCGGCCCGCTGACCAATCCCGCGGGCGCGCCGAACATCCTGATGGGGGTGTTCCATCCGGACCTGGTGGGCATCCAGGTGCGCGTGCTGCAGCAGCTGGGCGCAAAGCATGCGCTGGTGGTGTGGGGCCGCGACGGCATGGATGAACTCTCGCTGGGCGCGGCCACTCTGGTCGGCGAGCTGCGCAACGGCGAGGTGCGCGAGTACGAGGTGGAGCCGGAGGATTTCGGCCTGGCCATGGCGTCCAGTCGCAACTTGCGCGTGGAGAACGCGTCGGAGTCGCGGGCAATGCTGATCGAGGCGCTCGAAGGGCGCCGCGGCGTGCCGCACGACATCGTGTGCCTCAATGCGGGCGCGGCGCTGTACGCGGCGGACGTGGTGCCTGACATCGACGCCGGTATCGAACTGGCGCGGGCGACCATTGCCAGCGGCGCGGCTCGTGCAAAAATGGACGCCTTCGTGGCGACCACCCGCCGACTCGCGGACGCCTAGGCCGAACGCCCTAGGCGATCGGGTCGCGCGCGGCGCGGCGCCGGGGCGTTGTACCCTTGGGCCGCACCCCGCGTGCCGTTCCACGATGCACGCTTCACGACCCCCAGCTACGCATCCCCAGGCCGACCCATGACCGACATCCTGCAACGCATCCTGACGCGCAAGACGGACGAGATTGCCGAACGCAGCGCCAGGCTGCCGCTCGCGGAACTGATCGCGCGCGCGGCCGATGCGCCGGAGACGCGCCCGTTCGCCGATGCGATCGAAGCGAAGATCGAGGCCGGTCTTCCGGCGGTGATCGCCGAGGTGAAGAAGGCCAGCCCCAGCAAGGGCGTGATCCGCGCGGATTTCGATCCCGCAGCGATCGCGCGCAGCTACGAGAAGGCCGGTGCGGCCTGCCTTTCCGTGTTGACCGACAAGGACTTCTTCCAGGGCAGCGAGGACTTCCTGCGCCAGGCGCGGGGTGCGTGTTCGCTGCCGGTGCTGCGCAAGGATTTCGTGATCGATCCCTACCAAGTGTACGAGGCCCGCGCGATCGGGGCGGACTGCATCCTGCTGATCGCCGCGGCGCTGGACGATGCCGCGCTGCTCGAGCTCTCGATGCTCGCGTCGGAACTGGACCTGGACGTGCTGTGCGAGGTGCATGACGCCGAGGAGCTGGAGCGAGCGCAGGCGCTGCCGGTCCGCCTGATCGGCGTGAACAACCGCAACCTGCGCACCTTCGAAACCACGCTCGACACCTCCATCGAATTGCAGCAGCTGATGGACTACGACCGCATCCTGGTGGCCGAGTCGGGCATCCATACGCCGGACGACGTCGAGCGCCTGCGTGATGCTGGCATCAACGCGTTCCTGGTCGGCGAGGCGTTCATGCGCGCGCAGGATCCGGGCACCGAACTCAAGCGGCTGTTCGCCACCTCGTAAGGCCATGATGTTCACAGGGGAAGAAGACAAGACCCAGCCGGCGACGGCCGGCGCGGACGCCATGGCGCCGCGAGTGGTGCTGTTCGATTTCGACGGCGTGCTGTTCCAGGGCGACAGCTTCCGGGTGTTCATCACGGAACGCTACGCGCGTTCGCCGCTGCGCAAGCTGCTGGCGTTGGCCAACCTGCCGTGGCTGCTGGTGATGTGGCCGATCTCATGGCGGGTGGTCGTGCGGACCTTGGTGCACATCGGCCTGCTCGGCGTCGGCGAACGCCGTTACGCGGCGGAGGCGCAGGCTTTCGCCGCTTCCCTGGTACGCCGGCCGAGGCAGTTCTATCGCGACGGGCTGCAGGCCCTGCGCCGGCACCAGGCGGCCGGCGACCGCGTGATCGTGGTGACGGGGTGCGAGCGCGCGGTAGTGCAGGGGATTCTCGAGGAACTGGGACTGGGCGGACTCGAGGTGCTTGCCTCGGAATTCCGGCCCGGGCTGTTGGGCATGCGGGTGAAGTTCCACAACGTGGGGCGGCGCAAGCTCGAACGGCTGGCGGCGCATGGCGTCGGTACGTGGCAACTGGCATACAGCGATTCGTTGGCAGACATCCCGATGCTCAAGGGTGCGGCTGAGGCCGTGCTGGTGAATGGCACGCCCAAGCTGTGCAAGCGGCTGGAGAAAGTGCTGGGGCGGACAGTGACCCGCGTGGAGTGGTTCTGAGGCGACGCCTCTTTAGCTGAGCCAGCGGTGCAGCAGCTGGCCGGCACTGATGAGCATGATCAGCGCGCCCACGGCGATCAGCACGGCCTTCTCGGGCAGGTGGCGCACCAGCCAGGCGGCGATCGGCGCGGCCACTACGCCGCCGGCGAGCAAGCCGAGCACGATGCTCCAGTGCTGGATGCCGATGTGGAAAGCGAGCGTCGCCGCGACGCAGACCGTGACGACGAATTCCGCGGCATTGACCGAACCGATGGTTCCCCGCACGGCGCCGCCGCGGGCGATGAGCGTGCTGGTCGCAATCGGGCCCCAGCCGCCACCGCCGATCGAATCCATCAGCCCAGCGACGAAGCCGAGCACGCCGTTGTGGTGTACCTGGTGGCGGCTCAGGCGCCGGCCCAGGGCGCGCAGCAGCACCATCACGCCCAGGATCAGCAGGTAGGCGTTGACGTAGGGGCGGATGACTTCGCCCGGGACATTGGCCAGCACCGTGGCGCCGATCACGCCGCCGATCGCACCGGGTATCGCCAGCTGGCGGAAGAGGCGCCACCGCACATTGCCGAACCAGGCGTGGGAGATGGCCGAGGCGCCGGTCGTCACCACTTCGGCCGTGTGTACCGTGGCGCTGGCGACGGCCGGGGGCAGGCCCATGGCCAGGAGGATGGAGCTGGAGACGAGCCCATAGGCCATGCCGAGCGCGCCATCGATGAGCTGTGCAAGGAGCCCGACCAGGGCGAAGCTGAAGAATTCGGTCCAAACCATCCGTCGAGCCTATGGCTTTCGATCCCACACGCTAGGGTAAAAAACGTCCAGGGCGAGTGACAGCATGGCGCGGCGGATGGTCGCGGCCATGAATTTCCAGGACTTGTCGTCCACCTGGGAAGATGATTATGTTAGTCCTTACATAATTCCTGAATGGCCGCCCATGTATCTCTCCTCCCTCGCCGAGCTGGCGCTCGGCAGCCGCCTGAAGGCCCTCAGCGACCAGTTCTACGCCGCGGCCGACGAGGTCTACCGGGCCTGCGGCGCGTCGATCGAATCGCGTTGGTTTCCGGTGTTGCGTTACCTCTGGGAGAGCGGCCCGGGCACGGTGGGCGAAGTGGCCGCGGCCATCGGGCAGACCCATTCGGCGGTAAGCCAGCTGGTGGACAAGCTGGAAGGCGCGGGCATGGTCCGGCGCGAGCGCGATCCGCAGGACGGTCGCCGCTGCGTGCTGGTTCTCACCGACGAGGCGCGGCGCGCACTGGGTACGCTCGGGCCGATCTGGCAAGCGATCCGGCGCGGCGTGGGTGCATCGCTGGGCGAGGAGGGCCGGCGCCTGCTGGCCGCGCTGGACGCATGCGAAGAGGCGCTGAGGGCGCGGCCCATCGTGCCGGCGATCCTCGTCGAACACGCCGCGCTGCGTGCGCAGCCGCTGGAAATCGTTCCGTACGAGCCCGGCTATGCGAAGGACTTCTACCGGCTCAACGCGCAATGGCTGGAGCGCGACTTCCGATTGGAGGACATCGACCAGCAGATGCTCTCCGATCCCGAGCGCTACGTGCTCGCTCCCGGTGGTGCGCTGCTGTTCGCCACGCTGGGCGGCCAGGCGATCGGCACCTGTGCGCTGTTGCAGGAGGCGCCGGGCGTCTATGAGTTGTCGAAGATGAGCGTGGACGAGAGCTTTCAGGGCCTGGGAGCCGGGAGGAAGCTGCTGGACGCATCGATCGCCGAGTTCCACCGGCGGGGTGGCCGCGAGCTGTTCCTGGAATCCAACAGCCGCCTGAAGACGGCGCTGCGCATGTACGAGCAGGCGGGCTTCGAACTGCAGCCGGGCACGCGCGCGGGGTCCCACTACGAGCGGGCGGACGTGTACATGATCTACCGCGCGCCGGCCGAGCGGCTGGCCGGTGGACCGCTCCGAAACGCGAAGACCCGGCCGGAGCCGGGTCTTCGATCGGGCGGGAAGCCGCGGGAGCTCAGCGCGTGCCGCGGACCACGATGGTCTTGCCCGCCACGTCGATCATGCCCTGCTCCTCCAACTGCTTGAGCACGCGGCCCACCATTTCGCGGGAACAGCCCACGATGCGGCTGACCTCCTGGCGGGAGATGCGGATCTGCGTGCCGTCCGGGTGGCTCATCGCGTCCGGTTCCTGGCAGAGGTCCAGCAGCGTGCGGGAGATGCGGTTGGTGACGTCCATGAAGGCCATGCGGCTCACCTGGCGGGACGTGCGCAGCAGGCGATGGGTGAGCTGCGAGCCGATCGCGAAGAGGATCTTGGGGCATTCCTCGCGCAGCGGGCCTTCCATCAGGTGGAACAGGCGCTCGTAGCTGATTTCGGCCATCTCGCACGGGGTGCGGGTGCGTACCATCGACTCGCGCTGCGCCTGCTCCACGAACAGGCCCATTTCGCCGATGAACTGGCCGCGGCTCAGGTAGGCCAGGATAAGTTCGCGGCCCTGCTCGTCCTCGGTGCAGACCGCGAGGGAGCCGTCGACGATGTAATACAAGGTGTTGGCCGGGTCGCCGGGGCGGATGATGGCCGTCTTGCCGGGATAGCGCCGGCGGTGGCACAGGGCAAGGAAGCGCTCCATCGACGCCGGGTCGGGGGCGAAGCTGGCAGGAGCCTGGGAGCGTTCAAAAGCTTGTTGGAGTTGGTATTTGAGTTGCGCCACGATCAGTCCCAGCTTGGAAGGGCGGCGGCCACCATACCCCGGAAGGGCGGCGGCCGGACTTCGGTTCTTTCTCTAATAAGTCCCCGCGGCATTATGGCAAACAAGCGAAGCCTGCCAAGGTTCAGTTTTTCCAAATTTTGCCGCATACTCCACGATCTTTCGGTCATGGCGTTGTCGCCGGCCGGTCACAAGGGTCGCGGAGGCTTAGCGCTTCGCGTCGTATTTTCCAGCGGGGACCCTTGTCGCTAACCCGCCTCTGCTGCTGGCCGGACCCGGCCATGGAGAGTCGCTGTGGTGAAACCACTCCCGCGCCTGCGCCTGCAGGGCTTCAACAATTTGACCAAAGCCCTGAGCTTCAACATCTACGACATCTGCTATGCCGTGTCGGAAGAACAGCGCCAGCGCTACATCGAGTACATCGATGAACAGTACGACGCCGACCGTCTCACCCAGATCCTTACGGATGTGGCGGAGATCATCGGCGCCAACATCCTCAACATCGCCCGCCAGGACTACGACCCGCAAGGTGCATCGGTCACGATCCTCATTTCCGAGGAGCCGGTGATCGAAAAGCTCGGCCGCGACACCATCTCCGGTGCCGTGGTGGCGCACATGGACAAGAGCCATATCACCGTCCATACGTATCCGGAAACGCACCCGCACAACGGCATCGCGACCTTCCGCGCGGACATCGACGTGGCCACCTGCGGTGTGATTTCTCCGCTGAAGGCCCTGAACTACCTGATCGACAGTTTCGAGTCGGACATCGTGGTTACCGACTACCGCGTGCGCGGATTCACCCGCGACGTGAAGGGCAAGAAGCACTTCATCGATCACAAGATCAACTCCGTGCAGGACTATCTGGCCAAGCACATCCGCCAGAAGTACGAGATGTTCGACGTCAACGTGTACCAGGAAAACATGTTCCACACGAAGATGCACATCAAGGACTTCGACCTCGACACCTACCTGTTCGAGGCGCATGCCGACGATCTCTCCTTCAAGGAGCGCCAGCGGATCGAATCGCTGCTGCGCCGGGAGATCGAGGAGCTCTTCCACGGACGCAACCTGATGTGATCAAAAAACCCGCCGAAAGGCGGGTTTTTTATTTGAGCCGGATGGGGCTATCAGATCCGGTACGCCACCTTCTTCATCACCATCGAGCTGAGGTGCATCAACCCGGGGATGGGAAAGGGCAGGTCGATGCCGCCGCGGGCCTTCGCGTTGTCCGCGTGGCGCACTTCGTCCTGCTGCATCTGCGAGAGTACGGCGCGCGAGCGCTCGTCCTGCGGCGGCAAGGTTTCCAGGTGTTCCTCGAGATGGGCTTCCACCTGGCGTTCGGTCTCCACCACGAAACCCAGGCTGATAGGGTCGCCCGCCAGCGCGGCCAGCGCCCCGATGGCGTAGCTGCCGGCGTACCACAGCGGATTGAGCAGGCTGGGGCGGCTGTCGAGCTCTTTCAGGCGCTCTGCGCACCAGGCCAGGTGATCGGTCTCCTCAGCGGCTGCGTGCAATAGATGCTCACGATTGGCCTCGCTGCGCGCGAGCGCGGCCTGACCATCGTAGAGCGCCTGGGCGCAGACCTCGCCGGTGTGGTTGATGCGCATCAGGCCGGCGGCATGCCGGCGTTCGGCATCGTCCATCTGCGCCTCCTCTAGCTGCGCCGCCGGTGACGGGCGCGCCGCTTCCGGGTTGCCTGCGACGGTTTCGAGGGCGCGTTCCAGGCCGACCAACAGACGGTCGAGGTGCGACAGGGTGCGGACATTCATGGGGCGGCCTCCGTCAGGCTTCCAGTTGCTGCGCGAGCAGGACGAGCGGGTGCTGGTGCGGCCAGTGCCGGCCATCCTGTTCCATGCCCGCGGCGAGGTGCAGGCGGCAACCGATATTGGACGACAACAGGGTCTGCGGAGCCAAGGCGGCGACGTGCCGCAGGGTCTCGTCGCGCAGGCGCGCGGCGCGTTCCGGAAACTCGAGGACGTGGGTGCCGGCCGCGCCGCAGCAGTGGGGCGGTTTCGGCAAAGCGGCTACATCAAGACCGGGAATGCGTTTCAGCAGGGCGAGCATGGCGGTGTCGCTGCGGCTTACATTGCTCTGCGTGCAGGGCAGATGCACCGCGACGCGGGTTTGCAAGGGGCGGAAGGACAAGCGCTCCGCTCGCGGGGCCAGCAAGCTTGCCGGATCGGTCACGCGTATACCGGGCAAGGCGTGGCGAAGCGTGCCCAGGCAGCCAGGAGTGATCGAGACGAGGCAGTCGGCTCCGGCGGCCTGCCATGTCGCGCGGACTTGCCCGGCCGCCCGTTCCGCATCGGCGGCGGCGCCGCCGTGCAGGTCCATGGCCCCGCAGCAGAAGGCCGGCCATTCGACGACGCGATAGCCGACGGCGCGCAATAAGGTCGCGGCGGCGCGCTGGGCATCCGCGTCCTCGACGCTGGCGATGCAGCCTGGAAAGAGCGCGACTGTCTCGGCTTCGGTCGCCGCTACTTTTGTCGGCGCCGTCGCCGTGGCAAAACGGGCAGGCAGTGGATCGCCTGGCCATAACTCAAGCGCGC
>JABLTH010050994.1_pt1 | contig 15504 bp, 11 predicted proteins | sample 7875711 | NCBI WGS metagenome assembly JABLTH01 (sample SAMN14941262, study PRJNA633318) | bioreactor metagenome | isolation source: bioreactor | place: China | collected 2019-03-05 | reverse complement strand
TGGGGGACCGTCCGCGAGGACTACAGCGCGACGGGCGATGCGTGGTCGTACTTCCCGCACGATCACGCGCGAAGCCGCGCGTACCGCTGGGGCGAGGACGGCATCGCGGGCGTCTGCGACGACGGGCAGCGCCTTTGCCTCGCGGTCGGCCTCTGGAACGAGCGGGATCCGATCCTCAAGGAGCGTCTGTTCGGTCTCACGAACGGCGAGGGCAACCACGGCGAGGACGTGAAGGAGATCTACTCGTACCTCGACGCGACGCCGACCGCCTCGTACCTCTCGATGCTCTACAAGTACCCGCAGGTGGCGTTTCCGTACGAGCTGCTCGTCCGCGCGAGCCGCGCGCGTTCGCGAGAGGAGCCCGAGTTCGAGCTGCTCGACACGGGCGTCTTCGACGACGACCGCTACTTCGACGTCGTCGTCGAGTATGCGAAGGCGGGGCCGCTCGACCTGCTGATGCGGATCACGGCGCACAACCGCGGCTGCGACGCGGCCCCGCTGCACGTTCTCGCGCAGCTCTGGTTCCGCAACACGTGGTCGTGGCGGCCGGGCTCTCCGCGCCCCGTCCTCGCGCGTGCGGCGAACGGCGGCATCGAGGCGCGGCACGCCGAGCTGGGCGTGTTCCAGCTCCGGGCCGACGGAGCGCCCGCGTGGCTCTTCTGCGAGAACGAGACCAACGTTCGCCGCCTGTACGGCGTGCAGGGCGCGAAGGGGCCGTTCAAGGACGCCTTCCACGAGCACCTCGTCGAAAATCGCCCGGGTGTGCTCTCGCCGGACGAGCGCGGAACGAAGGCCGCGGCGCACGAGCGCTTCGTGGTTCCGGGCGGCGCGAGCGTTCGGATGCGGCTTCGCCTCTCGCAGGAGCCGCCGGCTCGGCCGTTCGACGACTTCGACGCCGTGATGGCCGCGCGAATCGCCGAGGCCGACGCGTTCTACGCCGACCTCGCCGAGGGCGTCGCGACGCCGGACGGCCGCAGGGTCCAGCGGCAGGCCTTCGCAGGCCTCGTGTGGAGCCGCCAGCACTACCACTACGACGTGCGAGAGTGGCTGGCCGGCGATCCGGGCCAGCCCGCGCCGCCGCCGCAGCGCCTTTCCGGCCGCAACCACGACTGGGAGCACCTCAACAACCAGGAGGTGATCTCGATGCCCGACACGTGGGAGTACCCGTGGTACGCGAGCTGGGATCTCGGCTTCCACTGCGTCGCGCAGGCGCGGCTCGACCCCGATTTCGCCAAGCAGCAGCTCGTGCTGATCACGCGCGAGTGGTACATGCACCCCAACGGCGCGCTGCCCGCCTACGAGTGGGCCTTCGGCGACGTGAACCCGCCCGTGCAGGCGTGGGCGGCGTGGCGCGTCTTCGAGATCGACCGCCGCTGGCGCGGCGGCGACGGCGACCGCGCGTTCCTCGAGCGCGTCTTCCACAAGCTCCTTCTCAACTTCACCTGGTGGGTGAACCGCAAGGACGCCGACGGAAGGAACGTCTTCCAGGGCGGGTTCCTCGGCCTCGACAACATCGGCGTCTTCGACCGCAGCGCACCGCTGCCGACGGGAGGCCGGATCAACCAGGCCGACGGCACGAGCTGGATGGCGATGTACTGCCTCAACCTGCTGCGAATCGCGCTCGAGCTGGCCATCCACGATCCGGTGTACGAGGACATCGCGACCAAGTTCTTCGAGCACTTCCTCGGCATCGCGGGAGCGATGGCGCGCCCGATCGGCGGCGAAGGCTCGGGCCTCTGGCACGAGGGAGACGAGTTCTACTACGACGCGCTCGCGCTGCCCGGCGGACGCGTGGTCCCGCTCCGGCTGCGGTCGATGGTCGGCCTCATCCCGCTCTTCGCCGTCGAGACGCTCGAGCCCGAGCACCTCGCGAAGCTGCCCGGCTTCGCCGCGCGGCTGCGGTGGTACCTCGATCACCGGCCCGAGCTCGCGAGCCTCGTCTCGCGCTGGAGCGAGCCCGGGCGCGGCGAGCGCAGTCTGCTCTCGCTCCTGCGCGGGCACCGCGTGAAGTGCCTGCTTCGCCGCATGCTCGACGAGAGCGAGTTCCTCTCCGAATACGGCGTGCGCTCGCTCTCGCGCTGGCACCGCGATCATCCGTACGTCTTCGAAGGGCAGGGTACGCGGCTCTCGGTTCGCTACGACCCCGCGGAGTCGACGACCGCGTGCTTCGGCGGGAACTCGAACTGGCGCGGCCCGATCTGGTTCCCCGTCAACTACCTCATCATCGAGTCGCTGCAGAAGTTCCACTACTACTACGGCGACGACTTCCGCGTGGAATGCCCGACCGGATCGGGAAAGATGCTGACGCTCGGCGAGGTGGCGACCGAGCTCGCCGGGCGGCTCGCGAAGCTGTTCCTGCGCGGAGCCGACGGGCGCCGTCCGGTCTTCGGCGCGAGCGAGAAGCTCCAGCACGACCCGCACTTCCGCGACCTGCTCCGCTTCTCGGAGTACTTCGACGGCGACACGGGCCGCGGCCTCGGCGCCGAGCACCAGACGGGGTGGACCGCGCTCGTTTCGAAGCTGCTCGTGCCGACCGCGAAGGACGAGGCGGCGTAGCCGCACCGGCTCGCCGCGTGAGCTTCGCGCCCTTGCCGGGCGGCTCGCTGGCGCTCGCCGGCGGCGGCCTTCGCTCGCTTTCGGCTCGCTGCGCTACGGCTGCGCGGGTGGCGCTTCGCAGCCCTGCCCGATGTCGGCGAGCACGGCGCACACCGTGGGGGCTGTGGGAGCGTTCGCGGATTCCGGCGCGTCCGTCGCGGCCGACGCGGGCACGAGCGCGCCGCGCGCCGTCGCGAGCAGTGCCATGCGCATGCGGACCGCATCGGGGACGACGGCGGTCAGCAGCGCGAGCTCGCCGCTCACCTGCGCGGCGGCGAGGCTCGTTCCATTCACGAACGCGAACGAGTTTCCGGGCGTCGTCGACAGCACCTCGACGCCCGGCCCTGCGACCGAGACCCAGGGGCCGTGGTTGCTCTCGGAGAAGGGGGCTCCGGCCGGGTCGATCGCTCCGACGCCGACCACGCCCGGGTACGCCGCCGGGTACGCGGGGAGCGAGCCGCCGCCGTTGCCGGCGGCGGCGACGACGACCGCGCCGAGGTCGAGAAGTCGCATCACGGCGCGCTGCAGCAGCGGGTCGGCAGGCCCCGCCAGCGAGAGATTGAGGATGGTGGCCTGCTCTTTCCACGCCACGTCGATTCCGCGCAGCACGTCGAACAGGTCGCACTCGTCGCTCGTCCCTCCTTCGAGCGGTGTGCACACGGGAATCGCGACCAGCTCCGCGCCGGGCGCGACGCCCGTGATGCCGAATGCGTTGTTCTCGATGGCGGCGATGAGCCCCGCCATGAGCGTGCCGTGCAGCGCCGGGGCGGCCGGTGGGCCGCCCTCGAGCGGAACCAGGCGAACGCGCGTCAGCTCGCGGTGCGCGACGTCCGGGGCGGAATCGAGGAGCGCGACCCGGACGCCGTGGCCGTCGGTGCGGCTGCGCGCCTGCATGACGCCGAGCTGCGCGAGGCCGATCTGGAGCGGGCGGTAGGGGTCGGGGCCCGTCGTCTTCGGCGCCGGCGCCGGGCGCGGCTCGCCCGCGGACGTCCGGTAGCGGCTGTGCGGCAGGACGACGGCCGGCGGCGCCGCGCGCGGAACGAGATCCTGCGGCGTCGCGTCGCGCGGGCCTCGTACACGAACGAGTGTCGCGCACAGCACCGGGCTCCAGAACGAATCGACGATCTTCGCATCCGGTCCGAGCGTGAAATCGTCGGCGAGCTCGCCGCTCGGGAGCTTCGGGAGCACGAGCAGCGCTTCGCCCGGCGCGCGGCTCATCACCGAAGGCTGTCGGCCTTCCGGGATGCGGACGATCGCGCCGTCGACCTTCTCGTCGCGCGCGAGCCTCGCGGCGGCCGGCGGCGTCGCAGCAGACTGCACGCCGGGCGAATCGAGCGCGGCCGCGGAGCCCGCACCGCCGGCTCCCGCGGCCGCCGACAGCGAGAAGGCCTCGCAGCTCGCGTCCGCGGCCGCGGCGCGGGGTGCGAAGGCGGGCGAGAGGGCGAGCGCGGCAGCGACCGCCGGAGCGATCCGCCGCCTTCCGCGCCTACGGGTGCAGGGTCTCGGCATAGCTCGCAATCCCGCCCTCCTCGGCGCGGAGCATCGCGGCGGCGGCGGCGGCGTCCGCTCCCGCCGGCAGCCGCACCCGGTAGCGGCCGAGCGTACCCGCGGGCCCGCCGACCAGCTCGCCTTCGATCTTGCGCAGCGCAGCCCGCAGCTCGGCGGCGCTCACGTCCTCGCGCGGGATCATCTCGAGCAGCGGGCCGGCGCTCCGCACCGCCTCGGGAGCTGCGGCCGTGACGTAGCGCGCGTCGCCGGCGAGGCGCGGCAGCGCGAGCGTCGCGATCACTCCCGCCGCGATCGCGAGCGCGAGGCTCGCGGCGAGGGCGAGCCGCTGCGGGAGCGCCCTTCGACGAGCGGCGGTCGCGGGTCGCGGCGGCGCCGCAGCCGCCCTCGGCGAGCGGGCGGGCGCCTCGCTGCCGATCCGCTCCAGCGCTCGCGCGAGCGCCCGGGTCGCCTCGGGCGCGGCGAGGCCCTCCGGCGCCTCGAGGCCTCCGAGCAGCGCGTGGATCTCGTCGCGGCACGCGCGGCACGAGGCGGCGTGCACCTCGACGGCGCTCCGCTCGGCCGCAGAGAGCGGGCCGTCCGGGTACCACGGAATGAGGGCCAGGATCTCGGAGGGGCAGCCGCCCTGGCTCGTGGGTTCCAGCATCACTCGTCCTCCCTGTCCTGCGGCGCATCGTCCCCTCCGAGCAGACGCCGGAGCATCGATCTCGCCCGGGACACCCGGGTCTTCACGGTCCCCTCCGCCACGCCGAGCCGGGCGGCGATCTCGCCGTATCCGAGCCCTTCGACGAAGGCCAGCTCGACCACCTCGCGCTGTCCTTCCGGCAGCGCGCGCAGGGCGGTCTTCACCTGCTGGACGCGCTCGCGAGCCGCGATGGCGTCCTCGGCGTCGAGCGCGTCCGGCATCCCCTCGAGGATTTCGCTCTCGGTGGCGACGACCGCCGAACGCTTGCTGCGCCGGGCGGCACGGGATGCGGCGAGACACTTGAAATGCGCGATGCCGAAGACCCAGGTCGCGGGGCGCGATTCGCCGCGGAATCGCCCTGCGTTCTTCCAGAGCTCGACGAAGACGTCCACCACGGTTTCCTCGGCGAGCGACGGGTCGCGAAGCCGTCGCAGCACGAAGCCATAGACTCGGGGGTAGAGCCTGCGGTGGAGCGTCTCGTATGCGGCCCGGTCCCCCCCGGCGACGCGGGCCAGCAGAGTCGCGATCTGCCGGTCCGCCTCGTCGAGGGCCTGCTCCTCGCGCTCCATCCCGGCCCCGCTCTCTGAGTGGCCCCCGACACGGGGCAGGTTCCCGGGACGAGCCTACCCCATCCGCTCTCTCCGGAGTTCGCCGGAGGCGGGCAGACGGGCGGGCGCCCGGAGCGGGGTCTCCTTCGCTGAGACGCCGCCGCGAAGGCGGGCCTTCACCCGCCGTCCGGCCGCGCGAGGGCGGTCCGCAGCGGCGATGCCCTTCGGCGGGGTGCGCCGGCGCCGCCCCCTCTCGAGACCGGACGCGCCGGCGGCGCGCCGGGGCCGGGCCGCTACCGCTTGCGCAGCAGCGTGAGGCCGTCGGCGATCCGCGGCGGCTGCCGGCAACGGAGTGCGGCTGACAAGGGCTACCGCTTGCGCAGCAGCGTGAGGCCGTCGGCGATGGCGAGCATCACGCAATCGACGCGCGGGTCGGCGGCGACGAGGTCGTTGAAGGCGCGGATCGCATCGACGGTCTCGTTCGTGACCGCGGCATCGACGACGGTCCCCATGAACAGGACGTTGTCGGCGAGGATGAGCCCGCCCGGGCGAAGGCGCGTGAGGATCTCTTCGTAGTAGGTCGGGTACCCGGGCTTGTCGGCATCGATGAAGGCGAGGTCGAAGACCGGATCGCGCGGGAGCGCGCGAAGCGTCTCGATCGCGGGCGCGAGGCGCAGCTCGATCTTGTGCGCGACACCGGCCTTCTCCCAGTACGGCCGGCCGATGCGGGTCCACTCGTCGCTCACGTCGCAGCACACGAGGCGCCCGTCGTCGGGGAGCCCGCGCGCGATGCACAGCGCCGAGTAGCCGGTGAACGTTCCGACTTCGATCGCGCGCCGCGCGCCGATCAGCCGCGCGAGCAGCGTCATGAAGGCGCCCTGCTCCGGAGCGATCTGCATCATCGAGATTCCGCCGAGCTGCTTCGTCTCTTCGATCAGAGCCGACGCGATCTCGTCCGGCGGAGCTCCGTGTCGAACGACGTACTCGTGGATCTCGGGCGAGAGGTGAAACGACTTCGGGGCGTCGGGCATGGGATGCTCCTGCGGGCCGCGCTGGCGTTCGAGCGTATCATGCACGCGAACCCCGGACCGCGGCGGGCTCGCTCGTGCCGGTGACGGCGCACTCGGGCGTACCCGCGCGGCGAAAGGAGAGCGACGTGGCCGTGACGATCCCCGATTCTCACCGCGACCTGCTCGGCAAGAAGAGCTTCGCGCATCTCTCGACGCTGATGCCGAACGGCAGCCCGCAGGTCTCGCCCGTCTGGTGCGACACCGACGGCACGCACGTTCTCGTCAACTCTGCGCGCGGGCGGCAGAAGGACCGGAACATGGAGCGCGATCCGCGCGTCGCGCTCTCGATCCAGGACCCCGACAACCCGTACCGCTACCTCGAGGTGCGCGGCCGCGTCGTCGAGATCACCCTGCAGGGCGCCGAGGAGCACATCGACCGCCTCGCGAAGCGCTACATGGGCGTCGACCGCTACCCGCACCGCGCGTCCGGCGAAGTGCGCGTGATCTACAAGATCCTTCCCGAGCGTTGCCACGTCATGGGGTGATCGCGCTCTTGCGCTTCATTCCGAGCTGCATCGCGAGCGCCTTCTCGCGCTCGGCCTCGGCGATCATGCCCTTCGCCTGATAGAAGATCGACAGGCTGGTGTGGCCGAGCGGCTCGTCGGGTTCGAGCGCGACGAGCTCTCGGCCCGCCTCGATCGCGCCGTCGAGATCTCCCTTCGACTTGAGCGCCATCGAGAGGCCGTTCCACGCGATCGCGAGCTTCGGGTCGAGGGCGAGCGCCTCGCGGTAGGCGCGAACGGCGTCGTCGTAGCGCTGCTCGACGAAGTGCCGGAACCCCTCGCGATAGAGGACGCGGGCCTCGGACATGCGGCGAGTATACTCCGCGCCCGTGGTGAACGTACGGACGCTGCGCGCTTCCGAGCACGAGGCGCTCCTCGACCTGCTCGACGGCTGGGAGCTGCCCGACGGCTGGCGCGGCCGCGATTTCTTCCGGCGCTACCTCGACGACGACCCCACCTTTCGTGACGAGAACGTCTGGGTCGCCGAGCGCGACGGCCGCCTCCTCTCGTGCGTGCAGATCTTCCCGCGCCGGCTCCTCGTCGCGGGGCGCGCCGTCGCAACGGGCGGGATCGGGAGCGTGTACACGCGCCCCGAGGAGCGCGCGGGCGGAGTCGCGAGCGAGCTGCTCGAGCGCGCCGCGCGGGCGATGCGCGAGCGCGGCATGCCGCTCTCGCTGCTCTTCGCGTCCCGCTTCGGCTTCTACGGCCGCCTCGGCTGGGAGTCGTGGCCGGGTTCGCGGGCGCTGCTTCGCGTCGCGGACGGCGCCGCGGATCGCAGCCGCGACGAGAAGATCGAGCGGCGGCCCTTCGACGAGAAGCGCGACCTCGCGAAGCTCCGCCGCATCCACGAGACCTACGCCGAATCACGTCGAGGGACGGCGGTTCGAGACGACGCTCTCTGGCAGGCGGTCCTGCGAAACGGCGGAACCCCGGGTGAGGAGTTCGTCGTCGCCGTTCGCGACGGCGTCCCGGTCGCGTACGCGCGGGCGACCGTGTTCTCCGGGTTCCTCGTCCTCACCGAGCTCGGTCGCGACCCCGCCGCCGCCGCCGAGCTCGCGGCGCTCGTGCGCGACCTTCTCACGCCGCGAACGCCCGACCCGCTCGCGCTCCCGGCCCGTCCGTCGCCCGCGCTGCGTGCGATCGGCGCAGCGCCGCCTCTGCTCGACGCCGCGCTCGCGGACGCGCTGCGCGCGCGCGGCGTCGTCGAGAGCAGCGTCCCCGATCTCAACGCGATGCTGCGCGTCCTCGACGCACCGGCGCTCGCCGCGGCCGCCGGCACGCAGCTTCGCTCCGGCGAAGACGCCTCCGCGCTCCTGCGCCGCGTCCTCCCGCCGGACCGCTTCTCGTACTGGCCGGCCGACCGCTTCTGAGCGGACGAGGCTGGTTGCGTTTCCGCTGCCGGGTCGCATCCGTGCGCCCGGGCGCCGGGACCATCGCTCCTGCTTCCGGCAGCGCTCTGCGGTACCGTGCCCGGCCCCGGGCCGCAGTCCCGGGCCGCGCCCGATCGAAGGAGACGACATGACCGCCGCCCCCGCCCGCCTGCCGTTCAAGGTCCGCGACCTCTCGCTCGCCGAGTGGGGCCGGCGCGAGATCCGGCTCGCCGAGCACGAGATGCCGGGCCTCATGGCGCTTCGCGCGCGCTACGCGGGCAAGAAGCCGCTCGCGGGCGCCCGCGTCATGGGCAGCCTGCACATGACGATCCAGACCGCGGTGCTGATCGAGACGCTCACCGACCTCGGCGCCGACGTGCGGTGGGTCTCGTGCAACATCTTCTCGACGCAGGACCACGCCGCGGCCGCCGTCGCCGTCGGCCCGGACGGGACGGCCGCCAAGCCGAGCGGCATCGCCGTCTACGCCTGGAAGGGCGAGACGCTCGAAGAGTACTGGTGGTGCACCAAGGAGGCGCTCGTCTGGCCCGACGGCAAGGGCCCGACGCTGATCGTCGACGACGGGGGCGACGCGACGCTCTTCGTCCACAAGGCGCTCGAGTTCGAGCAGGCCGGCCGCGTTCCCGACTTCGATCCGAAGGAAGACCCCGAGGAGTGGGGGATCATCCTCGACGCGATCCGTGCGGAGCTCTCCGCGAATCCCGGCCGCTGGAGCGCGATCGCGCGGGCGATCCGCGGCGTCTCCGAGGAGACGACGACCGGCGTCCACCGGCTCTACCAGATGGCGAAGTACGGCTCGCTGCTGTTCCCCGCGATCAACGTCAACGACTCGGTCACCAAGAGCAAGTTCGACAACATCTACGGCTGCCGCCACTCGCTGCCCGATGGCCTCATGCGCGCGAGCGACGTCATGATCGGCGGAAAGCTCGCCGTCGTGTGCGGCTTCGGCGAGGTCGGCAAGGGCTGCGCGCAGGCGCTGCGCGGGCAGGGCGCGCGCGTGGTCGTGACCGAGATCGACCCGATCTGCGCGCTGCAGGCCGCGATGGAAGGCTACGAGGTGACGACTCTCGACGAGGTGATCGACGAGGCGGACATCTTCGTCACCGCGACGGGCAACCGCCACGTGATCGCCGCCGAAGACATGCACCGGATGAAGGACAAGGCGATCGTCGGCAACATCGGCCACTTCGACAACGAGATCGACATGGCCGGCCTCAAGGCGGTTCCGGGAATCCGGCGCGCCGAGATCAAGCCGCAGTACGACGAGTGGATCTTCCCCGACGGCCACAGCGTGCTCGTGCTCGCCGAAGGGCGCCTGCTCAACCTCGGCTGCGCGACCGGCCACCCGAGCTTCGTCATGTCGGCGTCGTTCACGAACCAGGTGCTCGCGCAGCTCGACCTGAACCAGAACGCCGAGAAGTACGAGAAGCGCGTCTACATGCTGCCCAAGCACCTCGACGAGGAGGTGGCGCGGCTGCACCTCGAGAAGCTCGGCGTCAAGCTGACGAAGCTCTCGAAGGCGCAGGCCGACTACATCGGCGTCCCGGTCGACGGTCCGTACAAGCCGGACCACTACCGCTACTGAGCGGGCGGCTGCGGAGGAGCGTCGAGGTCGCGGCCGAGCGTCTCGGGGACGAAGCTCCAGAAGATCGCGAGCGAAGGCAGCGCGAGGAGCTGGAGCCAGAGGATCGCGGTCGCGAGGCCGCCCACGGCGACCGTGAGCGCCGCGACGAGGAACTGCCCCGCGATCACCGACGACGATTCCGCGAGGTACGCCCATCCGTAGTACGTGCTGCGAAGGCGCGTCGGGAAGAGCTCCGCGCCGAGCGCGCGGCCGGCCGTGATGGCCGCATTTCCGGCGACGGAGAGCGCGGCGAACGAGAGGCCGAGGCGAAGGACGCTCGGCGCCGCCCCGCCGCCCGAATAGAACGCGAGCGAGGCGATCGGCGCGATCGTCGCCGCGAGAACCAGCGTCGTCTTGCGCCCGATGTCGTCGGCGATGCGAGCCGCCATCGGAAAGCCGACGAGGCCGACCGTTCCGCCCACGAACAGGATCGCGCTTCCGACGCCCGCGGGCATCCCGAGCGTGTGGACGACGTGGTAGAAGACCCAGCTCCCCGCCGCAGCGCCCGGAATGCCGCCGAGAAAGATGGTTCCGATGCGTGCCAGCGCGACGCGCCGGCGCGGCGGACCGAACAGGTCGAGCATGCGGCGCGACGCCGTCTCGCCGCGCGCTGCGGCGTGCGCGAATGCGTCGGTCTCGGGCAGTACGCGCCAGACGATCGGAAGCGCGAGCGCGGGCAGCGCCGCGAGCGCCCAGGCCCAGCGCCACGTCCCGGGGACGTGCTCGAGAGACGAGACGACGATGAGCGCGAGGCCGCCGCCGAGCGCGCCGGCGATCCCGGCGCGCGCCTGCCCGCGGGCGCGCTGCTCGGCCGGCAGCACCTCGGCGAGCATCACGATCACGATCGAGCTCGTCGTTCCCGTGAGAAAGCCGCGAACGATCTGCACGAGCACGTAGAGCGGGAGATTCGGCGCCAGCGCCGCGAGCAGCGTGACGAACGGGAGCGCGGTGCACGCGGCGAGCAGGACGCCTCGGCGTCCGCGGTGGTCCGCGCGCCGCGTGAGGAGCAGCGTCGGCACCGCGTCGAGCGACATGAATCCGAACGCGAAGGAGATGCCGGCGTCGTCGAGGCTGAAGCTCTTCGCGAGGAACGGCGACGCCACGCCGTTCACGGTGACGAGGAAGCCCGCCCACACCATGAGTCCCATCAGCACGGGCGAGAGCAGGCGGTGCGGAGCGGCGCCGCCGGCCGTCTGCTGCGATCCGCTCGCGCTCAACGGATGCCGCTCGTGCGTGGCCGAGGGGCGAAGGGGGGCCGTGCGAACGAGCGCGTCACGGCCGCCGCTCGCCGCCGCTCGCCTGGCCTGTGACCGTGACCGCCCAGCAGCCGACGACGCGCGTCGGCGACCGGAAGTCGATGCCGCTCCCCGGAGTCTCGATCAGCGAGACCACGAGTCGCTGCGCCGGACCGTCGCCGTCCAGATCGATTCGCGCGAATCCCGCTTCGGCGGCGACGAACTGCGATCCCAGAACGCCGTAGCGCTCGCCGCGCACGCGGCTTCCGCTTCCGGCGATCGCCGTGAGCGCCGGGAACGGGGAGTCCGCGATCGCGATCTGGAGATTGTGCTCGTGTCCGGCGAGCAGAAGCTGCGGGCGGACGCCGGTCGCGAGGACGGCGGTCTCGAGCGCCTTGCGGAACCCCACGTCGGCGAGGCCGACCGGATGGTGTCCGACGACGATCCGCCACGGCCCCTTCGACGCGAGCAGCGCGTTCGAGAGCGGCGCCGGATCGTCGCCGCGATCGAGCGCTTCGGAATCGATGACGATGAGGCTCACGCCGTGCCCCATCTCGCGAACCGTCGCGATCTCGGGCGGCATGTCCCAGTTCGACACGAACTGGTGTACGAGTGTCCGCTGCAGGTTCGGGCTGTCGGCCGTGTTGTGGTCGTGATTGCCGAGCACGGCGATGATGGGGATCGGTGTGCGGTCGGCGACCGGCACCTCGCACGCATCCGCGACCTCGGCCCAGCGCGGGCCGTCCGGCGCGACGAAGCTGCAGAAGGGCGTCACCACGTTCTCGCGGATTCGCTTCACCGCTTCGTTCGCGAGGAGTCCCTCGCTATAGAAGTTGTCGCCGAGGAGCAGCAGCGCCGCCGCCGGGCGCCGCCGCTGCTCCTGCGCCATCACGCTCCCGACGACACGATGCTGATCGAGCGCGGCGAGCCACTCCGGGCGGTCGCCCGTGTCGCCGACCGCGAGGAGCGAGAGCTCGGGATGCGCGCTCGGAAGACAGACGGAGAGATCTTCGACTCGCCCGCGGCACGCCGGCAGCGCGAGAGCGAGCGCTGCGGCGGCGAGCGCCGCTCGCCAGCGCTGCCGACCGGAGCGAGGGGGGCGCCGCACGCGCGCGAGTCTGCCGCTCGCCGTGCGAAAGGCAACCCGTGCGCAGGGCGACGGGAAGACGCGCCGCCTGCGCCGCCGCTCGGCTATTCTCTCGTTTCGATGCCGTTCCGCGTGCTGCTGCTGCTCCTCGCCGTCGTCCTGCTGCCCGCGACGTCCCGGGCCGCATGGCTGCCCGCCGGCGTCGACCTCACGCGGCCGCGGCTCCTGCTTCGCGCGGCCGACGTCCCTGCGATCCAGGCGCGCGTCGCGCGCGAGCCGTGGCGAAGCGTGGTCGAGGCGATGCTGCAGCGAAGCGCGCTCGCCGACGGCCTCTCGATGGACGACCACGCGATCGACTCCGAGATGATGAAGGCGCGCTCCGCTCGGAATCTCGCCTTCCTCCATGCGATCGACCGCACGCTCGCCGGCGGCGAGGTCGTTCCCTTTCCGTCGCCGCAGGCTCGGCAGGCGGCGGGCGACCGCGTTCGCGATCTGCTGCTCTCGATGTTCGACCGCAGCCGCCTCGCCCTCGATCCGCCGCTCGGCGGCTGGGACCGCGACATCAGCACCTCGGAGGAGCTGCTGCAGTGGGCGTCGGCGTACGACGCGCTGCTCGGTGCGGGCTACGACCTCGGCGCCGCGCGGCCCGTGATCGAGGAGCGGATCGCCAACCTCGCGTCCGAGGTCTACGACAACTTCGTCCATCCCGAGACGGCGTCGAACCGCGCGCTCGATCACCAGAACAACCACCGCGCGAAGACCGCGGCGTCGCTCGTCATGGCGGCGATCGCGATCGCCGAGTACGTGCCCGAGAGCGATCCGCGCGGCGTTCGCGACCCGGCGCTGTGGCTCGCGTGGGGGCTCGACCAGCTCGACTCGGTGCTGCGCCACGTCCTGGTCACCGGGGACGGCGCGTACGCCGAGGGGCCGTTCTACTGGCGCTACGCCTCGCAGAATCTCATCCCGTTCGCGCGCGCGTGGGACCGCCTCACGGGCGGCGCGGCCTGGCCCGCGGGCGGCGTGCTCGTTCCGAGCTTCTGGCGGCACCCGCTCTTCGCGCACACGCAGCGCTGGATGCTCGACATGACGCTGCCCGACGGGTCGATGGCCCCCGTCGACGACGCGTACGTGGGTCGCACGTACTACTTCGGCGCCGTCCCGCCCGGGCTTCCCGACGCGGCGGCGTACCGCTGGCGCTGGGAGAACGCGGTGACCCCGTACGACGCCGACGGCGCCATCGACCTCGGCGCCGACGCGATCGTGACGGCGGACGATGCGCTCGTTCCGGCGCCGCCGCAGGGCTCGCCGACGCGCTTCTACGTCGAAGGGGGCGACGCGATCTTCCGCAGCTCCTGGGCGAAGGACGCGATCGTTGCCGTCGCGCTCGCCGAACACGACACCGCGTCGCTCTTCGGTCGCGACCGGAACGGGATCGGCGTCGTGCCGCAGTCTCACGAGCACGCCGAGCCGGGCGCTTTCCTCGTGCATGCGTTCGGTGAGCACCTCGCGCTCGACCCCGGCTACATGAGCTTCGGCCAGCGCGGCCTCGTGAACCAGCCGCAGCATCACAGCATGATCCTCGTCGGCGGCCGCGGGCCGCTCGACTTCCTCGCCGCGTCGCTCTTCTTCTGGCGCACCGACCTTCGCGCGCGTCCGCCGACCGACGGGCAGGCGACGCTCTCCGACGCGCTCGACACCGGCTTCCTCGACGCCGCGACCGTCTCGGTTCGCTACGGCCTCGTTCTCCCCGGCCCGCCGACGGAGGCGCTTCCGCTGATCCGTCGCCGCTTCCTGTTCCCCGATCACCGCTACCTCGCGATCGCCGACCGCGTGACGACGCGCCCGGGAGAGGGAAGGAGCTTCACCTGGCTGCTGCACGGAAACGGCGGCGGGACGAGCGGAGGAGGCTTCGAGCGGACGGCGGCCGGAGGCCGCTGGTCGCGGCCCGCCGCGCGGCTCGACGCCGGCGTCTCGTTCGACGCGGCCGCGCCCGCGTTCTCGACCGATTCGTCGTATCACGAGGCGCCCGGAAAGATCCTGCAGACGCACACCGTGCTCCGGGCGTCGGTCTCGGGCGAGAGCGTTCGCGGAGCATCGCTCGTCGTTCCGGCGCGCGCCGGCGATGCACCCGCGGCGATCGGCGAGCTCGGCCTTCCCGGCGTCGCCGGGCTCCGGCTCGAAGACGCATCCGGAGACCGGCGCGTCGCCTTCGTTCACCGATCGGTGTCCGGCGTAGCGCTCGTGCTGCCGGCGGCGAGCAGCGGCCTTCGCGACGCGGAGACGGACGGCGCTCTCGCGCTCTTCGACGCGCACGGCGACGGGCGGCTTCGGCTCGCATGGGCCGAGGACGCGACGCGACTCGCGTACGACGGCGTCGCGTGGCTCGAGAGCGCATCCCGCGGAAGGCTCGGCATCGCCCTCGGCGAGGGCCGCGCGGAAGTCGTCGCCGAGAACGCGGATCCGGAGGTGCTCGTGCGCGGCCTGCCGTTCTCCGTGTCGGCCGCCGACGGCGCGTGCGCGCTGCGAGCGACGCCGCAGGGGCCCGTCGTTCGCCTCGGGCGCGAGCGCCGCTTCGTTCTGCGCGAGAGCGGCGGCAACTCCGCCCCCGCGGCCGATCCGGGCCCCGATCTTCCCGCGAGCCCGGGCGACCGCTTCGCGCTCGACGCCTCCGCGAGCTGCGATGCCGATGGCGACGCGCTCACCGCGCGCTGGGAGCTCGTCTCCGCGCCCGCCGGAAGCGCGTGGTCGCTCGAAGGGGCGAACACGATGCGGCCCGTTCTCCTCACGGATCGCACCGGCCCGTATCGCGTGCGTCTCGTCGTCACCGATGCGCGCGGCGCCGAGAGTCTTCCGTCCGAGCTGCTCGTCGTCGCCGGCCCTGCGTGCAGCAACGGAATCGACGACGACCGCGACGGCTTCTTCGACTATCCCGAGGATCCCGGCTGCAAGTCGCCCGAGTGGCCGGTCGAAGATTCGCGCTGCAGCAACGGCATCGACGACGATGGCGATGGCCTCGCGGACTTCCCCGCCGACCCGCAGTGCACCGGGCCGCACTCGCTGCGCGAAGACATCGTCACGTGCGGCATCGGCTTCGAGCTCGTCTTCGTTCTCCCGCCGCTGCTGTGGCTGCGCGCGCGGGTCCGTCGCGCACGCCGCGCCTGATCCGCATCAGCGGCTCGCTTCGCTCGCCGGCAGCGGCCTTCGTTCGGCCGCAGACGGCCTCACTGCGCGGCCGCAAAGCGGCCTTGCCCGAGCCGCATCGG
>JABLTH010008448.1_pt1 | contig 15536 bp, 16 predicted proteins | sample 7875711 | NCBI WGS metagenome assembly JABLTH01 (sample SAMN14941262, study PRJNA633318) | bioreactor metagenome | isolation source: bioreactor | place: China | collected 2019-03-05 | reverse complement strand
CGCGTTCCTGGTGATCGCGCCGCCCTTCTCGTACAACGGCTTCCCCGCCCAGGTGAAGGGGATGCTCGCGATCGGGCTCGCGATCGCCGTGGCCCCGCGGGTCGGCGCCGGGTACCACTCCGGCGATCTCGGAGCGTTCCTGCTCGACATGGTGCGCGAGCTCGCCGTCGGCGCGACGCTGGGCTTCCTCGTCTACGTGGTGTTCGCCGCCATCCAGTCGGCGGGTAGCTTCATCGACCTGTTCGGCGGCTTCCAGCTCGCGCAGGCGTTCGATCCGCAGTCCATGATCAACGGCGCGCAGTTCACCCGGATGTTCCAGCTGACCGCGCTCGCGCTGCTGTTCGCCTCCGGCGGCTACCAGTTGATCATCGGCGGCCTGGTGCGCACCTTCGACGCCGTGCCGCTCGCGGCGGGGATGGACCTCGCCGACCCCACGAAGGCCATGGTCACCGGCGTCACGCAGATGTTCCTGTCCGCCCTGCAGATCGCCGGTCCGCTCATCATCGTGCTGTTCATGGCCGACATGGCGCTCGGCCTCCTCACCCGCGTCGCGCCGGCGCTCAATGCGTTCGCGCTGGGCTTCCCGCTGAAGATCATGCTCACCGTCGTGCTGTCGGCGGTCGTGTTCGTCGCCCTGCCCGGCGTGGTCGGCTCGCTGACCGACACCGCCGTGAAGACCATGCTGGGGGTGACGCGATGAGCGACGCGCAGGAGCGCACCGAACAGGCGACCGACAAACGGATGAAGGAGGCCCGCTCCAAGGGCCGGCTCGCCAAGTCCACAGACCTCACAGCCTGGGTCGGTGTCGGTGCAGCGGCGATCATGCTGCCGCTCACGCTGCAGAAAGGCAGCGACGCGGCCGTCGACCAGCTCTTCACCGTGCGCTCGGTCATCGAGAGCCCCGACCCGGCGAAGGCGCTGGTCGCGCTCGGCGACGGGCTCGGCAGTATCATGGCCACGATCGGGCCGTTGCTCGCGGTCGGCGCGATCGCCGTCGTGGGTGCGGCGGCCGTGCAGGGCGGCATCCACTTCAAGCGGCTGTCTCCCAAATTCGAGCAGTTCAACATCGTCACCGGCGTCGCCCGGGTGTTCGGGATGCGCGCGCTCTGGGAGGGCGCCAAGACACTGCTCAAGTCGGCGGTGGTGGGCATCGGGCTGTTCCTGGTCGTCCAGGGGCTGATGCCGGTGCTGCTGACGTCCGGGATGATGCCGATCGCCGCGCTGCTGTCGGCGGCGGGCACAGGAGCGGCCGGTCTCCTCCAGGCGGCGATCGGCGCGGGCCTCGTGCTCGCGGGCCTCGACGTGCTGGTCGTGATGCGCCGCAACCGCAAGCACACCAGGATGACCAAGCGCGAGGTGCGCGACGAGCACAAGAACTCCGACGGCGATCCGCTGATCCGGTCGCAGCGGCGGTCGCGCCAGCTGGCGATGAGCCGCAACCGGATGATCGCGGCGATCGGACAGTCGGACGTCGTGCTCGTGAACCCGACCCACTTCGCGGTCGCCATCTCCTATGAGCCGGGCAAGTCGGCTCCGCGCGTCGTCGCGAAGGGCGCAGGCGCGATCGCGCTTCGCATCCGTGAGAAGGCGGAGGAGGAGCGGGTGCCGGTGGTCAAGGACATCCCGCTCGCACGGGCGCTGCACGCGAGCTGCCGCCTCGGCGACGAGATCCCTGTCGAGCTCTACAACGCCGTCGCGCGGGTGCTCGCCTTCGTCATGTCGCTCAGGGCGCGCGGCGCCGCGGCCGGCACGCACACCATGGCGACCCCGTCGTCCATCCCCGCACAGTTCCTTGCGCCGAAGGGCACGTCGTTGTCCCCCTCGCGCTCCGAAGGGGACGACAACGTGCCCCTCGGCTCGTCATCCGCACCCGCGACCGCAGGAGGTCTCCGATGAAGTCCACAGCGAGCAAAGTCGCGGTGCCGATCGGCGTCGTCGGCATCATCATGCTGCTCGTCGTTCCGGTGCCGGCCTGGCTGCTCGACACGCTCATCATCGTCAACATCATGCTGGCGCTCGTGATCCTGCTCACGACGATGTTCGTCAAGAAGCCGCTGGACTTCTCGGTGTTCCCGTCGCTGCTGCTGGTCGCGACGCTCTTCCGGCTGGGCCTGAACGTGGCCTCCACCCGGCTGGTGCTCGGCGACGGGTACGCCGGCCAGGTCATCCAGGCGTTCGGCCACGTGGCGGTCGGCGGGTCCATCATCATCGGCGCCGTCGTCTTCCTCATCCTGATCGTGATCCAGTTCATCGTCGTCACGAAGGGCGCCGAGCGTGTCGCGGAGGTCGGCGCGCGCTTCACCCTCGACGCGATGCCCGGCAAGCAGATGGCCATCGACGCCGACCTGAACGCCGGCCTCATCACCGAGGAGCAGGCGAGGGTGCGACGGGCGGAGGTCTCGGCCGAGGCCGACTTCTACGGCGCGATGGACGGCGCGAGCAAGTTCGTCAAGGGCGATGCGATCGCGGGCATCCTGATCATCGTGATCAACGTCGTCGGCGGCATCGCGATCGGCATGATCCAGCGCGGCATGCAGCTCGGCGACGCGGTCAACTCCTACACGCTGCTGACGATCGGCGACGGACTGGTCACCCAGATCCCCGCCCTGCTGATGGCGGTCTCCACCGGCATGATCGTGACGCGCTCCAACGCGGAGACCGAGATCGGCACGACTGCGAGCGGCCAGCTCGGGCAGTCCCGCAACGCCCTGACGATCGCGGGCTGCGCGGCCATCGTGATGGCGCTCATCCCGGGGATGCCGCCCATCCCGTTCGTGCTCGTCGGCGGCGTTCTCGTGCTCGCGGCCCAGCGCATCAAGACGTCGCAGGCCGCCGAGAAGAAGGCGAAGGCGGCGCAGGCGGCGGTGCAGAACGCCGGCAAGTCGGAGACGACGGAAGACCTCATCGACCAGATGCGGGTGCACGCCCTCGAGATCACGCTGGCGCCCGACCTGGTCGACATCGTGAGCGGCGCCTCGGACGACCTGCTCGCCCGCGTGCGGGCGCTGCGCCGCAAGATCGCGCTCGAGCTCGGCCTGATCGTTCCGCCCGTGCGCACGCGCGACAGCGCCGAGCTGCCGCCCTCCACCTACGTGATCAAGATCGCCGGGGTGGAGGCCGGGCGTGGGCAGGCTCCCGGCGGCCGGGTCCTCGCCCTCGGCGACGCACTCGACGGTCTGCCGGGGACGCCGACGCTCGAGCCGGTGTTCGGCCTGCCGGCCAAGTGGATCCCGTCCGAGATGCGGCACAGCGCCGAGCTGGGCGGGGCGACGGTGATCGACAGGGTGTCCGTGCTGATCACCCACCTGTCGTCGATCATCACCTCCAACGCGGCACGCCTGCTGACCCGGGAGGACGTGCGCCAGCTCACCGAGGCAGTGAAGCAGGTCAACGCGCCGGCGGTCGAGGAACTGGTGCCGAACCTCCTGTCGCTCGCCGAGGTGCAGCGAGTGCTGCAGGGGCTGCTCGCCGAGCAGGTGCCGATCAACGACCTCCCGCGCATCCTGGAGGCGCTCGCGCTGCGGGCCAAGCTGTCGAACGACCCGGAGGGCCTCGTCGAGGCCGCGCGCGCGGCGCTCGGACCGGCGGTGGTCGCGCCGCACATCGACGGGGGCACGCTCCGCGTGATCATGATCGACCCCGGCCTGGAGCAGTCGATGCTGGAGGGCCTGCGGCCGGGGGAGGGCGGCATGCAGATCGTGATGGATCCGCTGCGACTGGAGGCGGTGCTGGCGTCGATCCGGCAGACGGCGGCCCAGCTCGACGAGGCCAATGTGTCGGCCGTCCTCGTCTGCGCGCCCGCGCTGCGGCCGGCGATCCGGCGGTTGGTCGCCGGCCAGCTCTCCGGGCTCGCGGTGCTGAGCTACCAGGAGGTCGGAGCGGCACAGGCGGCCATCGAGACGGTCGGGGTGGTGAGAGGTGCGGAATCGATCGCGGCCTGAGTGGCTCGGCGGCGACCTCGAGCAGGAGGTCCTGCCCGCGGTCTCGACCTCGTCGCAGACCTTCGCCGCCATCCTCGACGACCTCGTGCGCGCCACGGACCTCGACCCGGCAGCGAACGCTGCACCCACCCCTCCACCCCCTCCCGCTTCGTCGCCGAAGGGCAACGAGGTGCCCCTCGACGAGCCACGCGTGCGCACGAATGGTGGGGCAGGCGGGGTGCTCGTGCAAAGGGCGGCACCGGCGCGACTGCGCGGGAAGGGCGACCTGACGCTCGTTGTCGGGCTGGGCGGCGATGCCAGGGCGGCCGCGGGGATCCTCGCGGCATCGGCGGACGCCGACGTGCTCGCGGTCGCCGACCGACGGGAGGCGCTGGCCGCCCGCGCGGAAGGCGTGCGCCGCGAGTGCCCGATCGTCGGGGTCGTCGAGCTGGCGCGCGTGGACACCGTGCCGGCGCTCGCCGCGTCCCTCGCCGCGATCGAACCCGATCAGGTGTGGGTCGCGGTCGATGTCAGCCGCAAGCTGGACGACACCGCCGTCTGGGTGCGGGCCGTCGACGCCGTGCTCGCCGTCGACGGGATGGCCGCGCACGGCGCCGCGCTCACCGCGACACCGTGGGCGGTCGGCGCGCTCGGCCTCCCGCTGCTCTGGCTCGACGCCCCGCCAGGGCCGCCGACGACGGTGTCGACGAACTGGCTGGACACTCCGCCAGGGAAGACGCCGCCTCGCGCTGCGTACTGACGGCAGATCCTGTCATGCGGCTGCGGGGCCGGATAGGCTGGACCAATGCTGGTATTGACACGGAAGGTCGGGGAGCGTGTGCTCATCGGCGACGACATCGTCGTCACGATCCTCGACGTCCGCGGCGACGGCGTGCGCGTCGGCATCGACGCCCCGCGCGGAATCCGCATCCAGCGCGACGAGGTCGTGCAGGCCGTCAGCGAGGCCAATCAGGAGGCCCGCGAGGCCGCGGCGACCTCCGACCCCGAGTCCCTCATCAAGAAGTCGCTCGGTCTCTGACCGGCGCTGCTGTCCGTCGCCCCGCCCGTCCCCACTCCGTCGGTCCTTGCACGGCCCCCGGCCGCACGCGAAGATGCGGTCATGCCTGACTTCCGCCGCGTCACCGACCTGGTGGACGCGCGCGGGGGCGCGAGCTGGCTCACGGTCCTGCACGGCGGGGAGGTCCTCCTCGACCGCAGGACCGGGTGCGAACCCGATGCACTGTTCTACACGTTCTCGGTGAGCAAGCCCTTCGTGGCCCTCGCCGTGCACCTGCTCGCCGAGCGGGGCATGCTGCGTCTCGACGACCCGGTCGCCGCGCATTGGCCCGCCTACGCGCGCGGCGGCAAGTCCGACATCACCATCCGGCACGTGCTCTCGCATCGTGCGGGCGTCCCGTACTCCACGGGCACCCTCCTGGGCGACACCGTGCGCCTGACCGACCCGCGTCGGTCGGTGGCGGCCGCGGAGGACGCCCGCCCGCGCTGGCCGGCGGGGGAGGTGGTCGGGTACCACGTGCTCAGCTTCGGCTTCATCCTGGGCGAGCTCGTGCGGCGCGTCAGCGGGATGCCGGTGGAGCGATTCATCGCGGAGAACCTGCTGTGGCCGGCGGGCCTGACCGAGACGACCCTGGGGCTTCCGGAGGCCGAGGGCTCCCGCGGGGTTCCGCTGCGCGCGCTGAGCGCACCGGAGCACGCCCGCACGCTGCTGTTCAACCGTCCCCGCACGCGGGCCGTCCCGGTGCCGGCTGCCGCGGTCAGCACCAACGGGCGCGAGCTCGCGGAGTTCTACCGCCTGCTGCTCGCCGGAGGGGAGGGCGTGCTGCGACCTGAGACGATCGCGGCGTCGAGGGAGGTCTCGAGCGACGGCGAGCCCGATCGGATCATGGGGCATCCGGTGCGCTGGTCGTACGGTTTCCAGCTCGGCGGCCCGATCGGGCTGGCGCGGCCGACGGGCTCCCGCGCAGACCCGCGGACGTTCGGCCACAACGGCAGCAGCATCTGCAACGTCTGGGCCGATCCGGTGCGCGATCTCGTCGTCGCGTACCTGACCAACACGGCCGATGAACGGCGCCGCGCCCTCCGCCATCTCAGCGACGTGAGCGATGCGATACTGGTGGCCTGCGGCTGAACGGTCCACACTTTTTCGCAGAGGCAGCGGGAGACGCGCCGCGCCGGGAGCGGAGGATGCCATGAACGCCGGAACCAAGGACGACCCGTGGCAGCTGACCACAGCTCCCGGCACCTCGGAGTACACGATGTACCGCGATGACGCGGCCGACCCTCCCGCACTGGTCTGCCAGGTGGGCTCCACCCGGCTGAGCTACCGGGCGAGCGCCGTCGACGACCTGGCGGCGTGGCTGCGCGAGCAGGGCGACTGGGTGCCGCTGGGCGCGGCGGACGAGAACAAGCCGGCCGCCGAGGGGACGATCGAGGCGTGGGGCCGCGACCCGGGCAATCCGGTGGGCGGCTGGTACGGGTTGCGGAAGGGCTACCGCGGCCGGTTCGGAATGTACCTGCCTCCGCTGCTGGAGGCGCTCGGGCTGATCGAGCTGACGCACGACGCCCGCAACAACAGCGCCAGGGCGAAGCAGTAGCGCGGCATCCCCGCAGGGCCCGCTGCATCCGCGCTCACGAAACGGCGGGACGCCTCGCGGCGCTCACCGAGAAGGCGTTCGCGCGCGGCGGCGTGACCGCCACCAGCGTCGACGCCGCCATCGAGGTGCTCGCGTAGCGGGCGACCTCGGCCAGCCCGGGCGCGAGATCGGCAGGGCCGTCGGGGCTGCCGAGCGCGTCCACCGCCAGCCAGTGCAGCTCCTGTGACTCGTCTTCTCCCGGCAGGCCGGCCGGATCCGTCGCCGCCACGAACCCGTAGACCAGATCGGTGTGTACGTGGTCGTCGCCGATCGGGTGCACGTCGACGCAGAGCGGCTGCGGCAGCACGGCGATGCCGGGGGCGTTGTCGATCCGGTGCACCGGCTGCAGGAGCAACAGCTGCTCCAGTTCGTACCCGGACTCCTCCCGCAGCTCGTGGGCGACCGCCGCCCACGGATCCTCGCTGCGCTCGACGTGCCCGCCCGGCTGCATCAGGAGCCCCAGCTTGCGGTGCCGGTGCACCAAGAGGTGCAGGCGGCCGTCGAGTTCGCGGAGGATCAGTGCGCTCGCGGTGAGGTCGTACTCGCCCGGCCCGGTGTTGAGGTGCGGCATGCCAGCAGTCTGCCACGGGACGGATCTGGCACTATGGGCGCATGGCGGTGATGCGCACGCAGCGGGGGTTCGACCGGTTGGTCAACTTCTCCGATGCCGTCGTCGCCATCGCCATCACGCTGCTCATCCTTCCGCTGGTGGATGCCAGCAAGGACGTCGTCCAGGATGGCATCGCCGCCTACTTCAGCGCGAACTTGTGGGAATTCCTCGCCTTCGTGATCACCTTCGCCGTCATCGCGCGGCTCTGGATGGTGCACCACCAGGTGTTCGGCTGGATCGACGCCTACACCCCCGCGCTGATGTGGCTCAACATGCTGTGGCTGGCGGCGATCGTCTTCATGCCGTTCACGGCGAACGTGCTGTCGGACAGCCCGAACGGGCAGCCGGACGTCTATGCGCTCTATGTCGGCGATCTGCTGCTCGCCACGGTGACGATGCAGATCATCGAGGTCATCATCGTCCGCACTCCGGGACTGCTGCTGCCGGAGGCGGTCGGCCAATCGGACACCCTGCGCGGCTGGACGTTCGTCATCCTGATGTCTGCGGCGCTCGTGCTCACGGTGCTCTTCCCGCACGTCGGGATGTTCTGGCTGCTGATCCTCTTCCTCTCGAAGCCGCTTCACACCCTCCTGAGCAGGATGCTCCGCCGGAAGTCCCGCGCGGACGCCTGAACCCGCGTCGCTCGCGCTGCCGGGCCTTCCCACAGCCCGGACCGAGGGTTATCGTCGCGACATGCGACCCAAGACATTCTTCGTGCTCCTGATCATCGTCGCCGCCTACATCCTGGGCGCTCGGGCGGGGCGCGAGCGCTACGACCAGATCGTCGACTCGCTGACCGCGTTCTGGAACAGCCCGGACGTGAAGAAGGCGCGCAAGAACGCCAAGAAGCAGACCGCGAAGGCGCGTAAGAAGTACTCGTGACCTGCGGGCCCGGTCAGGGTTCGCGGTAGTCGCCCTCGGTGTACTCGCCCTCGGGGGCGTCGGCGGGCTCGTCGGCGTCGGTGTACGTGCCTTCGACGGCGGGGTCGGGGCCGGGGTCGCCCTCGGTCTCGGTGTACTGGCCGTGCACGGTTCGCTCGTGCGGGCCTTCGTCGTCGGCCTCGGTGTAGCCGCCCTCGAGGTTCTCGCGGGCGTCGCCTGCCGGCTCATCTGGGGTGCTCATAGCGGTGAGCGTACGCTGTCCGGACCCGCGCGACCAGAGGTCTGCGCGGGTCTTCAGGAGGCCGGTCTTGAGGACGCTCTGTCGACCAGGCGGTAGCCACCGCCCTCGTGCCCTCGGTATCGTTCGGCCATGGCGCGGTCGCCTTCCATCTTCGCGAGGCGCGGTCCGTCGGTCCTCGAGCTGAGGATCCACGGGATCAAGAACACGCCGCCGGGGGAGATGCTCGGCGTCGCGCCCGGTGACGTGCGCGCCGACCAGGCCGACGAGAACGGCGGCTTCTACGTGCCGACCGTGGACCCCGTCGACCCCACCGACCCGGCGACTCCGCCGACCGTCATCCGGCGCGAGGGCTACTCCTGGGGGATGCTGGCCCGCTACGGCGGCGGTGCGCTGGTGGCGATCGGGCAGTTCTTCGTGCAGCTCGCCTGGTTGCTCATCCTGCCGTTCGGGCTCTGCAACACGGCCTACTGGACCAGGAGGATCCCCGACCAGACCCGCACCGGCGAGTGGCATGCCGGCCGCGGCGCCGCCTCCCTGCGGGTCTTCGCGCTCGGGCTCACGCTCCTCTACGTGTGTGCGCTGGCCTCGGTGAGCCTCGACCTGGTCGGCACGCAGTGCCTCGCCCGGCCGTCGCTGTGCCCGGCGCTCCCGGGCTGGGTGACCGGCTTCTTCGACGCGCCCGGCTTCGACCACCGCGGCATCAGGGTCGCCGTGCTCTCGCTGGTGCCGATCGCGGGCGTCCTTCTGCTGTTCTTCGTCTCCCACCAGGCACGGACGCGCTACGAGGCCGGGATCTTCGGCACCGTCGCGAAGATCCGCACCGCGAGCGACCTCAGCGGCATCGCGGCGGGGCAGCCTGCGGCACCGCGACGTCCGCTGGCCACCGACGGCTTCTGGGGGATTACCCGGGTCAAGCTCCCGAGCGAGTTGCTCCACGTGGCCGCCGCGTTCTTCCTGATGGCGTTGCTGGTCGGCTGGGACGGTGTCTTCGGCTCCTGCGCGCAGGCCGGCCTGGACCTCCCGCCCGCCTGCCTCGATCCCGCGACGACGCCGCTGCTCGCCAAATGGTGGCTGACCGGCGCGGCCGCGCTCGCCGCGCTCGGTCTCGTCGCCGTGGTCGCGCTCGTGGTCCGGCAGGCCGACACGATGGTGGCAGGCAGGGCCGAGCGCGTGCTGGAGGGCATGGCCCCGCTCGAGCGGGACGAGCGCAGGCACGCGCTCATCCGTGCGAAGCTGCGGCGCAGGGAGGGCGTTGCCGGCTGGATGCTGCTCATCGCGACGGTCGTGTACCTCGCCGTCGCGGTGTCGGTCGCCGTGCCCGACGGAACTGTCGACCGCCACGCTCCGGCGTTCCTCGGGCTCGTGATCGCGCCCTCCGTCATCCTCGGCGTGCTGCTCGCGATCGCGCTCTCCGCGCTCGGCTGGCGGCGCGGTGTGCCGCGCTGGCTCTCGGTGGTGGTCGTGGCGGTCGGCGGGGTCTCCCTGCTGGTCGCCGTGGTGTCGACTCCGCGCGACCTCCACCTGGCAGCCCTCACGACCACGGCGTATGCGATCGCCGCCCTGTGCGCCGTGCTGCTCGGGGTGCTGGTGATCGTGTGGCCGATGGGCCGCCACCGCAGCTTCGCCTATCAGGGCTGGCGGGGCGCAGGCCCGGGGGTGATCATGCTGCTGTCGCTCGGCGCTGCGATGCTGCTGTCGACCCTCCTCGTGCTCGGAACCCAGTGCGCGCTCGCATCGACGGGGTCGACACCCGGCTGCCCGCTGACCCCCGGGGGACTGACGACGCCGGTCGCCTACCGCAACTTCGGCGGCACCGTGCCGGTGCTCGCCGTGCTGCTGGCGGTCTTCGTGCTGGTGGTGGCGGTGCTGAGGATGCGGACCACCCCGCGGCTGACCACGCCGGAGACCGTCGGCGGCCGTGCCATCCGGGAGCCGCTGCGCAGCTACCGGGACGGCCGGGTGCCGCAGGTGAAGTCGGCGGGCAAGCTCGACTTCCGGATGCTGCGGGCACGGAGGTCCGCCGCCCTGTTCCACCGCGGCGAGCCGGTGCTGGGCGTGCTCGCCGGGCTGCTCGCCGTCGGCGTGATCATCGCGATCGCGCTGCCGCAGCCGCTCCGGCCCGCACTGCTCGACCTCGCTCTGCCTGCGCTGGGGCTGATCGCGGTCGTCGCCGTCGTGACGATCGCGGAGAACGCGCTCACCAACAAGGAGCGCCCGATCGGCGTGATGTGGGACCTGATGTGCTTCCTTCCCCGGGCCGGCCATCCGTTCGGGCCGCCGTGCTACGCCGAGCGGGTCATCCCGGAGCTGCGCGACCGCATCGTCGCCTGGCTCGAGGCCGACATCGCGCCGGGCGCGGGCGGGGTCGAAGACCGGCGCACCGCCGAACAGCGCGCCCGCGACGAGCTGCGGGCGCTGACCACCCGCCAGCGCCGCTCGGTGATCGTCAGCGCGCACAGCCTCGGCGGCGTGCTGGCCGTCTCGACGATCTTCACCCTCGGCGCCGACACCGTCGACGGTCTGAAGAACGTGGGCCTGCTCACCTACGGCACCCAGTTGCGCGCCTACTTCGGCCGGTTCTTCCCCGAACTGTTCGGCCCGGCGGCGCTCGGCACCCTCCCGAGCCGCGGCCCGTCGCTGTGGAAGGCGGATCCGTGGCTGCGACAGGTGATCGAGGATCACCGCACCGAGGGATCGGGAGGCCGTGATCCCGACCGGCGCGACTCGCCGACTCTGCGCGAGCTGCTGACGCAGCCGGACGGCCAGGTGGGCTGGGTCAATCTGTGGCGCCGCACCGACTACCTGGGCTTTCCCGACGCCTCCTTCAAGGACAACGAGATCGACAGGGGCGCCGACGAGTTCGGGCCTCCGCTCTACCTCGTCAAGGTCGCCACGCACCCCGGCTACCCGGCGTCGTCGCAGTACATGCGGGCCCTGCGGGACCTCATGGGGATGCTGTGAGCCTCCGCATTTGCGCCGAATGTGCTCTTTCAGGGTGCCGAACGCGACATTCGGCGCAAATGTGGGAGCAGCGGGCTGCGCTTCCGTGAGTATTCATTCGGCGCCGGTTAGCGGGACCTGTCCTTGTCTGGACGAGACAATCGGATGAGTGTCACGAGTCCGTACACCAGGCCGACCAGGACGAGCCCCGCTCCCGTCAAGTAGCAGGCGACCTGCACCGGAGACGTGTAGCCGACGCCAGCAGTGACATCCGCTTCATGGATGCTCGGAAGCTGCAGGACGAACGTGGCGGCGAACAGAATCACGCCAAGCACAAGGCACCCGATCGCGGCCAATCCGTGTGGGAATCGTTTTTTGGTCATCACCAATTACAGTGCGAGCTGACCAATCGAGCAAAGTCCGACGTGGTACCTCGCCAGACTTCGAGGTCTCAGGTTCAGAACATGAGGCGGGCCACAGCCCTCGCTGTGACCCGCCTTCATTGCTGCGGCGGCTATTGGCAGCCAGATCGCTAAGGGTGCGAGTTCATGGAGTTCTCCCGTCGGATCAGCGAAACTAGCCACGTTGTGACGAAGCCCGCGAGTCCAAGACAGGAGACCCATACCCCGACCGTCATTCCCAAAATGACTTGAGAGAAACCGTCGTCGCTCTGTGCGCGGAAAAGCAGCCCGGATCCGAGCAAACAAACTGCGAGCATGAAGAGCCCCGCTGCGGTCACGATTCCGGAAATCCCGAGGAGCGGCTGCTTGCGTTTCCGAGCAAGCCTGGCGAGGACAAGAGCCCCGGCACCCACGAATCCCAATAGCCCGAGTACGAACAGCCAGAGACCGACTTCCATGCCAAGAACGGTTCCGGCGGGGGCAGGTCCCGGTTCAACGCCAGCGTCTTCCGCTCCGCGATACTCCAGCCCGGAAATGACCAGGAAGACCGCCGCTACTGCCAAACCGAGTCCGGCGAGAACGCCGACACCGACAAGAAATCCCTTCATCGCTTCAACCTACGTGACGCTATTACCAGTTACACCGATGACTGGCGACACCTGCCGGCCAATTCGAACGATTGGCGCGGAACCGTTCCAGGTTGTAATCGCCCGTAAACGGAAGACCGAGACTTCCTGCCGCTACATGACAGTTGTACTGGTGTTGAAGAGTCGCCTTGTTGGTAATTGCAGGCCACATGGCCTTCCACTCGTCCCAACCCGCTCCGTTGAAAACGGCTTGGCCGGCGATATATCCGCCTACGCCGCCTCCACCTGACAGAACGAGCGCACCGAGACCGGTAACCGTCGCGCTATAGCGGTAGTCACCACTGTAGGTATCACGTTTGAAATTGGTGAACAGCTGGATTCCCATCCAGGGGTCTGCGACAACGGGATATGCAACTGGCGAGCTGCGATGATCCACCACCTGCGTGAGAGTGTCCCCGTCGATCTCGTAGTGCGTTGGCACCTCCGCTCCGGTTGAGTCCTTAGCCCAAGCCGGAGCAACGACAGCCACGAAAGCACCCTCCGCGTTCTTGATGAGGACGAGACCCCCTTCCAGCTTCACAGAGCCACCCTCCGGAACATCAAGCTCGTATGAATACCGGGTGGGTGCGGAGGCGCGTTCGATCACCGTGTTGACCTGAATGCTGCCATCGTTCTGGACGATCGGTACGGTCAGGGAACCGTTCTTGTTGTCGTACGACACCACGCCTGCGCGCTCAACCTCTGCACTTTCGGCCCGATCTGCAAACGGCAGACCGAGTGACACCGTTCCGTTCTCACCGACAAACGTGATTCCGTCGGCTGCATCTACCGGCACGGTGATGTCGATTCCTGCGACTGTCGCGTCGATCGCGTTCTCGCCGTTGGTCGTGGTTGCGATATTTGCTGCCGCTGCAACGGTCTCCGGGGTCGCTGCAGCGACCACCCTTACCGTGTCATCAGCTGCTGTGTCGGCGAAGGCAGGTGCTGCGGCGGTGCAGGCGATGGAGAGCGTGAGGCCCATTCCGGCACCGCTGATCCAGCGTTTGTGTATGCGTTCCACTGGGATTCCTTTCGATGGTGAAAGGGGCCGTTGACTATGGTCTGCTACCCGTCGCTACGGAGCGGTCGGTCGACGATTCCCTGAGCTTGAAGGTGTGAAACCTTACATTCTCAGACGATAATGGCTGAAATGAACAAAAATGTCCAAACGCCTACGCGGCAACGTTCTCCCCGCGAGCGTCGGTCGGCGTGCGCGTCGTGCGGTGTCCGGCGAAGGCAAGGGCGAATCCGGCAACGATGAGAAGCATGCTGATGGCGACGAGGGCGCCGTCAACAGCGCCGACTGTAGATGTGGTCGGGTGCGACTCCTCGAGCAAGAGCGCTTGGAGGGCGAGTCGTTCGATGGCGGTGATGACGCCGATTGCGAAGCCTGCGATGAGAGCGAGGGTGCCGGCTCGGCGGAGTCGGGTCTGGGTGGGGGCGGCCACCAGGTGGCTCGCTTGCTGGATGATGAGGAACCCGCATCCCGCGGAATAGATATTGACGAGCTGGGTATACGCGGCGACGGACCAGTGCGCTCGATAGGGGTCCACCCGATAAGCGGTGACCGGGGTGTCCGACGCGAGGAACAGGGTGGTGATCGCGGTTGCGAAGACGAACGCGACCCAGGTATCCAGGTGCGCCCAAGCACTGCGGCCGGACAGGCGGCTGCCGGGCAAGAAGGCGACCTTCATGCAGAACATCGCGTAGAGGAAGGTCAGCTGCACCAGCAGATAAGTGATGTTCCCACCGCCGACCAACGGGTCGATTGCCAGGTAGACCGGTTTGCTGTTCAGGAGGAAGCAGGCGACGAACAGCAGCAGTCCGATCGCAGCGCTGGCGGCGGTAACAGACGTGCTGCGCACCAACTTGATCGAGGCGGCGACAAGGGCCAAGATTCCGAGCGGCAGCATCAGCAGCCAGGGTGAGAACTCCACCGATTCCTCCTAAAGGAAGGTGTCTGCGATCCGCGCCGCCTCCTCCCGCCGTCTGGCGTCGGGTGCCTCTGTTGTGAGCTCCTGGGCGATGGCTCGCTGTGCAATATCAGATATGTCCAACCCTAGGGCAGTCGCGATTACTACGACCTCGCCGAACGGTGCCGGCCGCTCCTCGCGCAGCAAACGGCGCAGCGTGTAGGCGGGAATGCCAGTAAGCTCCTCTAGTTCCGGGGGCTTGATTCGTCGCCGGCCCAGCTCGGCGCGAATCTCCGCGACCGCGGCCGCACCGACCGCTGCCGCGTCGAGCGAGCGACTTTCCTCCATCCCTCCACCGTAGACGTACCGGACGCCCGTGAAGGGCGCCGTGAGCTCTTTTCGACGGAGCGCCATTGCGCGCCCCTAGAACCCTTGAGCTGGTGCTGGGGCGACGCCCGGTTCCACCGCCCTCCTCGAGCCGACACGCCAGGTATTCGATCACCGACGCGCATCGTGCGGATGAAACCGGGACTGGTACCGCCCGAGGGCTTCCGGCATCCTGATCGGTGGACTCCGGGATCGCGCTTCTCGCCGACCCGTCCCGCACTTCTCCGTGTTCGCCGATTCCCGAAGGAAGTCCCAGACGAACTGAAAACCGAGTGGTGTAAGGTATTGCCCGACCCGCGACCGTCATCGAAGGAGAATCATGGTCGACCGCCTCACCCGCGCATCCGAACTGACCGTCGAAGAGAAGGCGTCGCTCACCAGCGGTCGCAGCTTCTGGGAGACCGAACCCGTCGACCGCGTCGGCATCCCGTCCCTCTACCTCACCGACGGCCCGCACGGCGTCCGCAAGCAGGCGCAGGGCGGCGACCACCTCGGGATCGGCGACAGCGTTCCGGCGACCTGCTTCCCGCCCGCCGTCGCCCTCGGCTCCTCGTGGGACGCCGAACTGCTGGAGCGCGTCGGCGCGGCGCTCGGCGAGGAGGCCAAGGCCGAAGGGGTCGGCGTGCTGCTCGGCCCCGGCATCAACATCAAGCGCTCGCCGCTGTGCGGCCGCAACTTCGAGTACCTCTCGGAGGACCCGATCGTGTCCGGTCGGCTCGGGGCGGCGCTCGTGCGCGGCCTCCAGTCGCAGGGCGTCGGCGCCTCCCTCAAGCACTTCGCCGCCAACAACCAGGAGACCGACCGGCTGCGCGTGAGTGCCGACGTCGACGAGCGGCCGCTGCGCGAGATCTACCTGCGCGGCTTCCAGCACGTGGTCGAGCAGGCGCAGCCGTGGACGGTCATGTGCTCGTACAACCGCATCAACGGCGTCTACGCCAGCGAGGATCCGTGGCTGCTCACCT
>JABLTH010039340.1_pt1 | contig 15542 bp, 12 predicted proteins | sample 7875711 | NCBI WGS metagenome assembly JABLTH01 (sample SAMN14941262, study PRJNA633318) | bioreactor metagenome | isolation source: bioreactor | place: China | collected 2019-03-05 | reverse complement strand
GCGCTCACAAATTACCTTTCCGCTGACCATTTATTACGATGCCTCCTGTCCCTTGTGTCGGACTGAAATGGAGACGCTGAAGCAAGCCGATGCTGCCAATCAGCTAATACTGGTCGACTGTTCGCAGACTGCAATGCAGTTACCCGACAGTTGCCCGGTCACGCGTGACGCCCTGATGAACAGGATTCACGCGCAAGACGCCATGGGACGCTGGATCAATGGTGTCGATGTGTTTGCCGCGGCATACACCGTGACAGGCTTCACAAAGATGGGCAAATTCTGGTCTAGCCGGATACTGCGGCCCTTGCTTAGCCGGGCATATCCGTGGGTGGCCGACCACCGGCAGTGGCTCAGCAAAACACCCCTGCCGTGGTTGTTGCATAAGCTCATCTCAAAAAACGCCAAGCCACGCTAATTGGCTCATCACAACGACCTTAGTGATTGGTCTGGCAAAGACCTTTACACTCTAAATCTTTGCCATGCTGGATGCACTCACTCAGTGTATGCATCACAATTCAGCGCGGAGAAACGCCCCCAGCAACACAAAGGCATTAAGACCATGTACGACACAGGATCTATATGTCTCATCAGCCTCATGCGAGTAGTTTCTCGCGTTTAGGGTCATAAAAAGGCAATTTCACAACCTCTCCCGCCAAACGTTTCTGTTGCCCATCCAGCTTACCTATGTCCAGGCGCGTGCCTATGCTGGAAAAATCGGGTGCCACGCGCACGATGGCAATCTGTTTTCCCATCAATGGCGAATAAGTAGCGCTGGTGACGATGCCAACCGGGAAACGTCCATGATAAACATGATCACCATGACTGGCAGGGTCGCCACCTTGCAGAATCATGCCGACTAAACGATGTCGGCTCTCTGGCGCTTGCCGCGACAAGGCTTCACGGCCGATAAAGTTTTCCTGTTTGCTATTTAAAGGCACACTGAAGCCAGTGCCTGCTTCAAATGGAGTGGTGCTGTGGTCAAACTCGTGCTCAGCCATACTCAAGCCGGCTTCAATGCGCAGGATGTCAAGTGCATTCAACCCCATAGGGGCAATCTGAAAGCGCTGACCCGCTTGCCACACAGCATCCCATAATGCTTCGCTATCATCGGGGTGACACCAGACTTCATAGCCCAGTTCGCCTGTATAACCGGTTCTTGAAACCATCACGGGCACCCCTGCAGCCCCTCCTAGCCGGCCAATTGCAAAGTGAAACCATTTAAGCTTTTCAACCGATGGCTGACTATCCGGGGTCCAAATCAGCTTGCTTAACAACTCGCGGCTGTTCAGGCCCTGCACAGCGAGATTGTCTAGCTGTGCACTGGCGTTGCGTATGCTGACTTTAAAGCCTTTTTCATGGGCCTTTTCCCTCATCCAGATACCCGTGTATTCCGCACCACAACACCAGCGAAAAGCCTGTTCCCCCATACGGAATATGGTGCCATCATCGATCATGCCGCCGGTTTCAAGACAAATCGCCGAGTGCGCAATTTCACCGATGGCCATGCGGCTGATGTTCTGCGTTAATACATACTGCAAAAAAGCCACCACATCAGGGCCGACGATTTCAAATTTGCGTATCACCGACAAATCTAGCAGTGCCACGCGTTCACGACAGGCGAGATATTCTGCATTCGTCCCCCAGCCATCGTATTCAGTGGCCACCCAATAGCCTGCATAGTCGATAAACTTTTTGGTCATTGCGGAAGTTCGGGGGTGAAACCCAGAAGATTTGGTCATGCGTGGCAGCTCCTCAGAAGTGTTGCGATAGGCAATGGCGCGTGGAAAGTCTTGTGCAGCATCGTAAATACGCACATGAATATCGGTCGGATGCCAGCCATTGGCTGGGTCTATATCGTCAGGACAAGCAGAAGAGGCGCAGACAAGGTCTCGCTCAGCACGCATTAAAATATAATCTCCCGCCCGTGACCACGGTTCATCCATCAGCACGGCGCCCGAGGCGTCAATAAAGGTGTTAAAAAACAAATTAATCGCTGGCCAGCCAGCCCGTGGTGCAATGCCATAGTGAGCCAATAGTTGGTTAAAGTTGTCGGTGCAACTGGCATGGCCGAAATAGCCACTGTCCTCGTAATATTTGGGGGTACACGCCAGTAGAAAACTATCGTGCCGACCCACGGTATCCTGCACCACTTCTATCATGGGTTTCAGATCCGAACCAAGGTATCGTGAGTGCAATCCGGGTACAGGATTGCTCAAGCCCATCACCGTTCTGGTCGCTGTCGCATCCAGTCCCAACACGCTGCCTTGTTCCAAAGCCTGTTTATCAAACGCAATAAAATCCGAGCATTGCTTGCCAGACACATCAATAATCTGAATCCATTCGCCTTTTTTGACTTCATAGGTCTGTGCCGTGGCGCGGTCAACCCTCAACTCGTGCTTGATTGGCGCCAATGGTGCTGGCAAGGGTGGTTCTGCCAGATTGGCGTAAGTCACGGTAATGTCCACTTCGGTGACTGGCGTGTTCGCTTCAACAGACATGTTTGGACCAGCCGCGACAATCACGACAGTTAAATCATTTGCCACTGTAAATTTGGCATGCTCTGCACCTGACACTGTGATTGCTTGCTGCAAAGAAGACTCATCCAGCTGCCAAGTTTTTAATTGATTACGCAGCTTTTGGGAGGCCGCACCACGCTGCTGAAGTTGCTGTTGAATACCTACCGCGACGACTGGCGGACGCTTGTCGAGTAACGCAGGTGCCAATGTGCCATGTGCATCCAATACAATCAACTCGGTGCTTTGCGCTTGGTCTGGGCTTAGAATTTCAAGCCGGTCGCCTGCGCTTAGGGATAATTGAATGGCATGTTGTCCATCCAGACGGTACTTGCTAATAGGCTTGGTGAAGGAAGCGCCAAAATAATAGTCCTCCCCCCACTGCTGTTCTTTGATTGCTTGCATCGATTCACCATGTCTTACGAAGTGTCCAAGTTAAAAGCTTGCCTATCCTATGGATATCTATTAATAGGTTGATATTCACCAATAGGCCGTTATCCAATGCACTAATATTGACTTTGACGGCATGAGATTCAATTACCCTCATGGCGTACCTCTTTGGTATTAGGCTTCGCCCTCACTCAGCCATGTCAACAATACATAAGCGCAAGCGATTCCGGTGTATCAACAAGGCTTGGCCTATGCGCGGTCATCAAAACGCACTCAACACATCTCCAGCCACGGCCTCATCAACGGGATGACCTCAACCTCACTTACCCAATTTGGAGTACTTCTTGATGAGGATTTTTCATCTTGGTGAAGCAGGTTACTTTAGCGACATCGCGCTTCTAAACGCGGCGCAAACTAATCAATCAGATTTATGGAGAATCCTAATGTCAACGCGAATAGCCATACTCGGCGCGGGTCCAAGCGGCCTCGCACAGCTTAGAGCCTTTCAATCAGCCCAGGCAAAAGGCGCTCAAATTCCAGAAATTGTGTGCTTTGAAAAGCAAAGCGACTGGGGTGGGTTGTGGAATTACACCTGGCGTACAGGGACAGATGAACATGGCGAGCCTGTCCATGGCAGTATGTATCGTTATCTTTGGTCTAACGGTCCCAAAGAGTGTCTGGAATTTGCCGACTACACCTTTGAAGAACATTTTGGCAGGCCGATCGCCTCATACCCACCACGCGAAGTGTTGTTTGATTACATCAAAGGTCGCGTTGAGAAAGCAGGTGTGCGCGATTATATTCGCTTTAATACGGCTGTACGTAATGTCATCTTTAGTGAGGAGACTCAGAAGTTCACCGTGACTGTGCAAGATCACACCACGGATACCGTTTACGCAGAGGAGTTTGATTACGTGGTCTGCGCGACCGGGCATTTCTCTACCCCAAAAATCCCGAGTTTTGATGGCTTTGACAAGTTTGGCGGCCGCATCTTGCATGCCCATGATTTCCGGGATGCCCTGGAGTTTAAAGACAAAGACATTCTATTGGTCGGCAGCAGTTATTCAGCAGAAGATATAGGCTCACAATGCTACAAATATGGGGCACGCAGCATCATCAGCTGTTACCGCACCGCACCAATGAATTATAAATGGCCCAAAAACTGGGAAGAAAAACCCAATCTGGTCAGAGTTGATACGGATACTGCTTATTTTCTTGATGGCAGCTCGCGAAAAGTGGATGCAATTATTCTGTGCACCGGCTATTTGCATCACTTTCCATTCCTCGCAGATGATTTACGCCTAAAAACCAACAATCGACTATGGCCACTTAACCTGTATAAAGGCGTTGCATGGGAAGACAATCCAAAATTCTTCTATATCGGCATGCAGGATCAGTGGTATTCCTTCAATATGTTTGATGCGCAAGCTTGGTACGTGCGAGACATTATTTTGGGACGTATTGAATTACCGGCAAAAGCAGAGATGAAAGCGCATAGCATGCTATGGCGTGAAAAAGAACTGGCGTTACAAACAGCGGAAGAAATGTACACTTACCAAGGCGACTATATTCAGGAGCTGATAGATGCCACCGACTATCCGTCATTTGATATTCCTGCGGTAAACAAGACCTTCCTTGAATGGAAGTATCATAAAAAGCAAAACATCATGACTTTCCGTGACCATTCTTATCGCTCCTTGATGACGGGCACCATGTCCCCACCCCATCACACACCTTGGTTAGAAGCGTTGGACGACTCCTTGGAGGCGTATCTCTCCGATAAAAGTGAATTGCCTGCGGTGAAAGAGGCTTAAATTAAAGGATATGTTCTCTAGGTGCTCACTTCATCCTATACAGGAAGAACCCTTATTAAGCATATGATTTTACATAAAAATACGACGGAAAAATACCATGGAACGCGGATATTGGATTCGAAGTAAGCCGGTCTATTCAACCTTGGTCTGGCAACAACAGGCAAACGCACATATTGTGCTGGTTGAAGGCAGTGCCGGGGGCCTGGCGGCAATGAAGTTATTCCAGCAAATGCATCCAGAGCACCCTACCAAAGTACTCTATGCGAGAAACCCCGTGGTGCAACAGGATATCAGCATTCCCTTAAGCAAGGTCGTGCCGGATGCGCTGTTGATGTTTGAAACGACAGAGGAGTCTCTCATTGCCTTTGAGGCCCATTTATCCAGTGCATACATGGGCTTACGCATCTACGTGGCAGGCTCTGAGCGCTTTATCTGGCAGGTGGCTCAAATGGCTGACAAGTATGGCATTGATGACAGTGACATCATCAAAGAGCTCGTTGGCACCTTAGCTCGGCCTATCTATTGCGTGCATTGCAAGACCATCTCTTATGAAGCGCATACCAATATCAAAAAATGTGATGGCTGCGGCAAACAACTGTTTGTCAGAGACCACTTTTCTAGACGCCTTGGTGCTTATATGGGGCTGATGGTGGACGCTGAAGACCCGGGGCAGATTCCAAGCATTGAGGAGATTTATCCTTGAGTACATTTAAAGTTGTTGTTTCAAATATTCAGCAAATCACTCCGCTGATTAAGCAGTTCTCCTTTATCAGGGAGGACGGTGCAAGTTTCCCGCCATTTTCAGGGGGGAGTCATGTGGTGGTTGCGATGAACATCAATGGCCGACTCCATCGCAACCCTTACTCACTGATGGGCTCTCCGCAGGCGCCTGATGCTTATCACATTGCCGTGCGCCTACAAGAGCACTCACGCGGCGGCTCGGCTTACCTCCATCATGAGGTCAAGGTTGGCTCTCAATTAGAAATCACGTATCCAAACAACTTATTCGCGCTGGATAAAAGAGCGCGTAAACATCTACTCGTCGCTGGTGGCATTGGCATCACTCCATTCATGTCGCAGATTGATGATTTAATCAGGACAAAAGCCAATTACGAATTGCATTACGCTTATCGCTCTCAGGATCACGCTGCATTCACCTCTACCCTGAAAGAAAAATGCGCTGAAAAAATCCATGTGTATGTCGAGAGCGAAGGACTCAGCATTGATCTAAAAGCGCTATTAAGCAAACAACCCCTGGGCACCCACGTCTATGTTTGTGGACCGAATGCAATGGTGGTTGCTTTAATTGAAACGGCGCGGTCACTGGGTTGGCCAGAAAATCATATCCATAGCGAACAATTTTTAGCGCCCCCTCCAGGTGAACCATTCAAAGTGAAATTGGCAAAATCTAACATTGAAGTTCATGTCCCCACAGAAATGAGCATGTTGGAAGCCATTGAAGCGGCAGGGGTGGATGCGCCCTACTCTTGCCGTGGCGGCGCATGTGGTCGCTGCGAGCTGGAAGTCATCCGAACTGATGGCGTGCTGGTGCATCAAGATCACTATTTATCAGAGGCAGACAAGGCGGCTGGCAAAAAGATTATGCCTTGCGTCTCGCGCGCAAAATGCCACTCCTTAGAAATCAATCTTTAACAGGAAATGCTATGAGCTTAGCTTTTAAAAAAGAAACCTTTCGCGATGACTATACCTACCAAAACTCAGCCGAGGCCATTAAACGGTTTCCATTTCCGTTCGCAGAAGACACCTACATGTATTCAGTGAATATTGAGCCCCACACCAAGGGGCCGGTGGGCGCTGTGACTGAATTTGCTTTTGATATTGATGAGCACTACGTCGCTGAATGCGAGGATAAAGCCAAAACATTAACGCTAGATGCGGGACGGTACCAGGCCTTGCCACACATGGCGGAGGCGCAGTGGGATTTTCTAGAGCTGACGATGGAAAGTTTATCGAACGACTATCCTGAGCTATTTTCGCTCAAAAAAGACGGCCTATTGTGGACCTGGGAAAATAAACCGCTTGGGATTAAAAACACGTTTACATTTGGCGATAGCACCTCGTTTGACATGGATCCAATGGAGTATATGGGGAGACAAGTGCAAGGTGACTTTGTCCTGTTGGATCAACGCAACGGCACGTTGTACGCCGATGCTGGTTTTATCACCAGCCAAGCAGATTGGTCGCTGGCCTTTGATGTCGGCATGGCGTGGCATGAGTGGCACGGCCCTGTCCCGCAAGTGACGAAACTAGGTGTGATGGATCGCGCTTTAAAATTCCTCATGGCCTTGCAATTGGGTGCACCCGTACGGCGTTTAAATTGGACCATGACGATTAACCCAAGGCTAGACACGTCGCCCGAAAACTATCCCTTATGGGGCGGCGACCGTAATAAAGTCACCATCGACAATGTGGGCGAGCTGGTACATTTACGTGTTGAGTTGCAAAGCCTATTCAGATTGCCACGCAGCAATGCCATACTGTTCAGTATCCGCTGCTATTTAATCAATATGAATGAGTTGACCACTTCCGCTCGCTGGGCAAAGCGCTTTCATCGGGTGCTGAAGTCGTTACATCCGGATTTAGTGGAGTACAAAGGCTTAACCAAGTTTAAAGATTTAACGGTGGAATGGCTGTCTAAAAAAGATGATGGCGCAGAAGTGGCGTTAGGGACACACCCATAACACTGGATACCCTTTGCCTTGAAAATCACATAAAATATTTTTGTAAGCTCTGTATGGACTGCGACCCATCCTCTTGAGCCACGTCGGTAATGAAGCCTTCAAGTGCTAACAACTCTCCAGCACTTGAAAATACCCCTTTACCCTGCTCTAGTACCCATTTAATCGAGCCAGAACGCGTATAAATACGATAAAGTAATTGGAATTTTTGTTGATGCCTGATTTTCTCTTGCACATGATCCCAAGCGATATTGCGGTCCTCAGGATGAATAATCTGGGCATAGGAAAAGTTGGGATTGCCTATCATTTCATACGGCTCGTAACCGGTAATATCCACCGCGCCTTCACTGACAAATTCAAAACTCCAATTTTTATCATTTTTACAACGATAAATCATGCCAGGGGTATTGTTGATGAGTGCATTCAGCAGATGACGATTGCTTCTCTTCGTAGACTCCGTGAGCTTCATTTGGCTGATATCGGTCAGCGTGCCGATGATGCTGGAGCGTTCGCCTTTGTATGCGGTGGTGTTTTTCGCACGCAACTCCACCCAATGAGAATCGCCATTTCTGGCAATCAGACGGAACTCGACAACGGTTTTATTGCGCTTTCCTTGAATGAGGGAAGTGATTCTCGCCTCAGCCAACGGTTTATCTTCTGGATGCACAAAAGTAAGTAAGGTTTTATTGAGACATTCTTGTACCTTGTAACCTAACATCAATTCCCAAGAATGATTCAAGTACAGGATTTCTTGATTCACTTTAAGATAAAACACAATTTGTTCTATGTGATTGATGAGTTGCTCATGGATTGCGTTTTCAAACTCACTGGACGCCTCCATCTTTTGTGACAGGCTGGAAGAGAACTGAAGTAAATTGACCACAGATCGACTGTCTTCTTGTATGGGCGAAATGGAGACGTGCGTCGGTAAAATGCTGCCATCCAGACAGAGCAGACGAATGCGTAAGTGATTTTTTTTATCTTGGGTCGCCGTTGTCTTTGCAAATAAAGATGCCAGCAGCTGATGGTCGCCTGGATGAATAATATTGGTCAGCGGCATCCCGACCACTTGCTCCTGCATGCTTAACATGCCAATTTCCATCAGAAATGCTTTGTTCGCAAACTTAACAATGTAGCCATCAATGACAGCGGCTGGCGTAGAAAGATTGCTAGATACATCGTTGGCCCAAGTCACAGTATGATCCATCGATGAATTGGGATGACGCGTATAATGTTTACGAAAGATGGGATAAATGGCAATCAACAACAAGGAAGTCAATGCGGTGGTTGCAGCGATCATCAATGCAGATAAATGCGTGTTAAATGAGGCGCCAGTCACCCACCATGCGTTAAAGACGATAAAAAAGATGACACTCAATATTAGTGTGCTAAAAACAAACAAACTCATCTAAGCGCCTTTCACGGGAAATTTCAATTCCGGAGTCATCCTTGAGCATTCAATTTGCAAACCTGATCAAAAGCATCAAAGATCTGACAATACACACATTGTATGCAAAGCTTATCATATTAATTTTTTGTATTGCTTCCAGCTTGATACTCATGCAGGCTGGCTCTCTTTTTTTGCTCGACTACACGGCTAATAATCAAAAAGTGATTCAAGACATCACCAAAGAGCAGATGTTCTGGCAGCATTTTTCTGACACCGCCATCGGGGAAGCACCCGAGAAATTGACCGAAGCAACCCTTAAGGCCGATCCCCATTTACGCTTTGATCTCGGTAACATGGTGGCACAGATTAACAACCATGATGCCACGCAAGTCAATCCACTGTTGCAGAAACTCAGAGAAGCTAGAGAAAAAATCAGTGACAGCCACTTTCAACAAGCGTCCATCACCTCGCAACGGCTCACGGTTCAGACCTTAATCTCCAGTTATGAGCAATTGGTCGCGCTATTGTTGCAAGAGGTCGAGGCAAAGCAATCAGTGATTTCACTGCTGCAGCTGCTAAGCATTTATTTAGCCATCAGTGGCTTGATCACCATCTCGTTTAACGCCAGAAAGCTCCTGGTTCATCGCCTGGACACGCTGGTCAGCTTTGCTGGTCAAGATACGCAAAATGAACAGCGCGGGCAGGATGAAGATGAGTTTGTCAAAATTGAACGCCTGGTCTACGAAACCTCGGCAAGACTAGAAGGATTTAAAGCAGAAAACGAATGGTTTAATCAAAATAGCAGTGAACGCCTGCGTCGATTAATCAGATCACAAGACTTTCTGCATGAGTTTGTAGAATCTATCAACAACACTTTATTAAGTGAAACGGTCTTACGCAAAAGTTTATTCTCGCTGGAAAAAGCCTTAAACATTTTAAATGTCTCCCTCATTTTTACCGAAAATGACTTGGGCATTTCAACAGAGCGCGTTTTATTTTCCAATCACAAACCAGAAAAACTCAGTGACGCCATTTTAGAAGACCTCACCACAACCAATCTGGTGAGATTCTGTAGCAATGACAATTCGCCACATGGCAATGGCTTTCAATGCATTGCAGTCGGCTTCGTCACCCCCACGGGGGCATTGGGCGTGTTACAAGTCGATGCGGATCTTGAGCATGTTTTTGATGAAACAGAAACGCAGTTGATCGAACTGACGGCCCATTTACTTTCTATGGTGATGGGTTTCCAAGGACGGGAGCAAGAAGGTCGGCGTCTGGCATTGTTAGAAGAGCGTGCGGCCATTGCCCGTGAATTGCACGACTCTTTGGCGCAATCACTGTCGTTCATGAAAATTCAAATTTCACGGCTGCAAAGTGCAAGCAACAACCAGTTAGAGACGAATGAATTTCGCGGCATTGTCAACGAATTGCGCGATGGCTTGAATACGGCTTATCGTGAGCTACGCGAGTTATTGGCAACCTTCCGCGTACATATGGATGTGCGGGGATTAAACTCGGCGATTCAGACTGCCATTGATGAATTTAGCCAGCGCTCCAACCTCTCCATTTCCCTGGATAATCGTCTGATAAACTGTCGCTTGACTGTCAATGAAGAGTTTCATATTTTACATGTATTGCGTGAGGCACTCTCCAACGTAGTGCGCCATGCAAACGCAAGTAGAGTGGAAATCTCTCTTAATTTTCAAAGCAGTGGCACCATCATTGTCATCGTTGATGATGATGGGATTGGCTACACCGCCACTGAAGCGTCTGGCCATTATGGACAGAGCATCATGCAAGAGCGGGCAGAAAGCCTGGGCGGAAATGTTGCGGTTCTCAGACGCAAACAAGGGGGCACGCGAGTGCGCTTGATTTTCACGCCACAGTTGCCTCAATCATAGAAAGTAATCTAAAAATGATACAGACCCAATACAAAGTGTTCTTGATTGATGATCACGCCCTCTTCCGCAAAGGGGTAGGACAAATCATAGATGCAGACCCTGCATTCAAAGTGATCGGTGAAGCCGCCTCAGGGCAAGAGGGTTTGGATACTGCCATTGGCTTTAAACCAGACATTGTGTTGATAGACCTCAACATGAAAGGAATGAATGGCATAGAGACCTTACGCCAATTTAAAGCGTTAGACCTGACTGCCAAATATGTAGTGCTGACGGTGTCAGATGCTGAAGACGATTTATTAGAGGCCTTGCGCGCAGGGGCTGATGGCTACTTGTTAAAAGACATGGAGCCGGAAGACCTCTGTGCCAACTTAAAAAAAGTCGCTAACGGCATGACGATTATTCAAGATACGCTCACTGAAGTGCTGAGAACAGCGCTTTTAGAGCCCAAACCTCAACGTAAAGATGAGCAGGCCTCGCTCACTGAGCGTGAAAGAGAAATATTGCAATGTCTCAGTGACGGGCTCAACAACAAAACCATTGCGCGCAAACTTGGCATTAGCGACACCACCGTGAAAGTGCATATCAAACATTTACTAAGCAAACTTAAACTAAGTAGCCGCTTAGAAGCCGCAGTCTGGGCACACAATCAAAAATAAGGTCTACTAGCGCAGACCTCGTGCCTTTTTAGCGCTCGGCAAAAAGGTTTCACATCGTGCGTAGGCGCAAAGTTTTGCATACGCACCTATCAACACCTTCCTCCTCCAACGCTCCTTTGAAATCTTCACCAGCTACCCCTTAAGGAGTAATCCGTAGTGAGAATTTAGTAAACAGCTGCAAATCATCAAAATAGATTCCATTGTGGATGTATTGAGTTAATCCCATGTGCAGTTGATATCTGATTGTCATTGAACGTTGACCTTCTTATTAGCCTTTCTTGAAGTCAGTAGATAGGTGAAAAAAAGAAGGCTTTTAGGGAAGGGAAAATAAGGTGAGTATTAATTCTTCGATTGATATATCTCAAGCAGGCTTCGCTGGTGGAGCTGAAAGCAAGCACACGTTGCATCGCAAGATTGGTTGGCAAGGTGCCTTTTGGGTCGTCAGTGGTGTGCCAGCGCTTGTATTGTTTTCTATGGGCGCCATTTCGGCAACGGTAGGCAAACCGGCTTGGTTGGTATGGGCGATTTCTATCACATTTGGTTTTATTCAAGCATTTACCTATGCAGAAATTGCAGGCTTGTTTCCACATAAATCTGGCGGTGCATCGGTATATGGCGCGGTTGCATGGGTAAGATACAGCAAGTTTATCGCGCCAGTCTCAGTGTGGTGTAACTGGTTCGCATGGTCTCCAGTATTGGCTATCGGCTCTGGACTCGCTGCAGGCTACATTTTAAGTGCCTTATTTTCCCCTGATGCCGCCATCAACACCTGGCAAATTACTCTCATGGACTTGAGTGCCATTAAAGCCGGCTTAAGCCTAAGAATTAACGCAACCTTTATTCTCGGGGCTGCTGTTTTACTGACAGTGTTTTCGATACAGCACGGTGGTATTTTACGTTCTGCCAAAGCAACCATGATCCTAGGGGTCACCGCGTTAATTCCACTCATGCTCATCGGCTTGGTGCCTATCCTCACCGGTGACATGCCTATGGCGAATTTCTTTCCCTTGGCGCCTTTAAGTTATGACACAGCCGGCAATGTGATTGATGGTATTTGGAATATTGAAGGCTGGAAATTAATGGCGGCTGGCTTGTTTATTGCTGCCTGGTCAACGTATGCCTTTGAAACTGCCGTCTGTTACACACGAGAATTCAAGAACCCTAAAACGGATACTTTTAAGGCCATTTTCTACTCAGGCCTGCTGTGTATTGCAGTGTACACACTGGTGCCCATCGCTTTTCAGGCACATTTAGGCTTAGGCCATTTGGTGACGCCAGCGGTGACAGATGCCGCTGGTAACGTGACAACTGCCGCGGTATACGATGGGATGTTGGCACCTGAGATTTACAGTGGCATGGGCGTTGCCGGAGTGTTGTCGAGTATGTTGGGCGGCTCCGAGCTGATTGTGACCATATTGGTGATTATGCTGGTTTTGGCGCTTTTGCTCTCAATCATGACCTCCATGGCTGGTTCTTCTCGTACGCTTTATCAAGCCTCTGTCGATGGCTGGCTGCCCAAATACTTGTCTCAAGTCAATGAGCATGGCGCGCCTACCAAAGCGATGTGGACAGATTTGTGTTTCAACCTGCTGTTACTGCTGATGTCAGACTATGTGTTTGTATTGGCTGCCTCCAATGTTGGTTACATCATTTTTAACTTCCTCAATCTGAATTCCGGCTGGATACACCGCATGGACAGACCGAACTGGGACCGCCCATACAAAGCGCCTACTATCCTACTGCTTTTAGGCGGCTTGCTCGGTTTTGTTAACCTTGGATTGATGGGATTAGGCGCTGACGTCTGGGGGGCAGGCACCCTCAATGCTGGACTGTTTTTTGCAACCTTGATTGTGCCGGTTTTTATTTACCGACACTTCATCCAGGATAAAGGTGTATTTCCATCAGCCATGCTAGAAGATATGCAACTAGACAATGCAAAGGATGGCGTCATGAACCGCGCTGGCGTGCTCCCTTATATCGCGTTGCTGGTGGGCGTCTTCATTGTCTTCTGGCTGCATAGCATTTAGTTCAACTATTTAGTTCAAATTGGGACGCATGGCCTAACCAAGGGTGAGCAAGTTTGATTGCTCACCCTTTTTTAATACCTGCTCTGGGTGAGCTCTACTTTCTGAAGGTGTCACTTGAAGACAACTTTACTTCTTAAGTAGTACATCCTAAAGAGAGTGTTGAACAAATCTTTAATTTTATAGTATTCCGAATCATCAATTTAATGGGAGAAAAGTCATCATGTCTAGAAACTCAATACTCAATATTCGACACCGAGAATTAGGGTCAAATTTAGATGGCGACACCTGGAACAATATGCCTATTCCTTGGAGCTATCACACGGATGTCCATGATGAAGTTGTCGCGGTGAGGAGTCGTGCCGGCTTATACGACGTGTCTGGCTTAAACATCATCAATGTGGATGGCCCAGATGCAGAAAAGGTCCTTGATAGGCTGGTGGCTAAGGACATCACCAAACTCGAACCCGGCCACAGTGTCCTGGCTGCGGAAACGGATGAATCCGGTGCAATTTGTGATGACATCATGATTATCAGAGACAGCGCCAATAGCTTTCGGCTCTCCCACGGCTCAGGCAAAACACCGGAAAACTTAAAAATGCTCTCGGCTGGCAAAGACGTGATCATCGCGCCCGATCTTGATGCGCATATTTTATCTTTACAAGGCCCTCGGTCCTTAGCGATATTAGCGCCGCATGTCATCGACTTTGACCTGGCAAGCTTGGATTATTTTAAGCACAAGCCCACCAGCCTATTTGGTAAAAATGTTGTCATTGCCCGCGGTGGTTATTCAGGAGAGCGTGGATACGAAGTCTATTGTAAAGGGCAAGATGCCATTGAGCTATGGGATAAGATTTTAGAGGTTGGCAAGCCTTTGGGCGCGATCCCAGCCTCCTGGAACTCGCTAGAGTTAACGCGCATTGAAGCAGCGCTCTTGTTTTTTCCATTCGAAATGCCTGAAGGTGATACCACACCATGGGAAATCAATATGGGCTGGGGCGTGGACCTGGATAAAAAGGGAGACTACATCGGCAAAGCGGCTGTATTGGCGTCTAAAGGCAAAGAGCGGGTGAAACAAGCTGGTTTAATCTGCAAATCACCCACGAGTGTTGAGGCTGGCGCAAAAATAGTCAAAGATGGGGTAGAGATCGGTGTCGTCACTAGTGCCTCCTTTAGCAATTATTTAATGCAGTCTTTAGCCATGGTGCATTTAAAGCCAGAATACACAGCGATCGGAACGGCAGTAGAAGTGGTGTGCAGCCATCAAAGAGTGTCAGCCTATGTGGCCCCTACCCCCTTTTATGATCCTATGAGGCTAAGGACGCACGCTTGATGACGATAGCGCGTGCGATATCAGACTCGGGATGTTGCATGTGCATCTAACAATGATGCAATACAAACGTGTAAGCGACTGTATACAGCAATGACTACCCTTTTAGCGCGACCTCATTGATGACATGTTTCAAAGAGTGACGGCTAATGATGATTGCATCGTAAAAATATTCATTGCGTAAATAGCAGGAGCCTGTGAATGGGATGCCTGCTTTTTTTTACACTCAAAATTGCAACATTGTTGCAATTAAATCCCTCACCCTTTAAAATGCAACAAAATTGCATTTTAAAGTTCAAGCATGTTATTCCCCAGTTTAATGCTGGCTTGTACCGCCGGTGGTGTGGTTTCGGTACTGATCGCTGGCTGGTTATCTAATACCCTGTTCGCCAATCATGCGCGACGCATGGTGGCATTTGCCGTGGGTGTATTGTTAGGGTTTGCTTTTACTGATTTATTACCGGAAGCCTTAAATCAAAGCATCAACCTGACCAACGCAGGCTGGATGCTGGTGGCCGGAATGTTGTTATTTTTCATTCTGGAGAAGCTGGCATTGTGGCGGCATTTCCATTATGCGTACACGGCACCTGTTTCTACTCATCCTGCAGAACATCAGTCTGGTGGCCAAGTGGCCATTATTCTGCTGGGCGATGGCATCCATAATTTTGTCGATGGCATCTTGCTGGCGGCCAGTTTTTTAACTGATATCAAGCTGGGCTGGGTGACAGCGTTTGCGATTGTCGCGCATGAAATCCCGCAAGAGATTTCAGATTTTATGGTGTTGATCAATGCTGGCTTGAGTAAATCCCGTGCGCTCCTGCT
>JABLTH010110091.1_pt1 | contig 15543 bp, 14 predicted proteins | sample 7875711 | NCBI WGS metagenome assembly JABLTH01 (sample SAMN14941262, study PRJNA633318) | bioreactor metagenome | isolation source: bioreactor | place: China | collected 2019-03-05 | reverse complement strand
AAGAAAAGGACAAGAATATGTGGATGCGACATGTAGTGAAAAAGAACGAACGCGCGCTGCTGATGAACGAGGGCGATTTCGTGAAGGTGCTCGAACCGGGCGTGTTCAAGGCCTTCGATCCGTTCAAGCGCCTGTCGGTGCAGACCGCGCGTCTCGACGCGCCGCTCGCCGACGCGGCACTGGCCGATTACCTGCGTCACGACGCACCGGACGTGCTCGCCCGGCACTTCGTCGCGATGGATCTCGCCGACGACGAAGCCGGCCTGCGCTACGAAGACGACGTGCTCGTCGAGATCCTGGCGCCGGGCACGCGCCGGCTGTACTGGCGCGGCCTGACCGCGCACCGTCTCGAGCGCGTCGATCTCGCGCAGGACAGCGTGCTGCCCGCCGCGCTCGTGAAGCGCATCGCGCAACCGTCGCTGCGTGCGCGCGGCGTGGCGGGGCTCACGGGCGTGCTGCTGGCGCAGGTGCCGGCGTACCACGTCGGTGTACTGAAGATCGACGGCAAGATCGAGCGGTTGCTGGACGCGGGTACGTCGGCGTTCTGGCGCTTCAACCGCGACGTCGCGGTCGAACTGGTCGATCTGCGCTTGCAGGCGCTCGAAGTCGGCGGACAGGAAATCCTGACGCGCGACAAGGTCGCGCTGCGGCTGAACCTGTCGGCGACGTGGTGTTATGCGGACGTGCTGCATGCGTTCGGCCAGCTGCAAAAGCCGGTCGAGCACCTGTATCGCGAGCTGCAGTTCGCCCTGCGTTCGGCCGTCGGCACGCGCTCGCTCGACGAACTGCTGGAAGACAAGCAGTCGATCGACGACGTCGTGATCACGCAGGTGCGTGCACGCCTCGGCAACTCGGGCGTGGACGTGCGCAGCGTCGGCGTGAAGGATATCGTGCTGCCGGGCGACATGAAGACGATCCTCGCGCAGGTGGTCGAAGAGGAAAAGTCCGCGCAGGCGAACGTGATTCGCCGCCGCGAGGAAACGGCGGCCACGCGTTCGCTGCTGAACACCGCGAAGGTGATGGAAGAAAACCCGACCGCGCTGCGGCTCAAGGAGCTGGAAACGCTCGAGCGCGTCGCGGAACGGATCGACCGCATCTCGGTGTTCGGCGGTCTCGACCAGGTGCTGAACGGACTCGTCAGCATCAAGGGCGCCTGACGGGCGCAACGGCGCGGCGCAAGTGTGCCGCGCCGCATGAATGAAGGAATCAGGTGAAGCAAATGAGTGCAATGGATTACCAGGTGATGGAACTGGCGAACGGCAAGCCGGTGAAGATGTGGACGCAAGGCGTCGCCGTCGAGGACGAAGCGCGCGCGCAGCTGCGCAACACCGCGCAGATGCCGTTCATCTTCAGCCACGTCGCGGTGATGCCGGACGTCCACCTCGGCAAGGGCTCGACGATCGGCAGCGTGATCCCGACGAAGGGCGCGATCATTCCGGCCGCGGTCGGTGTCGACATCGGCTGCGGGATGATGGCCGCGCGCACGACGCTGACGGCGTCCGACCTGCCGGATTCGCTCGCGGGCCTGCGCAGTGCGATCGAACGCGCGGTGCCGCACGGCCGCGCGCCGGGCCGCCGCGATCCGGGCGCATGGGGCGACCGCACGCCGGCCGCCGTGACCGAATCGTGGAAGTCGCTGCAACCGGGCTTCCAGCGGATCGTCGACAAGTATCCGAAGCTGGAAAAGACGAACCACTACGCGCATCTCGGCACGCTCGGCACCGGCAACCACTTCATCGAAGTGTGCGTCGACGAAGCGGACCACGTGTGGTTCATGCTGCACAGCGGCTCGCGCGGCGTCGGCAATGCGATCGGCAGCCTGTTCATCGAACTCGCGCAGGCCGACATGCGGCAGCACATCGCGAACCTGCCGGATCGCAACCTCGCGTATTTCACCGAGGGCAGCCGCCACTTCGACGACTACGTCGAGGCGGTCGGCTGGGCGCAGGACTACGCGCGGCGCAACCGGCAGGCGATGATGGATGCGGTGATCGGCGCGGCGCGCGGCGTGATCGCGAAGCCGTTCTCGGTCGACGAACACGCGGTGAACTGCCACCACAACTACGTGCAGCGCGAACGCCATTTTGGCGAAGACGTGCTCGTGACGCGCAAGGGTGCGGTGTCCGCGCAGAAGGGGCAGCTCGGGATCATTCCGGGCTCGATGGGTGCGAAGAGCTTCATCGTGCGCGGGCTCGGCAACCCGGAAAGCTTCTGCTCGTGCAGCCACGGCGCGGGCCGGACGATGAGCCGCACCGAAGCGAAGCGCCGCTTCACGGTCGACGACCAGGTGAAGGCGACCCAGGGCGTCGAATGCCGGAAGGATTCGGGTGTCGTCGACGAAATCCCGATGGCCTACAAGGACATCGACGCGGTGATGGCGGCCCAGCGCAGCCTCGTCGAAGTGGTGCACACGCTGCGCCAGGTGGTGTGCGTGAAGGGATAGCGCGGTGCGCGGCCGATGGCCGGCGGCCGCGCGCAACGAGAGAGAAACGAGACAATCATGAAAACGGAACAACTGACTGCCGTGCGCAGTGCGCACCCGGTCGACCCGGCCGTGCGGGCGCGCGTGATGGCGGAACTCGCGGAAGTCGAGCGCCGCCACGACGTGACCGTACTGTTCGCGTGCGAATCGGGCAGCCGCGGGTGGGGATTCGCCTCGCCGGACAGCGACTACGACGTGCGCTTCGTGTATGCGCACCGGCGCGACTGGTACCTGAGCGTCGAAGCGCAACGCGACGTGATCGAGCGGCCGCTCGACGACGAGCTCGACGTCAGCGGCTGGGAACTGCGCAAGGCGCTGCAACTGCTGCGCCGCTCGAACCCGACGCTGCTCGAATGGCTCGACTCGCCCGTCGTGTATCGCGAAGACGCGCGCTGGGCGCCGCGGCTCAGGTCGCTGGCGTCGGCGTTCTTCTCGCCGGTGCGCGGGCGTCATCACTACCTCGCGATGGCGAAGAAGAACTTTCGCGGCTATCTGCAGGGCGACACGGTGCGCTACAAGAAATACCTGTACGTGCTGCGGCCGCTGCTCGCGGTGCGCTGGATCGACGCGGGGCTCGGGATGCCGCCGATGCGTTTCGCGGCGCTCGTCGACGGCACCGTGCACGAGCCGTCGGTGCGCGCGGAGCTCGACGCGCTGCTCGCGCTGAAGATGAGCGCGAACGAAAGCGAATACGGGCCGCGCCGGCCGGCGATCCACGCGCTCGTCGAGACGATGCTCGCCGATGCCGAACACGATCGCGAATACAAGCGGCCGTGGGGCGACGTGGCGATGCTCGACGCGTTCCTGCGCGACGTGGTCGACGCCCGATGAAAAGCGAACGGCGCGGTGCCCGCGGGCATCGCGCCGTTTGCGCATCCGTTCCGTACACGTGCGACCACACCGCCCAGCAACGTACGTGCCCGCACACAAAGCGTCGCCGCCGCGATCGGCGCGCTTTGCGGCGGTATACTCGACACCGTTCGGCAAAGCGCGCCGCTGCATGCGCCGCCGCCTTCGACCGCCCCGCTTGCTGACGATGCGCTTGCAGTCCGACGTCTTGCGCCCGCCCATCCACAGTCGATACGAACCGTCATGTCGCACCGCCTTTCGCTCGCCATCGCCGCCCTCCTCGCCGTTTCCCCGATCGTTGCCCAGGCCCGTCCGCTCACGCGGCCGCCGGTCGAGCGCGACTTCAAGAACTGGTCGGTCGTCTGCGACAACGTCAATCGTTGCATTGCCGAAAGCCATGCCGACGACACCGACGACTCGCGCATCAGCCTCATCCTGCGCGTGACGCGCGATGCCGGCCCGGACGCGCAAGCGTCGCTCGCCCTCTATGCGTCAGCGCCGCTCGACCTGCGCACCGCGCGCGCGGACGGCCGCCGGTTCGATGCGATGGCGGCCCAGTGGCATGCGTTCGGCGGCAAACCGGACGACGACGAAGCACACCCGTTCCGGATCCGCACCGACGATCCGGCAACGGTTGCCGTATGGCTCACCGCGGCGCGCAACGCGCAACTGCTGAGCTTCGGCGATCCGGCGTCGGCGCAAACCGCTCGAACGCCGTTGACGGGATTGAACGCCGCGCTGCTGCTGATCGACGACACGCAAGGCCGGGTCGGCACGACGACGGCGCTGCTGCGCCCCGGCAACCGGCCCGCGTCGTCGGTGCCGGCCGCGCCGGCACTGCCGCCCGCCGTCGTGCCGGCGCCGGCCGTCGCGGACCTGCCGGCCGGCGGGCAGCGCCCGCTCGTCGACGCGGTGCTCGCGAAGTTCGGCGACGACATCAAGCAATGTGCGGCCGACGTCGAAGACGAAATGTCGGCCGGCGATCGCCGAAAGGCGTCGCGCGCCGTGGCGATCTCCGCCGACGAGGCGCTTGTCGCGATACCGTGCCAGACCAGCAGCATGTATAACCACACCGACCTGTGGTATCGCGTGCGAAGGACGGCACCGTTCACGCCGACAGCGATGAATTTCGGCGAGAACGCGAACGCGGGGCTCGACTCGGCGTCGTTCGCGAACGAACTGACGGAGGCCGCCTACGACCGTACCCGCGCGACGCTGTCGAGCAAGGTCAGGCTGCGCAGTGCCGGCGATTGCGGCTCGACCGCGTCGTGGATCTTCGACGGCCGGCGCTTCGTGCTCAGCGACATCGCCACGCACGGCACGTGCAACGGCCTGTTCGACGATCAATGGCCACGCCTGTATCGACGCGCCGATGCGCCGGGAAACCGCTGACGCGTGCATCGCACCGAAACACGCCGGCAGTCACACCCATAACAAACCGAGGGGCCGATCCATGCATCTCCCGTTCATCGACGCGTCGCGCAACGCGACCGCGACGCGGCGCACGCGCGGCTGGCGTGGCGCAATTGCGTTCGCGCTGCTCGCCGTCACCGCGTTCGCCTTTTCGCCAATGAAGGCAGCACGCGCGGCAAGCGCCGACGATGCGGTCGAGATCCCGTTCTGGTCGCGCGACTGGGTCGGCACGATCGGCAACCGGCATGTCGAAGTCTCGCTGTCGCGCGTGGCCGGCACGGTATCGGGCTCGTACTGCTACGCGCCCTGCACGTCCGACAAACGCTACCGGCTCGCGCTGAAGGGGACGCTCGACGCGCACGGCGCCACGCTGTCGGAACGCGACAGCGGCGCGAAAGCCGACGCCGATCGCGTAACGGGCACGTGGCGCGTGGCGTCGCTCGACAATGCGGTGGCCGGCACGTGGGCGTCGCCGGACGGCAAACGCTCGCTGCCCGTTTCGCTCGCAACGAAACCGGACGGCAGGCCGTTCCCTTACGAGATCCGCCTCGTCGCGGACAAGCTGCCGGACGACGACGGTTCGTGCAACGACCCGCCGCACGTCGCCGCGATCCGCCTGTACGATCGCGGCCGACTCGTGCAGACGCTGCAGACCGATTCACGCGGCACCTGCGGCCTGTTCACGCCCGATTTCGCCGACGTGAATTTCGACGGCTGGCCCGACCTGATGCTCGCGCAATCGATGGGCGCGAGCCCGAACATGCCATACCAGACGTGGATCTTCGACCCGAAGACGCGGCGCTTCGTCGACGCGCCGCAGGGGCTGCAGGACATCACGTCGCCGGAGTTCGATGCCGTGCACCGGATCATCTGGACGAGCTGGCGCGCGAGCTGCTGCGAGCACGGCGTGACGACCTACCGCTGGCAGCGCAACGACGTGAAGGAGGCCGACTCCGCCAGCAGCTATCTGCTGCCGGTGCTCGACGGGAACATGCGCCGCTATTGCTACGTCACGCCACGCTACAGCGACGGCTACATCGAGTTTCCGCAGCGCATCGAGCAGACCGGCACGGGGCTGCGCTCGACGCTGGGCACGCTGAAAGACTGCGAGGCGGACGCGTCACCGTGGATGGCGCGCGTGTACATCGGCATCTGGAAGCCGGGCGCGCCCGGCCACGCGCCGACGCTCGTCCGCACCGAAAGGGTCGCGTGGAAACGCACGCCGACCCGCGCCGGCATGAAGTTCTGCCCTGACGTGCCGTTCTACGATAACGGCCGCATCCGCCGCATCGTGCTGCGCGACGATCCCGACCAGTGCAACGACAGGAATCCCGACCAGAACTAGCGCGCGGGCCGCCCTCACGTCACGCGCCGACGATCGAGATCGAGAACCCGTCCCAGCCCTTCTGCCCGACCGTCTGCACGGCCGTCGTGGTGACGTGCGGCGCGGCTGCGAGACGCGCGAACCCGTCGCGCACGCCGGCCACGTCGGGCTCGCGATTGCCGGGATCGGCCACGCGCCCGCCGCGCACGACGTTGTCGACGACGATCACCGTGCCGGGCCGCGACAGCTTCAGCGCCGCGTCGAGATAGACCGGGTTGTTGTCCTTGTCGGCATCGATGAAGATGAAATCGAACGGCGCTTCGCCCGCGTCGACGAGCCGCGCGAGGCTGTCCTTCGCGCTGCCGACCACCACCGTCACGACCTCCGCGAACCCGGCACGCGCGATGTTCCGCGTCGCGACCTTCGCATGTTCGGGGTTCAGCTCGAGCGTCACGAGCGTGCCGCCCGGCGGCAATGCGCGCGCGAGCCAGATCGTGCTGTAGCCGCCGAGCGTGCCGACCTCGAGGATCCGCCGCGCGCCGCGGATCGTCGCGAGCAGTTGCAGCAGCTTGCCCTGGTTCGGCGCGACGTTGATCGCGGGCAGCCCGGCCGCGTCGCTCGCCGCCAGCGCGGCGTCGAGCGCGTCGTCGGACGGCACGAGCGTCGCGGAGAAATACGCATCCACCTGGTTCCAGTGTTCCTGATTCATCACGCACCCCTTGTTTGCGGAAAGGGCATTCTATGCGCCGCACCGCCATAAGCAACAAACCATTCGTTCTAAGGGCCGCCGCGCACGTGCTCCTATAATCGCTCGACCACCACAACAACAGACGGAGCACCCATGACCGATCAGGCCTCTTCGAACTGGCGCCTCGAAACCATCGCCGTGCACGGCGGTTATCGTCCCGACCCGACCACGCGCGCGGTCGCCGTACCGATCTACCAGACCGTTGCGTACGCATTCGACGACACGCAGCACGGCGCCGACCTGTTCGACCTGAAGGTGCAGGGCAACATCTACACGCGGATCATGAACCCGACGACGGACGTACTCGAGCAGCGTATCGCCGCGCTCGAGGGCGGCATCGGCGCACTCGCGCTCGCATCGGGACAATCGGCCGTCACGTACGCGATCCAGACGATCGCCGAGGCCGGCGACAACATCGTGTCCGCCAGTTCGCTGTACGGCGGCACCTACAACCTGTTCGCGCATACGCTGCCGCAATACGGGATCACGACGCGCTTCGCCGATCCGCGCGACCCCGCGTCGTTCGAGCCGCTGATCGACGCGCGCACGAAGGCGATCTTCGCGGAATCGGTCGGCAACCCGCTCGGCAACGTCACCGACATCGCCGCGCTCGCGGAAGTCGCGCATCGGCACGGCATCCCGCTGATCGTCGACAACACAGTGCCGTCGCCGTATCTGCTGCGCCCGTTCGAGCACGGCGCGGACATCGTCGTGCATTCGCTGACGAAGTATCTCGGCGGGCACGGCACGAGCCTGGGCGGCGCGATCGTCGATTCGGGCAAGTTCCCGTGGGCCGAGCATGCGGATCGCTTCAAGCGGCTGAACGAGCCCGACGTCAGCTATCACGGCGTCGTCTACACGGAAGCGTTCGGGCCGGCCGCCTATATCGGCCGCGCGCGCGTGGTGCCGCTGCGCAACATGGGCGCGGCCATCTCGCCGTTCAATGCCTTCCAGATCCTGCAGGGCATCGAAACGCTGGCGCTGCGCGTCGAGCGGATCAGCGACAACGCGCTGAAGATCGCGCAGCATCTCGCGCGTCACGAGCAGGTCGAATGGGTGAACTATGCGGGCCTGCCCGATCACCCCGACCATCCGCTCGTCGCGCGCTACCTGTCGGGCCGTGCGCCGGGCATCCTGACGTTCGGCGTGAAAGGCGGCCGCGACGGCGGGGCGAAGTTCCAGGACGCGCTGAAGCTGTTCACGCGGCTCGTCAACATCGGCGACACGAAATCGCTCGCGACGCACCCGGCATCGACGACGCACCGGCAACTGTCGCCGGCCGAACTCGCGAAGGCCGGCGTGAAGGAGGAAACGGTGCGGCTGTCGATCGGCATCGAACATATCGACGACCTGCTCGCCGATCTCGACCAGGCGCTCGCGCAGGTGTGACCGGCACGGGCGCGCCGGCTTGCCGGTGCGCGCTGCATCGAATGTGTTGACCTTGAAGCGGCTTCAGGGTGTTCAATCCCCGGTTGATGCCGGGGCAACGCCCGGCGTGCATGAACCGTACCCTGCGGCCGGGCAGCCGGACGCCGAGCCCGCTGCGGTACGCCAACCGTTCGAGAGGCCTCATGACACCGACCGCGAAGCTTGCGCTACTGACGTTACCGCCCGTGCTGGCGGCCTGTTTCGGCGCACTCGCCGCCGCGTGGCGCGCCCCCGGCCCGACCACGTCGAGCGTCATCCAGCATTTCACCGGCGGCATCGTGTTCGCGGCCGCGGCGCTCGAACTGCTGCCGCAAGATCGCGCGCATGCGCTGTTTCCGGTCGTCGTCGGCTTCGTGCTCGGCATCGCGCTGATGCTCGCGATCCGTGCGCTGTCCGGCGCGATCGAGACGCGCTTCGAGGACGCGCGGCTGCCCGTGAGCCTCGTCATCGTCACCGCGATCGACCTCGTCATCGACGGCCTCGTGCTCGGCATCGCCTTCTCCGCGAGCACCGAAAGCGGCATCATCCTGACCGTCGCGCTGACGCTCGAGGTGCTGTTCCTCGCGCTGTCGGTCAGCGCCGCGCTCGCGGCCGCCGGCATCGGCCGCATGCTGTCGATCGTCGTGCCGGTCGGGCTCGCGGCACTGCTGAGCATCGCGGCCGTTGCCGGCAATGCGGCGTTCGCAGGGCTTCCCGCCAACATCTACGCGGCGCTGCTCGGGCTCGGCACCGTCGCGCTGCTGTACCTCGTCACCGAGGAACTGCTGGTCGAAGCGCATGAGGTGCCCGAAACGCCGTTTGCGACGGCCGCGTTCTTCATCGGCTTCATCGTGTTCTTCCTGATCGAAGGATCGGTGAAGGCCGGATAAACCGGGCGCGGCCGCGCGCCGGTTACCACGTCGTCGCGCCTGTCGGATACGTATCGACGATGCGCGTGCCGTTGACCGGCGTCACGCCTTCGTCGCGCAGCGCGGCCCACAGGTCGATCGCGTGTTCGCGCGACTTGCGGCTGCCGTCGTCGGTCAACACGTTCAGTGCGATCACCTCGTCGCGGGTCGTCAGTTGCAGTTGCTCCTTCAGCTTGCGTGACTGATGCGACGCGGTGCGGATATCGCCGAGCAGGATCCGCTTCTCCGCGACATCCTGCCCGCCGCCTGCATCGGCCGGCACGAACGTCAGCCGTCCGTTTCCGACTTCGCATTGTCCGCGCGTGAACGTCGCGCTCCACTCGCCGGCCGGCACGGTCGCGAGCTCGCAGCGCATCCGCTCGTTCGCGCGGCGGCCGACCTCGTGCGCCGGCGCGTGCGACAGCGCGCGTTCGGGCCAGCCGGCCGCGATCGCAGCCGTCGACACCAGGCACGCCGCGAGCACGATTCCTTTCGCGAAATGGCGCATGGCACTCTCCTCTTCGTGTGGGGTGCGGCCGGCGGGCACCGTGCCGGCCGGCCGCGCATGAACGATCAACGAACCGCAAGACGGTTGTCGTGCGCATCGACCCGCGGCGCCGCCTCGCCGCGATGTACCGTCGCGCGATGGATTTCCTGGTTGCGCGCGACGGTGGCCGGGCTCGCCGGGTAGTCGTGGTTCGGGCTCGGGATCACGCCGTCGTGGCGCGCACGCACCAGTTCCTGACGGACTTCCTGACGGGTCTTCTGCTGCGCGGCCGCTGCCTGCGAGAGGGCCGCAATCGACAGGACGGCGGCGGCGACGACGATCATCGGTCGCGGAATGTTCATGTGGCTCGCTCCTTGCTGGAAAGATGTGACAGGAGCCTTCACTTTGATCCGGCGGCGGTGCGGAATCGTGATCGCAGCATGACGGTTTCGTCACTGCCCCGACCGCTTCTATATCGCACTCCCGATGAAAACGGGTCGCAAGTTTCCAGGCCGATGACGCGGCGATGACATTTTTCTCATTTGTCCCTCACCTTCACGATCCGAACGCTTTCCAGAATCGGCAGCGCGATTGCGACATTCCGCGCCTGCCGCACCGACGCGCGGCGTCGGAATCGACCGATGCACGGATCGATCCTCTTGAACCTCAGGGACACACCATGAAAACTCCAGTTCGGCTCGCGATGATGTCGGGGGCGATGCTCACGGCCGCCCAAGCGGCACACGCGTCGGAAGTCACGCTGTACGGCCTGTTCGATACGTCGTTGACCTACGTGTGGAATGCCGACGCGAACGGCACGAATCTCGTCGGCCTCGGCAACGGCAACCTGCTCGGCAACCGCTTCGGCGTGAAGGGCGCGGAAGATCTCGGCGGCGGGCTGAAAGCGGTCTTCACCCTGGAAAACGGCTTCAACCCGAACACCGGCGCGCTCGGACAAGGCAACCGGATGTTCGGCCGGCAGGCTTTCGTCGGCCTCGAAAGCGCGCGCTGGGGCACGCTGACGCTCGGCCGCCAGTACGACGCGCTCGCGGATGTCGCGTGGCCGATTACCGGCGATTTCTACTTCGGCAGCGTCTATGCGACACCCGGCGACGTCGACAACTACGATACGTCGTCGCGCACCGACAACGCGGTGAAATACACGTCTCCGGTGATCAACGGATTCCAGTTCGTCGGCATGTACGCGCTCGGCGGCGTGGCCGGCAAGAGCGGCGCCGGGCAAACCTGGTCGGCCGGCCTGTCGTACAGCAACGGCCCGGTCGACGTGGCCGGCGGCTACTACTACGCCGCCAATCGTTCAGCGCTCGCCAACGGCATCCGCACCGGCTGGAACGGCACCTCCGACGGCACGTTCGACGGGTCGCTGGTCAACGGCGGCTACCTCTCCGCGAAATCGATCGGCATCGCGCGCGGCGCGGTGCGCTACAGCTTCGCGCCGTTCGCGGTCGGCATCGACTACAGCAACGCGCAGTACAAGGCCGATGCGATGTCCGCATTCCGGAGCACGCAGAAGTACGACACCACGCGCGGCTTCTTCAACTACCAGGCGACACCCAGCCTGCTCGTCGGCGTCGGCTACAGCTACACGCGCGCCCGCGGCGATACGGGCGCGACCTATCATCAGGTGTCCGCCGGCGCCGATTACGTGCTGTCGAAGCGCACCGATCTCTACGCGGTCGGTGCATGGCAGCGCGCGAACGGCGAACAGCGCACGCTCGACGGCGGCACGCAAACGGCGCAGGCGTCGATCGGTTCCTATGGTTATGGCGGAACGCGCACGCAGGGCATCGTCAATCTCGGGTTGCGCCACCGGTTCTGATCGTGGCGGCGATACACGCGCCGCGTGACGAAAATTTCATGTTCCGATCAGGTTCGCGAAGCGTCGCTTCGCTACGATCGGAAACGTGACGGGCAGCGCCCGTTCCAGACCACGCAAGCGGGTCGCTGCCGCACGGCACGTCACGCGTTAGGCCCGGACTCGTCGAGTGCCGGGCTTCTTTTTGCTCGTCGTGAATCGACATCCTGTGTGTTCGGCAACGAACCCGCGACCGACCGCGCGCTGTCCCGGACGACTACCGCCGCATACCCGGCAACCTGAGAGCGCGCAATCGCGTGCGGTGCGATCACGATCAACGCGTGCCGCTGCGCTGCGGGAACAGGCACACGTGCGTCTTGACGTACAGGTTCGGATTGCCGCAGCGATGCCCCGCATAGTCGATCTGCTCACCGGGCATGAGGTCGGCCGGCAGCGGCTTGCGCGCGGCGGCGGGCGTGGCCGATGTGGCCGACGCAGCGGGCGTTAGGCCGGAGCGCGTCGATGTGCAACCCGCGAACAACGGGACGATCAGGACTGCGATCAAGGTGAGGCGAACGGCGGGACGATGCAATTTTCGGTCCGGGGTGAAAGTCGGAAAGGGCCGCCCGCATTCCATGCTGCTGTCGCGGACGGCGCGAACGCCGTCGGCCAGGTCGACCATCGGCAGGCTTCATGTTCCGCTTCCCGCTCATCGCGCCCATGACGCGAACATGACGATTGCATCATGTCGGCCGCGGTCGAACGGCACATCCCGGCATCACGCAATCTGACGCATTTTTCATCTCGCGATCACGATCACGCACGGCCGCTTTCGCATACTGGGTCCATGGTTCGCCACCCGGCGGCCCTGATCAAGGAGAGCACTCGATGAAAACCGCACAACTCGCAGCACTGTTCGTCACCGCCACGCTGTCGCTCGGCATGGCCACGCAGCCCGCATTCGCGCAGACGCAAACGCAGGGCAAGACCCGCACGCAGGTCGTCAATGAACTGAAGCAGGCGCAGCACGACGGCGTCGTGCCGACGAGCAAGACGCAGTACCCGCCGAGCGGCGAGCTCATCGCGCGCAACAAGGAGCTTCACGGGATTTCGGTGCATGGCGGCGAGAAGAAGCCGCAGACCGACAACCACGACGAACTGACCGCGCGGCAATGATGCCCGGCCGCACGATCGCGGGCAGCGCGCCACGCGCGGCCGCCACATGGCGAACGCGCGGGCGTGCCCGCCCGCGGTGTCAGGCGCTGGCGGCCGCCAGCCGCGTCGGCTCGGCCGGCTGGCGCGGAAAGCGCAGCCAGAACGTCGTGTGGCGGCCGGGGTCGCTGTCGACGCCGCATTCGCCGCCGTGATTGTCCATGATCGACCGGACGATCGCGAGGCCGAGCCCGGTACCCGACGCCGAATTGTGCCGCGACGGATCGACGCGATAGAAGCGCTCGAAAATCCGCCCGACATGCTCGGCGGCAATGCCGGGGCCCGTGTCCGACACGGCAATCGTCGTCGCACCGCCCTGCTCCACGCAGTCGATCGTCACGACGCTGCCGCGCGGCGCGTACCTCAGCGCATTGGACAGCAGGTTGCTCAGCGCGCGCTGGTACAGCGTCAGGTCCGCATTGACCCACGCGTGACCGTCGACCTTCACCTGCACGCCCGCATCCTCCGCAAGCGCCTCGTAGTAGCCGGCCACGCGCCCGGCCTCCTCCGCCGCATTCAATCGCCGCACGTCGATCGACGTGCCGACCTGTTCCGAACGCGCGAGAAACAGCATGTCCTCGATCATCCGCGACAGCCGCTGGTATTCGTCGATGCTCGACTCGATCACGATCCGGTATTCGTCCGCGCTGCGCGGCTGCGACAGCACGACCTGTGCGGCCGCCTGCAGGTTCGTGAGCGGCGTGCGCATGTCGTGCGCGAGATTCGACGAGAACTGGCTCAGCCGCGTGAACGACTCGTTCAGCCGCCCGAGCATCCCGTTGAACGCGTGCTCGAGTTCCTTCAGCTCGCCCGCGGTATCGAGTTCCGGCAGCGGATGGGCGAGCCGGCTCGTCGACATCTGCTCGGCGCGCGCCGCGAACCGCCGCAGCGGGCTCAAGCCCAGCGCCGCGATGCCGTACGCGATCGCGGCCGCGAGCATCACGCCGAACACCTCGATCACGACGATCGTATAAGCGTGCGTGCGCAGCAGCAGCATGTCGGCGCTGCGGTCGTACTGCACCGCGACGCGTACCACCGGTGCGCCTGCGCCGGCGAGCGGCACGGACGTCACGAGATACTGCTGCCGCGTGCCGGGCGGCGCGACGCCGACCGGCACGCGCCCCGCGTCGAGCGACAGCAGCGGTGCAATCAGCCGGAATCCGGGCGTGCCGACGAGGCGCGTGCCCGTCGCGTCGTAGATCGCGAGATCCATGTTCGGATGGCCGTGCAACTGGTCGATCCAGATATCGACGTTGCGCGTGACGTCTGCCGTCGAGCGCGCTTCGGCCAGGTGCGCGCCCAGCGCGGCGGAAATCCCGGCCATCTGCTCGGCGGCCGTCGTTTCGACGCGATTGCTGAGCGCCTCGTAAAGCGCGACCCCGCTCGACGCGAGGATCACCGACGTCGACAGGATGATCAGCGCGGTCAGGCGTCCGCGCAGCGTACGCGGCAGCAGTCGCGCGATCATGCGGCCGCGCCGCCGCGCGCTTCGAGCACGTAGCCCATCCCGCGCACGGTGTGGATCAGCTTCGGGTCGTACGCGTCGTCGATCTTCGAGCGCAGGCGCCGGATCGCCGAATCGACGACGTTCGTGTCGCTGTTGAAATTCATATCCCACACCTGCGACGCGATCGTCGCGCGCGGCAGGATTTCGCCTTCGCGGCGCATCAGCAGCCACAGCAGCGCGAATTCCTTCGCGGTCAGCAGGATCGTGTCGCCCTGCCGCGTGGCCTTGCGGCGCGTCAGGTCGAGTTCGAGGTCCGCCACGCGCAGCGTGTTCGAATCGCGCGGCTGGCCGCGCCGCAGGATCGACTTGATGCGCGCGGTCAGCTCGACGAAATCGAACGGCTTCGCGAGATAGTCGTCGGCGCCGAGCTCGAGCCCCTTCACGCGATCGCCGACATCGTCGCGCGCGGTCAGGAACAGCACCGGCGTCGACTTGCTGCGCCGCAGGTTCTGCAGCAGCGTCCAGCCGTCCTGCCCGGGCAGCATCACGTCGAGCACGAGCAGGTCGTATTCCTCGGTCTCGGCCTGGTGCTGGCCCGTGATGCCGTCCTCGACCCAGTCGACGACATAACCTGCTTCCGTCAGGCCCTTGCGCAGATATGCGCCCGTCTTCGGTTCATCTTCGACAATCAGAATTCGCATCACGCATTACCCTTGAAAAAACCCAGCCGGCGCAGCGCGCCCGACACGAAGCCGCCGCCGAAGCCGCCCGCCAGCGCGGCACGCCACGACACCGCATGGCTGACGCGGTACAGCACGGGCAGCACCAGCAGCGTCAGCGCCGTGGACGACAGGATACCGCCGATCACGACCGTCGCGAGCGGGCGCTGCACCTCGGCGCCGGTGCCGGTCGCGAACGCCATCGGCAGGAAACCGAGCGACGCGACAAGCGCGGTCATCAGTACCGGCCGCAGCCGCGTGAGCGCGCCTTCGCGCACGGCGGCCTCGAGCGGTGTCCCTTCGTCGCGCAGGTTGCGGATGAACGAGATCATCACGAGCCCGTTGAGCACGGCCACGCCCGACAGCGCGATGAAGCCGACCGCCGCCGTGATCGACAGCGGAATTCCGCGCAGCCACAGCGACACGACGCCGACGCTCAACGCGAACGGAATGCCGGTGAACACGAGCAGCCCGTCCTTCACGTTGTTGAACATCACGAACAGCAGCACGAACACCATGAACAGCGCGAGCGGCACGACGAGCTTCAGGCGCTCGCTCGCGCTCTGCAACTGCTCGAACTGCCCGCCCCACGACACCCAGTAGCCGGCCGGCACGCGCACGTCCTGCTGAAGCTGCTCGCGCGCGTCGGCGACGAACGAGCCGACGTCGCGCCCGCGTACGTTCGCGCTGACGACCACCCGCCGCTTGCCGTCCTCGCGGCTGATCTGGTT
>JABLTH010013625.1_pt1 | contig 15561 bp, 10 predicted proteins | sample 7875711 | NCBI WGS metagenome assembly JABLTH01 (sample SAMN14941262, study PRJNA633318) | bioreactor metagenome | isolation source: bioreactor | place: China | collected 2019-03-05 | reverse complement strand
CACGGACGCGGGCGCGCCGCAGGTGCGGATGACGCCGATCCCCGAGCCGGCGACGGCCGCGGCCGTCGCGCTCGGCCTCGCCCTGATCGGCGCGCGCGCACGGCGGGCTGCGATCAGAGGTACGTGAGCCAGCTCTCGTACTTGGGCTCGCGCCCGGCGACGACGTCGAAGAACGCGCTCTGCAGCGTCTTCGTCACCGGGCCGCGCCGCCCGCTGCCGATCGTGCGGTGGTCGATCTCACGAACCGGCGTCACCTCGGCGGCCGTTCCCGTGAGGAAGACCTCTTCGGCGATGTAGAGCTCGTCGCGCGTGATCTCGGCCTCGCGCAGCGGGACGCCCTTGTCGCGTGCGAGGCGAACGACCGCGTCGCGCGTGAGGCCTCCGAGCACGCCGTGGAGCGGCGGCGTCAGCAGCTCGCCGCCGCGAACCGCGAAGATGTTCTCGCCGCTCGCTTCCGAGACGAGGCCGTTCGTGTCGAGCAGGATCGCCTCGTCGTAGCCGTCGAGAAGCGCCTCGCGCTTGGCGAGGATCGAGTTGACGTAGTCGCCGCAGGTCTTTCCCTTGGTCATCTTCGAGTTCACGAAGTGCCGCGTGAAGGTCGAAATCTTGGCGCGGATCCCCAGCTCCATGCCCTCTTCGCCGAGATACTTTCCCCAGGGATACGCGATGATCGCGACGCGAATCGGGTTGTCCGCCGGATTGAGCCCCATGACGCCGTCGCCGATGAACGCGATCGGGCGGATGTAGCCCTCGCCGAGGTGGTTCGCGCGCAGGGTCTCGAGGACAGCCGCCTCGAGCGCCTCCTGCGAGAACGGCACCTGCATCAGGTTGATGTGCGCCGAGTCGAGCAGGCGACGAACGTGCTCGCCGAGGCGGAACACCGCCGAGCGGCCGTCGGCCGTCCGGTAGCAGCGGATCCCCTCGAAGACGCCGAGGCCGTAGTGGAGCGTGTGCGTGAGGACGTGGACGTTCGCGTCCGCGAAGGGAACGAGCCGTCCGTCGAGCCAGATCTTCTCGCCGGTGACGCGGGTGGGCTTTGCCATTCCGGGATTCTACCGCCGCAGGAGCCGCCCGATCAGCCCCTTCTCCTTCTCGCGCCGCATCTGGAGCAGCCGCAGCTCCCGCAGCGCCTCGATGCAGTCGGGCTTGTTCGAGATCGCGCGCGCCAGCATCTTCTCGGCGAGGTCGGTCCTGCCGGTCGTCAGGTAGATGCGGCCGAGGAAGAGAAACGGAACGTCGCGATCCGGCGCGAGGCGAGCGCCGTGCTTGATTCGCGCGAGCGCGTGCTCGCAGGTGGCCGAGTCGTTCGGATTCGTGAGGTGTTCGGCCCAGCCGAGCCACGCGTGGTACTCGCCCTCTTCGGGGTAGAGCGCAACCGCCCGGCCGAAGGAGTCGGCCGCTTCCGAGTACTTGCGCGCCCGAACCTTCGCCTCGCCTTGCTGGAACTGGAGCTCGGCCTGCAGCGCGCGCTGGCCCTCGTCGAGCTCGGCGGCATTGCGGCTCTCGAGCGCGTGCTGCACGCGGCGCGCGCCATCGGCGATCTGCTCGTACGCCTTCGAGACGAGCCCGAAGACCTCCTCGGCGAGGCGCTTCACGGGCTCGCTCGCTCCGCTGTAGCGGTCCGGGTGCGTGCGCTTCGCGAGCGCGACGTATGCGCTGCGAACTTCTTCGTCCGTCGCGCGCTCGCTCACGCCGAGAATCTCGAAGGTCGAGCGGCCGCGCAGCCGCTCGGCGAGGGCCGTGAGCTCGGCGCGCAGCGCATCGCCCGCCGGCTCGGGCGCGCCGGGCGCCTCGGGCGCGGGCGCCGTCGTCCGGCCGCGGTCGACGAGCTCGAGCAGGTCGGTGACGAGCAGGGCGTAGACCGTTCGCCGGACGGGCTCGGGGGAACCGAGCAGCTCGCCGAGGCGCCGGCTCCCGTCGAGCGCTCCGAACATGCGCATCTCGCCGGCGTCGAGGTCGATCTCCTGGAAGCGGTAGAACGGACTCTCGCCCTGCGCGACGAAGCGGTCGGTGCTGGCGGCGAGATACGCATCGACGCGCGAGAGCGGAAAGCGGCCCCGAACGCCGTGGAGGATGAGGTTTGCGGGGCTCCGGTCGAGCGCGAGCCCGCTTCCTCCGTCGAGACATGCGCCGATCTGGAACTCGAAGCCTCCTCCCGTACATTCGAAGATCTCGAACAGCTTCTCGTCGGCCTGCGCCGCGAGCACGGGGCCGATCTCGTCCTCGGCGAGCACCTGCATCGCAACGAGGATCTCGCCCTGTCGTCCCTCGCCGGACTTGAGCCGCCGGATCGATTCGTCGAGATCGCGATCGCTGATGCGTCCGGTGCGGACGAGGAAGTTGCCGAGGCACTCGCTCAGCAGGTTCGATCGCACGGCAACGGGGTATCCGTCGCGGAGCTGGAGCGCCTTCTTGCGCTTGCCGTGCTGGAGCTGGAGCACTCCCGTCGCGCGCAGCCCGTGCAGGTGATGGAGCAGCGCGGGAAACGGAACGTCGACGAGCGAGCCCGAGAGCGGAACGTGGGGCGGCTGCCCGGGATCGTCCTGCTGCGCGGCCGGAAGCTGCTGCGCGATCGCCTGCAGCAGCTCGTCGAGCGGAACGGGCTTCGCGAGCATCGCGCTCGCGCCGAGCGCGCGCGCTCGCTCGATGTACTGCGGGCTGCGCATCCCCCCGGACAGCAGGACGACGGGGATCTTCGCGGCGTCGCCGCCGAGCGCTCGCAGCGCCTCGAGCACCGCGAAGCCGTCGCGCTTCGGAAGCAGGAGATCGAGCAGCACGAGGTCCGGGGGCTCTTCGCGAACTCCCGCCAGCGCCTCCTCTCCATCGTGCGCGACGCGGACGAGATAGCCCTCGCTCGTGAGCGCCTTGCCGAGGATCTGGCACAGGTTGCGGTCGTCGTCGACGCAGAGAACGATGGGCCGCACGGCGCCTCCTCACGCGAGTGAGAGGCTCATCGGCCGTTTCGCGGCGCGGACTGAGGGGCCGTGCCCCCGAGTCGCGCCCTTGCTGCTCACCCGTTTCCGGTTCTCTGCCGATTCACGAGCGCGGCGAGCGACTGCGCGAACGGCGGGCGTGCGACGCCCGCCTCGGTCACGATCGCGGTGACCAGGCGTGCGGGCGTCACGTCGAAGGCCGGATGCCGGACGGGAACGCCCTCGGGAACCAGCACCCGGTCGCCGATCTGCGCCACCTCGGCGCGGCCGCGCTCCTCGATCGGGATCTGCGCGCCCGTCGGCGTCGCGAGATCGATCGTCGAGAGCGGTGCGGCGACGTAGAACGGAATTCCGTGTTCGCGGGCAAGAACGGCGACTCCGTACGTTCCGATCTTGTTCGCCGTGTCGCCGTTGGCGGCGATGCGGTCCGCACCGACGATCACGAGATCGATCTCTCTCCGGGCCATGAGGTGCCCGGCCATGTTGTCGGTGATCACCGTGACGGGGATGCCGTCGCGCTGCAGCTCCCAGGCCGTGAGCCGCGCGCCCTGCAGAAACGGCCGCGTCTCGTCGGCGAGCACGCTCACGCTTCGTCCCGCTTCGACGGCGGCTCGCACGACGCCGAGCGCCGTGCCGTAACCCGCCGTCGCGAGCGCGCCGGCATTGCAGTGCGTGAGGATCCTCGCCGGGTCCGGAACGAGGTCGGCGCCCGCACGCCCGAGGTCGCGGCAGATCCGCTCGTCCTCGTCGACGAGCGCGCAGGCGGCGGCGACGATGCGCGCCCGGACGTCGCCGGTGTTCGCCCCGGGCCGCGCGGCCGCCGCCTCGATCGCCTCGCGCATTCGCTCCAGCGCCCAGAAGAGGTTGACGGCCGTGGGCCGCGTCCGGGACAGACGCTCGATCGCGGCCTCGAGGTCCGCGCGCAGCGCGGCGACGCCGGACGCGTCGCTCGTGACGGCGGCCTGCGCGACGCCGAGCGCGGCTGCGCAGCCGATCGCGGGCGCGCCGCGCACCGCGAGCGTCTCGATCGCCTGCGCGACGTCCTCGACGCTCTCGAGCCGGAGGTAGATCTCCTCGGACGGGAGCCGGCGCTGGTCGAGCATCTCGACCGCGCGTCCGGCCCACCGCACGGTGAACCACGGAGACGGCGCAGACATCAGTTTCGCTTCCTTCCCTCGATCAGACTCTCGAGCGCGTCGAGCGGGCTCTTCGCGCCTCCGGCCGCGCCGCGCAGGCGGTCGAGCACGGGGCCGATCTTGCGCTCGAGCGCCGAGCCTCCCGCGCCCGCCACGACGGCAGCGACGTCGTCGGGCGAGAGCTCGACGCGCGGGCGGCCGAGCGTCCCGCCGATGTGCGAGATCGGAAGCGTCTGCCCGCGCATCGCGCCGGCTCCCTTCGCGTCGGCGAAGACGATCACGCCGCGCGCGTCGAGCGCGCGGTCGGCGAGCCGGACGCTCCCGCGAAGGTCGACGCGATAGTCGCGGTAGACCGCTTCGACGGGATCGAAGCGCGCGAATCCCGAGCCGAGCACGATGGCGCCGGCGATGCGCTCGAAGCGGTCGTCGTACATCCGCTGCACGTCGCGTCCGCCGAATGCGCGCCCCGCAGCGACGGCGGCTTCGACCACCGGCCCCGAACGCTGGATCGTGTCACGCAGCATCGAAACCCCGCGGAAGCTCCCGGGGCCGAGAACGAAGTCGAGCGTCCCCGAGACGACGTCCGTCACGGCTTTGCCGGTCGCGAGGGGCGCCGCGAGGCGCGCGTCGAAGCGCAGCGGGCCGCTCACCTGCTCTCCGAGCGCCGCGGAGTCGATGTCGCGTCCGGTCGCGACGAGCGCCGCGGCGGGCGCGGAGTCGAGCTTCGACGCGCGCAGATCGAGGCCGAGGCGCCCCGCGAGCGAGCGGCCTTCGAGCGGCGGGATCAGCGCCTGCCATCCGGAGAGGTCGAACGCGGGCGCCGTGAGCGCGAGCTCCGAGCCCGGGGCCGACCGCGCGCTGCCGTGCGCCTCGAAGTTCTTGATCTTGACGCGCAGGTCGCCCACCTCGAAGCCGCCGCCCGGGCGCGCACGCAGCGTGCCCGAGGTCGACGCGGGCGTTCCCGCCGGCTTGCGGAACGCGCCGCCGTACCCGAGGTCCGCATCGGTCGCGTCGATCTCGAACGGGCCGCCGAGCGCGCCGCCGTCGCTCGAGAGCGTCGCCGTGACGGCGAGCCGGCCGCGCAGGCGAACGCCTTCGAGGTCGACCGCCGCGTCGTCGAAGCGGAGCTTCGCGTCGATCTTCGCCGGGCTCGCCGCGGGCCCGCTCGCGCGGACGGTGCCGCCGAGGCGCCCCGCGAGCGCCGGGCCTCCTGTAGCACCGGGAGCCGCGCCGAGATAGCCGGCGAAGGGCCCGGCCTCGACACCGTCGAGCGTCGCCTCGGCGTCGACCTCGCCGTCCAGGGTCGCGGTTCCCTTCACGGCGATGCTGCCGCCGCTCTCGACGCGCATTGCGGCGTCGAAGCGGACGGGGGCCTGCGGGTCCGCCGCCCGCGCGCGCGCGTCGACGTCGGCGAGCACGACGACGACGGGCGGTGAGACGGTTCGATCTTCGATGCGAACCGTCGCGCGATCGACGTCGATCGCGCGGACGCCGAGCGCCGTCGGGGCCGGGGCGGGCGCCTGGTCCGCAGGCGCCGCCGGCGCAGCGGACTGCGCGGGCCGGGCGCCGGAGGCCGGCGCATCCGGCGCCGCCGCCTTCGCGGAGGCGCCGGGCGGTTCGTGCGCCGCGAGCGGGGGCCGCGCTCCCGCGGCGCCCGGCGCAGGCTTTTCGCGCACCACGTTCGCGCGCGCGCCGTCGATGCGCAGGCTCTCGATCACGACCGCTCGCGAGAGGAGAGGAAGCAGCGCGAGGCGCAGCGACACCCGGTCGGCCTCGAGCATCGGTGGCGCTCCCGCCGCCTCGCCCGCCAGCACCGGCTTCACGACCTCGATCGCCGGCGGCAGGAGGCCCGCGCGCAGCGATTCGTACGAGAGCTCGCGACCCGTGGCCTCGCGCACGGACGATTCGATGCGCGCGCGCACCTCCGGCCGATCGACGACGCGCGGCAGCAGCGCTGCGGCCGCGATCACCGCGGCGGCGAGCAGCGCCGCGAACGCCACGAGCACGCGCAGCGCGGCGCGCACCTACCCTCGCAGCCGCCGCGCCAGGATCTCGCGCACGGCGCCCGGGCTCGCCTTGCCGCCCGTCTTCTTCATCACCTGCCCCATCAGGAAGTTGAGGATCTTCTCCTCGCCCGCGCGGAAGCGGCCGGCGGCGTCGGGGTTCGCGGCGATCACCTCGGCCGCCGCCGCTTCGAGCGCGCCGCCGTCGGAGACGGCTTCGAGACCTCGCTCGCGCACCAGCGCGGCCGGGTCCCCTCCCTTGTCGATGAGCTCGGGGACGAGGTCTCGGGCGCTCCGGGCGGTCAGCTTTCCTTCGTCGACGAGGCGGACCAGCGCGGCGAGCGCCGCCGGCGAAAGGCGCGTCGCACAGACGTCCGTGTCCCGCTCCTTGAGCTGCTGCATCACGTCGCGCAGGATCCAGTTGGCGACGCTCTTCGGAGTCCCGTGCGCGCGCGCGGCGTCCTCGAAGAAATCGGCGAGCGAGCGGTCGGCGGTGAGGAGCCGCGCGTCGTACGCCGGCAGGCCGTACTCGGCCTCGAAGCGCACGCGCTTGCGATCCGGGAGCTCCGGCAACGCCATGCGGATGCGCTCGATCTCGGCGGGGTCGATCACGAGCGGCACGAGGTCCGGGTCGGGGAAGTAGCGGTAGTCGTCCGCGTTCTCCTTGGTGCGCATCACCTTCGTGCGGCCCGTCGCCGGCTCGAACAGACGCGTCGCCTGCTGGACCGTCCCGCCCTCGTCGAGGATTCGCGCCTGGCGAACGATCTCGGTTTCGATCGCCTGCTCGACGAAGCGGAACGAGTTGAGGTTCTTGATCTCGTTGCGCGTTCCGAGCTCGCTGGCCCCGTGCAGGCGGAGCGACACGTTCGCGTCGCAGCGGAACTGCCCCTTCTCCATGTCCGCTTCGCTCACTTCGATGTAGCGGAGCACGGCGCGCAGCGTCCGAAGATACGCCGCCGCCTCGGCCGGGGAGCGAAGGTCGGGCTCGGAGACGATCTCGAGCAGCGGGACTCCGGCGCGGTTCAAGTCGACGTGCGTTCCCTCGCCGTGCGTCACGGCCTCGTCGTGGATCGACTTGCCGGCGTCCTCCTCCATGTGGATGCGCGTGATGCCGATCCGCCGCGCGCCGCCGTCGGCCTCGATCTCGAGCCAGCCGCCGGTGCAGATCGGCTCCTCGTACTGCGAGATCTGGTAGCCCTTCGGCAAATCCGGGTAGAAGTAGTTCTTGCGCGCGAAGATCGACCGCGGGTGGACGGTGCAGTGCGTCGCGATCCCCGCGCGAACCGCGAACTCGACCGCGCGCGCGTTCAGCACGGGGAGCACGCCGGGAAGCGCGAGGCAGATCGGGTGGACGTCGTGGTTCGGCGCGTCGCCGTAGCGGACCGGCGCCGGGCTGAAGAGCTTCGACTCGGTCGCGAGGTGGACGTGCACCTCGAGGCCGATCACGACCTCGTACTTCTCGTGGACCGGCGGCGCCGCGCTCACGCGACCTCCGGCGGCCGCTGCAGGTGAAAGTCGCTGCGGCGCTGCCAGGCGTCGGCCACACGCAGCACGGTCGCCTCTCCGAGGAGCGGACCGAGGATCTGGAGCCCGACCGGCAGACCGCGAACGAAGCCGCACGGAACGGAGATCGCCGGGATCCCGGCGAGGTTCGCGGTCACCGTGTAGACGTCGGAGAGGTACATCGAGAGCGGGTCGTCCGCCTTCTCGCCGATGCGGAACGCGACCTCGGGCGCGGTCGGCGCGACGACCGCGTCGCAGCCGCGGAAGGCTTCCTCGAAATCGCGCCGCAGGAGCGTTCGCACCTGCTGCGCCTTGCGGTAGTAGGCGTCGTAGTACCCCGCCGACAGCACGTAAGTTCCGAGCAGGATCCGGCGCTTCACTTCGGCGCCGAAGCCCTCGGACCGCGTGCGGTGATAGAGGTCGGCGAGGTCCCGCGGGTTCGCCGCGCGGTGGCCGTAGCGGACGCCGTCGTAGCGCGCGAGGTTGCTCGACGCCTCGGCCGGCGCGATCAGGTAGTACGCGGCGATCCCGTACTTCGTGTGCGGGAGAGAGACCTCGCGGACCTTCGCGCCGGCCTTCTCGAGGTCCGACACCGCAGCATGCACGCAGTCGAGGACGGCGGGGTCCGCGCCCTTCGTCTCGAAGTACTCGCGCGGCATGCCGAGAACGAGCCCCGAGACGTCGCCCGTGAGCGCCGCCCGGTAGTCGGGGACGGCCTCGGGGATCGACGTCGAGTCGCGCGCGTCGTGGCCGGCGACGGCGCCGAGCGCGATGGCGCAGTCGGCCGCCGTCCGTGTGAGGGGGCCGATCTGGTCGAGCGACGAAGCGAACGCCACGAGGCCCCAGCGCGAGACGCGCCCGTACGTCGGCTTCAAGCCCACGATTCCGGTGCACGCCGCCGGCTGGCGAATCGAACCGCCGGTGTCGCTCCCGAACGCGAGCGGGACGATTCCCGCAGCGACCGCAGCCGCCGAGCCGCCCGACGACCCGCCGGGAGTGCGCGAGAGGTCCCACGGGTTGCGCGAGGGGCCGAACGCCGAGTTCTCCGTCGACGAGCCCATCGCGAACTCGTCGAGATTCGTCCGGCCGACGATCACGGCGCCGGTCGCCTGCAGCCGCTCGACGACGGTCGCGTCGTACGGCGAAACGAACCCCTCGAGGATTCGAGAGGAGCACGTCGTCGGCTCGCCCGTCTGGACCAGGTTGTCCTTGATCGCGACCGGGACGCCGTCGAGCGGCCCGCGCGCCTCGCCGCGCGCGCGCCGCGTGTCCGACTCGGCGGCCTCGCGCAGCGCTCGCTCGCCGCGCAGGCCGACGAAGGCGTGGAGCGCGGGCTGGAGCGCCTCCGCCCGCGCGAGCGCGGCCGCGACGAGCTCCCGGGACGAGAGCGCGCCGCTCGCGAGGTCGCGAGCGAGGTCTTCGAGCGCTGCGAGCGGCCGGGTCAGCTCTCTTCTCCGTCGAGCACGAGCGGAACGACGAACGCCGTCCCCTCCCGCTGCGGCGCGTTCGCGACCGCGAGCTCGGGAGGCATCCCCGGCTGCGCGCGGTCTTCGCGAAACGGCGTGCGAAGCGGGACCGCGTGCGCCGTCGGCTCGATGCCCGTGGTATCGACCTCGGAGAGCTGCGCCACGTAGTCGAGGATCGCGCCCATCTGCGCCGTCGTCCGCAGGATCTCGTCATCGTCGAGCGAGAGCCGGGCCAGCGACGCGATGCGCGCCACCTCCTCGCGCGTGATGCGGCTCATGCGCACCAGACTAGCAACGCCGCCGGGAGGCCGATACCCTCGGCCGCGGATGCCCGATCTCCTGCACGCCTTCAGCGACCTTCCCGAAGACATCCAGGCTGGCCTTCGCGACCTCGGCTGGACGGAGCCGATGCCCGTTCAGGCGCGCGTCATCCCCGTGATGCGCGAAGGCAAGGACCTGATCGTGCAGGCGCGCACGGGCAGCGGAAAGACCGGCGCCTTCGGCATTCCGATCATCCGTCAGGTCGACACGGGGCTCGCGGCGACGCAGGCGCTGGTGATGGCGCCGACGCGCGAGCTCGCGAACCAGGTGGCCGGCGAGATCATCGCGATGGGCAAGCACCGCGGCGTTCGCTGCCTTCCGATCTACGGCGGCGTGGGCTACGCCGCGCAGCTCGAGGGGCTGAAAGCCGGCGCCCACGTCGTCGTGGGAACGCCCGGCCGAATCCTCGACCATCTCGGCAGCGGGCGCCTCAATCTCGACCGCGTCAAGGTGCTCGTCCTCGACGAAGCCGACGAGCTGCTCTCGCTCGGCTTCTGGCCCGACATGCGCGAGATCAACGGCTACCTGCCGCGCGAGCGACAGTCGTGCCTGTTCTCCGCGACGATCCCCGAGAAGGTGCGCTCGCTCTCGCGCGTGTTCCTGCACGATCCGGAGTTCGTCTCGCTCTCGGAGGGCCAGGTCGCTCCGAGCGAGATCGAGCACTTCTTCATGGTGACGACCGCTGCGGAGAAGGATGCGAACCTCGTCCGCATCCTCGAGTACGAGGACCCGGAGAGCGCGATCATCTTCTGCAACACGAAGGACGACGTGCGCTTCGTGACGGCCGTGCTCCAGCGCCGCGGGTTCGACGCGGACCAGATCTCGGGCGATCTCTCGCAGGCGGCGCGCGAGAGCACGATGGCGCGGATCAAGTCGGGCGAGCTCAAGTTCATGGTCGCGACCGACGTCGCGGCGCGCGGGATCGACATCAGCCAGCTCAGCCACGTGATCAGCTACTCGTCGCCCGACTCTCCCGAGGTCTACGTCCACCGCACGGGGCGGACGGGCCGCGCGGGCAAGGCGGGCGTCGCGATCTCGCTCGTCTCGGGCCTCGACATCGGCAACTTCCGCTATCTGCAGAACGTCAACAAGATCGACGTCCTGGAACGCAAGATCCCGACCGAGGCCGACATCCTCGCGCGCATGCGAGAGCGGCTCGAGGTGAAGGTCGAGCAGGAAGTGCGCGCGATCCCTGAGCGTGAGCGCGCATGGCGCGTCGACCGCTGGATTCCGCTCGTCGAGGCGATGGCGGCGAGCGACGAGGGCCGCCGCGAGCTCGCTGCGATCTGCGCCTCGTACCTGCGCGAGCACCGCCCGCTCACGACGGTCGACGAGCCGCGTGCGGGGAGCCGCACACCGGCCGCGACCCGGCCCGCCGACCCGGATGCCGAGCGAGCGCCCGAACGGCGCGCCGGCGGGGGCGGCCGCGGGGGGCGGCGGCGCCGCCGGCGCTAGCGCTCGCGCTCGGCCGCCGAGAGCGCGGATCGCGCCGCGCCTCCGGCGGTCTCCCGAACACCACGAAACCGGTTCACCCGCGGGGCGGCAAGTCCGCCCCCCCGTGACGTTTTCGCGTCGATTCCGTTGCGACCGGCCCTTACTTGTGAGTAAATGGCGAACCGCCAAACCCTCCGAGGAGTCCCGCATGCGCAGCCGCATCGCCACCCTTCTGGTTCCGGTCCTCTCGCTCGCCCTGTACGGCTCCTCGTGCAACCTCGGCGGCTCGGGCATCGCGATCTACAAGCCGGACGGCAGCGCGGCGATCACGACCTCGAGCTTCACGGTCGAGGTCTACCTCTCGGCCGCGATCAACGGCGCCACGCTCGCCGCGACGCTCAACGGCAGCCCGCTCGCGCTCGCGCTCCAGCCGGGCGGCGCCTACACCGCGACGGTCAATCCGGGCGGAAGCCTCGCCGACGACAACACGCTGGTCGTGACCGCGCAGACGACGACGGGCGATCCGCGGACCGAGACGCGCCTGTTCCAGTGGCTCCCGCCCAAGGCGCGGCTCCGCAAGATCACGAATCCCGCGGACCTCATGAGCGGCCCGCTCGCGCACGGCAAGGTCGGCGACTACCTGCTCGCGAACGACACCGCGCGCTTCATCGTGCAGGACGTCGCGCAGCGCGACCTGCACAGCATCGGCGCCTTCGGCGGCAACCTCATCGACATGGAGCTCGTCGGCCACCCCGGAATCGAGAACTTCTTCGAGGTGCAGCCGGCGCTCAACATCGAAACGGTGCTGAACGCCCAGACCGCCACCATCGTGAACGACGGGCTGAACGGCCTTCCCGCCGTGCTCCGCGTGTGCGGGCCCGACGATCTCATGGATTACGTCAACCCGTCGTCGGTCGTCGCCGACGCAGGCGGCATCTTCCCCGCCGGCGTCGACGACCTCAACCTTCCGATCGAAGCGTGCACCGAGTACACGCTCGAGGTCGGCAAGCGCTACGTGCGGCTCGACACGACGGTGCAGAACCTCTCGGCCTCGGCGATCCCGCTCTTCGTCGGCGACTACATCAACGGCATGGGAGAGCTCGAGCAGTGGACGCCGCCGCACAACCCCACCGTGACGCCGAACATCGGAATCGGCGAGATCACGGCCACCTGGGGCAACGACGTCTTCAGCTATTTCGGCTTCGGGCAGGCGCAGGGCGTCGACTACGAGTACGTGGGAACCACGCAGCCGGTGACGTCGACCTCGTTCACGGTGTCGGGCGTCTCGTACATCCTGCACGGAAACTCGATCCCGTTCGTCCTCTTCTTCGGCCAGCCGTCGAACTTCAGCGTTCCGGGAAACGGTCAGAAGACGTTCACCCGGCACGTCGGCGTCGGCGACGGCAGCGGCGCCAGCGGCGTCGAGATGCAGGCCGAGATCCAGGGCCTCACGACCGGAACGCTGCGCGGCTGCGTCACCGTCGGCGGTGCGCCGGCGCCCGGCGCGCGCGTCTCGGCGGGCGTCGTCACCTCCGGCCAGATCACGCAGGTACGCAGCACGTGGGTGACGGACTCCGCGGGCTGCTATCAGGGCAAGGTCCCGATCGGCAGCTACGGCGTCGCCGCCGCGCGCGAGGGGACGCCGTACGAGGGCGCCGCCGCGACGCCGCTCGTCCACACCGTGACCGTCGCCACGAACGCGACGACCGTCCAGGACATCCCGCTGCCGGCCACGGGCCACGTGAGCGTCGCGGTCACCGACGAGACGAGCTCTCCCGTTCCGGCGCGCGTCACGATCGTCGGCTTCGACCCGATCCCGGAGCCGACGCAGACGGTCTCGATCATCCGCGCCAACGACACGACCACGGCGCTGTTCAACGACGTCACGAAGGACGATCCCAACTACGGCGTCGTGCGCATCGCCTACGCCGGCGCCGCAGGAACGGCGAGCTTCGACCTCGAGCCGGGCACGTACCAGGTGTTCGTCTCGCGCGGGACCGAGTACTCCGACTACTCCGCACCGCTCACGGTGTCGGCCGGCGTCACGACGCCGGTCACCGCGCAGATCGCGCGCGTGATCCAGACGCCGGGCTTCGTCTCGTCGGACTTCCACGTCCACGCGATCAACAGCCCGGACTCGCGCATCAACAACACGAACCGCGTGATGCAGTTCGCGGGCGAGGGCGTCGACAACATCATCATGACCGATCACGACGCGCGGACCGACCTCACGCCCGTGATCTCGTCGCTCGGCCTCACGCCCTTCGTCCACTCGACGATCGGCGAAGAAATCACGAGCTTCGACTACGGCCACTTCAACGCGTATCCGCTCGGCCGGAACCCGGCGAGGCCGTCCGGCGGCTCGACCGATCACGGCGGTCTCGCGCCTGCGGGCGCCGACTTCCCGTCGTCGGGCAGCTACAACCTCTCGCCGGCGCAGATCCACGCGGCGGTCCTCGCGGATCCGTTCAACACCTCGCCGGAGATCGCGGTCCAGATCAATCACATCGACAGCCACTTCTCCCCGCTCCGCATCAACTCGGCGCTCGTTCCGCCCGCGTCGGTGCTGACGCCGACGGAGCAGGTGGGCTTCCGCCTCGACCCGACGATCCCGAACGTGTTCCACCACTTCCCGGCGCTCGAGCTCTGGAACGGCTACAACCGCAGCCAGGCGCTCTCCGAGTTCCTGAACGACCGAATCGGCATCTGGATGAACCTCCTCAACCAGGGAATCGTCTCGACGGCGATCGCCGACACCGACACGCACGAGTTCATCAACGTGCGAAGCGGCGGCGCGCGGAGCTGGACCTCGTCGTCGGTGGACGCGCCGGCCGCGATCGTGAACGACGAGATCGGCGCCGCGGTGAAGGCCGGGCGGGCGGTCGGCGGACAGGGGCTCTACGTCCAGACGCGGCTGCTCGCAACGGACGGCTCGGGCGGCGTCGCCGACCTCACGCTCGCGGGCAACGAGATGATCCCGGTCACGAACGGTCAGGTGAACCTCGAGATCGAGGTGCAGGCGCCGCTGTGGGCGGAGTACGACCGCATCGACGTCTACGTGAACGCGGCGACGAAGGTGACCAAGCGCAACCCGAACAACGCGGGCGGCGTTCCGGTGCTCTACACGGCGATTCCGACCTACTCGCTGAACGCGGGGACGGACTTCACCGTGAACACCGTGAACGACTTCCCGGCGATCCCGGGCGCGCAGCACCGGGAGACGACGAAGACGATGACGATCTCGACGCCGGCCGACGCGTGGATCGTGGTCGTCGCGCGCGGGCGTGACGGCGTGTCGAAGCCGATGTTCCCCGTGATGCCCGCGAGCCTCAATGCCAGCGGGAACACGACGCTCTCGAACCTGCTCGACGGCAACCTCGGGCAGGGAGGCGTGACGGCGCTCGGCTACACGAACGCGCTGTTCGTCGACGCCAACGCGAACTCGACGTTCGACCCGCCGGGCGTGGTCGTCGTCCCCTGAGGCTGCGGCGCCTCGCGGCGCTGTCCGTGCTGCTGGCGGCGCCCCTCGCGGGCGCCGCCAGTCCGGCGAGCGCGGTCGACCTTCGCTCTCCGGCGCCGGCCGCAGGCGGCGCGGCGCTGGTGCGCGCGGTCGAGAGCGGGCCGACGCTCGTCGTCGGCACCATCGTCGATCCTCGGGCGCTCGACGAGCACGGATGGACAGCGCGCATCCAGGTCGAGCAGACGCTGTCGGGAGCGACGCAGGCCGGGAGCACGCTCGAGATCGGCTGGGAGGAGCTGGCGAAGTCGCGACCGCCGCGCTTCACCGCGGGCGGCCGTGCGCTCGTCGCGCTCGGCCCGCTCCCCCAGAGCTCGCTCTGGCACGCGCGCTTTCCGGCGGGTGGCGCGCTCGCGGTGCAAGGCGACGGCGAGGCGTTCCTGCGCGACCCCGACCCGGCAACGATCTCGGCGCTCGAGCGCTGGTCGAAGCTCGGCGCCTCCGAGCGCGAGGCGAACGCCGGCGTCTGGGCGCTCGCGGCGCTGTGGGCCAGCGCCGAGCCCTCGGTCGCGGAGGGAGCGCTCGCGCGGCTCGCGGAGATCCCCGGCCTCGACGGCAAGGTCTACGGCGACGCCGCTGCGACGCTCGCGACCGGCCTCGCGAGTTCGGCCCGGCCGCTCCCGCTGCGCGAGGCCTTGCTGCGGCTCGCCGGCGAGCGGCGTCTCGGCGCTCTCCAGCCCGCGATCGAGGAGCTCGGCCGGCGTGGCGATCCGCTCGAAGCGCCCGCGCTCGACGCGCTCGCGACGATCTCGGGCGGACTCCCCGAAGAGCGCGTGCGGGGTCTGCTCTCTCGTCACGAAGCGGCCGTTCGCGCGGTCGGCGTGCGGTGGGCGCGAGGGCCGCTGGTCGGCAGCCTCGCGCCGATGGTGAAGGGCGATCCATCGCCCGAGGTGCGCGCCGCGGCTCTCATCGCTCTCGTCGATCAACAAGAGATGGCGGCATTCGACGTCGCCGCGCAGGGACTGTTCGATCCCGATCCCGCGGTCCGCGCCGTCGCGGCGAAGCGAATCGGAGCTCTCGGCGCGCCGGCCGTCCCGGGCCTCGTCGCCCTCGTCGAGGCGCGGAGCATGCCGGAGGCGGGAGCGCCGATCGCGGCGCTCGTCTTCACGGGCGGCGCCGGACGCGCCGCGGTCGGGTCGATCGCGGAGAGCCATTCGGATCCGCGCGTGCGCAGCGCGGCGCGGATGGCCCTCGGCAAGCTCGCGTCGGAGAAGTAGCTCAGCCGGCCGGGAGAACGAAGCGTTCGAT
>JABLTH010020650.1_pt1 | contig 15565 bp, 17 predicted proteins | sample 7875711 | NCBI WGS metagenome assembly JABLTH01 (sample SAMN14941262, study PRJNA633318) | bioreactor metagenome | isolation source: bioreactor | place: China | collected 2019-03-05 | reverse complement strand
GCGATGACTTTCCGATGAAAGTCATCGCCTCCGGCGCCGCCGGCCGGCCCGACGATCGGGCCGGCCGTCCCACACGTACCCGAGGAGCTTCCTATGGGCCACGACACCATCGATGCCGAGATCGCCGCCTGCGATGCACTGTCGCTCCAGGCGACCCAGGCCGGCGCGCAGGCTTTCGCGCGACTGTTGAAGCTGGCCGAGGAGCGCGACTCCGGCCAGATCCTGCGCATCGCGCGCTTCCTGGCCGCAACGTACAACGGCCAGGCCTTCCAACTCGACCTGTTCGAACTGCGAGCCGTCGACATCGCCATCAGCAACGACATGCTGTGCTGCCTGGATGCGCTGCGCTGGGGCCGCGCTGACCTGCACACGCTGATCCCCGACGGTGACTCCCGCGTGCGCGCTGTTATCGATCGCTGGGGCCTGCGCTGGCCGGACGACGCCTGATCCGGCGACGTTCGAGATCGATGATTCTTCGCTGAGATTCATCGCTGCTGCAGCCCTGCAGTGGCCCGACCATGGCCCTGGCGCGTTCGCGTCGGTGCGTAAGTCGTGCGCTCGCCGGCCTCCGCTGCGCGTCGGCCGGCTCGGGCGGCCCGGCATCGGCCCATCGAGGGCCGGCTGCCGGGCAGACCAGACACCGCCAACCGCCATGGCGCGCCCACTTGGCGGGTCGGTGCCTCGCACCCGCACATGCAGGAGGATCTCCGATGAAGACACTGGTGCTCTGTAATCAGAAAGGCGGCGTTGGCAAGAGTGCCGTCGCCACGCTGCTCTCCCACCACCTGGCACACCGCGGCCAGCGTGTGCTGGCCATCGACCTGGATCACCAGGGCAACTTCACAAAGCCGCTGCGCCTGTCCGGCCGGGCTGCGCCTGCGGCCTTTGCAGCCGATGTGCTGATGACCGGCACCGCGCCGGCACTGCCGGCCCAGCCCTTCGTGCTGGTGCCGGGTGACCGCGCGCTGCTCGGCTTGGAGCGACAGCCGGCCATGCACACGCCGTTCGCACGCAACTTCCGCAGCTTCCTCGCTGCGGTGGGCGGTGCATTCGACGTTTGCGTGGTCGACACCAACCCGAACCCGGACATCCGGGTGATCGCAGCGCTCGCGTCGGCCGACTTCGTACTCTCGCCGATCCAGCTCAACCAGGAGGCGATGGACGGCGTCAGCGGGCTGCTCAACCATGAGCGCGTCGGCCTTCGCAAGATCAAGGCTGTTCTGAACTCGAAGCTTGTGCTGATCGGCCTGTTGCCGACGCTGGTGGAACCGACGCCGTTCCAGAAGGCGAACTTCCTGCAGGTGGTCCAGCAGTACCACCCGCTGATGATCCGCATCGGCGACGGGCCGGGCGACTTCGCCTCGATGCCCCGCCGCTCATGCATAGCCGAAGCCCAGGCCGAGGGTGCCGTGCTGTGGGAGATGAAGAAGACCGCGGCGCGCGATGCCTGGCGCGAGATCGAGCCCAGCCTGCAACGCATTGGCGACATCGTGATGGCCCCGGTCAAGACTTCGGAGGCGAACCATGCCGCTGCAGCTTGACGACCTGGCGGCGCTGGATGCGCCCACCTTGGAGAACACGGGCCAGCCGCTGAAGTTGCCAGTGGAGTCGATTGACGAGGATCCCGAGCAGCCGCGCCGCGAGTTCGAAGACAACCGCCTCGAAGACCTGGCCGAGACGATCCGCAGCAGGGGTGTTCGCCAGCCCATCTCGGTGCGACCGAACCTGCAGGCGCCGGGACGCTGGATGCTCAACTTCGGCGCGCGTCGGTTGCGTGCGTCGAAGATGGCCGGCATGGCCGTGATCCCGGCCTTCATCGACACCACGGCGGACAGCTACGACCAGGTGATCGAGAACGAGCAGCGCGAAGGTCTCAGGCCGCTCGAACTGGCGCTGTTCGTACAGAAGCGCATCGCGCTGGGAGACAACCAGGCCGAGATCGCTAAGCGCCTCGGCAAGAGCCGGCAGTGGGTGACTCTGGCCACTGCGTTGATCGAGCCGCCGGACTGGTTGCTGCAGGCCTACCGCGAGGGCAGGTGCCGAGGTACTAACGAGCTCTATGACTTGCGGCGCCTGCATGGCGAGCATGGCGACGCGGTCGAGGCCTGGGCCGCTCAGCAACCCACTATCACCCGAGACCGGCTGGCGGAGTTCCGTGGAACGCTGGAACGCCGCACAGCAGCCCTGCAGGCGACCGCTGGCGAGGCTGGGAAGCCGTCCGGCCATGTCGACGCGTCCGTAGACGATCCAGTGGCGTATGCAGCCACGCAGACACCGACAAGAGACCAGGAATCACCAGCCGACCGCCACAGTGGCGCCTCGCGCTCGGCCACGCCCGAAACGCTAGCGAGGTCCGATCAACGCGTCCATGTGGAGTTCGAGGGCCATGACTATCAGCTGGTGGTGTCGGTGGTCCCCGACCACGCGGGCTGCATGTACGTGCGCCCGCTGACTGGTGGACCGCGGCGGCTCGCTCCGGTTGCCTCGCTAAAGCTGCTGGGTTTCGTGGGCGGCTGACGCACGGTCGACGAGCCTGTCAATCGGATTGACAAGCTAGGCACGATGATCCGTGCGGGCCCGGCTGGACCGTGGCGCACACCATTGACGCAGCCGACTCGCCCAGAAGTTGTCAATCCGATTGACAACATCGTATGGACGCTTCGACCCGAAGGTCTCGCGGCCGGCATGAATGCCGAGCCGAGCTTCGCCCTTGGGCTTGTCAATCCGATTGACAACCGGCCTTCGCTTCGCCCGGCCCGCGATGATTCTGGCTTCGGAATCATCGGCCTTGGAGCCTCGATCCGAGCCAATACTGAATGCGTAGGTGAGTGCAGAGATAGGCGCGTTGGCGCCGTTGTCTGACACGCGCCGCATGTCAGGAGGCTCGGCTATGGCACCCTCGTCACGTGATCGACTCAGCGTCGATCTGCATGGTATGAAAGCCGCGCTGGTTGAGCGCGCACTGCTGGCCGGTACGTCGCCCTCAGGCTGGGTTCGGGCGACGCTTGCTAAGGCTCTGGGCGGCCCTGCTGGGCCATTCAACGGGTCACATCCGTCTCTGCTCCAGGTGCGCGATGCGAGCCGGGTCCGGCTCACGCTCCGCATGTCCGGCGCCGACGTATCTGCGGTCCTGGCTGCTGCCCGTCTGGCGGGGCAGCCCCCGGGCGAATTTGTCGCTGACTTGCTGGCGGGGCAACCGGTACCGATGCCGGCCAGCGAGCGCGCCGAAACAGTCGGGGCGCTGATCGCGGCGTGTGCTGAGCTGTCCACGTTCAGCCGCAACCTGAGCCACCTGGTGTTGCTGTTTCGGCAAGGTGCCTTCCGACCTGCCGAGGAGTACCGGCCGATGCTCACCACGTTGAGCATCGACGTGCGCGAGCACCTCGATCACCTCACTCGGTCGCTGGTCAAGCTGCAGCCGCGCCGGGTCAGCGGGAAGCAACAGATCCGAAGTGGCGCAACTCAGCCGGGAGCGCGGTCGTGACCCAAGGTCAGAACATCGACGGCGTCTTGCTGCAGTGGGGCGATCGGCTGTTCTATCCGGGCAACCGGATCGTGCACACCCGACCTCAACCCAAGCTGAGCGGGCTTGCTGCGCATCAGCGTGTCGCTGCCATCCGCGCGCGCATCGAGGCCACCGTGGTGCGTCGCGCCCCCCAGGTCATGGTCAAGGTCACGGGCGGCGGGCGTGGCATGAAGGCCATCGCCGCCCACTTCCGCTACATCAGCAAGAACGGCCGCCTCGACATCGAAGACGACCGCGGCGACATCTCGCGCGGCAAGTCGGCACTGCACGGGCTGGCGGAAGATTGGCGCTATGGCGGTACCTTCATCGATGACATCGGCGATCGGCGGGAGGCCTACAACGTCATGTTGTCGATGCCCAGGGGCACCGATCCCTTGGCGGTACAGCGCGCAGCGCGCGAGTTCGCGAAGGTCGAGCTTGCGGACCACAAGTACGTGATGGTGCTGCACGACCACCAAGCCAACCCGCACGTGCACATCAGCGTGCGAGCAGAGTCTCGGCATGGCAAGCGCCTGAATCCGCGGAAGGCCGACCTGCATCGGTGGCGCGAGACATTCGCGGAGAAGCTGCGTGACCAAGGGATCGAGGCCGAAGCGACGCGCCAGGCGACCCGCGGGCGGGACAGGAACTACGACACCTTGTGGAGGCTGAAGGCTCGGCAAGACGGACGCTTGCGAGCCACGCGCCCGGGGACCAAGGCCACGGCCGCATCGAAGGCGACGCGAGCGCAGGCCGTCGAAGCCTGGATGCACGTGGGAAAGGCGCTGGCCCTGTCCGGAGATTCGGCGGACCGCAAGTTGGCTGGCGCCATCGCGGCGTTCATCAGAGACATGCCGATGAACCAGGCTGCCGTTCCGCAACGGGCGGGGCCTGAACCGGCGCCGAAGCGCGGTCCGGTCGACATCGGTCCCCAACGGTGAGGCTACTCCGGCGCCGGCCAACTGGCACCGGCTGCGCCTACCGCGCCGCCGCGCGAAGTGTGCTGTCAGTTGTCACCGCGGCCTCATTTTTCCGGGTGGCGAATCGCTGATTCGCAGCAGAAGTCTCGCGACGTCCTGAGAAGTGTTCTTATCAGGACGTCATTTGATAGCGACAAATGGCAGGCGCGAGCGTCGCACTACTCTGCGGTTGAGGTACCAGCGCGCGCAGTTCATCCCAGAATGGGAACCGCCAGCGGCAGTCGGCGCGGGCCAGGTGCCTCGCGCAAGCCGGTGGAAGTCGATGGTGGAACCGCCACGCGCGGCGCGGGCCCGACCGGCGGGGGCTGTTCGTTGCCACATCCGCCACCAGCTGCTCCACATCCCCGCAGATCGACCCAGACGCGGCAGCCTTCATTGCCTCGAAGATCAGAGCGCGCGTCTGGCCGGTCCGACGATCCAACGAGGGGCCTTCGTATGCGTGCGACAGAATGTCGGTGCGTCATCCAATCGAAGGATGCGCAGGGTCGCGAGGAGCATCAGCCTTGAGCCGGACGATTGCGTTGCTCGACTCGAAGAACTCCGTGCGACGTAAGCTGACGGGGCCGGCCGGGGGGCCGAAGCGAGAACTCGTGGAGGGGCAGGATGGCAACCAAGCAAAAGGCACGTTCGGGCAAAGCTGCCCTCAAGGCGGCAAAGAAGCCGGCCGCGCCCAAGGCCACAGCGGCCAGACGCGCCGCCCCGGCCAAGCCCGTCGCCAAGAAGGCGACAGCCTCCTTCAGAGGCGGGCCCCAGGTCGCAGTAAGGGCACCAGTTGCATCGTTTGCGCTCAAGTTTCCTCTCGGGAATGATGCTCGAGTGGTGCTCGACGGTTTGAGCCGTTCTGTAGTCGACACTTTTCTGACCAGGACCAACAAGGCCCCCAAGGACAAGTCGCTTGAAGATCGCGCCAGAGTGCAGGTCAAGAAGGGCGGCAGATGGGTGGGCGTTCCAGGCGTCGACGCCGGTGGACTTGCTGCAGCAGCGATGGCCGCTACCGGTGATCCGGCGGTGTCGTTACCGGCAAGCGGCGCCGCCGCCGCGAGCAATCCAGCGCCGGCCGCAAGTACTGTGGCGGGCTTCGCTGCGAGCGAAGCCGGGTTTCTCGGGGGAATGCCCGCCCGGCTCGCGGGCATCGCTCAAGGAGAGTTGCAAGGCCTGCACCGGGTGGCCGGCGGCCGACCTGCCACGATGGATGCGAGGTTGATGCTGGCCATCATCAATCGCCAACGAGGCAAGCAGGCGATGTCGATCTCTTCGGCCAGCAGCAACGAAGTGGCGGTCGTCGCCCGAGTCGTGGACGCGGCGCTTTGGCGAGAACTGCCGGACGTCCTCCCCGGAGCGCAACTCGGGATGACACCCGACGGCTCCGCCATCGTGACCGGTCGCGTGGCCATCGATAGGATCGAGACCGTGCGTGCAGACGCTGCGGTCCGCAGCCTCAAGGCCTCGCAACTTGTCCGGCCCCAGTTGGAGGCGACCACCCGCACCATGCGGGTTCGCGCGGACCTCTTGCCGGCTGGCGTCAAGCCAAAGGGCGGCGCGGGCGCGGTGGTCGGAATCGTTGACTTCGGCGGTGACTTCGCCCATCGGAACTTCCGCAAAGCCAACGGCAAGACCCGATTGCTGGCCATCTGGAACCAGGCCGGTGTCGCCCAGGCCAACAGCCCCTTCAACTACGGCCGCCTGTACACGCAGCAAGAGATCGATGCGGCGCTACTTTCGTCGGATCCGTACGCTGCCCTCGGATATGGGCCTCGTCCGGATACTCCTTTCGAGCGCGGTTCCCATGGAACGCACGTGATGGACATCGCCGCCGGGAACGGGCGCGGGAGCGGCTTGGCCGGTGTGGCGCCCGAAGCCGACCTGGTATTCGTCGAGGCATCTGCGAACGACATCGCATGGCAGGGACCCGATGTGGTGAAGAACTCGTTCGGCGACTCGGTGCAGATGCTGGAGGCCATTCGGTTCATTTTCGACCTCGCAGGCGACAGGCCGTGCGTCGTGAATCTGAGCCTCGGGACCAACGGCGGGCCGCACGACGGGAGTTCGTTGGTCGAGCAGGGTATCGATGCCATGGTCAGCGAAAAGCCCAACCGTGCGGTCGTGATCGCCGCCAGCAACTCGCAGGGCGACGGCATCCACACCTCGGGTCAGGTTGCCGCGACCGGCCTCGTCGAGGACCTCGTCTGGCGGGTCCGGGACCAGGTCGGCGGCGAGGCAGAAGTCTGGTTCCCGGGGGCCCAGCGGCTTGAGCTCAGCTTGATTGGCCCCGACGGAACCGTCGTGTTGGACGCGCTCCAGCCGGGAAGCACGGCCGAAATCGCTGATGAGCAGGGAAAGCTCGCAGTCTTCGCCAGCAGCCGACTTGCCGAGCCGAACAACGGAGACAACGTGTTGGGCATCTATCTGGCGCCCGGCTTGCCCGGTGGCGATTGGACGATCCGGCTGCGCTCGCTGGGAGGCGATTCTGTCGACTATCACGCGTGGGTCGAGCGCCTGGACTCAGCACAGTCGTCGTTCGGTCAACCCGTGCCGACGCACACCTTGGGGTCGATTTCGACAGGGCGGCTGTCGATCGTGGTGGGTTCCTACGACGCGCACAAGACGTCGTTTCCGATCTCCAGCTTCTCCTCCTCGGGACCGACACGAGATGGGCGCGAGAAGCCGGAGATCTCCGCGCCCGGCGGGTTTGTGATCGCGGCGCACTCGCGCACCGGAACGGGGGTCGTCCGAAAATCCGGAACCAGCATGGCAGCGCCCGCGGTCACCGGCTTGGTCGCGCTGATGTTGGCCGAAGCAACTCGAAACGGGGTCCAACTGTCGATCAACGACATCCGCGCCAAACTGGCCGCGGGTGCGGAAAAGCTGCCGCCGGCGGCTGGCGCCTGGGATCCGCGCTACGGTGCTGGGCGGGCCTCGGCGGATGCGATCTGACGCCAGGAGAGCGGCGTGGACGCGTCATGGGGTTTGCGCTATGCTGATTCAGCCCCATCGGGAGTCACTTGGCTCGCGAGCTTGTATCCGCGCGACAGGGCCCCACCTGACGAATCATGGCGATCGACCTTTCCAAGCTGCGCAAACTCGAGACGCCGTCGGCGTCCGTGCAGTCACGTCGGCCGTCCGACGACGAGAAGATGGTCGTGCTCGTCAAGCTGCGGCAGGGGTTCGCGCGGCCCAGCTATCTCGTTCCTCGCGGTGAGATCTCGGCAGCATTGTTCTCGACCGAGGTTCCTGCTTCTGCGCTGCAGCGCATCGAGTCCGATCCGGCCGTCGAGTCCGTCTCCATCTCCAAGCTTCTTCCCAGTATCCGCTGAGGCGGCGACGGCCGGTCTCTGCGGACGAGCGGTCGCGAGAAGCACTGGCGCAGGTGCCACAGGCGTTGCGGCCGATTCATGTGCCGGGAACGCTCGAACGTCAGTGGTGCACGTGACATGAACTCGGGAGGGCATCCGCATGCGAAGACTTGAGGCGTCGTCCAGGGCCGCCGTCAGGACAGTCATCGACGCCCATCTGCCCGAGTTGAAGACCCTGCCGGGGTTCGTGGGTGCTGAGCCAGGCTTCCCGATCGTCGACGGGCGCATCCTGCGCGAGCCGGCAATCCTGGTCTTCGTGTCACACAAGAAGCCCCCTTCGGAAATGCTGGTCGAGGATCGGGTGCCGCGCCAGCTGGGGCCCTACCGTGTCGCCGTCTTGCAGGCCGATCCCTGGCGGCAGCTTGAAGCCAAGGTTGCAGCTGAAGGCTCCGAGATCGACCTGGCAGCGGATGCCGGCAGCCTTTCGTACGAAGGCATCGAAGGCGAACCCATCGACATCGAACATGAGGTGGGAGGCTCATTGCTTTGCCACCTCGGCCCAGACGCGGGGTGGCCCGTCTTGAAACCATTCCTGGAGGCAACTCAATCGTCCTTGACCGTCGCGATGTACGACTTCAATGCGGCCTACATCGCCAAGACCTTCATCGACACCGTCCGCGATGGTGATATCGAGGCGGCGCTGACCTGGGATGACAGCATGACTGCGCCGGAAACCGAGATCCGCGGCCAACTCAGACAGCGCCTGAAGAACCGCCTGGACGGCGCCATCATCCAATGCGGGTCGGGACGCCGCTTCGCGTCCGCCTACCACGAGAAGGTGGCCGTTCGGGATCACGCGTCTTTCTGGCTGTCCAGTGGCAACTGGAGCAAGCGCAGCCAACCGGACATCGATCCGATTGGCGATCCCACCACGGCCAAGGGCATGTACTCCGCCGGCAATCGTGAGTGGCATCTCATCGTGGACGATGAGGTCCTGGCTCAGCTGTACGAACGCTACATCCATCATGACCTGGAGGCCGCCAAGGCCGACCTCGAGGCAGGGGAGGCCGGCGTCGCCCTCGAAGCCGAACAGGCGTGGCGCTTTCCCGACGTGCTCGTGCCGATCGAATCATTGACCGCCGAACCCGGACTGGCACTCGCGACCGTTGAACCGATCGCGCCGGAGGCCCTGCCCTCGGCGCCGAGGCGCATCAAGGTGCAGCCGCTGTTGACGCCGGACAACTATGTGGGGCGGGTGGCGGATTGGCTGGCCTCGGCTCGCCGGTCGATCTACTTGCAGTTTGCGTACATCACGTACTCGGACAAGCCCTCGGACGAGCGCTTCACCCAGGTTCTGCTGCGCCTTGCAGAACTCAGCTACAAGCCGGGGCTGGACATGCGCATCATCGTGGGCAACAACGGTGCTGCAGACAAGGTCCGGCGACTGGCGGAGGCGGGATTCAACGAGGCGGTGTTTCGAGTGCAGAGCAATGTGCACAACAAGGGCATCATCGTGGACGGGGAGTCCGTGCTGGTCAGCAGTGCCAACTGGTCCGGGGACGGTGTGCTGCGCAACCGCGACGCCGGCTTGATCGTGTACGACCGCGAGGTTGCCGGCTACTTCAGCCGCGCGTTCCTCGACGACTGGGAGTCGAGGGCCAGGCCGACGCTTGCCGACGATGCGCCCGTGCTGATCGCCCCGGATGACGGCAGCACGCCTTCTGGCATGGTGCGCATGTCTTGGCGCGACTATTTCAGCTGATCCGAGGGCGAGTCGCGCCGCGCGCTCGCGGTGTCAGTCCGGTGCGCGTGCTCGACCGCGTGCCCACACGATCCTGCCTCGGATGACGCTGTAGTGGCTGCGACAGCCGCGCTTGCGCCACACCGACGGATGCAGCGAGATCTCACCGACCGCGTTGACGCTCGCCTTCCAGCGCGGCCTGTCGGTCGGAATCAGGCTCAGCGACACCAACGCCTGGCAGCCGCAAGGGCAGACCATCGCCGCCGACCATGCTTCAGGCCCGTCGCCGATGAGGTAGACGACGCCCGGCGATGGTTCTTCAGGGACCTCTTCAACGCGCTCCCAGCGATAGCGCGCGGTCCCCAGCGTGAACCGCCGGATCCAGGAGGGCAGGGCGAGTTTCCAGCTCATGCACCACCGCTCAATTCGGGCCAGTCCAGCAGCGGCTCGACGTCGCCCCTTCCAGCATGTCGCGAGAGCACGGGACACGGCTCGCCGTCAGCCTCGTGCTCGAAGATCCCATGGCTCAAGCTGATCCGGGTCACTGCATGTTCGGCGTTCGGATCGAGTCGGTAGGGATGCAGGCGGGCCAGCAACTCGTTGACGGCCAGGCTGGCGATGAGGGTGTTCAGCTGAACGACGGCAGGACGATCTTCCTGGACTCCGCGAAGATAGCCCTCGTCGAGCAGGCGCTGGTACTGCTGGGGGTCAGTTCGCATCATTCCCGCTGCGCGCACCTGCTCGAGCGAGTACACGTGTCGACTCAGCAGGCTCGATCCGCCAGGTTGCAGGTAGTGCACCGAGCCGCACACTTGGTTCACACCGCCCATCCCATCGGCTTCGATCTTGACGCCGAGGTCGAAGTACGGGATCAGATAGAAGGCGGCGAGCTTGTTGAGCAAGTGTCGGCCGTCAACGGTGTCCATGCAGCCGAACAGCACGTCGCAACTGGCGAGCTCGCGCACGACAGCAGGGTCGAACAGGGTGGATGCGAGCGTTCGCACCGACGTTCCCAAGCCCATCGCCGCGATGGCACGCGCGGCGACGTCGACCTTGAGCCGGCCCTGCTCGGCATCGGCCCGCGTCGTGTTGGCAATCCTGTTCAGGTTCTTGTCCTCGACATGGTCCGGATCCACGAGCACCAGCGAGCCGACGCAGTTGCGCGCTAACTGCTCGATCACCGGGCTGCCGGTTCCCGAACACCCGACAACGCCGACCTTGAGCTGGCGGAGCCGCTCAAAGGTCCCGCCACCGAAGGTCTGGGCGATTCGGCGACCGTGCTCAGGGACGGCGGCCGTCCCGTTGTCGCTGGCAAATCGCTCGATGTCGTGACCGACGACGTTGACGGCTTGCAGCGGCTGGAACTTGCCGTCTTCGGTCACGACGCGACCGAACAACCGGCCGTCGTCCATCAGGATCGCGCTGGCGTGCACGGGTGCGCGATCGACCCAGGCATAGAGGGACGGAAAGAGCAACCGGTCAGACTCATCGTCCGTCTGCGAGAAGCGGTCATAGCCGCGGTGGCCGTGGATCTTCACGACGGCCAGGCCGAGCTTGTCGGCCACTGCGAGCCAGGGCACGATGAGCTCGGTCGGCCAGGTCACCGCATCGGGCCGTCGATCGCAGGCCTCATGGGGAATCAGGTGAACCTGGCGAACCAGAAGCCGCAAAGGCGTGCCGCCCCATGCCAACCCGCACAGGAGGATGGCGACTGCCTCGCACCCGTCTTCGGGGAGCAAGTGCCGAGCCAGTTCGGCGCGCTGCCGCGCGGTCAGGGTCAGGGTGACCGACATGGTCAGGCCTTGTTGACTTCCCGCTCGAGCCACTCCTGGATCAGGGCGAAGTGCGTGCTGAGGCTGTCGATTCCCGGGCGCCAGGGGTTCATCGGCGTGCGGTGACGGCTCCAGCGCTGCCAGATCGTGCCGTCGAAGGGTTCATCACAGATGGCATTGATCTGCCGCCCTGAGGCGAGGACGAGGGCGGGCCGGAAGTACGCCATGTCGATCTGCACGTCGGGGTAGCCCGGCTCGATGCGCACGCTCACGGAGACGCTGGGCACCGTGTATCCGGCGGGAACGGGCAGGCCGTGCACGATCACTCGACGTTGACCGGGATCCGTCACCAGCTCGAAAGTCAGCCCCAGTCCGTCGAGCCATTCCTGATCCTCTGCAGGCAACGAGAACTGGCGGCGCGGCGCATCAAGCCCCTCGGTCTGGTCCAGGGGGAGCGTCACGAAGCGCTCGACGCCAGGCGCACGCAAGTCGACCGGCTCGTCCAGGCCAACGCGCTTGGGCTGCGTTCCGGGGAGCTTGATGTAGATCGCGAACTGCTCTGGCGGCACCTTTCCCGCCTGGACCAGTAACTGCCGGCCGGTCACGACAGGCTCGGTCAGCACAAACAGGGTCTTGTCGATCATCACGCGGTACTCGCGCTTGCGGCGGTCATCGTCGTCTGCGCCGGATTCGGGTGCTTGGGATTCGTTGGTGCTCATGGTGTAGCCTCTTTCAGTCCGGCGCCGCCCTGGCACCTAACAACGCATGCGCTTGAGGCTGGGCCTCTCGGACACCCGCAAGAAAATCTTGTCTCCTTTGTCCGAGCCCGTGACCGTCGCGCGCATACAGTCTCGTGAACCCGCCCACCGTCACAGAAGCAGCTTCGGGTTTCGTCTCCACCGATGAGGTGGCTGCAGTCTTGGAGCGGCTTTCCGCGGCGGACTCCGCGCGTCTGGCCCAGCTCGCCCGCCTGCGCTGCCTGGGGGCAGTCGGCCTGGAGTGGCAAGACCTGCTCCATGAGGCGTTCATCCGGGTTCTCGATGGCCGCCGCCGTTGGCCGCGCGACGTGCCTCTTGTGGCGTTCATGGCCCAGAGCATGCGCAGCATTGCTTCGGAGACCCGACAAGCGGACATCGTCGAGTTCGGTGCGCTCGGGGAACATGAGTCCGCGGACGAACAGGGAACTGCCAATGTGCTGGCCAGGACGGACATCACGCCGGAGCGTGAGATGGCGGGCCGCCAGATGCTGCTCGAGATCGAAGCGCTTTTTGCAGGTGACGCAATAGGGCTTGCCGTCCTGGAGGGCATGGCCCGTGGCGATTCGGCCGGCGAGGTGCAGGCGCAACTCGGGCTGGACCCGACGGCGTATGCCAGCACATTGCGTCGCATCCGCCGGCGCCTGGCCAGCTACTTGCTGCCAACTGAAGTGTGAGGGTCAAGATGATCAAGACATACCATCCGGAGCAGCTGATCGACGCCATGGAGGCCATGATCCTGGCGGCTGACGCCGACGACTTGCTGTCGGCCCCTGCGAAACGGTTGTCAGCGGCTGCTCTGGAAGTGCGCGAGATCGCCAGTCGAAGCCTGGCCTCGCGTGCTGATCGGGCCAATGTTGCGCAGCCACGCAAGAGCAGTAGGAGTTCGCGAGGCCCCGGGCCTTTGATGGACTACTTGAAGCGACTCGTCACCGCTCGCCCGGAGGTTTCCCCGATCCTCGCGGCAGCGTTCGCGGCGGGCAAGTCACCGAGCCAGGAGGAGGCCGAAGCACTGGCCGTCGAACTGTTGAAGGCTCGGCTTAGCAGTCCCAAGCCAGGTCGCAAGCGACGCACTGAGGGCTCGCGCCGCTGAGGCGCAGCGCGGGTACGTGAGGGAGAGGGAATGACCGCAGAAGTCGTCGTGATGAACCGATTGGGTGTGGCGCTGGCCAGCGACAGCGCGGCCAGCGTCCTCGTCGGAGGCAGAACCAAGCTCTACCACGCTGACAAGCTCTTCATGCTGTCGAATGTGCGGCCTGTCGCGGTCATGGTCTACAACAGTTCGTCGCTGCTTCAGGTGCCTTGGGAGACCATCGTCAAGTCCTTCCGGGCAGAACTGGGCGGCGTGGCCTACGACACGCTGGAGGAATACGCCGCGGCCTTGATTGCGTACCTGAACCGCAGTCACTGCATGTTCCCCGAGGACGTTCAGAAGGTGATGTTCCTGCACACGTTGGGCGTGCTCTTCAAGGAGATCGATCGCGAGGTCCGCCGTGACGCCTTGGAGAAGTACTTTGCCGACGGTGCCGATGACGGACACAAGGCGCTGCGCGAGGCGGCGGCGCCTTGCATTGGACGAGTGTTCGAAGAATGGGATGCGAGCCCGGATCTGGATGGAGCGACCTTTCCGGCGAGCACGGCGATGAGTTTCGCGACGCGGCTTTCCGGTGAGATCAATCGCCTGATCAACGAGACCTTCTCGTACCTCGGCGCGAACGAAGTCCAGTCCCTGACACGGCTGGCGCGATTGGTAGTTCAGAAACAGAAGATGGTCACGGACACCTATTCCGGCTTGGTATTGGCGGGATTCGGCGAGAAGCAGTACTTTCCGGTCTTGCAATCCTACAAGGTCGGCGGCGTGTTCGAGGGGCATTTGAAGTACGTTCTCGAGGAAACGCTGCGCGTCGATGTCGACCATCCGGCAGTCATCAAGCCCTTCGCGCAGTCGGTCACGGTGGAAGCCTTCCTCTATGGCGTCAATCCACAGCTGTACCTCGACTTCGCGAAGGCAGTGCTGGAGACAGTACTCGGTCTGCCTGACGAGATCATTGACGGCTTCCCAGGTGCCGGCAAGAAGCGCAAGGAAGCCTATCGAGCTACGGTTGCCAACGTGGCAAGCGACGCTGCCGCCGACCTAGTGCAGCAGTTTCAGGATCTGCTGAAGGCTCGACACTATGAGCCGGTGTTGGCTTCGATCGCGCACTTGCCGAAGAACGAACTGGCGCACGTGGCCTCGACGCTGGTCAACCTGAGCTCCTTCCAGAAGCGGGTGTCGATGATCGAAGACGAGACAGTGGGTGGGCCAGTGGACGTCGCCGTCATCACTAAGGGTGACGGATTCATCTGGGTCGATCGCAAGCACTACTTCAAACCAGAACTCAACACGCACTTCTTTCGAAACCGTCAGGCGACCCTACCAGCGCCTGCTCCGGGAGACACCGAATGACGGACAAGTCCCAGCGCAATGAGAACCTTCGTCGTGAGCAACATCTGCAGCAGATCCGCGAACGTGCCGACAAGTTGCTCGACGAGTTGGCCAAGCGTGACCCTTTGCTGGCCCTGGCGCGTTCACAGAGAAGGGCTGCGCAGGAGCGGCCCAACGAGATCGCTACATCCGTGTTGACGCTGCTGCGTGAACAACTGAGACGCTGACTCCGTGGGTCATCGGCTTCTTGGCTGCCACTCCTTCGGTAAGGCCAGCAAGGGCTGCAGTCGGGTTGTTGTCGACTCCCCAAGCCAGACAAGCGCCCAACACCGCGAGCGCCGGCCACGATGGTTAGCATCCCCAAGGCGATGTGCCGATCGAAGTTGTCCTTGAAGGCGAACCAGGCCAGCAGGGCGGTGCACACGCCCTCGGCGTTAAGCAGCAGCGAGGCGCCGGAGACCGTCAAGCCGAACAGCAGCACCGGCCCGACCACGCCGCCCGCCAGCACCGCACCTGCCAGCCACGGCCACTCGCCGGGTTGGAGGCGCGCCGAGGGCGCCCGACACACCAGCCGCAGCCGCAGCCGCGCCAGCTGGCAACCGGCGGGCAACTGGATGAGCGGGCAGCGTCACTCGGCCAGTATTGACTTGGCTCAGCGGACGGACATGTCGGCGACCAGCCTCGCCTTCAAGGCGCGCTCGCGGGTCGCTGCCTCGGACTCGGCCACCCACTCGTAGGTGCTCTTCCAGGCCCACACCGTGCCGTCGATCCGGACGAAGCGGATCTCGCCGGCCTGACCCTCCACCTTCGTGCTCTGGCGCTTGCCGTCGTACTCAAAGGCGACGCTATGGGTGCCGGGCCTGAACTTGAACCGGACCATGGTGTCGGGCAGCGTGTCGACGCCGGCGCTGCCGTCCGGGTAGACCTTCACGAAGTTGCGGCCGTCCCCCCAGTTGCGTCGCACGACATAGACGGTCAGCGCATCACGGTCCGGCACGAAGCGCTTGGCCTCGGCATCCGCGTTCAGGCTGGGCGCCGCCACCGGGGTGCAGGCAATCACTCGGCCCTTGTTGCTCTTGTAGCAGTGCGGGACT
>JABLTH010024954.1_pt1 | contig 15568 bp, 11 predicted proteins | sample 7875711 | NCBI WGS metagenome assembly JABLTH01 (sample SAMN14941262, study PRJNA633318) | bioreactor metagenome | isolation source: bioreactor | place: China | collected 2019-03-05 | reverse complement strand
GAATTCACTGCGCCATGCCCGCGCATTGCCCCGCACTGAGGTTTATTCGTATATACACGAAATGTCCGAAAACCGAAATTGTCTATCTTGTAAGGAGCCTGGAGCAGAACACCGTTGTAATATGAGGTCACAACACCGAAACTACCGTAGGCACCTCCGTCAATTGCCACGTCGGCATCCAACACCTCCATCTTTCCATTTTGGTTCACGCCCATTGACACTTCCATTCGGGAAGGATGTCGGCCATGGTTACTGATAAATACCTCTTCACGTGTGTAGCGGATACTTACGGGTCGGCCGGTCTTCCTTGAAAGACATGCTACAATCATTTCATGTGGAAATGGGTCACTCTTACCGCCAAATCCACCTCCTACATAAGGTTTTCGTACACGAATGCGATGCAACGGCACTTGGAGTACCTGAGCGAGTGCACGATGCAAATAATGCGGTACCTGAGTAGCTGAGATAACAGTTAGACCATCTTCGTCCCAGTATGCGGTTGCAGCATGTGGCTCTGTAAAAGCGTGAGACACACCGGCAAATTCGAATTTCATACGGCTGACAACTGCTGCGTTCATCAATCCATCCTTCTGATTTCCAAACCGCAGCTCAGCCTTCTTGTGAATATTATTATTATACTTGCAGTGCGCATGTATTTTCTCTGCCGTACCAATATCCGCCAAACTTTCCTCTATACTGAAAAAGGGTTTTATCGGTGCATAGCTGACATGAATTTTTAACAATGCCTCGAGCGCGGCTTCTTCACTCTCCGCAGCAACGGCTGCAACAGGCTCCCCGATGTAGCGAACCTTTCCCACCGCAAGTGCAGTCTCATCACGTGATATCGGCAGCACACCGAATCGTTCCGGCAAATCCATCCCGGTAATCACCGCTTTTATTCCGGGCAACTTTTCTGCTTCTGAATAATCTATATTTTGAATGAGCGCATGCGGTTGGGTACTTCTTAGTATTTTGCAATGGAGGACATTTTTAATCAGAATATCGTTCGCATAATCTGCAATTCCACGAACTTTCTTCTCTGCTTCAATATAGGGTTGACGGGTCCCGACTATCTTGCCCGCTTGCACAGAAGGTTCTGCTACCCGTTGATGCGATACATATTCCGATACCGCTTGTATGATTTTCTGATAACCGGTGCAACGACAAAGATTGCCGGATAATGCTTCGCGAATCTCGTGGGTTGACGGACCAGGGTGCCGTTTGACGAAGTCGACAGCCGTCATGATCATGCCGGGCGTACAAAAGCCACATTGCACTGCTCCTACCTTGACGAACTTTTCTTGCAATTCATGCAGCGTTCCGTCAATTGACAACGACTCAATGGTAGTGATCCGTGCATTATTGCAGCGGTGAACCGGGGTAATGCAACTAAGCGTTGCTTTATCGTCAACCAATACAGTACATGCTCCACAACTTCCCTGCTCACACCCGATTTTAGTTCCCGTAAGTAGTAATCGCTTGCGTAACACATCAGCAAGGGTTTCGTGTTCCCCGGCAAGCAGGCTATGCCGTGTTCCATTTACCTCCAGATTAATTGTTTTCACGTGACGCGCTTAAGCTATTTTTACGATATATTTCTCGGTACTTCTTTGACGCCATCTGATGTCACTAATCGCCTACATTTCAAATTCCAGCACCTATACTTTTACCGCCATCCACATACAAGGTCTGACCGGTAATAAACCGGTTCGACTTTCCAGAAAGAAAGACGACTGCCTGCGCCACATCATCCGGTGTACCCATTGATCGTGTCGGCTGAGCGGCAATCAATTTACTTAATACATCATCCGATAACCCCCTTGTCAGGGGTGTGTCGATTAAACCCGGCGCTACCGCGTTCACTATAACACCATAGCGCCCCAGTTCAAGTGCCAGAACCCTTGTGAGGGCAACGACACCGGCCTTTGAAGGGGCGTAGTTGGACTGGCCCGGATTGCCTAACCAGGCCCTGGAAGATATATTGACTATATGTCCGCTCTGCTGAGTTTTCATTATGCGAGCCGCAGCACGACACATAAGCCAGGTACCCCGGAGGTTCAGGTTCAATACAGCATCAAATTCTTCTGCTTCCATCTTCCAAATCACCCGGTCACGCACAATCCCGGCATTGTTAACTAGAATATCCAATCTCCCGTATTTGGCGGACAGTTCATTAAAGACATCCTTGCCTGACTGTTCATCAGAGATATCTGCATGCCATTGCACTTTGCCGCCACGAGTAGCACGTTCAATCGATGGTAAGGCGATTTCGTGATCTCGATCGAGGCTTATGACAAAACATCCCTCTTCCCTCAACCGGTTGACAATGGCCAGCCCAATCCCCCGCGCACCACCGCTGACGATGGCAATCCTGATTTCCATCTCTTCATGCTTGCCAGTCATTTTACCTGATGTTATACCGATGCTGAATATTACACAGTTATGTTAGGCTCAATTCAATATTCCCCGATCTTTGAAGTAAGAGAAATAATCATCGCGTGTATTAATGTTGGCCAACACACCTGGATCAGGGCATAGATATTCCATGCGATGATAACTTTCCAAAACTTTCTTCAAATGGGGCAACGAATTATCTTGGGCAAGCATGTCACTTACAATCTCTGGAGAGAGTAACACCGGGTGCCCTGTCAGACCGCCGCAGACCGGCACAACATATGCCGTAGGGCGAATCATCGGCAACATACTTCTTAACCACTCAGCCTTTGTGAAAGGGTTATCAATATTCTGGACAAAGACACAACTTCCGGGGTGTAAAGCTTTCAGGCCAATGCGTAAACTGCTGATCCGGTCTGATCCAGGCACATTGTTTAATAAAACTTCAACTTTGCCCTTATTTTGATATTGATGGAGGGAGTTACATACGCGATTCCGAAATTGAGCCTGTGTGATGATGAGAACTCGATTGACACCAGCTTTCACATACTGCCCAACCACTTGCTCAAGAAAATTCATCTTATCATTGAACTGTAAAAACATTTTAGGGCTCCCGAATCTCTCCGAACATCCGGCCGCCAGAACAAGCGCAGTAGCCTGCAAGTCGAAACGCTGCCTGTTTTCCATCATTTTCCTTCGAACTCGACTTTCTTCCCAATAGAACTCAATCCATTCAGTGCATCTTTTGTACTGAATACTGTTGTCAGTTGCTCCAACTCGGATTGCGGGCCACGTGCTTCCTCGATGAGCGCATCGGCTATTCGTAAAGCTACGGGTGCCTTTGACTTCAACGCATGGGCGATTTTGGAGAACTCATCCTCCATGAGTCCCATCGGCGGCTGATTCAGTTTAAGCAGTTCCGAATATGGCACTGAGGAAAACAAATCCGCAATAACTTTCCATTTCCCCTCTGCTTGTCTGCTTGTCGGTTCCGGAACCGGAAGCACACCCTCCTGTATATCCATCAATTGCTCCTTGCTTACAATACCATCTATCAATCCGATTCCGGCTGCTTCATTAGCCCGAAGGGTTTTCCCGGTCAGTACCAGGTATTTTGCCAATCCTTTTCCGAGTCGGGATGATGTACGCTGCGTTCCTCCCAAGCCGGGATATATGCCAATACTGGTCTCCGGGAACGAAAGGGTGGCCTGAGGAACAGCCAGTATCTGGTCAGCACATAATGCCAACTCAAGCCCCCCTCCCATCGCAAGACCATTCAACAACGCAACCACCTTCTTTTTGGATCGATCAATAGCTGTAAAGACCTTTTGACCATAGCTTGTAAAGTCTACAATCCGATCGAGTGTTCCTGAACGGATATGCTTCACAAAATATCGGACATCTGCTCCGGCAACAAATGCTTTCCCGGAACCTGTAAGGAAAATCGTTTTCACGCCAGAATGTGATTCGGCCTCCCTGAATCGAGCAAACAGTTGCCGGATTACTAACTCATTGAGTGCATTCAACTCCTCAGGACGGTTCATGCGGACCACAGCTCTGGGAGGATTTACTTCCAGTGTCACGTACTCCGGTGTCCATTGTGACAAACTGATCCGAGGTGTTGTCGCCCCATATCTTCCGGCAAATCTTTCTACCTTTTCGATTACTTCCGCAAAACCGGCTTTCAGCATAAGGTCCACCGGACCCTGCTTCCAGCGCAACCCGATCCGTGCGCCTTGATTAAGATCTGTTGCCGTGCATACACCTTCATTCAAGACTTGCGCTGAAATGTAGAAGGCACATCCGAGCATTCGATCTTTGATTCTGTCCGCTTTCAAGGGCTCAACTGTAATTTCTGCACTATTGCAGTTCCATCTTTCACCCTTTGCCACCTGTGCTTCTAACATCGCAGCCACACGATAAGCAGGTCCAAATCGCTCTAAGGTTCGTTGCGCGTGTAAAGCAATCGAGACGCCTGTTGCGTTCATTAACGCAAAGGGTCCCATATTGATACCAAATACTTCCCGGCAGACCTGGTCGATCTCATCAATCGATCCGGCACCTTCTTCCAGTAGTCGTACTGCTTCATTCAACCAGGGAACGAAGAATCGATTGACCGCAAATCCGTGCACATCAAGGGTGCGGATGGGATCTTTTCCTGCAAGTACGGAAAAGCGTGTAACCAACTGTATCGTTTCATCAGATGTAAGCGCACCCGGTACGATTTCGACCAAACGGTTTTTCGCCGCATGATAGAAATAATGGAGGCCAATGAACCGTGACGGATCTTTCACTACTTCAGCCAATTCAGTTACTGAAAATGATGAAGTATTCGTTGCTAAGATCGTGTTTGAGGAAACTATTCCGGATAGTCTTTTGAATAATGTCTTTTTGACTTCGAGATCCTCGAACACAGCTTCTACGACAAGGTCACAGGATGCCAGCGATTCGAGCCGGTCAGATCCCGTAATCCTTCGGTTGAAAGTATCTACCTGTTCTGGAGTAAATATCTTTGCCTTAATACCATCATCCCACATCATTCGCATAGTGAGCAAGCCGCGCTCAACGTATTGAATTTCCCGGTCAACAAGCGTTACCTTAAAACCTTCCTGGGAAAATTTTTGAACAAGAGCGGAACCCATTGTTCCACCACCGACTACACCTACGCTGCGAATCATTTTTAAAGCTCAGATTGTTTTTCCCACAGGGGTTGACGTTTCTCCAAAAAAGCTGCAATCCCTTCGTTTGCATCGCGCGTATTCATCAGCCTAGATACATACATTTGCTCCAACTGCGGCAGGAAGTTTCCCAGGACGTGATAAAATTTCGCCCGAACTGCCCTGACTGCGAAGGACAGTGAAGATGCACTCTTTGTAAGAATATGTTCCTCGATCCATTTATTTGTTTCCAGTTCCAAAGTCTCTTTGTCTTCGAAAACACCGTTGATCAAACCCCATTGCTCTGCCTCATCGGCTTCTACAGAGCGCCCCGTAAGTAGGAATTCCTCCGCACGGGCGAGGCCGATCTTTTCAGGAAGAATGACCGACGCAGGAGGAGGAAACACCCCTAATCGAATCTCGGGCTGACCCAGTCGCGCAGTTCTGTCAGCAAACAAGAAATTACACATCAAAGCAAGTTCCAGGCCTCCGCCTAGACACTGGCCTGAAATCCTGGCCATGGTAGGAACAGACAGCTCGCGAAACATATAGAACAACTGGTGAAATGAGCGAAGCATCGTCGCTGCCAGTTCTTTCTTGTGCTCTTCTACACTTGCACCGAAAGAAAAATGTTTGCCGGCACCTTCCAACAGAATCATTTTTAGCGCGGGACGATTGGCGAACTCCTGCAGTGCCATCTGCAATTCTTCCATCATTATATAATCCAGTACGTTGCCCTTGCCGTCATTCAATACGACCTTTGCAACGGCACCATCATGTAGATAATGTAATTCGATTTTCTTCATGCTATAAGACTTTTTCAGTTCTTTTTCCGGGAGCGATGGACAATCTTAGCTCCTCCGTCCATGGCTGTCCTTCTGCAAGCAATTGGCGCAATCGGATAAAATCAACTTCACGATTTTCCCTAGTCCCTTCATTGAAGGCTTTGAATCCAGCCTTGGCCTCGGTCATCATATTTAATGCAAGCCATTCTCGACTGCTTTCCTTATTTTTATCCCAGTGCTCGAGTTTGAACTTTCTAACTTCAGATATTGTCTTGTTGGTGCAATTAGGAAATGTATACAAGAGTTTGGTTGCCAATTTATTGACTTCTTCATCCAGTCGGGAGAGGTCCACTTCACATGCAGCTAGCATCATTTTAGCTTCATTCAATTCAGCCCCGGTCTTCATTTTTCCGAAAACAATTCTTCCAAAGGAATCATTTACCTTGTCGATGATGACCATCGGATTTGGAATGAAGTTGCCCTGAAATTTCAATACAGGAACAATTTCATTCACAACACCAAAATAATAGGCTTGATGTGCAGTGTATGGTTCGCAAAGTGTGAGTGACGCCATTGCCCGTTCAATTCCCAAAAAGAGTGGCAGGAAATCGGTTGCACCACCGATCGGTGCACTGCCGTGCTTTGGGCCGGCCTGACCAAACCGTGCCATGTCACTGGCAATACTGAAGTCGCAAGCCATTCCGATTTCCTGACCTCCGCCAATGCGCATTCCATTAACGCGACAAATGACAGGTTTTTCACATTTAAGAATAGCACTCACCATATCATTAAAGAGTCGCATATACTGCGAATACTCTTGCGGGTTGCCTGCGTAGTACTCCGCATACTCTTTGGTGTTTCCTCCGGTACAGAAGGCTTTGTCTCCGACTGCAGTAAAAATAACAGCCACAACGCTTCGATCATTGGACGCTTCACTAAAAGCCAGGATTAGCTCCTTTATCGCCACCGTGGTATAGGAATTATATTGGCTTGGATTGTTTAGCCAAATCCAGGCATTGTACAACCCCGCGATTGGTGTACCGTCCTGATCGAGACATGACCTTTTCTCGAAAATGATTTCTTTATAACTTGTAGTTATCAGATTATGATTTTTCAGTTCCATAGTTCTATATGTCTTTACCTGGTACCAGGACTGAACGCCTGGAATATTTGTGATGTAGTGTATTATTGAAAACCTCGTTGATCTTGCTTAGGGGAAACAATTCAACAGATTGAGTAATATCTATTTTGCCAGGCCCGATCAATTCGAGAACTTCAGGGTAAAGCTCCGCCCGACACCCCCAGGTTCCGATCAATTTTGCATCAAATGCCATCAGGTTACTCAGCCGAACTTCAGTTTTATCCATCGTAAAACCGACTACCGACATCGTAGATGCGTAGGTCAGTAAGCTGAAGCCCAATTCCTGTCCAGCTTTTGTCCCACTGAACTCAAATATCTTCCATCCGTGCGATGGGAATCCACATGTCTTTACAATTTCTTTCAGTCGTTCTCTTATTGCTTTCAGATCCATACCGCTTGTATTCAGTGTTGCTTCCGCACCTGCGCTGGAGGCAGCCTGCAGCCGTTGATCACTTATATCGAGCGCTAATACTCGTGCGCCTTTCAGTCGTGCAATCTGTGCTCCATAACTTCCTACTCCTCCAACGCCGATAACAATCGCCAGATCACCCTGCACCAGCTCTGCACGACCAATTACCTGATAAGGAGTTGATACCGCATCTGCAACTACGGCAAGGTATTCGAGTGGATAGTGACCCAACAGTGATTCCGGGACGATGCAAAGAAACCGGGATGGAACAACCAAATGCGAAGCAAATCCGCCGTGAAAGTCGTTTCCGGGCATCCGTTGTTTCCTGCAAATATTACTTCTCCCGCTCCGGCATAGTTCACACTCCCCACAGGGCAATACTGCCGGAACGATTACCGGCTTTCCAATCAGAGACTCATCCCCCGCTACGATTCTCCCGCTGATTTCGTGACCTAGCGTAAGCGGTAGCGGATGACGTGTTTGGACGCCATGGTGCCAGAAGCTTATATCCGTATGACAAACACCACAACCCGCTACCTGCACGAGTACTTCTCCGGACTTTAACTCCGGCATATCAGTAATCACCGGTTCAAATGGTTGACCGATTTTCACCATTCTCCACTGGTGAATCTTACCTGGATCCTTCCATTCGGAAGGGGTAATTGGGTTGTGTTTAAGTGAATTTTGCATAAGGCTCCTCAAGGATTTGGGTTCTCAAACAAAAGAGCGGTGCCCTGGCCTCCTCCGATGCAAGCGGAAGCAATACCGAATCTTATTTTCCTTCTGATCATCTCGTTTGAGATGGCCAGAGACAGCCGCAGTCCTGTCGCAGCCAACGGGTGTCCGAGGGCAATGGCACCACCGTTGACATTCACCGTCTCCGGATTAAGCTCGAGCTCCTTTATACAGCCCAACACCTGTGCGGAAAATGCTTCATTAATCTCGAATAATCCGATCTCCTCCGAACGCAGACCTGTTATCTCGAGTAGATAACGTATTGCAGGCACTGGGCCAAGCCCCATAAACCTTGGATCAATTCCACTACTTGTAGCCGCAACAATTCTTACTATTGGTCTTTTGCTCTTTCGATGCAAGAATTCCCCGCTTGCAACAAGGACGGCTGCAGCTCCGTCAACGATACCGCTGCAATTTCCTGCAGTCAGAACTCCTACCTTGTCGAATACAGCAGGAAGGGCAGAAAGTACTTCCAGACTCGTAGGTCGGAGGTGTTCATCTTTGTTCAACGATGAACACCCTTTTGGTAACCGTAGCATTCGCGGCAATAAGCCTTCGGCATCAAACTGCGCGTTGCCTACCGATACTATCTCTTTTGCCAGTTTACCATCCGATGCAGCTTTGCCTGCCCGTTCGAATGAAGACTCGGCAAAACAATCGCATGCATCCCTGCTGATTCCGAATTTTCTGGCAACATTCTCTGCGGTGAATCCCATCGGATAACCTGCAGCGGTATCATCCAGTGCTTCCCACAACATATCCCGAAAATCAGGCTTGCCCAACGGGTAACCCATCCTTCCCCCAAAGGAAACTGTTGGTGCTAGTGACATATTTTCAGTTCCTACACACAATGCAACATCCGCCTTTCCCAGCATTATCTGCTCTGCTCCAGTGATGATAGTCTCAAATCCGGAGCCACAGATTCTTTGTACCATCAAGGCCGGAACCGGTACGGGCAATCCGGAATATAAAGCGATGTGTCTGGGAAGGAAATAGGCATCTAATGAACTTTGACCGATGTTAGCAGCAATCAACTGATCAACTTCCCCGGCCTTGACTTCGGTACGCTCCATGGCTGCTTTAGCGACAACAATTCCAAGATCAGTCGGAGATATCCGCGCCAGAGTTCCGCAGTATTTCCCGAACGGAGTTCGAACACCCCCTACCAGATAGAGGTCACTGAAAACGATACCAATACCTTTTTCTCTATGATGATGGCCGTTCATTCGATGTTGAAGTTTGAGATTCAGTCCCTTTCGGGCTATCGTCATTTCTAAGCAGACAAGCGGTGCGTGCGGCGCCGAGTGCCCCCATGAATTGTGGGACCTCCACCAAGCTGATTGGCACCTTTAATTTATCTTCCAGTACCTCCCGCAGGTACGGATGATAAGCGATCACTCCGCCGACCAGATAGATCGGTGCATCCGGAATTACCCTCAATTTTGCAACACGGTTGGCAATCGAAAGGTACACTCCTTTGGCGATGTCTTCCACGCTCATCCCCTCAATGAGCCACTTCATTATTTCCGTCTTGGCGAAAACCGTACAGAAACTGTTTAGTTCGTTCTTATTGGTGCTCCGGGCAGCCAGAATACTCATATCACTGATGCTCAATTCGACTCTTTCCGCGATTTCTGTAATAAATGATCCGGTACCGGCTGCACATTTATCGTTGAGAAAGAAATTTGTTACCTCACCCTTTTGCCCACAGTGAATTACTTTTATGTCCTCACCGCCGATATCAATGATGGTTTTCTCACCAGGAGCCCTCCAGGAAACTCCGGCAGCAGCGCAGTTGATCTCCGTCTTGATATAATCCGCCTCAGGCATTTTTTTCCTTCCGTACCCGGTGGCACAGGTTGATTGAATGTTAAATTCCGAACGTATTGCCTGTACGACGTGTCTGACGCCAATTCGGTCACGGTTCATTGTTTTTACCGCGAGTTTATAGGCAATTTCTCCTTGTCGGTCAATCACGACAAACTTGCTATAGGAAGAACCCAAGTCAACTCCCAGGTAATACTCCGTGTCGGGGTGTGAACCAGTGATAACCAGAGCATCCTTGAGCCCAGTCTTTGATCCGTGATTCAACCTCCTACTGACATGTGCCGGGTCGATGGACTTAAGAAACATTGCGCCGCTTCGAATCGTCATCGCCTTCACCATATTGGTAAAAGCTAGATTTACTGGTGTCCGTATATAATGTTTTCGCCCATACTCGATTATTTTACCATTCATGTAGTCAATCTCCGTCGAACGTCCATTAATCAGATCGACTGCGAGCGAAGGGAAGTGATCACCGGCTTTTCGGAGATAGCGCAGACACTTTCGAATAAATTCGTCTTCGAAGAATATTTTTTCAGCCGCGGCAACATCAACGGCCTCCTCGATTACTTGCTCAATCAGTTCAACCGTATCCGGCATTTCCATCGCCTCCTTGATAGTCAACTTACCGATACCGCATAATGCCGACAAGGAGGAATTGAGGATCGCTTTCTCCCATATCCTTTTCAACAGTTGAAAGGAACTTATTGCATCAGTCGTCAACCCGACACCCGAGAGTCTGTTGGCCAATTCAGCAGCGATCGATATGCTGGAATCATCCAGCGAGGAGATGAAATTAGGCGGATTAAAGAACGTGACACGCACGACATTTGGAGCAAGAAGATTACCGGCGAAATTGATAACCATCCGTAAAACATTATTTTCGCCAAGTCCGGCAACCAACATCTGCTCAACATCAATTCCATTTTGTGCGCTGACATAACGAGTATTTTCCAGTCGGAGGACTGAGATCTGTTCTACAAAAGCCGGATTCTGGTAACCCTTTATACACGCGATAACCAGATCCGGCTTGAATTCTCCAAGTTCACTGATACCTGAAAGTATGCTATCCGGTTTCGCTACCCTTTGTAAAGCTCCTTCCAACCGGATTCCTTCATTTCGAATAATATTTAGTTTTACTTTATCATAATCGTAAACAGCAGTTTCGAATCCAGCTTCAACAAGATGGGTGGTCAATATCAAACCGACCGGTCCAAGTCCGATAACCGTTACTTTTTTAACCGTTCCGGCCGGTTTTTCGTTGTCAGAAAGATCAGACATACTGGCTACTGCGGTCCAATTGCTCGATGAATGTTTCTATTTTGGTGATACTCTGTCCTTCGGAGAAAAAACGCAGATCACAGAGGTCTCCTTCAATAATCATGGAAGGCAAACCAGAAAGATCCCGAAGTCGTTGAGGTAATCCGAATTTAGCATTCGTATTATTAAAGCAAGTCTTAGCGTCATGAAAGATGATTCCATCACATCGGTACTCCTCTAGCCAGTTCATCAACATCTTCATCTTGGCTTCTTCGCTTCGGTTAATGAAGATTTTCGTATAGGCTAGCGCCGAGGAAGCAAAAGGATCCCTTTCATCAAACGCATCGAATACCCAACTACTGCAATAAGTACTGGCAACGACGGCTGTCTTATTCTGAATGAATAAATCCGACAACATCCTGTTCTTTCCCCAAATCGGCATCCCGTCCCAGAAAATGCGCACTCTCTCATCGCAAACTACTCCCACCCTGTTCCGAACATTTTCCTCAAGCTCGCTCAACAATTGTTGGTAATAGCGAACGGCTGTACTGGTTCCCCGCATAAGAACAATGGGGCCCATGTGGATCGTCCCATCGAAGAAAGTAATAGGTGCAGGGGAATTGCGAGCTGTGAGCAAAACCTGCTGCCACAGACGGGTTGCTTCGGCACTAAAACAGAGAGTCTGTCTGAAAGCATCTATATCAAATTTCTTTCCGCTTGCCTGTTCACACGCTGGAAGTATAGCCTGATGCTGCCGAACCACAAGTTCAACAATCTCTTGCGAAACATCTTGCAGATGCCGGGGCGGATGAATGCCGACAATTGGGCAATCAAACTCTCGGGCGTAAAAGCCAAACCAGTCTTCCACTTCCCGACATTGATTAGTATTGTAAACGATCAGGTCAGGTTTCGGGATCCCCTTAAGACCATAATGCGACTGCAGTGGACTCCGCCCACTCAGATAAGACCCGATATCACTAGTGGTATAAGAGCATATATGATTCGAGTATCCAAGCTTACCGGCCTCCGGAATAAGATCGGTAGCAGCACGTGTAGCACCAAGAAGTGCGCCATGATTCTCCGGAAAATAGACATCAAACCCGAATGAACGCAGCAATTCTGCCGGTCCGACACTCGTACACCAGGCAACTTTACGCCCGTCCTGTCCGATGGAATGGAAGTACTCGGTGACAATCCGTCGTAAATCGTTGGTTGCTTTGATTTGGTACATTTCAAGGGTTGAATATTCTACCGGTCAGGGCGGGTAGGTCGTTAAGACGAATGATATAAATCTCCTCCTGAACAAGTTCGTCACCACCGTAAAGATTAGTGAGATGCGCTTTGTAATAATTGGCAACCGAACGGGGAGCGACTTTCAGGCTAGGGGTTAGTGTACCTTTTTCAATCGATAATTCATCATCAATTATCATTGCAGCCCTGATTTGGGCGAACTTCTGACCAATCCCGCAATTAGCATCGTGCAGACAACCGTGCAAACATTTACTCAACTCCTCTAATGAACGCGGGCAAAAACAGCCTTCATCCGGCGACATTTTATAATCCGAATGTGTGAGTTGTTTCTTATTCGGAAACAGGATGGCCACCGGATACTCCTGCCCGCTTCCGACCACCATCGCAAAGGAGATGTAATGGCATTTCAGTTCTATCAGTCGTTCCAAGTCGGTCGGTACAACTTTCTCGCCATTAGACAATTTAAATATTCTGTCTTTTCTGGAAATCAGCCGCAATCCATCCTTGGTAAATTCCCCTACATCTCCGGTACAGAACCAACCATCGTCAGTAAAGATGTTGGCATTTGCCTCATCATTTTTATAATATTCTTTCATCACATTCGGACCTTGCACCTGAACTTCTCCGTCATCCGCTAGCCGAATGCGAACACCTGGAATTGGTTGACCAACCACACCGGGTTCTCTTTTTTTCCCGGGATCAGTCAAAGTGCAACAAGGTGCTGTTTCAGTCAAGCCCCAGCCTTCAATGACCGGTATCTTTCGGCGCTCGAATTCCTGTGTCAAGCCGGCAGGCAATGCTGCCGCCGCAGTAAAAATGAAGCGCAATTCATTGTGGAATAAAAGCTCTTCCATCTCCAGATTACGACGCGTGAGGTCGACCAGCGACTGATATACTTTGGGTACACTAAAAAAAACTGTCGGCCGCACCAGCTTCCAGTTCTCCATGATTATGTTAGGATCCCGTCCATAACCGGATTCCAACGATATCGGACATCCATTGTAGAGGGCGGTAAACAATTCGAAAATACCGCCAAAGCTGTGGTGCCAGGGGAGGTAGGACAGAAATCGATCCTGTTTCCCCAATGACCATATTGTAGACAAAGCCGCTTGTTGCGATAAAATGTTCCGATGAGATAATTGAACACATTTGGGTGTGCCCATTGTTCCGGAAGTGTACATATTCAGACAAATTTCATCTGAATCGGCCTTATACTCCCAAAGTTCAGTGGTTTCATGTACCGGTTGCAATAAAGCACTGAATGGAACCTGATTGTCAAAACAAGCCGACACATCAGGATCGAAGACAAATATTTTCTCGACCGGCAGGTTCTTTTCTAGTCTGCTGAGCTGTAATTCCCCAGCAACAGCTAGAAAACGTGCATCCGAGTGTCGAATCAGCAATCCGACAGTCTCGTCATGAAAAAATGCAAAAATTGGAACAGCGACCCCCCCGGATGCCATAACGGCAAGTTCCAACAATAACATCTCCATGCGGTTGGGGGAAATAATTACGATCTTATCTCCTCTGCGAAAGCCGTACTTCCTCAAACCTTGCATAATCCATTGCATACGCTGGAAAAGGTCCTCCCAGCTTAGGCCAAAGTATCTCTCGCCTGTCCGCTCCCGGATAACATCGTGGTTGCCGAATGCAACTACATTTCGCTCGATCAACGAAGCAATGTTAGGAAGCAGGGGCCCTGGATCTCGGGGAGAAGTCATGTACTTCATCAGCAGTCGTTGTTACACAGCCTGAGTCTGCTTGAATTGTAGTTTATTATGGCGATACCCTCCCCACAGTGCTGCACCGATCGCACCAGCATGTATTGCATCGGGATGTGTCCGAACAAGAAATCGTTTACCGCTCTCTATAAGCTGCTCGTCGATCGCTTGGATCATTCCGGAATTCAAGGCCATTCCACCGGTAAGTACTACCGGAGATTCTGCTTTGAGCGAACTCATCAGTTTAATTATACGAGATGCGATCGAAATGTGAATCCCCTTAATAATATCAGGGGTGGAGATGCCGCGGGAAACCATATTGATCACATCAGTCTCTGCCAACACAGCACAAATACCGGAAGACACCTCCGGATGTGTTGCTTGTTTCGAAACCTCTCCCACCTCTTCTATTGATAAACCGAGATACCGTGAAATGTTTTCCAGAAATTGGCCGGAGCCGGAGGCACACTGCCCTGTCATTTTATAGTCCTCGACACGCGCACTTTCGTTGATGCGAATGGCACGAACGTACAACGCACCAAGATCCACAACCGTCCTTGCATCCGGGAAAAAATAGTTGGCGCCCCGCGCGTGTGTGGTCATTCCATAAAAATGTCCTCGCTTTCTTTTAACCAAATCTCCCTCCCCGGTTGATGCCAGATAGGCCAAATCATCGTACTTCATCGAATGTCTATCAAGCATTGCCCGAATCATATCGTCAGCAACCTGTGCAGGATCACGTTTACGGATCTTCTCCACTTGTTTATCAAGAAGGGTCGGTTTATCCGAGTAATTCATCAGCACCAACTTGATAAAGTTGCTGCCCACATCAATACCCATCGTAGGAATGCTCTGCATCATGTAAGTATGGTTTAATCCCGTTCCAATGGCTTTGCTTTCTGCGTCTTCGGAAGGTCGAGACGGGTGTTTCTTCGCGCGAACATCGCCCCACCCAGGGCACCCATGAAAATGGAGTCGGTGTGAATGTTGATCTTGATGTCTACACCATAATTATCACGCACCAGCTGGGTGAGATATCGGATGACCGCCTGATTCCTTGCTACACCGCCGGTGAAGGTGAATTCATTGTAAACACCTCCGGACCGGGCAATAAGTGACATAGCGCGCATGATGATGGCCTTATGGAGTCCCCCCAGGATATCCTCGCGTTTCTCTCCAAGATTTGTTAATTCTCTCAATTCCGCACCGGCGAACACTGTGCAGGTGGAACAAATATTCACTTCTTTCTCCGCTTTCATCGCCATAGGACCAAGCTCATTCAGCGAGATGCTCATTTCATCTGCAATGTACCCGAGATATCGTCCGCAACCCGCAGCACAGCGATCATTCATCTGGAAACTCGTGACGATTCCGTGTCGATCCACCTGAAT
>JABLTH010055744.1_pt1 | contig 15569 bp, 17 predicted proteins | sample 7875711 | NCBI WGS metagenome assembly JABLTH01 (sample SAMN14941262, study PRJNA633318) | bioreactor metagenome | isolation source: bioreactor | place: China | collected 2019-03-05 | reverse complement strand
GGACTTAGTCAACGAATTTGTGATCCAGGACACTAGAAGCGAAGCCAGGCAAGCACGCCGAGCACCAGGCCGACCGCTCCGATCCCATACGAGACGAGTTGCAGCCACCTGCGCCGCGTGAGGATGGTGATGGCCGCCATGGCGATGGCCACCTGCGTGGCGACCAATGCCTGCGCCCAGCGATGGTGGCTGTGCACTGTCTTCTCGCCGGCCTCGTCCGCATCCCGCGCGGCCTTCTCGAACGACTCGGCCTTCAGGCGGATCTGCTCGCGTTCCATCGCGTAGCGCTTTGCTTCCCGCGCGGCCCGCTCATGGTCGACGCCGGGTAACTGCGCGCTCAGTTCCGCGATGGCCTCCGCCTGCCCCTTGGCCTGGTAGTAGGCCCACTGGTTGGCCGCTTCGGTCTTGTGGATGGCGGCCTGGTTCTTCAGCAACAGTGCTTCGTTCTGGGTGGCCCCGCCTTGATACCCGAAGACCGCGCCGATCGTCGACAGGATTGCCGTCATGACCGCGATGCGGCCCGCCAACGGATCGAACGCCCCGGCCTCGGCGGCGCGGTCGAGCGCGTCGTCATGGGCACCATGCACCTCGAATTCTTCCGGCATCCCCCTCCTCCGGACTGGCCGCTCGATGCCGCTAATATCTACCGCGTCATCGGTCCAGGCAAGTCCCTGCCTCGATGCTGCCATGCGATGGTTGGCCGCGGCACTGGAGTGCGGCCGGCCGGCATGCGGCAGCACACGCACACGTGAACACGCCCACCGCCGGGCCGCTCAAGCATCGCAAGCCCAGTGCGCCAGTGTGGCGACGGTGTTCATATTGCGCGCCGTGCCGGCCTGCGCCGCGGGAATCTTCAGCTTCGAAGCCGCCATGCCCGACCCATAGTGCACGTAGATCTCGCGCGTACCCAGGGCGATCTGCTCGTCCTTCAGCCCGCTGGCCTTGCGCGCCGCATCGGCAGGCGGCGCCGCGTCCAGGAAGATGGCGACGGTACGGTTGGGCGCCGCCTGCGCAAAGGGATTGGCTGCCAGCACGGCCGCCATCTCGGCGCCGGTGCGCACCAGCACACCCACGGGCTTGCCGGCATAGGCGGCCAGCGCCTCTTCCAGCGCGGCCTTGACGGCCGCTTCCTTCAGTTCACTGCGGAACACCACATTGCCGCTGGCGATATAGGTACGCGCGCCGCTAAAGCCGAGGCCCTCGCAAAGCGCGCGCAGTTCCGCCATCGGCAGCTTGCCGGTGCCGCCGACATTGACGGCGCGCAGCAGGGCGATATAGGTAGTGGTAGGCATCGTGCCATTCTACGCCGCCCGGACCGCATGGCCCGGGCCGCCGCCGGCTGCGCCTGACGCAATGGACTAGCGGTGTGACGCCACCCGTGCCGGCGGCATCCACGGATTACGGCAGGCGAGTGCCGCCGGCTGCTCGGCGTCCAGTTCGAGCAGCCGCCGCACCGCCGCCTCCAGCGTCGGCAGCGATGCCGTCTTCGGCAGGCTCAGGTGGCCACCCCAGGGAAAATCCGCCTCCGCCTGGCACATCCACATGTTGTCGCACAGCACCAGCACGCGGGCGCCGGGCATGCGCGCGCGCCAGCAGCGCAGCAGGTGGGCGTTGTCGCTGGCATCGTCCGCCATGCTGTACACCAGCAGCGCCGTTTCGTAGCCGCCGCCGTCGACGACGTCGAAATCGTAGGGCTCCAGCCCGATCACCACATCCAGTTCCGGCAATTGCCGCAGCAGGCTCTGCAGTCCCATGCGCATCAGCGGGTGGCTCTCCAGCACGATCGCTCTCATTTCCCTGCTCCTCGTCTTTGTCGTCAGCGGCGGATGCCACCGCTCCCCTGCGCAGGATTCTGCAATCGGCGTGCCAGAGCGCCGCGCCCACGCGGGGGCACCGTGTCGTGCGGCGCCAGGCCTTGCCGCGCCTGGCCTGGCGGGGCATGGGCGGGCGCCGGCGGGGCCGCCAAGCCACCGACCGCGTGCGGCGCCGGCGTTACGTGTCACGTAACGCGTTACGGCGGCGCCCCCATCCGGCCGCCTCCGCGCCTGCCAAGCGCCGCCGCTTTCGGTAAACTGGCGGACATCGCTCGCCCTGCCGCGCACGCCAGCCCGGCGCCGCGCCGCGCGCGGCCCATCCTCCCGCTTCATGTCGAATACCCACGAAATCCGCCCCGGCCAGTCGATCGAATTGCTCAAGGCCCTGCACATCCTGACCCGCGACGGCAAGATGAACCAGGACAGCCGGCGCAAGCTCAAGCAGGTCTACCACCTGTTCCAGTTCATCGAGCCCCTACTGCAGGAGCGCAAGCAGGCGTGCGGCCAGGTCACGCTGGTCGACCACGGCGCCGGCAAGTCCTACCTGGGCTTCATCCTCTACGACCTGTTCTTCAAGACGCTGCAGGACGCCTCGCACATCTACGGCATCGAGACCCGCGAGGAACTGGTGCAGAGCTCGCGCGAGCTGGCAGCGCGGCTGGGTTTCCCCGGCATGTCCTTCCTCGACCTGTCGGTGGCCGACTCGATCACCTCCGACGCGCTGCCTGCCACGGTCGACGTGGTCACCGCCCTGCACGCCTGCAACACGGCCACCGACGATGCCATCCGCTTCGCCCTGCACAAGCGCGCCCACCACATCGTGCTGGTGCCTTGCTGCCAGGCCGAGGTGGCCAGCGTGCTGCGCAAGCACAAGGGCAAGCTGCTGGCCGGCAATCCGCTCACGGAGCTCTGGCGCCATCCGCTGCACACGCGCGAATTCGGCAGCCAGCTGACCAATGTGCTGCGCTGCCTGCAACTGGAGGCACACGGCTACCAGGTGACGGTGACCGAGCTGGTGGGCTGGGAACACTCGATGAAGAACGAGCTGATCATCGCCCAGTACAAGGACCTGCCGCGCCGCCGCCCGGCCGAGCGGCTGGCCAGCGTGATCGACTCGCTGGGCCTGGAAGAACTGCGTGAACGCTTCTTCGCGCCGGCCTGAACGGGCTCCCGGGCAGGTGCCTGCACCATTGCCTGCACCAGCGCGATGCGCCTGCCGGCGCCCCGGTCGTCAGTCGCCGGACGGCTTCCGCATCCACTCGTGCCAGCCGGCCAGGCCCAGGCGGCGCATGGTTTCCTGGTTGCGCTCGTAGATGTCCGCCGCGTCGGGAAACGCCTCGGCCGCGCGCGCGATGCTGTCTTCGCGCAGCAGGTGCAGGATGGGGTAAGGCGAGCGGTTGGTGCAGTTCTCGACATCGTCCGGCTCGCTGCCGGCGAACTGGTACTCGGGGTGGAAGCTGGCGATCTGCAGCGTACCGTCCAGCCCCAGGCTGGCCAGCAGTCGCTCGGCGAAGTACAGGAAGTCGTTGTACTCGAGGAATTCGTTCAGGGCATGCGGCACGATCAGCAGGGTGGTGTCGACCTGCTCCGGATCGGCCTCCGCCAGCAGCTTCAGTTCGCGCTCGAGGTCGTCGAGCACCTCAGGCGCCGTGCGCGCGGCGCTGATGGCGTAGCGGATCTGGCCCTTGACGTGCACGCCCTTGGCGAAGGGGCACAGATTGAGCCCGATGACAGCGCGCGTCAGCCAGTGGCGTGTGGCGGCGAGCACGGCATCGTCGCCGGCAGGAGTGGCGCTGCCAGGGGCAGCCGGAGAAGGCAGGTCGGACATGGAAGCAAGCTCGGTACGGGCCCCGATTCTACCCCCGCCACCCGATATAATCCGCCGCGCAAGCGCCAGCGCGCGCCTCTCCCCGACCACCTCGATGCCCACTGCAGACCAGCCTGACACCACTACCCCACGCCACCTGGGTGATCCCGGCCACGCCGGCGCACCGCATGCGGGCGAGCGCCTCGCGGTGGCCGTGGTCGGCGGCGGCCCGGCCGGCCTGATGGCGGCGCAGCGGCTGGCACAAAGCGGCCTGGCCGTCACGTTGTTCGATGCCATGCCCTCGGTCGGGCGCAAGTTCCTGATGGCCGGCAAGGGCGGCATGAACCTGACCCACGCGGAAGCGGCGCCGGCCTTCCTGGCCCGCTACGGCAGCCGCAGCGCGGACATCGCGCCGCTGCTCGCCGCTTTCGGCCCGCAGGCGCTGCGCGAGTGGGCGCACGGCCTCGGCATCGAGACCTTCGTCGGCAGCTCGGGACGGGTCTTCCCCACCGACATGAAGGCCGCACCGCTGCTGCGCGCCTGGCTGCATCAGTTGCGCGAGGCCGGCGTGACCTTCCGCATGCGCCACCGCTGGCTGGGCTGGAGCGAAGGCGCGGTGGCCGGCGGCCAGCGCCTGCGCTTCGGCACGCCCGACGGCGAAGTCCATGCCGATGCCGGCGCCGTGGTGCTGGCGCTGGGCGGCGGCAGCTGGGCCAGGCTGGGCTCCGATGGCGCCTGGGTGCCGCTGCTGGCCGCGCGCGGCATCGGCACCGCGCCGCTGCAGCCGGCCAACTGCGGCTTCGACGTGGACTGGAGCGCGCACTTCCGCGAGCGCTTCGCCGGCCATCCCCTCAAATCCGTGGCCATCGGCCTGCAGGGGCCGGACGGCAGCGAACTCTATCGGCAAGGCGAATGCGTGGTCACGGCCGGCGGCATCGAAGGCAGCCTGGTCTACGCGCTGTCGGCGCCGATACGCGACCGCATCGTGCGCGACGGCGCGGTCGAGATCCGCCTCGACCTGGCGCCCGGGCTGGAGGCGCGGCGCGTGGCCGACGAAGTGGCGCGTCCGCGCGGCGCGCGCTCGCTCTCCAGCCACCTGCAGAGCCGGCTGGGCATCACGGGGGTCAAGGCGGGACTGCTGCGCGAGTGCCTGCCGAAGGAGGCGATGAACGATCCGGCAGCGCTGGCGGCCGCGATCAAGGCGCTGCCGCTGCGCCTGCTGCGGCCCCGTCCCATCGACGAAGCGATCAGCAGCGCCGGCGGCGTGCCCTTCGAGGCAATGGACGAGCACCTGATGCTGCGCGCGCTGCCCGGCGTGTTCTGCGCCGGCGAGATGCTCGACTGGGAGGCCCCCACCGGGGGCTACCTGCTGACCGCCTGCTTCGCCAGCGGCCTGGTGGCGGGAGCCGGCGCGGCCGGCTACCTGGGCCGGCGCTGAGTCCGCCGCCGGGTCCGCCATCTCCGGCGGGCGGAGCTCAGCCGCGCCGGCCGCCGGTGATGGCCAGGGCCACCGCCTCCGCCACCTCGATGCCGTCGATGGCCGCCGAGTAGATGCCGCCCGCATAACCGGCACCCTCACCGGCGGGATAGAGACCTTCGACGTTCACACTCTGGTAATCGTCGTCCTTGCGGCGGATGCGCAGCGGTGACGAGGTACGCGTTTCCACGCCGGTCAGCACGGCATCGTGCATGGCAAAGCCATGCAGTTTCTTGTCGATCTCGGGCAGGGCCTCGCGGATCGCCTCGATGACGTAGTCCGGCAACGCGGTCGACAAGTCGGTGGGCGTCACGCCCGGCTTGTACGAAGGCTCGACCGTGCCGAGCGAGGTCGACGGCCGGCGCGCGATGAAATCGCCCACCAGCTGGCCCGGTGCCCGGTAGTCGCTGCCGCCGAGGACGAAGGCACGCTCTTCCCAATGGCGCTGGAAGGCGATGCCGGCCAGCGGACCGCCGGGATAGTCCTCCGGCGAGATGCCCACCACGATGCCGGCATTGGCATTGCGCTCGGCACGCTTGTACTGGCTCATGCCGTTGGTGACCACGCGGCCGGGCTCCGAGGCCGCGGCCACCACCGTGCCCCCCGGGCACATGCAGAAGCTGTAGACCGCGCGGCCGTTGCTGCAGTGGTGCACCACCTTGTAGTCGGCCGCGCCCAGCAGCTTGTTGCCGGCGAACTTGCCGAAGCGGCTGCGATTGATCAGGCCCTGCGGATGCTCGATGCGGAAGCCGAGCGAGAACGGCTTGGCCTCCATGAACACGCCGCGCGCATGCAGCATCTCGAAGGTGTCGCGCGCGCTGTGGCCGACGGCCAGCACGAGGTGCTCGCAAGGCAGGTAGTCGCCGGTGGAGAGCTTGACGCCGCGCAGCTTGCCGCCGTCGATGTCGAGGTCGTCCACGCGCGTGCTGAAGCGGATCTCGCCGCCCAGTTCGAGGATCTCGGCACGCATCTTCTCCACCATGCTGACCAGGCGGAAGGTGCCGATGTGCGGCCGCGCCTTGTACAGGATGTCGTCCGGCGCACCGGCCTTGACGAACTCCTCCAGCACCTTGCGGCCGTAGTGCTTCGGATCCTTGATCTGGCTGTAGAGCTTGCCGTCGGAGAAGGTGCCGGCACCGCCTTCGCCGAACTGCACGTTCGACTCCGGGTTCAGCACGCCCTGCCGCCACAGGCCGAAGGTGTCCTTGGTCCGCTCGCGCACTTCCTTGCCCCGCTCCAGGATGATGGGGCGGAAGCCCATCTGCGCCAGCAGCAGCCCGGCCAGCAGGCCGCACGGCCCCATGCCCACCACCACCGGGCGCGGGGTGCCGCCCTCGGGCGCGCGCGCGACGAAGCGGTACTGCATGTCGGGCGCGATGCTCCACTGCGGCTTGCCGGCCATGCGCTGGCGCGCACGCTCCTCGTCCTTGACCTCGATATCGATGATGTAGGTCAGCTTGATGTCCGAGCGCTTGCGCGCGTCGTGCGCGCGCCGGAACACGGTATAGCCGACGAGGCCGTCCGCCTTGACGCCGATCTGGGCGAGGTGGGAAAGCACAGCGGCCTCGAGGTCACTTTCAACGTGTTCGAGGGGGAGTTTGACTTCACTGAGACGTAGCATGGGCAAAGAATCCAGCGGCCGGGATGACAAAGCGGGGACGGCCGGAGCGCAATTCTATCGGCTTTTCGGCACAGTCCCCCTTTCGACCCGCCACAGGGCCGCCGTGCCGGGCGCTCAGCCGCGTCCGGCAGGCCGCCGCAGCAGGCCCCAGACCGGCCAGCGGACCAGCAGGCGCGCCACCCTGCCGGGACGCGCGGGCGCCTGGCGCAGCGTCAGTTCCGCGCCGGCCTCGCTCTCCACGACGATCCAGCCGGCGGTCTCGATCCGGTAGACGTCACCGGCCGCCAGGCGGTGCTGCGCCTGATGGATGCTCTGCGCCAGCCAGGCCGGCGCGGTATGCAGCCGGGCCCGGCCGGCGGCGACGTGCAATACGCTGCCCGGCGTGGCGGACAGGCGCAGTGACTGGCCGCCGCGCAGGGAAATCGTTTGGGGGATGGGCCGGCTGGCGGCGGAATCGGCTGGCATGAGGGGCTCCTGGCGTGATCTCGGACCTGCACAGCGTAGCCAGCGCGATGCGGCCGCAACAGGCACAAGAGCACGGCATAGCGACCGCAACAGATACCAGGACTCCCCTACTGTTACGATACAGATTTCGCTGTCTGTATCTGTTCGCACGGCGCCTCCGACGCCATCATGCCGCATGGATTCCGCGACACTTCCGCTCTATCACCAGCTCGCCACGCGCTACCGCCGCGCCATCGACGATGGCGCGCTGACTCCCGGAGACCGCATGCCATCGGTGCGCCAATTGATGGAACGGCATGGTGTCAGCCTGTCCACCGCGCTGCAGGCCTGCCGGGAGCTCGAGCGCGAGGGGCTGCTCGAGGCGCGGCCGCGCTCGGGCTATTTCGTGCGGCGCCGGCCGCAGCCGGCACGGGCCGCGCCGATCGCCGAGCCGGAAGCGCGCCTGCCCGACCCGGCCCAGTACGTCGGCATCCACCAGCGTATCTCGGCCATCCTGGCGCGCAGCCGCCAGCACGCCGTGCGCGTCAGCCTGGCCGGTCTCAGCGCGGCGTCCGACCTCTACCCGGTGGCCGCGCTCAATGCCGCCACCACGCGGGCCCTGCGGCGGCATCCGCAGCTCTACGGCCGCACACCGGAAGCCGAGGGCCACCCCGAGCTGCGCGCCGCGCTGGCACGCCACGCCCTCCTCTCTCAGATCAACCTGGCGCCCGAGGACATCGTCGTCACCCATGGCTGTACCGAGGCGCTGCACTTGGCGCTGCGCGCCGTGGCCGGCCCCGGCGACGTGATCGCGGTCGAATCGCCAACCTACTACGGGCTGCTGCAGATTCTCGAAGGACTCGGCATGCGCGCACTGGAGATCCCCTGCAGTCCGCACAGCGGCATCTCGCTGGAAGCGCTGGAACTGGCCGCGCAGACCTATGACAGCATCAAGGCGGTGGTGGTGGTGCCGACCCTGCAGAATCCGCTCGGCAGCATCATGCCCGACGCCAACAAGGCGGCGCTGGTGCGTTGGTGCGAGACGCGCGGCATCGTGCTGATCGAGGACGACTGCTTCTCGGCGCTGGCCGACGGCGAGACCGGCCCGGCCGCGGCCAAGTCCTGGGACCAGAGCGGCAACGTGATCTACTGCGCGTCGCTGCACAAGTTCCTGGCGCCAGGCATGCGCCTGGGCTGGATCGCGGCAGGCCGCTGGACGGCGCGCGTGGCCATGCTCAAGTTCAGCCAGTCGCGCCCCAACGAGGTGCTGGCCCAGCTCGCGGTGGCCGATTTCATGGGCAGCGGCGCCTTCGCGCGCCACCTGCGGCGGCTGCGCGACCAGTTGCGCATCCAGCGCGAATGGATGGCCGAAGCCATCGCCGGCGGCTTCCCGGCCGGCACCCGCCTGTCCACGCCGGCCGGCGGCATGCACCTTTGGGTCGAACTGCCGGCCGGCATCGATTCGGAAACGCTGTTCGAACTGGCATTGCGCCAAGGCATCCATGTGGCGCCCGGTGTGATGTTCTCCAACTCCAACCGCTTCGACCATTTCCTGCGCGTCAACTGCGGCGCGCCGCGCTCGGCGCTGCTGGAAGACGCGCTGCGGCGGCTGGCGGCGGTAGCCAACGGACTGGCGGCAGCGCGGCCGGAGCCCGCCCCGAATGTGACGCTTACATGATCTGGAGCAAGGCGGGACATCAGGGTTCACCCTAGCATCGAGGGCATTCCTTGCATCAACCCGATCCGACGCCATGCCGCACAATGCCCCGGACCAGCCCTACTCCCTCGACGACCTGCGCACGCTGGCGCGACACCTCACCGATGGCTCCCTGCTGCAGACCACGACCCTGCTGCTGATCGCCGAGATCGAGCGCGGCGGCCGCCCCGCGCCGGCCCGCGCCAGCCGCGGCCGGCCCGACTGAGTCCCGCGCTGCCTCCCTGCCCGGCGGCGACGCGCAGCGGCCGGCACCGGTCCGATTTTTGCAACAGCGCTCCCAAATTCCCGTCCCCTGCCCTATGCTACGGCGCTGACGCGCCTGCCTGCCCGGCCGGTCACCGGGCGCCGGCCTTCCGGCCTTCTGCGGCACGCGTCCGACGGGACCCTTTGGAAGCCGCTCACATGACAGCCCAGACAACAACAACTACAACCTTCACCAGCGCCGACACCGACATCGACACTCGGATCGACGACACTCGGATCGACGACGACTACCTTTCCCTGTTCCAGCTCGCGCCCGTATCGCTGTGGCTGGAGGACTTCAGCGCCGTCAAGGCGCGCTTCGATGCACTGCGTGCCGAAGGTGTCGAGGACCTGCGCAGCCACCTGCGCGCCCACCCGAAGGAAGTCGCGCACTGCTCGGCGCTGATCCGTGTGATCGCGGTCAACCGCCGCACCCTGGAACTGTTCCGCGCGGCCGACCTGGCCGACCTGGTCACCAATCTCGACACGATCTTCCGCGACGATATGTTCGACCAGCACGTGGAGGAACTGGGCCAGCTCTGGGATGGGCAGGCGCACTTCTCCAGCCAGACCGTCAACTACTCGCTCGACGGCGAACGCCTCGACATCCGCCTCGAAGCCCGCGTGATGCCCGGGCACGAAGACGACTGGTCGCGCGTGCTGCTGTCGATCGAGGACGTCACCGCGCGCCAGCGCGTGGAGCGCGACCTGCGGCGCAGCCAGCAATACGCGCTCGGCCTGTTCGAGCACTCGCCGGTGTCGCTGTGGGTGGAGGATTTCAGCGCGGTCAAGATGCTGCTCGACGAGGTGCGCGGGGCCGGCATCACCGACTTCCGCACCTTCCTCAACGTCCACCCCGATTTCGTGCAGCGCTGCATGCAGGAGATCCGCGTCATCGACGTCAACCAGCAGACCCTGCAGATGTTCGGCGCGCCATCCAAGGAGGTGCTGATGGCGCGCCTGGGCGACGTGTTCCGCGACGACATGCGCATCCACTTCGCCGAGCAGCTGATCGACCTGTGGCACGAAAAGCTGTGGCAGCAGCGCGAGGTGATCAACTACGCGCTGGACGGCCGCTCCGTCGACGTCTTCATGCAATGGTCGGTGTTCCCGGGCCGTGAGGCCGACTGGGACCAGGTGCTGGTGTCGCTGACCGATATCACCGCGCGCAAGAAGGCCGAGGCCTATGTCGAATTCCTTGGCAAGCATGATGTGCTGACCAAGCTGTACAACCGCGCCTTCTATGAGGACGAGCTGGCGCGGCTGGGCCGCAAGGGTCCCTGGCCGGTCAGCGTGATCGCGCTCGATCTCAACGGGCTCAAGCAGGTCAACGACCTGAACGGGCACGGCGACGGCGATGCACTGCTGCGCCGTACCGGCGAGGTCCTGAAGAAGGCCGTGGGCGAGCAGGCCTGCATCGCCCGCGTCGGCGGCGCCGAGTTCATGGTGCTGCTGCCCGGCGCCGACGAACGCAGCGCTCACCTGATCATCGAACAGATCACCCAGGTCCTGGAATTGAACAACCAGTTCTACCCGGGCGCGGCGCTGTCGCTGTCGCTCGGCACCGCCACCTGCGCGCAGGGGGAGCGGCTGAGCGATACCGTCAAGGCCGCCGACGCACAGATGTACGCCGCCAAGCGGGCCTACTACGAAGCCCAGGAGACCGATCGCCGGCGCAATTGAAGGAGCGGCCCCTCAGTCGGGCGAGCACTCGCCGCGCAACAGGGCCCACTCTTCGCACTGCTTGCCGTTGGGGAAGCTGCAGGTACCCGCCTGGCCGGCGGCGGAACTGACGATCTGGAGGGTGCCACCCCGCTGTGCGCAATTGGCCGAAGCCGGATTCGGCATGCCGATCGCGGCCGGGCCCGCCGGCCGGCCGGCCGCTGCCGGGGCCACCGTCGCAGCCGTTGCCGCTGGCGGCGACGGTGCCGCCCGGACCGGAGCCGCGCCGGGAGCCGGCGCCGTACCGCCGCAGGAGGCCATTGCCAGGGCAGCGGCAAGGGTCAGGTAGGAACGCATGAAAGGGGCTCCGCAGCGGCCCGGCGCAGGCGGGCGCTCAGTGGATAGGGATAGGACAAGGATCCGGCCGCGGCCGCTTTCACTGCGGCACGCAAGCCGTGCGCCGTCCCGCGGTGCGCGCGGGACGGCCAGCCTTACAGATAGACGATCAGGGCAATGCCGGCCACGATCAGGCCGAACTTCACCACATAGTAGAGCGGCCGGCTCCAGGCCTTGAAGCGGCGGCGGTACTGGCCGCCCAGCCAGACGATGCGGAACAGTCGGTTGATCATGCCGGTCTGGTCCGTTTCCTCGTTAGGCGAGCTTGCCGCCGTCATCAGCTTGCGGCCCAGCCAGCGGTTGACCCGCGCCGCCCAGCCGAAGCGCATCGGGCGCTCGACGTCGCAGAACAGGATCAGGCGATTGGCCTCGCTCTTGTTCTCGGCCCAGTGCAGGTAGGTTTCGTCGAACACCACGCCAACGCCATCGCGCCAGCTGTGGCGCTCGCCATCGACTTCGATGAAGCAGCGGTCGTCATTGGGCGTGGACAGGCCCAGGTGGTAGCGCAGCGACCCGGCGAACGGATCGCGGTGCGGGTTCAGCTTGCCTCCCGGCGGCAGTTCCGCGAACATCGCCGCCTTCACGCTCGGCAGCTCGCGCAGCAGCGCGACCGTGCGCGGGCACAGCGTCTCGGCCGACGGGTGGTTCGCCTCGTACCACTTCAGGTAGAAGCGCTTCCAGCCATATTTGAAGAAGGAATTGAAGCCCGCGTCATCGTTCTTCTCGGCGGCCTTGATCTTGCGCATGGCCGCCAGCGCGAGCCCCTCGTCGCGGATCTCGGGCCAGGCCGCGCGCAGTTTCTCCAGCTCGGGAAACTGCTCGACCGGGATGTAGGGCGTGCGCGGCACGCCCGAGAAGGCATACATGAAGCAATTCAGCGGTGCGACCACCGCCGAGTGGTCGAGCAGCTGGCGCCAGATGCGCAGGCGCACCTTGCCGCGGAAATGTACGTACAGGATCGCGCCCAGATAGCCCGCGACGATAATCCACTTGATCACCCGAAGTCCTCCAAAGCCACCGCCGTAACGGCCGTGCCACCCGAGCGGAGGCCGAGCCGCCCCGGGGGCGAAAGACCGTATTCTAGCGAAATGCGGACGGACGGACAGGTGCGGCGCCCGCGCCGCTTGATGGGTGTCAACGATAGCATCGGCCGGCGCCCCACCCACCGCACCGGCGGCGTGCGCGGCCGTGAGTGCTCAGTCGTCGCCGCGGGCACGCCGCGCGATGCGGGCAATCAAGGCCTGGGCGTCCTGGGGGGTTCCCTGCAGCGTCAGCAGGCGGGCGTTCAGCACGAGGTTCTCCAGCACCAGCTTGGCCGTGGACGCCCACATGGTGGCAAGGATGGCTTCGAGGGGCAGTCCGGATGCCTCCATCTCGGTCGAGCGCTCTGCCACCAGCCGGCACACCAGCGCGCGCAGCGCATCGTCATCGAAAGGAAGATTGGCATAGTCGATCGGGTCTTCCTTCTCGACTTCCTCCATCAGCTGCAGCAGCATGTCTTCGGTCATCAGCAAGCTCCTTGCTCGATGCGCCGGCGGTCGCGACGCGACCCGGACGGTGCGCGGGGGCACAGCCGCGCCCCCTGCGATCGACGCTAAAGCAAAGGGCCGGGGGTGTCAATGCGCCACCCGGACCTGGGGAAAATCCTCAGGCCTCTGCCTCGCGCAGGCATTGAACAAAGCGGTGTAAGCTGCAGTCATACGTCCCATTCAGTCCGGGAATAGCGTCCATGACCAAGCGTCTGTTATCTGCCATGCGTCAGTACGCATGGTTCAGGGGGGTGAAGCATCATGTGGTCCAAGGCGTCGAGGCGCTGGCGGACCTGCTGAAATCCCCCTCTGCGGCGGCGCGTGCCGTTGCCGCCATCATCGCCGAGACCGAGCACGGCGTGCAGGTCTGGGTTTCGTATCTGGGCAAGCCGCTGGATCCGCACACCAATTATGTGCTGTGGCCGGAGCGGCGCCTCAAGCCCGCCCGGCGTCGCGTCGCCGCCATCCCGGTGCGCCCGCAGCGTCCTCCGCACTAGGATCTCCCCACCAGCAGGCCACTCAGGCGTCGGCCCAGCGCCGCAGCAGGTTGTGATAGACACCGGTCAGGCCGACTACCGCCGCCTCCTGCTGCCCCAGCGCCTGCCCGACGCGCTGGATCTGCGTGTCGAGATCGAACAGCAGCGCACGCTGGCCATCGTCGCGCACCATGCTTTGAATCCAGAAGAACGATGAAATCCGTGCGCCCCGCGTGACCGGCGTCACGTGGTGCACGCTGCTGGCCGGATACAGCACCATATGGCCCGCCGGCAACTTGACGCGCTGCTGGCCGAACGTGTCCTCGACCACCAGTTCGCCGCCGTCATAGTCTTCCGGAGCGGTCAGGAACAGGGTCGCGGAGAGGTCGCTGCGCACGCGGAAGCTGCTCCCGCGCAGGTAGCGGATCGCGTTGTCGACATGGTTGCCGAAAGTGCCGCCGCCTTCATAGCGGTTGAACAAGGGGGGAAACACCTTGAGCGGCAACGCTGCGGAGAAGAACAGCGCATTGGCGGACAAGGCCTCCTCGATCAACGCGCCGGCCTGGCGTGCTGCCGGAGAGCCCTCGGGCAGCTGCAGGTTGCGCTTGGCCAGCGCCGACTGGAAACCCGATGTCGCATTGCCATCCTGCCACGGCGCCGCCTCGATGATGGCGCGGCATTGCGCGACCTGTTGCGGGGACAGCACTTCGGGAATCTGCAGCATCATGACGTCGATCACCTTGCAAGTAGCGGGAAACGGGCCTGCACGGTGTGAAAGACACCTCTCCGGGCTGGCCAGGGTGCCATTGTAGGGGAAGATCAGCCTCAAAGAAAATGCGAATCATTTCTATTTGAGGCTGAGCAAATGCGAGCCAATGCGATCACGTGCGCTGCCTGCAAGCGCATCGCGGGTGCGCGATGGGCAGCAACCCCGTTACCGGGATCGCGAAATCGGAGACCTGTCTGGGAGATTGGCCGAATCGGCCGTCTTGCCGCCTCAATGCCGCCATGCGGGCAACTTCGAGGGAACTGAAGGGAAACTGGTTGCGGGGGCAGGACTTGAACCTGCGACCTTCGGGTTATGAGCCCGACGAGCTGCCAACTGCTCCACCCCGCGTCTGAAGGAGATGAATTATGACCCATTCCGCAGCGCAATGCAAGAGCTTTCGCACCAGACCCGTGCCGGCCAGCCGTGCGGCTGCGCCGGTTTGGCGCACCGCCGCACCGAACCCGATTCAGGCGGACTGGGCCACCCGGTATTGCGAGTCTCTCCCAAGCGGACTCGGAGCAAGGCAGGCAGCGCATTCCTGCAGAAGGAGAGGCTCGACGCGGTAGTGCCGCGTCACTCGCCACCCTTCGATCATTACTCCAGTGGCCCGAGGAGGCGGTCGACCAAGCCATAGCCGGCGACAAAGGCCGCCACCTCGGCGGCGTGCCGGGTGGCAAACCCGCCCGCCCCGCTCGACAGCAGATCGGTATCGCCCGCATCCGAGGGATCCGCACCCTGCTGGCAGACACGCGCCTCATAGCCCCACAAGCCGCCCTGCCCTTCCGCTGCCTGCGGCCCCGGACCGGCCTGGCGACGCAACAGCGTACGGACATAGACGTCCATGCTGCGGTAGGCCTCGACACGCCAAGCGGTCTCTCTCATCGGGCTGCCTCCTGCTGCGGGGGATCGTGACTCGCGAAGCGTTCAGGCGGTCCGCGAAGGCGGACGACGACAGCCGCAGCAACGCGGACGGCCGCCACGCATCGCGTGTGCGAACAGCATGCTAGTGCCCTGATTCTTCAATACGTGGAATGACCCGGTCTGCCGGGAAGTCGCGCGGGGGCCAGGAACGGAGCGTTGCGAGGCTTGGAGCCTGGCGAGCACTCGCGACGATGCATTGCATTGGGCGGCTTCGTCTTCTCGACAGAAACGACAGAAACGTCACCAGCGGATTTGTGATCCAGGACACTTGCAGCCTAGTAGTCCGCGCTGGACTGCGCAAGACATGCGGGATGGCCCGCGCGCGGCGGGACACCATGCACACGGCGTCGCAATGCAAAAAGGGCTTCCGTTTCCGGAAGCCCTTTCTTCTCATAGGTGGCGCGGCTGGCAGGATTCGAACCCACGACCCCTTGGTTCGTAGGCATATTAGCCAAAGAACTCTCTCAATTTAATCAACAACTTGCAACGCCTGACATTGCCCCTTGCAACTGAAGCCTGCCACAAACACGGCACACCCGGTTTCACTCCGGCGCAGATCTAGCATTCTCAACACCTCGATGCCTTTTCATGATGCGCTCCACTCGCTTGACCCGACGCTCTGCTCTCTGCTCAGACTCACCGCTAGCATACGGATATTTTATGCATGCAGCGACTTGTGCTGCCTCATCCGAG
>JABLTH010036288.1_pt1 | contig 15570 bp, 11 predicted proteins | sample 7875711 | NCBI WGS metagenome assembly JABLTH01 (sample SAMN14941262, study PRJNA633318) | bioreactor metagenome | isolation source: bioreactor | place: China | collected 2019-03-05 | reverse complement strand
TGAACGTCCAGCTCGTCGAGCTGCGCGTCCTCGACGCGCAGCTCGACGCGGCGCTCGCGCGATTCTCGGGCGAGATCTACCGCGAGCCCGGGCTGCGAAGCGCAATCCGCGGCGCGCACCGCGCGGCGATCCGCGAGCTCTCCGAGTGCATGGTCGAGGCGCAGCGGCTCGGCGAGCGCGTCGAGAACGCCGTGAAGCTCGTACCCGACATGTACCTCGCGCGCGTCCACCGCCGAACGGCCGCGCGGCTCGGCCTCGAGACGTGGGAGCGGCTCGTCCAGTCGAAGCTCGAGGCGATGCGGCACCTCACGTCGGTGCTCGTCGAGCGTGCGGCCGCGCTGCGGGCCGAAGCGCTCGAGCTGACGATCATCGCGCTGATCGCGTTCGAGATCGTCCTCGCGCTCGCGGGGGCCCTGCGATGATCGAGCCGCTTCCGGACGGGCTCGTCGAGGCGCTCGCGCGCGCGGGCGCCCACCCGCACGACCGCGACGCCGCCCGCGGCGTCACGCACGTGCAGACGCACATCTCGCACGTCTTCCTCACGAAGGAGCGGGTCTACAAGCTCCGCAAGGCCGTCGACCTCGGTTTCCTGTGCTTCGCGACGCGGGACGAGCGAAATGCCGACTGCCTGCGCGAGGTGGCGCTCAACCGGCGCCTCGCGCCCGACGTCTACCTCGGGATCGCGCCCGTCGAAGCCGGCGCCGGCGGGTTCAACGTCGGCGCCCTGCGCGAGAAGGCCGGCGAAGCCGATCTCGTTCCCGGCGCGGAACACTGCGTCGTGATGCGCCGCCTTCCCGCCGGACGTGATGCGCTCTCGCTCTTCGAGCGCGGCGCGCTCTCGCCCGAGCAGATCGACCACGTGGCGCAGACCGTCGCGATCTTCCATTCGCGCAGCGGCCTCGGCCGGCCCGCGCCGTTCTCGCCCGACGAGTGGCTCGCGCGGATCCGCCGGCCGGTCGAGGCGAATTTCGATGCGCTCGCTGGCGGCGCCGCCGGGCTCGCACCCCGCCTCGTCGCCGAAGCCCGGAGAGCGGCGCAGGATTTTCTCACGGACGAAGCGTCGCGGTTCGAAGCGCGCCGCGCGGCGGGGCGCGCCGTCGACGCGCACGGCGACCTGCACCTGCAGCACGTCTTCTTCGAGCAGGACGACGCCGACCCGATTCTCATCGACTGCATCGAGTTCAGCGAGGAGCTGCGCCGCATCGACGCGGCGTCCGACGTGGCCTTTCTCGCGATGGACCTTCGCTACCGGGGCAGCGACGACCTCGCGGAGCGCTTCCTGCGGGTCTACGCGAGCGAGAGCGACGACTTCGACCTGTATCGCGTCGTCGACTTCTTCGTCGCGTACCGCGCCGCGGTGCGCGCGAAGGTGGCGGCGATCGCGGCCGGCGAGCGTGAGATCGACGCGGCACAGCGCTCGCGCGCGGCCGAGAGCGCAGCGCGGCACCTCTCGCTCGCGAACGCCGCGCTGCGGCCCTGCGCAGCCGGAGCGGTCGTCCTCGTGTGCGGCGCCGTCGGCACGGGAAAGAGCACGGCGGCGGCCGAGGTCGCGGGCGCCCTGCGCGGAGTCGTCGTCGCGTCGGACCGTGTGCGAAAGCGCCTCGCGGGGCTCGCCCCGACCGACCGCGCGCGCGGCGCCGCACAGGACTCGCTCTACGCGGCCGATACGACCGACCGTGTGTACGCGGGGCTGCTCGACCGCGCGCGTCCCGTGGTCGGCGCGGGCCGCGTCGCCGTGCTCGACGCGACGTGGTCGCTGCGAGCGCACCGGCTGCAGGCGCTCGCGTTCGCGGACGAGTGCGGCGCTCCGGCGCTCCTGGTCCGCACGCACTGCGCGCGCGACGTCGCGATGCGCCGGCTCGCGACACGCGCCGCGCTCGGGCGCGACCCGTCCGACGCAGGCCCCGAGCGCTTCGACCCGAGCGTCGCCGCCTTCGAGCCCGCGACCGAATGGCCGGCGCAGGCCCGCGTCGACGTCGCCACCGAGCGCGACCTGTGGCGCGACGAGCTGCGCGCTCACGTCCTCGCGTGGCGCGAAGCGGGCGGCCGAACGAGCTGAAGCGGCGGCCGCGGGCGGGCCTGTGCCCGGCCAAGGGGGGCTCGGCGCGTCGGGCGCACAGGGCGGCGCGGCCGAAGGCTCCGCAGCGCCACTGCCGGCGCGACCCCCGATCCCGGGTGCGCGGAATGACACACCTGCGCGTCTCCTGAAGCAGCGATCTCGGCGTCTCGATGCCGCCCTCCTTCACTCGGAAGCGCCGCGAGATTTCCGCAGCGATCCAATGAGATCGGCGCGGAGCTGCGCGTTCGCAGGTGGCCGGTTCGAGGATTTCCCCAACGCGGCCGCCACTTTTCGGCCGCGCCGCCCACTACTGACTGAGAAGCCGTGTGGCCGGACCCGTCCCGGCCGTCCCCCCAGCAGCGGAGGTAATAATGCGCAGAACAATTGCAAAGGGATTCGCCATCGCCGTCGCGGGCCTTGCGATCGCCTTCGCCGGGTCGTCCGCGCGAGCGATTCCGATCGGAGGCGACTACTCGACCATCAATCTCACGACCGATCCCGCGCTCACGGCGGCCGGCGTGATCACGACGGCTCTCGGGACCGCCGAGATCCATCACTACGGGATTCTCGGCGTGACGCTCGCAGTGCTTCCGGTGACGGGCGGCGATGTCGACTTGCCGACGTCGTTCCTGGGGACGATCGAGCACAAGGGCAGCGGCCTTCGGCTCTCGTTCTTCGGGACCGACCTCGACTTCACCAACATGGTCATGAACACGACCACGGGGAAGGTGACGGCCGACTTCGCGATCGGCGCGGCGACCGGGACGGCCGACATCTTCGACATCCTGCCCTGCGACAGCGGCGCGCCCGGAACGTGCGCGACGATCCCGCGCGGCGCGGTGATCCCGAGCGGGATGCGGCTCACGTTGACGGCCGACGGCGCGGCGCTCGTGGGCTTCGCGTTCGGCGTCCCGGGCCTCGCGGGCGTGCAGTTCGGCGTCTGGAACACCGCCCTCACGCCGGTTCCGGAGCCGGGAACGGCGCTCCTCGTGAGCGGCGCGCTGGCAGGTCTGGCGGCGATTCGACGCGGCCGCCGCGCGTAGAGACGCGCTCCGAGAAGACGGCGCCCGGCCCACGCGACCCGCGTCGGCCGGGCGCTCCGTTTTCGGGCTCCTCGCGCCGCGCGCGGACGCCGGGCGCTATGCGCCGGCGAGGGCCTGCTCGAGATCGGCGAGCAGATCGTCCGCGTCTTCGATCCCGCACGAGAGCCGCACCAGCGAATCGGTGATGCCGAGGCGCAGCCGCTCCTCGCGCGGCCGGTCCCAGTACGACATCACGACCGGCATCTCGATCAGCGATTCGACGCCGCCGAGGCTCGGCGCGATGTAGGGAATGCGGCAGCGGTCGACGAAGCGCATCGTCGTCTCGAGGTCGGCGTCGAGCTCGAAGGAGACGACGCCGCCGAAGCCGCGCATGAGGCGCGCGGCGGTCGCATGATCCGGGTGCGACGCGAGACCGGGATACCAGACCCGGCGCACGCGCGGGTGCGCTTCGAGCGCGCGCGCAACGCGAAGGGCCGTCTCGTTGTGCCGCTCCATGCGCAGCGCGAGCGTCTTCATGCCGCGCAGGAGCAGATACGCGCTGTGCGCGTCGGTGCAGCCGCCGAGGACGCCGACGGCCTTGCGCAGCTCGCCGATCAGCTCGCGCGACCCGGCGGCGGCGCCCGCGAGCAGATCGTTGTGACCGCCCAGGTACTTGGTCGCGCTGTGCAGAACGATGTCGGCGCCGTCGGCGAGGGCGCGGTGGTTCACCGGCGTCGCGAAGGTGCTGTCGATCACGACGCGGACGCCGTGCGCGTGGCACACCCGCGCCGCCTCCGGCACGTCGATGACGCGCAGGTACGGGTTCGTCGGCGACTCGGTGAAGAACAGGTTCGAGCCGGGGCGGATCGCCGCGGCGAGCTTGTCGACATTGGCGGGCTCGATCACGGTCGTCTCGACGTCGAGCTTCGTCAGATACTCATTGCAGAACTGCCGCGTGCGCCGGTAGCAATCGCTCGTCACGATGAGGTGCCCGCCGCGGGGCAGGAGCGCGAGGAACGTCGTCGTGGCGGCGCACATTCCCGACGCGAAGAGAACGGCGTCCTGCGCGCCCTCGAGCTCCGAGAGCTTGCGCTCGACGGCGCGCCACGTGGGATTGCCGTAGCGCCCGTACTCGTCGCGAACGAGGCGCCCTTCCTGGTACGCGCGCAGCTCGGCGGAGTCCTTGAACCAGTAGGTCGAGGTCTGGAAGATCGGTGTCGTCACCGCGTCGCTGACAGGGCGATCGCGCTCCCCGCCGTGGACCGCACGCGTGGAGTCGCCCGGCTTGCCGCCGTCGTGGCTCATGGCGTCTCTCGTCGTGTGGCGCTTAGCACGTCGGGCGGAAGCCCGGCCCCGAGGAGATCGGAGAGGCGGGCGGGTCCGAGGGTCTGCAAGCGCCGGAAATCATCCCCTTTTCGTTCGAACCCGAGGCCTCCCGAGACTACCGGCAGCGCAGCAGGAACGCCAACCTGTGCGTCCGGGGGCGCCGATGACGCGACGGATCCGAAACGGCTGGCTCGTGGCGCTGCTGCTCGTCGCGGTCGCCGCGCCCGCGGCGGCAGCGCCGCCTGCCGACCCGCTTCCGTCGTGGCGAGACGGCCCGGCGCGGCGCGCGATCCTTCGCTTCGTCTCCGCCGTCACCCGGCCCGGCAGCCCCGACTACGTGCCGCCGCCCGAGCGGATCGCGACGTTCGACAACGACGGCACGCTCATGGCGGAGAAGCCGCACTACTTCCAGCTCTACTTCGTCATCGAGCGAATTCGCGAGCTCGCCCCGCAGCATCCCGAATGGAAGCAGGAGCCGCCGTTCGCCACGGTGCTGAGCGGCGACGGCGACCACCTCGCCGATCTCTCGCGCGAAGACCTCGAACGACTCGTACTCGCCGCGTCGGCAGGAACGACCGAAGACGAGTACGTCGCCGCGATCGAGCGATTCCTCGCGGAGGCGAAGAACCCCGAGCTCGGCCTCCGCTTCCCGCAGACGGCGTACCAGCCGATGCTCGAGCTCATCCGCTTCCTGCGCGCACGGGGATTCAAGGTGCTCGTCTGCTCGGCCGCGGGGCCCGAGATGATCCGCGGCTTCTCCGAGAAGACCTACGGGGTCGCGCGAGAAGGCGTGATCGGAAGCGACATGGAGATGCGGTTCGAGCTCGACGGCGAGAGGCCGGTGCTGGTTCGCGAGCCGCGCTTCGTCCCGCCGACGAACGACCGCGGAGGCAAGCCGATCAACATCGATCGTGCGGTGGGCCGCAGCCCGATCCTCGCCTTCGGAAACTCCGACGGCGACATCGAGATGCTCGAGTTCACGGCGTACTCGGGCCGGCCGCACCTCGCGCTGCTGCTGCGGCACGACGACGCCGAGCGCGAGTTCGCGTACGACGAGGGGGCGGAGCAGGCCCTCGAGCTGGCGCCCGCGCGCGGCTGGGTCGTCGTCAGCATGCACGAGAGCTTCCGCCGCGTGTTCGCTACGCGACCGCCCCGGCGGCACGGAGCGCCGTGATCTCGTCTTCGGAGTAGCCCGCCTCGCGCAGCACCGCGTCGGTCTGCTCGCCGAGGCGCGGCGGCAGCGAACGAAGCTCCGCCGGAGTCCGATCGAAGCGCGCGGGCTGGCGGAAAAGACGCAGCCGCCCGGCTTCGGGATCGTTCGCTTCGAGAACGGTCCGGTTGTGCTGCACCTGCGGGTCGGCCAGGAACTCGGCCGGCGCGTTCGCCGGCGCGACCGGCGCACCGAACGCTCGCGCGCGCGCAACGAGCTCCCCGGTCGGCCACTTCGCGATCTCCTGCTCGAGGATCGCGTAGATCTCCTTCACGTGGAGGACGCGCGTGAGCAGGTTCTTCGCGCGCGGATCGTCGATCAGATCCTCGCGGCGAAGCGCCTGGCAGATGCCGCGGAACTGCGCGTCCTCGATCACCAGCAGGACGACGTGCCCGTCGGCGGTCTTCCAGGTGCGGTGCACGTCGGCGGGCCGGAACGACGGCCCCGCGGCGCCGTCGGCGAACGCCTCGCCGAGCATGACGTCGGGCAGCATGAACGCGGCGTACGCGTCGAGCATCGGGACGTCGATGTGCTGGCCGTGGCCGCCGTTCTTCTCGCGCGCGAAGAGCGCGGCGAGCACGGCGTAGGCGGCGGTGAGCGCCGTCGTCTTGTCGGCGATGATGCAGCGGACGAGCTCGGGCGGGCCGCTTCCGCCCTGCGCCTCCATGAAGCCGGAAAGGCCCTGGATCACCGTGTCGTAGGCCGGATGGTCTCGGTACGGACCGTCCGGGCCGAAGCCGTTGATCGAGACCGTGACGAGGCCGGGATTCTCGCCGGCGAGCGCGTCGCGGCCGAGGCCGAGCCGGGCGGCCTTTCCCGGCCGGAAGTTCTCGATCAGCACGTCGGCGCGAAGCGCGAGGCGGCGGGCCACCGCCCGGCCGTCCTCGGTCTTCAAGTCCGCGACGAGGCTTCGCTTGTTGCGGTTGAAGTGGACGAAGAACCCCGAGAGGCCGGCGCGGAAGGGCGGGCCGAGCCGCCGCGTAGTGTCGCCCGCGGGCGACTCGAGCTTGATCACGTCCGCGCCGAGGTCGCCGAGGATCTGCGAGCACAGGGGCCCCGAGACCAGCGTCGAGACGTCGAGGACCCGGATCCCCGAGAGCGGGCCGCGCGGGGCGCCGCCGAAGTTCGTTTCCATGCACGGGCCTCCATCCGAAGGAGCCCATCCTACACCCAGTTCGCCCTTGAGATCCGGCGTCGCGGAGGGCTAGGGTGCGGGCCATGAGCCACGACCTCTCCCGACTCGACGCCACCGCTCAGGCCGAGCTCGTCCGCAAGGGCGAGGCCTCGCCCCGCGAGCTCGTGGATGCCGCCATCAACCGCATCGAGAAGGTGAATCCCGCGATCAACGCGGTGATCACGCCGCTGTTCGAGAAGGCGCGTGCCGACGCGGCGTCTCGCAGCCTTCCGAAGGGGCCCTTTCAGGGAGTCCCGTTCCTGCTGAAGGACCTCGGCGTCTGGTCGGCCGGGGACCGCTACTGCGCGGGGATGAGATTTCTCCGCGATCTCGACTGGCGCGAGCCCCAGGATTCGTTCCTCGCGGCGCGCTATCGCGCGGCGGGGTTCGTCTTCGTGGGCAAATCGAACACGCCCGAGTTCGGAAGCGTCACCAGCACCGAGCCCGACGCCTTCGGCCCGTCGTGCAATCCGTGGGATCCGGCCCGTTCGACCGGCGGATCGAGCGGCGGATCGGCCGCAGCGGTCGCGTCGGGGATGGTGCCCGCGGCGCACGCCAACGACGGCGGAGGATCGATCCGCATCCCCGCGAGCGAGTGCGGGCTCGTGGGGCTCAAACCTACACGAGGGCGTGTCTCTCTCGGGCCGGCGATGGGCGAAGTCTGGGCCGGGCTCGTTGCCGACCACGTCGTCTCGCGCAGCGTCCGCGACAGCGCAGCGATCCTCGACGCGACCGCGGGACCGATGATGGGCGACCCGTACTGGGCGCCCCCGCCGCAGCGCCCGTTCGCGGCCGAGGTGGGCTCCGCGCCCGGGCGCCTGCGCATCGGACTGCGGACGCGAACCGGGAATCCCGACATCGCCACGCATCCCGATTGCGAGCGCGCCGCGCGCGAGGCGGCGAAGCTCCTCGAGTCGCTCGGCCACCACGTCGAAGAGGCGTACCCGGCAGCGCTCGACGACCGCGACGCCTTCGGCCCGTTCGTCGCACTGCTCTCGAGCTGGACGGCGCGCGACATCGACGCCTGGCAGGCGAAGACGGGCCGCGCCATCGGCCCGCGTGACGTCGAGCCGCACAACTGGGCGATGGCCGAGATCGGGCGCCAGATCAGCGCGCCGAAGTACATCGAATCGGTCGTCTGGCTGCAGGCGCACGCACGGCGCATCCAGCAGTGGTGGGCCGACGGGTTCGATCTGCTGCTCACGCCGACGCTCGCCGAGCCGCCGCCGCCGCTCGGCGAGTTCACGTCGACGCCGGAGAACCCGATGGCGGGCGTCGTGCGCTCGGGCCCCTTCGCCGTCTTCACCTCGGCCTTCAACATCACCGGCCAGCCGGCGATCTCGCTTCCCCTGCACTGGAACGAAGCGGGACTCCCGATCGGCGTGCAGCTCGTCGCCGCGTACGCCCGCGAGGACGTGCTGCTGCGCGTCGCCGCGCAGCTCGAGCAGGCGCGGCCGTGGGCCTCGCGCCGGCCGCCGGTGTACGCGTAGCCGTGCCGGCCCCCGGACGGCCGCGGCTGCTCCCGCCCGTCGTCGCGGCGCTCCTGCTCGCGGCGTCGGCGGCGCTCCACTTCGCGTTTCCGGAAATGCCGCGCTGGCGGGCTCCCGTCGCCGGCGGCGTTCTCGTCGTCGCGGGAATCGGCACGATGCTGTGGGCCGCGAGGCTCTTCGGCCGCGAGGGCACGACGGTCCTGCCGCACGGAACGCCGAGCCGTCTCGTCGTCTCGGGCCCCTACCGCTTCTCGCGCAATCCGATGTATCTGGGCATCTCGACGGCCCTTCTCGGAATCGGGCTCTTCGCCGGCACGCCGCCCTTCTTCGCCTCCGCCGCGATCTTCCCGCTGTGGATGAACGCACGCTTCATCCCGATGGAGGAGCGCAATCTCGAAGCGGCGATCGGCGACGACTACCGGAGCTATCGCTCCCGCGTGCGCCGCTGGCTGTAGCGACCGATCACTTGATGTAGCCGAGCGCGCGCAGCCGCTCGCGGTCGGCCTCGGTGAGCGTCGCGTCCTTGCCGCCGCCGACGGCGCGGCGCTTCGCGAGGTCGACCTGCGCGTTCGTCTCGGTGCGCAGCCGTTCGGCGAGCGCGGAGTCGCGGGCGCGCAGGTCGTCCTTCTCGCCCGGGTCCTTCGCGACGTCGAAGAGCTGCTCGGGCGGAAGTCCGCGCGGGTTGCCGGGGTTCGCCTCGATGAACTTCCACTCCATGCCGCGCAGCGCCTTCACGACGTTGCCTTCGAGATCGGTCTCGGCGAGGACCGTACCGGCCGCCGGCGGCGCTCCGGCCGAGTAGCGCGCGGCGAGGTCCTCGCCGTGCATCGCCGGCGGGACCGGCGCGCCCGCGCGCGCGAGGATCGTCGGCGCGACGTCGATGAGCCGCGCCAGCTCCGGGTCGGTCGCTGGCGCGCCGGGAAGCGCTCCCTTCGGCCACTTCACGAGGAGCGGCACGTGGATCTGCTCGTCGTAGAGCGTCGTCCCGTGCCAGAAGCCGCCGTGCTCGTCGAACTCCTCGCCGTGATCGGCCGTCAGCACGATGAGCGTGTCGTCCCACAGGCCGAGCTCGCGCAGCTTCTCGAACAGCTTCGCGAGGTGCTCGTCGAGGTAGCGGATCTCGCCCATGTAGAGCCGGTGCATCTCGGGTGCGAGCGAAGGGTCCGGATGGTCGTCCGCGACACGGGCGACGGCGCGCCCGTCGTACGGGTGCTCGAAGTAGGGATCGTGCGGATCCATGTAGTGAAGAAAGAAGAAGAACCGCGAGCTGCGGTTTCGCTGGAGCCAGTCGAAGGCCGACGCGTTCACGGTCGCAGCGTCCTGGTAGTAGTCGCTCACCCAGTAGCCAGGGCGCAGGCGGAACCAGAGCTTTCGAACGAGCTGATAGAGGATCAGCTTCGACGACGATTCGGTCGCCCAGGCGAGATAATCGGGCGCCAGATACCGGTACTCACGGAAACCCTGAGCGAAGCCGAAGCTCGGCGCGAGGTTGATGTTCGAGACGATCGCGCCCGTGTCGTAGCCGTGGCCCGAGAGCGCTTCGGCGAGCATCTCGACGCCGGGGGCGACCGACGCCGTCTTCGTCACGGCGCCGTGCGTCGACGGCAGCAGCCCCGAGAGCAGCGTCGCCGCGGCGGGCTTCGTCCACGACGCGTGCGAGAACCCGAACAGCCGCGTCCCGCCCGCCGACACGAGGCTGCAGATCGCGGGCGTCTCCACGGGCGACGGCTGGCCGCAGCCGACGTGATCGCCGCGCAGCGTGTCGACCATGATGAGGATCACGTTCGGCCGGCCGGCGAGCGCCGGCGGAGCCGGCCGGGGCTCCGTCGGCGCGGGGGCGGCCGGCGTGCTCATCGACGCCGCGATCCCGGCGCAGTTGACGACGAGCGCCGTCACGGCGACCGCGGGAAGCGGCCGCACCAGATGGCCGAACGCCGACGTGAACAGCCGGCGGCCGAACGCGAGCAGGGCGGCCGCGACCAGCGCGCCCGCGCCGAGGATCGCGAGCAGCCACGGGAGCGGAATCGGCTGCTCGAGGAACACGTCGCGGTGCACGCGGACCAGCGCGATGAACAGGCCCATCGGAACCAGCAGCGCGACGCTTCCGAGTGTTGGAACCCAGCCGCGGAGCTCGTCGCGGTCCATCGGGAGAAGGCCGAGCACGGCGCCGCCGGCGGCGCCGAGCGGCCCGAAGACGGCCGCGCAGGCGAGCGGGCCGTACCAGAGCACGTGGGGGTCGCCGTCGAGGCCGCCTCGGGCGATCACGAGCGCGTCCGCGAGCCCGAGCACGAGGCCCGAAACGAGCCCGGTGCCGAGGCCGAGCCCGACGGCGGTGCGAAGCCGCTCGGCGAGCGGCATCGCGGGCGGCGCGGCCGGCCCGGACGCGTCCGGCGCCGGCGCGAGCGCGCGCGCCTCGCGCGCGGCCTGCTCCCAATCGACCTGGACGCCGTCGACGCGGCAGTACGCGGGCCGATAGTCGGCCGGACGGATCCACCAGAAGATTCCTCCGAAGAGCGTGAGCGCCTCGGCCGCCCAGAAGCCGAGCGCGGCCGAGACGATCGCTTTGCCGGGCCCGATCATGTGCCCGATCGTCACGAGCTGCGCCCACTCCCGCGCGCCGATTCCGCCCATCGTCGGCGCGAGCACCGTCGCGAAGATCTGGATCGACGATCCGAGGACGAGCGGCCAGAACTCGGCGCTGGCGCCCGCTCCGACCGCGAGCGCCGTGAAGTAGTACATCGCGGCCGTCGTGAAGTGGACGGCGAACGAGAGGACGAGCGCGACGAGAACGAGCAGCTTCTTGTCGCGATACGCGGCCGATGCATGTGCGAGCCGCATCACGAGGCCGCCGAGCCGCACCTTTCCAGGAATCGGCAGGACGCGCAGCGCCCACTGGACGAGGCCGGGAATCCAGAGCAGGACCAGCAGGCCGCCGATGATCGCGAGGCAGACCGGCACCGTGACGAGCGCGACAGTGCGCGCATTGTCGCCGAAGATTCCGAACCCGAACGGAAGCGCGACGAGGAACGAGAGGAAGATCCCTGCGCCGCCGAGCACCTTCTCGAGCGCCGTCGTCGCAGTGACCTCGACCGTCTTCCCGCTGAAGCGCGCTGCGTCGTAGAGCTTGTAGCCGTCGAGCCCGGCGGTCCCGGGAAGGAAAGTCCCGAGGAAGCGGCCGATCAGAAACGTCCCGAAGATGTGCCGGAACGGAAGCTCGATTCCCTGCCCGCGCAGCAGAATCGTCCAGCGCAGCATCGACGCGAGAATGCCGGCGACCTTGATGCCGGTCGCGCACAGCACGAAGGTCCAGAACGTCCCGGCGTCGATCGTTCGCAGCTCGGCGAGAATGAGCCTCCACGCCACCTCGCGCGAGCCGTCGGCGAGCCGGACGGGATGCTGCAGCAGCAGCACGAATGCCCAGACCGTGACGCCGGCCTTGATCGCCGTCAGCGCCCGCGAACGCCACGGCTCGGGCGCGAGGCGCGAAACCGCGAGCGCGAGCAGCGCGACGGCGAGGATCTCGGCCAGGACGAGCATGGAGACTCCGGCCCCGGTGGCGGCAGTTGCGGAGGATCAGTTCGCCGCGGGCCCGCCCAGGTCGCCGCGGAGGATCCGCGCCCGCCGCGCCTGATAGTCGTTCTCGTTCACCTTGCCGTCTCGCCGCAGCTCCTCGAGATCGGCGAGCGCGCGGAGCTGCGCGGGCGAGAGGTTCCCGGTGGTGACCGACGGGATCGGCTCCTCCTCCACACTCTCTTCGGCCGGCGCCTCCGACTCCATCAGCACCGTCCGGCGCACGATCTTTCCGGACGGCGTGACGCGAACCGCCGTCGGCGACTTGAAGATCGGGTCGCGCCAGGCCACCGCGACACCCTGCGCGCCTTCGGGCTGCATCGCCTCGCTCGGGAGCACGCGGAAGCGCATCACCTGCTTGTCGGGAACGGGCTCCTCGATCTTCGCCTGCGGCCCGCCCTGCGGCTGCTCCCAGTCGAGATGGAACAGGCGGATGTGGAGCATGTCGCCCTTCACGTAGGCGGAAAAGCTCGTGATGTAGTCGTGCGTGAAGACGCCGAGGCTGCGCTCGCGGCGGGCGGCGATCACCACCACCTCTTCGTCCTTCGTGGCCCGCGCGAGCGCGTTCGAGAGCTTCTCGCCGAGGTCGTAGATCATCTCGGCCGGGATCGCCGGCTTGCGCGAGTTGGCGTCGGCATCGTCGGTGCGGATGTCGATTCGCGAGAGGACGTGGGCGAGCCGCGTCCCGGCGATCGTCACGGGGTGGTCGTAGCCCTGGTCTTCGACGACGCCGAGGGTCTCGTGGCTGCGGAGAACGACCTTGTTGTCGCCGGAGGCGCTCAGCACGTTGCGCGAGTAGCCCGTGCAGCCGGCCGCGGCGAGCGCGGAGGCGGCGAGCAGGACGTGCGCAGCTCGAAATCGGAGGTTCGGCATCCCCGGTTCGCTAGCTCAGCCCGGGCGTCGTGCCAACCCCGCAGCGGCGACGCCCGCCGCGCCGGCTCTACGGCAGCGGCGTGTAGTAGATCCAGGCGTCCTGATCGAGCGAGAGGTCGATCAGGCTGCCGTTGATGACGTCGAGGTGGACGTAGACCGGCACGCCGGCCGGAACGACGATGCCGTAACCCGATGGAAAGGTGAGGTTCGTGTTCGTGACGTTCGACCCGAGGTAGGTGCTGCCCGATTTTGCGCCATAGTCGTAGAGGCCGGGACCGACGTACTTCATGCGGAAGACGCACCCGTCGGCGTCGTTCTCGTTGCACTGGTACATCTCGGGCCGCGTGCTGATCTCGACGTCGACGTAGAGGTCGACGTCGGCCTGCTCGGGGACCGACACGCTCACGATCCCGACCTTCGTCTTCGGGATCCAGACACCCGCCTTGTTCCGGTGGCACGTCGCGCCCTCGAGGCACAGCCCGGCGCTCGCCTTGATGACGGCGGTGCGAAGCGGCTTGAGCGGCGCCGGCGGCTGCGCGAGCGCAGCGCGCGCGAGCGCCAGCGCGGCGACGAGCGCAATCGCGAAGCGAAGAGCGGTGTTCGATTTCATCGGGATGGCTTCCTTTCGATGGCGTTGGCCGGTGACCGTCGCAGCAGCGCGCAGAGCCGCAAGGGACGAGAAGCCCGCCGCGCGCCTCATCGCGGCACGCCCGCCGGAGCGAGACATGCCGAGAACAGGTCCCATCGAGCCGCATCGTCTCCGACCGCTTCGATCGTCACCTCGACCGCTCCGCTCGCAAAGGCGTCGATACGCGCGTAGCCGGGCGTCGCGGCGGCGAAGAGCGTGCCGTCGATCGCATACGCCCAGGTGACCTCGTCCGCGCTGCCCGCTCCGCTCACGACGTGAAAGCGCGCCGAATCGCCGCCGCGGATCACCTGCAGGCTGTGATCGTGACCGGCCGCGAAGACGAGCGGCGGCGCCTCGGCGAGGCCTCGCTCGACCGACGCGATCATCGCCCGATACCGCGCGGATGCCGCGTCCTGCGGGCTCACGCCGAGCATCCGCGCAACGTGCCGGATCGACCCGAGAACGGGGATCGGGATCCAGAGCGAGCGGTCGACCTCGCGGAGCGGAAACACGTGCTCCCGCCAGCCGAACTTCCCGCCGTGCGGGCCGCCGCTTCGCAGCGGGTGATGCGCGAGGACGATCGCGTGCCGGCCCTCGGCGCCGCGAAGCGCCGCGGCGAGCGCGCGCTCGGCGCCGTCCTCGCGGGTCTCCGCGCAGCCCGAGCCGGGCGCGTCGGGCCGCGGCCCCGCGTGCAGCCACCACTGCGTGTCGAGGAAGACGAGCGCGAGGCGGGCGCCGAGAGTCTCCAGGACCGGGCCCGGGCAGCCGTCGGGCGGCACCTCACGCGCACCCCGGTCGGCGACGAGCTGCGTCTCGCGGCGAACCGCGTCCCACCCGCCGGGTCCGCCGTTGCTCCAGTCGTGGTTGCCGGGGACGACGTAGCCGCGCGCGCCCGACCGGCGCAGCGCGTCGAGCTGCGCGGCGAGGCGGCGCTCGTCCTCGGCGCGGCCCGCGTCGCCCGCAGGCCGCAGCCCTTCCGGGTAGACGTTGTCGCCGAGCAGCGCGACGGCGACGCGGTCCGTTCCGAGCGCGGCGCTGCGCTCGCCCGCTTCGCTCGCGAGCGCCTCGAGCAGCGGCTCGCGCGGAAGCCGCGGAGCGCCCGCGTCTCCGGCGAGAAACAGCGTCGCGTCGAGCGCACCGGGCTCGGCGCAGCGCGGATCGAGCGCCGCCTCGTCGGCCGCGCCGCGCGTCGGAAGCGCCGCGAGCGCGACGCCTCCCAGCCATGCGATCAGCACGCCGACCCAGACCGTGCGCCGCCGCGACACGCCGCCCCTCCGCGCCAAAGGCTACCCGCGCGCCGCGAGGTGCGCGGCCCCGTGGAGCGCAGCTTTCGGATTCAGACACACGCGGACGGGGATGCTCTCGACGAGCGGCCGCAGCCGCCCTTTCTGTGTGTAGCCATCCGCGAAGCTTCCGCGCGAGAGCGCGGGGAGGATCTTCGGCGCGATCCCTCCGCCGAGAAAGACGCCGCCCGTCGCGAGCAGGCGAAGCGCGAGATTTCCCGCCTCGGCGCCGTAGATTCGGCAGAACACGTCGAGCGCCTCGGTGCACAGCGCGTCGCTGCGCGCGAGCCCGCGCTCCGAGATGACCGGAGTCGGGTCGGGCGCGGCCGCGAGCGCGTCGCGCAGCTCGGCAGACTCCTTTGCGGAGCCGGAGTCGCGCAGAAAGACGTAGACGTTGTGAAGGCCCGCGCCCGACAGGATGCGCTCGTAGCTCACGTGGGCGCCGAAGCGCTCGCGCAGGTGGCGCAGCAGCGCGATCTCCCGGTCGGTCTGCGCGGCGAAGTCGGCGTGCCCGCCTTCGGAGGCGACCGGATGGTGCTCCTTGCCGTCGAAGAACAGCATCGCCTCGCCGAGGCCGGTACCCGCGGCGATCACCGCCACGTGGCCGCGCAGCGGGGGCCGGCTCCCCTCGAGAAGGACGTACTCCTCCTCGGGCCGCAGGAACAGCATCCCGTACGCCGTGCCTTCGAGGTCGTTCACGAGCCGCACGCGCGGCGAGCCGATCGTTCGCGCGAGCGAGCCCTCCTCCATCTCCCACGGGAGGTTGGTCGCCTTCGCGCGACCGCCGATCACCGGGCCGGCGACCGCGAAGCAGGCGCCGCCGATCGCGGGGCGAGGGCCGGCCGCGAGAAAGGCGGCGAGGATGTCTTCGAGGCTGCCGTGCTCGCCGCTCGCGAAGCGCTGCTCGCGAAGCGCTCGGAGCGAGGAGCCCGAAC
>JABLTH010080531.1_pt1 | contig 15588 bp, 12 predicted proteins | sample 7875711 | NCBI WGS metagenome assembly JABLTH01 (sample SAMN14941262, study PRJNA633318) | bioreactor metagenome | isolation source: bioreactor | place: China | collected 2019-03-05 | reverse complement strand
CGCGGCCGGCCGGCCGGACCCGTGCACCTCAACCTCCCGTTCCGCGAGCCTCTCGAGCCGGTCCGCGGAGCGCTCGTCCCGGCTGCGGAAGGGGCGCAATCCGTTCGCCACGACGATGGGGTGGTCCGCACATCGCGCGCCGAGCTCGCGCCGCCCGCCGGCGTCGCCTCGCGCCTCGCGGCGCGGCTCGCCGCCGGGCTCCGCGGCGTGGTCCTCGCCGGGCCGACCGACCGCGACGGTGCGCTCGCGCCGGCCGCCGCGCGCCTGGCTCGGCGGCTCGGCTGGCCGCTGCTCGCCGAGCCCATCTCGCAGCTCCGGTGCGGTTCGCACGTTCCGGGCGCACCGATCGTCGCCCACTACGACGCGTTTCTCCGCGACGCACGGTTCGCTCGCGAGCACGTTCCCGACGTCGTGCTCCGGTTCGGCGACACGCCGACCAGCAAGCCCCTTCGGCAGTGGCTCGATGCCGCTCCCGCGGCCCGGTTCGTGCGGGTCGACCCCGACGGCGCCTGGCACGATCCGTCGCACCGCGGCGGCGACGTGCTGCACGCCGACTCCGCGCGCGTGTGCGATGCGCTCTGCGACGCTCTTCCGGCTTGCCCCGCCCGCGACGAGAAGGGCTGGCTCGCCGACTTTCTCGGGGCGGACCGCGCCTGCGCGCAGACCTTCGACGAAGTGCTCGCGGTCGAGCCGCGGCTGCTGCCGCCCGCGGTGGTTCGCGCCGTCGCGAGCGCGCTTCCGGACGAAGCCACGGTGTTCGTCTCGAACAGCATGCCCGTCCGCGACGCCGACACCTTCTGGCCCGCCGGCGAGCGGCGCATCCGCTTCCTGTGCAACCGCGGCGCGAACGGGATCGACGGCGTGGTCTCGACCGCTCTCGGCGCGAGCCTCGTCGCGAGCGGGCCGACCGTGCTGCTGACGGGCGACCTCGCGTTTCTCCACGACGTCGGCGCGCTGTTCGCAGCGCGCAGCGCCAGGGCGTCGTGCACGATCGTCGTACTGAACGACGACGGCGGGGGCATCTTCTCGTTCCTTCCGATCGCGGAGCACGGAGAGGCCGTTCGCTTCGGCGAGCTGTTCACGCTCTCGCACGGCCTCTCGGCGTTGCCGGCGGCCCGCGCCTACGGCCTCGGAAGCGTCCGGGCGGCGGACCTCGCCGGGCTTCGCCTCGCGCTCGCGGACTGCATCGGCTCGCCCGGCGTGCACGTCGTCGAAGTTCCGATCGACCGCGAAGCGAATCTCGTGCACCACCGCGCGCTGTGGCGGGCGGTCTCGGCCGCGCTCGCCGCCGAGGGAGCGCGCGCGTGACCGCGCGCGACGTGAGGGTCGGCGCCGAGGGGCTTCGCCTTCGCGTCGTCGACGAGGGCGAAGGCGCGGCCGTTCTGCTGCTGCACGGCTTCACGGGCTGCGCCGAGACGCTCGAGGCCGCGGCGGGCGCGCTTCGCGCCGCGGGCCTTCGAACGCTGCGCGTGGATCTCGTCGGTCACGGCCGCTCGGACGCCCCGGACGAAGTCTCCGCGTACGGCATCGAGCGCTGTGCCGACGACCTCGCGCGCGTGCTCGCTGAACTCGGCGTGCCGCGCGCGCACGTCCTCGGCTACTCGATGGGCGGCCGCGCTGCGCTCTTTCTCGCCGCGAGGCATCCGGAGCGGGTGCGCTCGCTGCTGCTGATCGGCGCGTCGGCCGGCATCGCGGAGCCGCAGGCGCGCGCCGCCCGCGTGGCGAGCGACGAGGCCCTCGCGCGAGCGATCCTCGCCGGCGGCGTCCCGGCGTTCGTCGACCGCTGGATGGCGCAGCCGCTCTTCGCGTCGCAGGCGAGGCTCGGGGAAGCGGCCCTCGCGCGTGAGCGCCGGCTCCGGCTCGCGAATCGCGCGCACGGGCTCGCGGGCTCGCTGCGCGGCATGGGCAGCGGCGCGCAGCCGCCGCTCCACGAGGCGCTCGGCGCGGTGCGCTGCCCCGTGCTGCTCGTGGCCGGAGCGGAGGACGCGAAGTTCACGGCGATCGCACGCGATCTCGCGGGCCGCCTTCCGTGCGCTCGCGTGGCCCTCGTCGAGCGCGCCGGACACGCTGCCCACCTCGAGCAGCCGGACGCCTTTGCCGCGCTCGCGCGAGCGTTCTTCACCGAAGACCCACGACACCGGAGGACCCCGATGGAAACCCTGCCCGCCCCCGACTGGAAGACCGTCCGCGACTACGAGGACATCCGCTTCGAAACGTGCGACGGAATCGCGAAGATCACGATCGCGCGGCCCGAGGTGCGAAACGCATTCCGGCCGAAGACGCTCTTCGAGCTGATCGACGCCTTCTGCCGCGTTCGGGAGGACGCATCGATCGGCGTCGTCCTGTTCACCGGAGAGGGCCCGGATGCGTTCTGCTCGGGCGGCGACCAGCGCGTTCGCGGCGACGCCGGCTACGTCGGCGACGACGGCGTTCCGCGGCTCAATGCGCTCGATTTGCAGCGCGTGATCCGCAGCCTGCCGAAGCCGGTGATCGCGCTCGTCGCAGGCCATGCGATCGGCGGCGGCCACGTGCTGCACCTGCTCTGCGATCTCACGATCGCGGCCGAGAACGCGCGGTTCGGGCAGACCGGACCGCGGGTCGGAAGCTTCGATGCGGGCTTCGGGGCGTCGTACCTCGCCCGCGTGGTCGGACAGAAGAAGGCGCGCGAGATCTGGTACCTGTGCGAGCAGTACGGCGCGAACGAGGCGCTCGCGATGGGCCTGGTCAACAAGGTGGTGCCGCTCGGCGACCTCGAAGCGGCCGGCGTCGCGTGGGCGCGCCGGATCCTCTCTCACAGCCCGATCGCGATCCGCTGCCTCAAGGCGGCGTTCAACGCGGACTGCGACGGGCAGGCCGGGATCCAGGAGCTCGCAGGCAACGCGACGATGCTGTTCTACATGAGCGAGGAGGCGCAGGAGGGGCGCGACGCGTTCGTCGAGAAGCGAGCTCCGGACTTTGGGCGCTTTCCGTGGCGTCCGTGAGCGACGATGCGGGGGCCGCTGCGGCGCGCGGAGCCGGCGCCTCGCCGGCGAGTGCGTGGTGGCTCGCCGTGCGGCCGCAGACCCTTTCCGCCGGCGTCGCGCCGGTGCTGCTCGGAACGGCGCTCGCCGCCGCCGGCGGCCGTGCGCGGGCCGGCCTCGCGCTCGCGGCCGTCGCGACGGCGCTGCTGCTCCAGATCGGCGCGAACCTCGCGAACGACCTGTTCGACTTCGAGAAGGGAGCCGACACCGAAGAGCGTCGAGGGCCGGCGCGCGCCGTGGCCACGGGGCTGCTCTCGCCGGAGCAGATGCGCGCCGCGATCGTTCGCGTCTTCGCCGGCGCGGCGCTTGCGGGCGTGGCGCTCGTGTGGGCAGGCGGCTGGCCGTTCGCGGTGCTCGGAGCCCTCGCGCTCGCGGCGGGGCTCGCGTACACGGCCGGTCCGTGGCCGCTCGCCTATCACGGCCTCGGCGACGCCGCCGTCTTCGCGTTCTTCGGCGTGATCGCCGTGGCCGGGACGTACGCGGTGCAGGCGGGTGCGCTCGCGTCGAAGGCGGTCCTCGCATCGCTGCCGCCGGCGTGCCTCGTGACGGCGATCATCGCCGTCAACAATCTGCGGGACGTCGAGACCGACGCGCGCGCCGGAAAGCGGACGCTCGCGGTTCGCCTCGGCCCGGCGGCGACGCGTGTCTACGTCGTCTCGCTCCTCGCCGCGGCCTACGCCGGGCTCGTGGCGCTGGTCGCGGCGGGCGTCCTCGGCCCCGCGGCGCTGGTGGCGCTCGCGACGCTTCCTCTCGGCTTTCGCGTCTCGCGTGCCGTCGCTTCGCGCAGCGACGGCCCAGGCCTCAACGATGCGCTCGTCGGCGCCGCACGAACGCACGCGGCCTTCACGCTCCTGCTCGCGGCGGGCGTGCTCGCATGAAGATCCGGCGCGTCGGCCTCGTTCGGTTTCGCCTCTCGCTGCGAGAGCCGCTCGTCACGGCGGCCGGGCAGATCGAAGATCGCGACGGCGTGCTCGTCCGGCTCTACGGGAGCGACGGCTCGATCGGCGCAGGCGAGGCGACCCCGATTCCCGGCTTCGGGACGGAGAGCGCCGGCGAGAGCTGGGAGACGCTGCTCGCGCTCGCACCGCAGCTCGCCGGCGAGGACGTCCGCGATCTCGACGCGATCCTCGACGGAATCGAGGCGGCGGCGCCGCGCGCGCCGTGTGCGCGTGCGGCCCTCGACATGGCGCTTCACGACGCTGTCGCTCGAAGCCGGGGCCGCAGCGTCGGAAGGTGGCTTGCCGAGCGCGGCGGCCGCCGCGGCCGGCGCACGGTGCGGGTGAGCGCGCTGCTCGGCGCGCGCGATCCGGCTCGTCTCGCCGCCGAGGCCGTTCGTGCGGTCGCTGCGGGCTACGGGACGCTCAAGGTGAAGGTGGCGGGCGGGAGGCTCGACGACGACGTCGCGCGCGTTGCCGCGCTTCGCGAGGCGGCCGGGCGCCGCGTGCGGCTGCGGCTCGATGCGAACGGAGGCTGGAAGGAGGAGCAGGCGCGCGAGGCGCTCGCGCGCCTCGCGCCCTTCGGCATCGAGCTCGTCGAGCAGCCCGTCGACGCGAACGACCTCTCGGCGCTCGCGCGGCTTCGCGCCGGATCGCCCGTGCGCGTCGCCGCGGACGAGTCGGCGGCAGGGCCCGCGCGCGCCGAGCGGGTCGTCGCGTTGCGAGCAGCCGACGCGATCTGCGTGAAGCTCGGCGCCATGGGAGGCATTCGCGCCGCCCTTCGCATCGCGCAGAGCGCGGCCGCCGAGGGGATCGCGGTCTTCGTGACGAGCGGCCTCGACGGCGCCGTTGCGCGCGCGGCCGCCCTTCAGCTCGCGGCCGCGCTGCCGGGGCGGCTCCCGGCGTGCGGGCTCGCGACGGGTGCGCTGCTTCGCGACGACCTCGCGGCTCCCGAGGAGCCGCTGCGGGGCGCCCTCGCAGCGGCGCGCGGAGCAGGCCTCGGCGTTCGGCCCGAGCCCGCCGCGGTCTCGCGCCTCGGCGTCGGGCCCGCCGTCGAGTACGAGGCGGGCGGCCGATGATTCCGTGGCTCACGCAGCGCGCGGCGATGACGCCGGAGCGTGTCGCACTCGGCGTCGCCGGCCGGGAAGTCTCGTTCGCCGCGCTCGAAGCGAGCGCGCGCGCCGCCGCGCTTCGCCTTCGCGCGGCAGGCGTTTGCGAAGGCGACGTCGTTGCGACGCTGCTCTGGAACGGCCGCCCGCTGGTCGAAGCGCTGCACGCCGCGATCCTGTGCGGTGCGACGCTCCTTCCCCTCAACGCGCGCGCCGCCGCGCCGGAGCTCGCGTTCGCGCTGCGCGACGCTTCGGCGCGGCTGCTGGTCCATGGCGAGGGCCCGCTGGCGCTGCTCGCGCGCGAGGCCGCGCTGCGCGCGGGCGGCGTCGCGCGCGTCGAGGCCGGCGCGGGGCCCGCGGCGCAGCTCGCGGGGGGACGCGCAGAGGCCGCAGCCGGCCCGTCCGCGGCCGCCCGGCCCTCGTCCGCTCCGCTTCTCGCGTCGGTCGACCTCGAGCGCGTCGCCGCCATCCTCTACACGTCGGGAACCACGGGCCGCCCCAAAGGCGCCCTGCTTCCGCTTCGCAGCCTGCTCGCGAGCGCCTCGGCGTCGGCGCTCCACCTCGGCGCGTCGCCGCGCGACCGCTGGCTCGCGTGCCTTCCTCTGTTCCACGTCGGCGGGCTCGCGATCCTCGTTCGCAGCGTGCTCGCCGGGAGCACGGTCGTCCTCCACGAGCGCTTCGACCCGCAGTCCGTGTGCGCCGCGCTCGATGCGAGCGCGATCACGCACGTCTCCCTCGTTCCGACGATGCTCTCCCGCACGCTCGACGCGTGGGGCGAACGTCCGGCGCCTGCGACACTCGAATGTGTACTCGTCGGCGGGGCGCCTGCGCCGGCGGCGCTCCTTCGCCGCGCGCGAGGGCTCGGATTTCCCGTCGCGCCGACCTACGGCCTCACCGAGGCCGCGTCGCAGGTGGCGACGCTCCCGCCCGGCGCGGCCGGAGGCGGGATGGCCGGCTGGCCGATCCCGGGAGTCGAGATCCGCATCGAGGACGGGGCGGGAGATGCGCTCGCGGCCGGCGAGCCCGGAGAGATCTGCGTCCGCGGCGCCACCGTCATGGCCGGCTACCACGGGCTTCCCGAAGCGACGGCGCGCGCGCTGCGCGGCGGCTGGCTGCACACGGGCGACATCGGCGCTCTCGGCGAGGACGGGTCGCTTCGCGTGCTCGACCGGCGCAGCGATCTCGTCGTCACGGGCGGCGAGAACGTGTATCCGGCCGAGGTCGAGACCGTCCTCGCCGAGCATCCCGACGTTGCCGAGGCGGCGGTCGCGGGCGAGCCCGACCCGGACCTCGGGCAGCGCGTCGTTGCCGGCGTCGTGCTGCACGAGGGCGCGAGCGCCGACGCCGCCGCGCTTCGCGCGCACTGCCGCGAACGTCTCGCGGGCTACAAGGTTCCGCGTCGCATCGAGGTGTTGCCGGAGCTTCCCCGCACGAGCAGCGGCAAGGTCGTGCGGCGGGCGCTCGTGGCGGAGGCTGGCGGGGACGCACGCGACGGGTAGCCTCGGAGTGAACCCGCAAAGGAGGATGCGATGCCGAAAGCCCTCGACGCCGCGAGCCGCAAGAAGATCGCCGCCGCAGCATCCCGCCTGCTGGCGGACAGCTACACGCTCTACCTCAAGACGCACAACTACCACTGGAACGTGAAGGGCCCCATGTTCACGACGCTCCACACGCTCTTCGAGCTCGAGTACACCGAGCTCGCGCTCGCGGTGGACGAGATCGCCGAGCGGATCCGCGCGCTCGGCCACGTGGCGCCCGGCAGCTACACGGCGTTCGCGAAGCTCGCGAGGGTGAAGGAGGCGGGCGAGGGAGTTCCGCTCGCGACGACGATGATCGAGGATCTCGCGGCGGACCAGGATCTCGTCGTCGCATCGGCCCGCGCGCTGTTCGACGTGGCGTCGCGCGCGGACGATCAGGCGAGCGCCGACCTCGCGACGCGCCGCATGCAGGCCCACGAGAAGAACGCCTGGATGCTGCGGAGCCACCTCGAGTAGCCGCAGGGCGCCGGCGGGCCGGCGGCGGCCGACCCGGTAGAATCCGCGCGCGAGATGCCGCGCGCCGTTCTCGTCGTTCCGTGCTTCAACGAGGCCGACCGGCTTCCGGTCGGTCGCTTCGCAGCGTTCGCGGCCGAGGCGCCGGACGTCGACTTCGTGCTGGTCGACGACGGCAGCACCGACGCCACGCGCGAGCGGCTCCGCGAGCTCGAGCGCATCGATGCGTCCCGCTTCTCGGTCGTCGAATGCGGGCGAAACCGCGGCAAGGCCGAGGCGGTGCGCGCCGGGATGCTGCGGGCTCTCGAGGCCAGCCCCGAGTACGCCGGCTACTGGGACGCCGATCTCGCGACACCGCTGGAAGAGGTGCTGCGCTTCGTGCGCGTACTCGAGGCGTGGCCGGAGTGCCAGGTCGTCTTCGGCGCGCGCGTCCAGCTCCTCGGCCGGTCGATCCGCAGGAGCCCGCTGCGGCACTACCTCGGCCGCATCTTCGCGACGTTCGCCTCGATGGCGATCGGGCTTCCCGTCTACGACACGCAGTGCGGCGCGAAGCTGTTCCGCGCGACGCCCGCGACGCGCGCGCTCTTCGCCGACGCGTTCCTCACGCGCTGGCTGTTCGACGTCGAGCTGATCGCGCGAATGATCGAAGCCGGCGGCGCCGAAGGGCGCGCGCGCGCCCTCGCGTCGATCCGCGAGCTCCCGCTCGAGGCCTGGCACGACGTGGGAGCCTCGAAGGTGCGAGCGGCCGATTTCGCGCGCGCGGGCTTCGACCTCGTCCGGATTCGCCGGCGCTACGTGCGGCCGGGCCGGTAGCGCCGGCGATCGCCGCGCGTTCCGGCGCGGCGATCGCGCGCGTGGCGCGCCGGCTCAGCCGCCCTGGCCCGCGTTCGCAGCGGCCGCCGCCAGCGCTTCCGAGCCGGCCTGCGCGTGCGCCGTGAGCGCCGTCTCGAGGGCCTGCTGCTGCGCGGCGCTCGGCGCCGAAACGCCAGGGATCCAGCCGTGGAGGTCTCCGAGCGGCTTCTCGTAGATGCCGGCCATCGGCAGCTCGTTCGTGAGGTAGACCCTGCTGCCGTTCACCGCGTACGAGATCACCGTTCCGCCGGCCGTCGGCCCGGCCATGATCGCCGCCGCGTTGATCGCGTCCTTGACTGCGCTCGACGTGCGGGCCGCGCCCGGCACCCAGTAGTAGCGATCTCCGCGGCGCTCTGCGTAGAGCCCCTGCGGCGCGTAGGTCGTCGCGTAGACTGCGACGCTCGGCGTCGCGTACGAGACGACGGGCGAGTACGACGCCTGGACGGTCGTCGGTGCCGAGCTCCCGGAAACCACGACCGGGACGCTCGCTGCGTAGACCGGCGTCGTCGCCCACCAGTAGATCGGGTAGCCGTAGACGCTCCGGTACACCGTCGCACCGTAGACCGGCACCGGGTAGACGTAGTACGAGCCCGTCGCCGCAGCCGCGGCCGGAGTGTACGTCGTGCTCGTCTGCGAGACGCCGCTGCCCGGCGATGCGGTCGTCGTCGTGACGGTTACGCCCTCGCCCGAGCCGGGCGTCGCGGTGACGGTCGCACCCTGCACCGTGCCGCCCGACGCCGTCATCGCGCCCGCCTTCACCGTCTCGCCGTTCGTCGCGATGCCGGCGGCCTTCACGCCGTTCTCGTTCACGATCGCAGCGCCCGCGGCGCTTCCGTGATTGTTGGTCGTGGTGCCTCCGACGACGAGCCCGGCGTCGGTCGCCGCGGCCGCGCCGTGCGTCTCCGAGCTTCTCCCGGTGCTCGTCGCCGACGAGCCGTCGTACGTCACGTAGCCGTCCTGCTGCGTCACCGTGCCGGTGTGCGTGGCGGTCTCGCCGCCTGCGCTCTCGGCGGTGACGGTCGTCGTGACCGAGCTTCCATTCGTCGTCTGGTCGACGTCGACCGATCCGCCGCGCGGCCCCTCGACGCCGTCCTCGGCGGTTGCGGTCTGCGTGGCGCCGTTTCGCGCGCTCGCCGGCGTCTCGCCGCTTCGCGCGCTCGCGGACGTTTCGCCGCTGCGTGCGGACTGCGCCGAGCTCGGGTCCGGGGCGCTCGAGGCCGGCGCGCTCTCGGCGCCTCCGCGGCTCCCGAGCCCGCCACCGCCGAGAGCATCCCGCGCGCTCGCGGCCGAGCCCGCGCCGGACCGCGAGCCGAGCGCAGCCGCCGGTCCGCCGCCCGAGAGGGGTCCCGCTCCGGAGCTGCTGCCGATCCCGGTGCGCGCGGCCGCTCCCGCGCCGGAGCGGCTCCCGATACCGCCGCTCCCGAGCGCGCCGGCGGCGGAGTGCCCGCCGATCGCGCCTCCAGCGACGCCGGCGCCCGGCTTCGCATGGGCGGCTCCTCGCGCGGCGCCGCCCGCGTGCCCGCCGCCGAGCGGGCCTGCGAGGGCCGCGGGCGCGAACAGCAGCGCGCCGGCCAGAATCGGGACGAAGAGGGCGCGGGGGCGGGTCATGATGGTTCCCTCCGGGTGGGACCGCTCGGTCCGAGCTGTGGAATAATGCCCCCACCCCCTCGGACGCCTCCCGCACGACCTTTAGCGGGGCTCGTTCCCTGCACGTCCTGGACGCGAGGGGCGTCGCGCGCTCGCCCGAGCGATCGGGGGCGCAAGCTCGCAGCGTTTCCGGCGTGCCGCGTGGCGGGAGGCACGGCGCCTTGCCGGCCGGCGCGCAGGTGCGCGGGCCCGGCCCCGGCTCGCTGCAGCCGGTGCTCCAGTTTGCGAACGCGCTCGCACGAAAGCTCTGCAGCGCCCGGCGGCGGCCTGCTTGACCCGGCTTCGGCCCGCGTGGTAATGCCGGTTCTCCCGCATTCGCGGCTGCCTCGACGTCCGGCCAACCTCGGGAGATCGCGCCGTGCCCCGCCGCCCCCGCGCCCTGCTGCTCGCGCGCTCGTGCCGCCGGCCGAGCTCCCGCGGCACCCCGGCCCGCAGCGCCGCCGGCTGCGCGGCCGGCGCCGCCCGAAGCGAGCGCGGGCCCGAGTGAAGGACGATCGCGACGCCTTCGCCGAGAAGCTGTCGGCCGCGCTGCGACGGCATCTCGGTCCGCCGGGCGAGGTGCGCGCGCTCTCGCGCCTCACGGGAGGCGCCACCAAGTCGACGTGGTCGTTCGACGCCGTCGTGGGTACGGAGACGCTCCCGCTGATCCTCCAACAGGCGCTCGCCGGCGGCGGCGCGATTCGACCGGCGGTGCGCGGAGGCCAGGACGCGGCGCTCATGCAGGCCGCCGTGCGCGCGGGCGTCCCGGCCCCGCGCGTTCGCTTCGTGCTCGAAGAGGAGGACGGCCTCGGCGAGGGCTACGCGACCGATCGCGCCGAGGGAGAGACGCTCGGCCGCAAGATCGCCAGCGACCCGCGGTTCGAGGCGGTGCGGCCGCGGCTCGCTGCGCAGTGCGGCGAGATCCTCGCCGCGATCCATCGCATCGACCCGGCAGGGCTCGACTTCCTCGCGACGCAGACGGCGGCGCAGCAGCTCGCCGCCTATCGCATGCTGGCGGACGCCTTCGACCATCCACTTCCGGCGCTCGAGTTCGGGCTGCGCTGGGTCTCGGACCACCTGCCCGACGAGCCGCGAACGACCGTCGTGCACGGAGACTTTCGCAACGGGAACCTCATCGTCGGCGACGACGGAATCCGCTGCGTCCTCGACTGGGAGCTCGCGCAGCGCGGCGACCCGATGATGGATCTCGGCTGGCTGTGCGTGAAGACGTGGCGCTTCGGCGGAGAGCTTCCGGTCGGGGGCTTCGGCCGTCGCGAGGATCTCTTCGAAGCGTACGAGAAGGCGGGCGGCGGACCCGTCGATCCGGCGCACGTTCGATTCTGGGAGGCCTTCGGCTGCGTCAAGTGGGCGCTCATGTGCCTCGGAAAGGGCCTCGGAACGCCGCGCGGCGCGCGCGGGCGCGTCGAAGCCGTTGCGATCGGGCGGCGCATCGAGGAGCCGCTGCTCGACTTTCTCGACCTCGTCACGGGGAGGGAGTGAATGCCGGCGAGCAAGCCCGGGGCGGACGCGCTTCTCGAGGCGGCGATCGACTACCTGGAGCGCGAGCTCCTGCCGACGCTCTCGGGGTACCACCGCTTCCAGTGCCGCGTGACGGCGAACGTTCTCGGCCAGGTTCGGCGCGAGCTCGCGCTCGCGGCCGCGCAGTCGGACGCCGAGCGCGCACGGCTCGTCGCACTGCTCGGCCACGAAGACGGGCGCGACGAGCTGAGCCGCGAGCTCGCGAAGAAGATTCGCGCGGGGGAGCTGCCGCTCGGCGATCGGGCGCTGATCGAGCATCTGCGCCTGTCGGTCGTCGAGGCGCTGCGCATCAACAACCCCAGATGGATCGGCGAGTAGGAGGCCGCATGCTCGGAACGCCGCGCGAGCGGGCGCGCTCCCGTTCGGCTCGTTCGCGACGGCTCGCGTGGCTGCGCACGCCGCTGCGGCGCTCCGCGAGCCCGCCGCGCGAACGGCGAGCGCTGCGACGAGGGGCGAGCGCAGGGGGCTCGCGATGAGCGTGCTGCGAAACGCGCAGACGCTCGCACGCCTCACGCGCTGGGGAGCAAAGCTGCTGCGCCGCGACCTGCGGCGGGCGCAGCTCGTTTCCGGGAATCCGAAATTCACGACGGCGCGCGAGGCCGTCGGCCGGATCCGGGACGGCGCCGCGGTCGGCGTCTCGGGGCTCGCCGCGCAGCAGCGCGCGTCGACGCTCTACTGGGCGCTGCGCGAGGCGTTCGAAGAGACCGGGCATCCGCGCGGCCTCACGCTCCTCAACGTCGGCGGACACGGAAGCCGCGGTCTGCTTCCCGGATCGCTCGACGAGCTCGCTATCCCGGGCCTCTGCGCCCGGCTCGTCACCAGCCACTTCGAGACGTTCCGGCCGTTTCTCGACCTCGCGGCGCGCGGGCGCTGCGTGCTGCAGTGTCTTCCGCTCGGCGTGATGGCGCAGCTCTACGCGGCGCTCGGACGCGGCGAGGACTCGCTGCTCTCCGCGACGGGCATCGGAACGTTCCTCGACCCGCGGACGGGCCGCGGGTCTCCCGTGCGAGGAGGCCGTCGCGAGCAGCTCGTCACGGTCGAAGGCGATCTGCTTCGCTACCGCATTCCGCCGATCGACGTCGCGCTCTTCAACCTTCCCGCCGCAGACCGCCGCGGAAACCTCTACGCGAAGGGCAGCGCGATGATCGGCGACGCGCTCGAGCTCGCGCAGGCGGCGCGGCGGCGCGGCGGCCTCGTGATCGCGAACGTCGGCCGCCTCGTCGACGAGGGCTACGGCGAAGTCTTCCTTCCCGCCGAGAGCGTCGATGCGATCGTGCTGCACCCCGACACCGAGCAGACGCCGGGCTACACGCACGCGGATCCGTGGCCCGCCGTCACGGTCGGAGGCGACGCGATCGCCGACGCGCTCGAGCAGGCGCGCTTCGTCGGCCGCCTCGCCGGCCTGATCGGCGGCGTCGCGCAGCGCGGCGCGCTCGACGACGCCGTCGCTCGCCTCGCAGCGACGACGCTCGTGGCGTCGGTGGCGAAGGGAGCGTTCGTCGCGATCGGCGCCGGGATGCCCGAGGGCGTCGCGCGTGCGGTGTTCGAAGCGGGCCGGCTCGGCGACGTGACCTTCGCCGTCGAGAGCGGCGTCGTGGGCGGGCTTCCGGCGCCCGGCGCGTACTTCGGAGCCTCGCTCGCGCCGCGCGAGCTCGTCTCGACCGCAGAGCTCTTCCGGCGCTGCGAACGGGGGCTCGACGCGGCGTGCCTCGGCGCGCTCGAGGTCGACGCGGCGGGCAACGTGAACGTCTCGAAGCGCGGGCGCGGCGTTCGGCGCTACGCAGGGCCCGGCGGGTTCATCGACTTCACGGAGGCGGCGCAAACGATCGTCTTCGTCTCGGGGTGGATGCGCGGCGGCAGCATCGACGTCGGGCGCGGCGGCGTTCGCCTTCGGAGCCCGGGTGAGCCCAAGTTCGTCGAGCACGTGTCGGAGGTGACCTTCGACGCCGAGCGCGCGCTCGGCGCGGGAAAGCAGATCCACTACGTGACACCCGTCGGCGTGTTCCAGCGGACCTCGCGCGGAATGGAGCTGACGACGATCATGCCGGGGATCGACCTGCACGAGGACGTCCTCGGGCTGACGCCGATCGAGATCGTGCGGCCCGAGGGCGGCGAGGTGCCGGTCGCACCGAGAGCGATCGTCGACGGCAAGGAGTTTCGCCTTCCCGCCTGGGGCTCCGCCCGGGCGGCACGGGACTGAAGGAAGGGGGCAGCGTGCTCGAAGCGCGGATCGAAGTCGGAGTCCAGCCGTCCCCTCTCACGCCCCGACAGGTCGAGCGGGAGTTCCGTGCGCTGCTGAACGCCGGCGCGCGGATCCGGCCCTCCGGAACGACGAAGTCGAGGCCCGGGAGGCTGCTCTCGCTCGGCTACGTCCCGCGACACAGGCTTCGCCTCTTCGATACGGTCTTCTACCTCTGCGGGCTCCGGCAGGAGCCGAACGCGCGCTACTTCATCGCGTACGTGCTCCCCGGCGCGGCTCGCCCGGCCTCGCCGGGGCGCCGCGTTCTCTTTCCCCGCTACTTCTACAAGGACGCGTCTCTCGTCTGGCGCTCCGCGAGCCACTTCGCGCGGTCGGATGCGGAGAACTGGATCGGAAAGGGCGATCTCAAGCCGCTGCGAGAAGCCAGCGGCGAAGTGACGTACTACAGCGCGGAGGAGACGACGAATCTTCCGCTCGAGATGCAGACGGCGCTCGACGTCGCGAGCCGAATGGCGCCGCGCGTGCCGCGCGACGAGCGCGCCATCGGCCTCGTGCTGCGCAGGGCGCCCGACGATCGCGTCGAGCCCTACGCCGACTTCACCGCGCCGCGGAGAAGGGCGGCCGCCGACCGCCGCAATCTCGTCCATGGCGGGCGGCGCGTCGCCTGGTTCGCACGGCGGGGAGACCCCGCATCGCTGCGGTTCGCGCGCGGCTACGAGCCGGACTTCGAATCGGGCATGCTCGAGGTCGACCGGTCGGCGAGCCGAATCTACGGCGGCGAGATCCGCAAGTTTCGAATCCTCTCCGCGAACGCGAAGATCCAGTACCAGTTCGTCGCCGCGCCGCGGCACGTCTGGATCGTTCCGCCGCAGGCGCTCACGACCGAGCTCTCGAGCTACGGCGTTCGCACGATCGACGTCGTCGCCGACGACGACCTCTCGCTCCCCGGCTACGAGTACCACTACCTGGACGACAGCGAGGATCCGCCTCGCCTCTACAGCCAGATCCCCGAAGGCTGGGCGGGCGGGATCTGCCCGACCGATCCCGCGCGCGCCGACGCTTCGCCGTGGCTGGAGGCGCTCCCGGTCGTCCAGCAGTTCCGCAAGGCGATCCGCTTCCCGCGGCCGCGTGGCGCGGCCTGAGCGCCTTCCGCGAGCGCCCGGCTCACTTCAGGAAGCGATCGACGACGTGGTCCATGATCGCGCCGCCGAGCCACGAGCCGATTGCGAGCACGACGAGGACGGCGAAGCGGAGCATCTGCGAGACCTCGATCGCCCACGGCCGCACGTTCTCGATTCGGCGTTCGTAGGCGAGGAGCGCGGGGAGCTCGGCCGCGGCCGCGGGCGCGGAGGCGCCGAGCAGCGCGTCGCGCGCGTCACGGATGCGCGCGCGAACGCGAGCGAGCTCGGCCTGCTTCGCCCGCGCGATCCGCGCGGCGAGCCGAACGAGCGGCGCGACGAAGAGCGCGGTGCCGAGCGCGAGCGCGACCGCCACGACGATGCCGGTCATCCACGAGAACTCGAGGTCGACGAAGACGAGCGACGCGCTCGATCCGCCGACGATCCAGAAGAACGAGCGCCGCAGACCCGCGCCGGCGAGGCGCCGGTCGGGCGCCGTGTCGAGCAGATCGATCGGCGCCGGGATCGCGTCGAGCGCCCGCTCCTGCCGAGTCCACGCCCAGGTGAAATAGGCGAGGGCTCCGATCAGCCCGAACAGGACGAGGTTCGCTCCGGTCGCCCATGCGATCGCAAAGGTCCAGGGGTCGTCCGAGACGAGGAACGGCTGGTTCGTGTCGGTGCCCGTGATGAGAAGGGTCCCGAGCGGCGCCACGAGCAGCGCCGCGCCGAGCGCAGCGCGCGGGCTCGGCGCGCTCGCGGCGAGGACCGCGGCCGTCCGCTCCGCGCTCCAGCCGAGCTCCTCGGCGCGCCGGGCGGCGTCGCGCCGCTCGGTCGCGACGCCGTACGCGAGCGCCGCGCTCCCGAAGCCGATGAGCACCGAGACGACCATGCTGATCCGGTAGTTCGAGCGCCCGAGAAGATCCGCCGCGGTCGGGACGCCGGAGAATGCGAGGGCCGCGAACAGGTGCCCGCACTCGGTCACGAGCGCGATCGACGCGCCGAGCAGGGCCGCCTCGCCGGGCGTTCGGGGCCGCCACGGCGATCGCATCAGGCCGCCGCCAGCAGACGCTCCGCGATCTGGATGGCGTTCAGCGCGGCGCCCTTGCGGATCTGGTCGCCCGAGACGAAGAGGTCGAGGCCGTAGCCTTCGTCCTGCGAGAGGTCGCGACGGATTCGCCCGACGAAGACGTCGTCCTTG
>JABLTH010083753.1_pt1 | contig 15590 bp, 12 predicted proteins | sample 7875711 | NCBI WGS metagenome assembly JABLTH01 (sample SAMN14941262, study PRJNA633318) | bioreactor metagenome | isolation source: bioreactor | place: China | collected 2019-03-05 | reverse complement strand
GTCCGCTCGAGGACGGCCGGCTGCGCCTCCTCGGCATCAAGCTCTACGCGGACGGCGCGCTCGGCAGCCGCGGGGCGCGCCTGCTCGCGCCGTACCAGGACGAGCCGCGCTCGCAGGGCCTGTGGGTCACCGACCCGGCCGAACTGAAGCGCGAGGCCGCGCGCCAGCTCGCGGCGGGGCTGCAGCCCGCGATCCACGCGATCGGCGACGGCGCGAACCGCGCGGTCCTGGACGCGTACGAGGCCGCGTTCGCGGCCGCGCCGCAGTCCGCGGCGCTGCGCCCGCGCATCGAGCACGTGCAGCTCCTCGCGCCGGACGACATCCCGCGCTTCGGCAAGTCGGGCATCGTCGCCTCGATGCAGCCGACGCACGCGACGTCCGACATGCCGTGGGCCGAGGACCGCGTCGGGCCGCAGCGCATCGCGGGGGCTTACGCATGGCGCGCGCTCGCCGACACGGGCGCGCACCTCGCCTTCGGGTCCGACTTCCCGGTCGAGTCGCCCGATCCGCTGCGCGGCCTCTACGCGGCGGTGACGCGCCAGGACGACCAGGGCCGTCCGTCGGACGGGTGGACGCCCGCGCAACGCCTCGACCTCGCGACCGCGCTCGCCGCGTTCACGAAGGGCGCCGCGTGGGCCGCGCACCAGGAGAAGGACCTCGGCGTCCTCGTGCCGGGCGCGTGGTGCGACCTCACGATCCTCGATCGCGACGTGACCGCGGCGCCCGCGACGGAACTCCTCCAGGCGAAGGTCACCGCGACGGTGATCGGCGGGCAGGTCGTCTGGCCGCTCGCGCGCGCAAACACGAACACACATTGAACGTTGATCAAACGGGTCGTATCCGCGACAATGCCCGCCATGAAAAAGGCGCTCCCCACCCTGCCGATGCATCCCGCGGCCAAGGCCGCGAAGCCCGAAGCGCCGCCGTGCGACCAGTGCACCGCGCTCTGCTGCCGCTACTTCGCGCTGCAGCTCGACACCCCCGAGGATCGCGAGGACTTCGACTCGATCCGCTGGTACCTCCTGCACGGCAAGAGCTGGATCTGGGTCGACGCGGGCGATTGGTACCTGCAGGTCGACGAGCCGTGCCGCTTCCTCGGCCCGAAGAACGAGTGCACGATCTACGACAAGCGTCCGCAGATCTGCCGTGACTACGGTCTCCCCGAGCACCGCGAGCACCCCGAAGACCCGCTGTGCGATTACTTCTCGCGCGACCAGCGCCACGACCTCGAGTTCCGCGAGCCGCACGAGCTCGACGTCTGGGTCGAGAAGTACCTCGCCGAACGCGAGGAGAAGCGCAAGAAGCGCTCCGCCGCCGCCAAGCGCGCCTGGGCCAAGAAGCGCCGCGCCGAACGCCGCGGTGCCGGCGCTTCCGTCTGACTCAGTGGTCCTTGTTGCTCAGGTACAACGCGACCCCAACCGCCGCGATCCCCAGCGCCAGGTACAGGAGGTCGATCGGCCCCTCGAACTTCAGCTTCAGGGCCTGCTGCAGGAACTTCACCATCAGGATCAGCATGATCACGCGCGCGAGCCGGTTCTTCAGCTCGTCGAGGCTGCGCACGAGCAGAAGGCGCTGCGCGAACTCCGAGTTCTCGGCGGCGTCGATCTTCCCGACGAACAGCTCGTACAGCCCGAGCGCGAAGATCAGCAGCACCCCCGCCAGCAGGTAGCCGTCGATGATGCCCACGATCGCGCCGACCGCCGAGGTCCGCAGGTCGTTGCGCTCCTGGTAGGACAGGCCCGGGTCGGCGTACTTCACGAAGCCGCCCGCGAGCGACACCACGTCCACGGTCGTCACGAACATGAGTCCGATCGCGACCAGCACGCTGGCGAGCACCGCGACGACCACGATGTAGCGGCTGCGCCAGAGGAACCCCTCGAGCCCCCGTTCCACGACCGACATGTCGCACCCTCCGGAGCGGCTACGATAGCGAAAAAAAGGGCCCGGACCGAAGCCCGGGCCCTTGCGCCCCTGCCACAAGCGTCCGGCCGCCGTGGCTTTGCCCCGTGGCGTTTACCCGTGATGACTACCCGCGTGTCTGGTGGAGGAAGGACTCGAGACGCCAGCGGTCCTCGTCCGAGTACCGCTCGAATTCGATGCCCAGCCCGTGCGTGCCGCGCGTCGCGAGCAGGTCCTGGTCGTGACGGATCACGCGGCCGATCACGCGCACCGGCCCGTCCTGTCCGGGGAGCCGGAACGTGAGGCCCACGCGCATGCCGCTCGGCAGCGCGTCGTGCGTGTCGACGAAGATCCCCGAGTTCGACAGGTCGCGGCTCGTCCCGAGCAGGTGGGCCGCGGGGCCGTCGAAGTACACGGGCACGTCGACCGCGATCCGCGGGCGGCGCACGTAGCACCACACGCGGTTGCGGCCCAGGCGGTGCACTTCCGTGAGCGCTTCGGTCGCGCGGCGGATCAGGTCCGACGGCACCTCGGCGTCGGCCGGGTAGCACGCCACGCCGATGCTCACCGTGACGGGGACCGGGTCGTCGGAGTCCGGCGTCATGAACGCGAACTCCTCGATCGCCTTGCGGATGCGGCCGCCGACGTGGCGCGCGTCGCCGCGGCCCGTGCCCGGCAGCAGCACGACGAAGTTGTCGTTCTCGATCCGCGCGACGATGTCCGATGCGCGCACGGCCGCGTTGAGGATGCCGGCCACGTGCTGCAGCACGCGGTCGCCGCGCTCGCGCCCGAACTCGTCGTTGATGCTCTGCAGGTGGTCGATGTCGACCAGGAGCAGCGACAGCGGCCGGCCCTCGTGCTGCGCGTCCTGGAAGTGCTCGCGCAGGCTGCGCAGGAAGCTCTGGATCGTGGGCAGGCCGGTCTGCGGATCGCGGTCCTCCGCGACCTCTTCCGCCGGCGCGGCCATGCGCGCGAGCACGCGCTGCACGTCGACCGCGACGCGCCGCGCGGGGCCGCCGAGCGGGTTGAGCAGCGCCTCGACCTCGAGCTGCACGCCGTCGCGGCGCGTCAGCGTGAGGCGGATCGGGCGCACGCGGTCGCCCGGCGAGATCGCGCCCTCGTACAGCGGACGCGCGCAGAACGCGCGCACGCCCTGCTCGTCGGGCGGACCGTAGACGCCGAGGTCCTTCGTGTGACCGACGACCTCCATCGCGTCCCAGCCGGTGAGGCGTTCCATGTTGCGGTCGAAGGCGAGGATCGTGCCGCTGCCGTCGAGGATGAAGCTGCCCGACACCGCGCGGGAGGCCTGCTGCTGCTCCCATCCGGGCGGCGAGAAGATCGACAGCGGACGCGTGGCGTTGGCCTGGCGGTCAGCTCCGCGGACGCCGATCGGCAATCCGTGATTGTCCGTCCAGGCTTGCTTCCATTCCTCGTCGTTCCGAATCGTCATACTGCGCCCCTGTCTTCCCGCCCGTGTCCCCGCCCTCGTGGATCGAATCTAGGCAGCGGATGACGGATGTGTAGGGGGGCGGAAGAAAAAGCCGGGAAACCTGAGAAAACGCGGTTTGACCGCACCAATTCGGGGCGCTGCCGGAGCTCGACCGGCCTCGGGCGCGGGTCTTGACTCGCCGGGACGGGTGCGGCGGTTAACCGGCCTCGGGCGCGGCGATCCGCGCGCGCAGGGCGGCGGCCTCTTCCGGGGTCGCGGGGCGCCAGATGCCGGTCTCGCGCCGGTGCTCGATCGTGTGGCCCGGGTAACGGACCGACGTGACGAGTTTGCCGTCGGCGTTGAAGACGTGCGCCCGGCCGCGGTCGCCGAGGACCACGACGGTCTTGCGCCGCTCGTCGACGAGGATCGACGCGTCCTCGGCGCGCGAGAGGTCGAGCACCGCCATGCGTGTCGGGCGCGCGCCGCTCTCGTGGCGCTCCTCGGCGTGATGGGTGCGGCGCTCGCGGGCGCGCTGGACGCGCGCGAGCCGGCGGGCGAGACCGCCGAGCAGGCCCTCGATGCGCCGCGCGAGCGCGGGCTCAGGCAGCCGGCCGTGGCCCTCGAGGGCGATCGAGTTCAGAACCCCCTGCGCCCAGCGCACGGCCGCGGTCCACGGGATCGCGCCGATGCGGTCGTGCAGGCGCTCGAGGCTCTCGCCGTCCGGCCCGCGGCCGAGCACGTTGATCGCGAAGCGCCGCCGCGCCCCGCGCGGCTTCGACGAGACCACCTGCACCGTGACGGCCAGCGCCTGGCGCCGCCCGGTGCCGTCGGGGACGCGGTACCAACCGGCGACGGCCTGCCCGTGGATGCGCACGTCGCGCCGGTCGCGGAACGCGGGGAGGAGGTCGCGGGTGAGGTCCTCTTCGACGTTGATCCCGGTGACGAGCGTGCCGTCCTCGGCGTAGAGCTGCTCGACGCGCGGGTCGTGGCGGTCGAGCAGCCACTGCCCGAAGTCGACCCAGCGCGGCGTGCCCGTCGGCCCGTACCCCGCGAAGACCTGCCGCGGCTCGGGCGGGGCGCTGTGCTCGCACTCCGCCTGCCCGCAGCGCAGGCACAGGACGTGCCCCGGACGGAACACCGCCGCGTGCGCGAGCAGCTCGTCGATGCCGCCGTCGAGCGCCTCGGCCAGCTGCGCGGCCAGCGCGTCGAGCGCGCCCTCGTCCGGCGTGAGCGGCAGCGACAGGCGCAACTCCACCGCCTCGCCCGCGGGCAGCAGGTGCCCGTGCGGGTGGCGCTCGGCGCGATCGAGCGCGTGATCGAGCAGGAGGCGCAGCGCCTCGCGCAGCCGTTCCGCGTCGGTCATCCGGTCATTCTAGAGGGTCAGCGGCGGGTCCTCACGAACACGCCCCGCTCCGAGTACAGCGACGCCGCGGCCAGCAGGAACACCACCACGCGCCCGAAGGTGAACACCCAGTCGTTGAGCGTGGCGAAGTTGAGGTGCCCCGAGTTGGCGACCCCGAACCCGCGCGCGCCGACGAACGCGAGCCCGAGGAACTGCGAGACCGCGAGCGCGATGAAGCCCCACCCGGACCAGCGCGGGAGCTGCCGCGCGCCGCGCAGCAGGAGGAGCCCCAGGCACACGAACAGCACGAACGACGGCCCCATCGCGCCCCACGCGCCGATCGACCACAGCGCGTCGGACGCCTCGTAGATCTGCAGCAGCCACTCGGGCGGGGTCGTCGGCCGGCTCGTGAGCAGCGTGATCTTGTGCTGCACGATCCACGTCGTGGACCACAGCCAGTACGAGCTGAAGAAATACAGCGCGCAGGAGTAGCGCGCGACGTCACCGAGTAGCCCCGTGCCGCCGCCGTACGTGCGCACGAGTCCGAGCGTGCCGATGAACCCGAGGATGCCGATGACGAGATACGCGAGGAACAGCGACATCACGTAGGACAGGCTCGAGTTCTGTACGAAGTCGTTGTACGACGTCTGCGCCGTGCTGGTCGAGCTCACCATGATGAGCTCGACGACCATCATGCCGAGCAGCAGCGCGGCGAACGCGACGAGCATCGCCGCCGAGACCCGCTGTTCCTTCTCCGCCTTCAGGGTGTCGCTGGACATCGGGCCGGTCCCCCTCGGGCGGGGACATTACCATAACGCGATCAGTCGCCGGCCCGGTGCTGCCGGTAGTACTCGCGCGCCTTCGCGCGGTTGCCGCACAGCTTCATGTCACACCAGCGGCGCGAGTGGTTGCGGCTGCGGTCGACGAAGAACCAGCGGCAGTTCTCGGCGTCGCAGCGGCGGATCAGCGCGACGGTCTCGGGGGAGGTGAGGAGCCGCGCCGCGGCCATCACGACGGGGCCGAGCACGGAGACGGGCCGCTCGGCGGTGACCGGAAGATCGAGGACCAGCGCACCCGGCACGGGCCGCAGCACGGCCCCGGCCTGCGCCTCGGCGACGTACCCGTGGAACAGGCGCAGGTCGTCGGCGGCGGGGTGCCTGCCCGCGAGGAGCGCGATGACGATGCGGTAGAGACACTCGCGCAGGTCGAGCGCGCGCCGGTACACGGCGTTCGCGGCGCGCGGGTTCTTCGTTCCGACCGCGCGCAGCGCGGCCGCCACCTGCGGCGTGGCCAGCCCGGCCTTGGCGGTCCAGTCGACGAGGTCCCGCCACGAGTGGAGCATGTCCTCCTGCACAGGGCCGTCGTGGTGCTCGAGCGTGTTGACGAAATCGAGGCCCAGGTCGCCGGCGGTGAATTCGTTGGCCATCGTGGTGCTTCCCCCGATCGAGGGGCGGGTTCGCAATAGGTGCGGCTTGTAGGGGCGGGTTTAGCGAGCGAAGCGAGCGTAACCCGCCCGCGAGCGTAACCCACCCGCGAGCCTAACCCGCCCGGGTCCGCGTAACCAGTATATCGCGTTTGACAGGTTAGGGACTTGGGCGTAGGTTCATAACCACTATCACGACGATAGGAGGTTAGTCGCCATGAGCTCCCCCGCAGCCGCCCCGGCCTCGATCACGTCCCCGCCGTCCCGCGGCCTGCTGCTCTTGGCGTTCGCGGCGATCTTCATCGTCTGGGGTACCACGTTCCTCGCCATCCGCTACGCCGTCGAGACGATCCCGCCGCTGCTCGCCGCGGGCATGCGACACGCGGTGGCGGGCTCCGTGCTGTTCGCGCTCGCGTGGCTGCGCGGCTACCGTCCACGTCGCTCCGACTGGCTCGCCGGTGCCGTCGTCGGCGCGCTTTTCTTCCTCGCCGGGCACGGCCTCCTGCACTGGGCCGAGATGCACATCGCCTCGGGACTGGCCGCACTCCTCATCGCCACCGAGTCGTTCTTCATCTTCGGTCTCGGGGCCATGCTCGGCCGCCAGCGCCTCAACGTGTCGAGCGGCCTCGGCATCCTGCTCGGGTTCGCCGGCGTCGCTCTGCTCACGGTGCCCGAGCTCGGCGCGGTGCGCCTCGTCGACTGGGCGATCTTCGCGACGCTGCTCAGCTCACTCGCGTGGTCGCTGGGCGTCGTCGTCGGCCCGCTCGTGAAGCTTCCCGACCACGCGCTCGGGCGCGCGGCCGTGACAACGCTCGCGGGGAGCGCGCTGCTCCTGCTGCTCGCGGCCGTGGCGGGGGAGTTCGCCCAATTCCATCCCGGAGCGGTCTCACTGCGATCCGCGCTCGGCCTCGCCTACCTGATCAGCTTCGGCTCGGTGCTCGCCTTCTCGGCGTACTCGTGGCTCCTGCAGCACGTGCCGCCGACGCTCGTCGCGACGCATACCTTCGTGAACCCCGTCGGCGCGATCTTCGCCGGCTGGATGTGGGCCGGCGAGGCGCTCGGCGGGCAGCTCATGCTCGCGACCGCGGTGATCGTCGCCGCCGTCGTGCTGGTGCAGAGGGGAGAGCGCGCGCCCCAACGCGAGAGCGCACACGACGTGCGCGTCGAGGGTCCGGCGGCGGTCACGGAATGAGCGCCGCCCCGAACAACCGCCGCGCGTTCTCCGTCGTCCGCGCCCCGACCTCCTCGACCGGCACGCCCTTGATCTCCGCGATCGCCGCGAGCGCGACGCGCACGTTCGCCGGCTCGTTGCGCACGCCCGGCTCGGGCCCGAGCACCGGCGCGTCGCTCTCGAGCAGCAGCACGTCGAGCGGCAGCCAGCGCACGAGCTTCTGCTTCTGGCGCGAGCGCACGATCGACGGCGGCACCGAGAAGAACCAGCCCGCGCGCACGGCGGCGTCGGCGGTTCCGGCGCGGCCGTCGAAGGCGTGGAGCAGCACGCGGCGCGCGCCGCACTCGAGCAGGGCCTCGATCGTCGCGGCGCCGGCGCTGCGGCTGTGCACGTTGACGGGCAGGTCGAGTTCGATCGCGCGGCGCACCTGGCGCACGAAGAAGTCGCGCTGCACGGCGAGCGCGTCCGGCTCCTTCACGACCCAGTGGTCGAGGCCGATCTCGCCGACGGCGACGAGGCGGTCGCGGTGCGCGTCGATCAGGCCGAGCGTCTCCTCGAGCGCGGCCTCGTCGAGGTGCGTGGGGTAGAGCCCGATCGCGGGTGCGATCGCGGGTTGCTCCCCTGCGAGGCGCAGCACCGCGCGCGCGTCGTCCGCCGTCTCGCCCACCGCGACCACGCGCCCGACCCCCGCCGCCGCGGCGCGCGCGAGGACGTCGCCCAGGTCCGTGGCGAACGCCGGATCGGCGAGATGCGCATGGGCGTCAATCAGCATCGAGATCACCCGGGGTCACGCGAAGGATCGTTGTAGGGGCGGGTCCGCGTCATCTGTAGGGGCGGGTCCGCGTCATCTGTAGGGGCGGGTTCGCGTCATCTGTAGGGGCGGGTTTAGCGAGCGCAGCGAGCGTAACCCGCCCACGCTTGCCGGTTCATGCCCGCCGGGCCATCATTCGCGCGACCTAACCGGTTTGTTCCATGGCCGGCTTCCCGAATGTTCGCAGGCGCCGAGCCCGCTCGGCCCGTGGAGGATGACATGGCGGAAAAGCTCGCGCTCCAGGGCGGCACCCCGGTCCGCACGACCCCGTGGCCCAAGTGGCCGGTCTACGACAGGACCGACGAAGAGGCGCTGCAGCGCGTGCTGCACTCCGGCGTGTGGGGCATCGGCGGCAAGGAGGTCGGCGAACTCGAGTGCGAATTCGCCAAGCTGCACCGCGCGCGCTTCGGGGTCGCCTGCACCAACGGCACGGTCGCGCTGCAGATCGCGTGCGTCGCGGCCGGGGTCGAGGCGGGCGACGAGGTCATCACCACGCCGTACACGTTCATGGCCAGCGCGCTCGCGGCGGTCGCGGTCGGCGCGGTTCCGGTGTTCGTCGACGTCGAGGAGACGACGCACAACATCGACCCCGCCGCGATCGAGGCCGCGATCACGCCGCGCACGAAGGCGATCATGCCGGTGCACATCGGCGGGCGGCCGTGCGACATGGACCGCATCCTCGACATCGCGCGGCGGCACGACCTGGCCGTGATCGAGGACGCCGCGCAGGCGTGGACCGCGGCGTGGAACGGGATGCCGGTCGGCGCGCTCGGGCACGCCGGCACGTTCAGCTTCCAGTCGAGCAAGAACCTCAACGCGGGCGAGGGCGGGATCATCCTCACCAACGACGAGGGCGTGTTCCAGCGCGCGTGGTCGTACCACAACTGCGGACGCACGCTCGGCGGCGCGTGGTACCAGCACGACTTCCCGGGGTTCAACTACCGGCTGACGGAGTTCCAGGCCGCGCTGCTGCGGACGCAGCTCGCGCGGCTCGTCGAGCAGCAGGCGACGCGCAACGCGGCGATGCAGGTCCTCGATCGCGAGCTTGCGGGGATTCCCGGGCTCGCGCTCGCCTCGCACGATCCGCGCGTCACCGCGCACGCGGCGCACATCTACATGGTGCGCGTCGACCCCGCGCTGATCCCCGGCGGCAACAAGATGGCGCTGATCAAGGCGCTGAACGCCGAGGGCCTGCCGGCGAACCCGGGCTACACGCTGCCCGTGTACAAGCAGAAGTTCTGGAACTGGTTCGGCGAGCGGCCGACGGGCGGCGGTCCGAAGTGGAAGGAGACCGTCGCGATCCCGTACGAGTCGTACAGGCTGCCCGTGACCGAGAAGCTCTGCGACAACACGATCTGGGTCAAGCAGGACGTGCTGCTCGCGGGGCCCGAGCCGATGAAGGACGTGGTCGCGGCGTTCGCGAAGGTGATGGAGGCCGCGAAGGCGGGGGCCGTGCCGGCCGTCTGAGGGGGCGCGGTCGATTCACCGCGCCGTGATTGCGGGTAAGATCCCGCCATGCCGATCTCGCCCGGGGCCCGGCTGGGTCGCTACGAGGTCCTGGCCGCGCTGGGGGCGGGCGGGATGGGCGAGGTCTGGCGCGCCCGCGACACGCGCCTCGCGCGCGACGTCGCGATCAAGGTCATCCCCGACGAGTTCGCGCGGCATCCGGAGATGCGCGAGCGCTTCGAGCGCGAGGCCCGCGCCGCGTCGTCGCTCAGCCATCCCAGCATCTGCACGATCCACGAGATCGACGAGCACGAGGGGCAGCTGTACCTGGTCATGGAGCTCCTCGACGGGCAGCCGCTCGACGCGCTGATCGACGGCCGCCCGCTCGAGCTCGAGCGCGTGCTCGACATCGCGATCGAGGTCGCCGACGCGCTCGACACCGCGCACGGAAGCGGCATCGTCCACCGCGACATCAAGCCCGCGAACGTGTTCGTCACGCGCCGCGGCCACGTCAAGCTGCTCGACTTCGGCCTCGCGAAGTTCGTCTCCGACGTCGCGCCGCACGTGGACAGCCGCGCGGAAACCGCGGCGGACCGCGAGTTGACGCGGCCCGGCGCGGCGATCGGGACGGTGTCGTACATGTCGCCGGAGCAGGTGCGCGGCAAGCCGCTCGATGCGCGCACCGACCTCTTCTCGCTCGGCGTCGTGCTGTACGAGATGGCGACCGGCGTCGCGCCGTTCCGCGGCGAGACCGCGGCGACGATCTTCGACGCGATCCTCAATCGTGCGCCGGCGGCGCCCGTGCGGCTGCACCCCGACGTCCCCGCGGGGCTCGAGACGATCATCGCGAAGGCGCTCGAGAAGGACCGCGACCTGCGCTACCAGCACGCGGCCGACATGCGCGCGGACTTGAAGCGCCTGCGGCGCGACCTCGGCTCGGGCCAGGTCTCGGCGCAGGTGTCGGGCGCGTCGTCGTCCGGTGCGCCGTCGTCCGGCACGCCGTCGTCCGGCACGCCGTCGATCGGCGCGCCGGTCCTCGCCACGCACGCGACGGGGAGCGCATCCAGCGCATCCGCGAGCGGCGCGCGCATGCGCCCCCTGCGTTGGGTGGTGCCGGCGGCGCTGGTGGCCGTCACGATCGGCGCCGTGTGGCTGCGCGCACGACCGCCACGCCATGCGGCGACCGCGGCGACCGCGGCGACCGAGACGTCCGCGCCCTCCGCCACTCCTGCACGCAAGGACGCGGTCGTCGTCGCCGAGTTCGACAACCACACCGGCGACCCGTCGTTCGACGTGCCGCTGCGCCAGGCGCTCGTGACGCAGATCGAGGAATCGCCGGCGCTCGCGGTCGTCCCGGTCGAGGCGATGCGCGCGATCCTGCCCCTCATGCGGCGCGCGCCGGGCGAGCGCATCACGGGCGACGTCGCGCTCGACGTCTGCATGCGCACCGGCAGCAAGGTCGTGGTCCGCGGTTCGATCACGGCGCTCGGCACGCGCTACGCGATCGGCCTCGACGCGACGGGCTGCGTCGAGGGGCAGGCCGTCGCGGCGCGGCAGATCGAGGCCGCGCGCAAGGAGGACGTGCTCGGCGCGCTGCGGGACGTGATGCCGGCGCTGCGCGACGCGATCGCCGGCGCGATCGGCGCGCTGCCGAGGATCGAAAGCAACGACATGCACCTCACCACGGCGTCGCGCGAAGCGTTCCGCATGCAGGCGCTCGGCGACAAGGCCGAGGCGACGCGGGGCAGTGCGGCCGCGATCGCGTACTACCGCAAGGCGATCGAAGCCGACCCGGAGTTCTCCGCGGCGTGGCTCAGCCTCGCGGTCCAGCTGAAGAACGTCGGGCAGGACAAGGAATCGAGCGCCGCGATGCAGCGGGCCTACGCGCTGCGCGTCCACGCGAGCCAGCGCGAGAAGCTGTTCACCGAGGCGTTCTACAACATGAACGAAACCGGCGACCTCCTCGCCACCGCCGACGCGCTCCGCGTGGTCCTCGACGCGGACCGGACCGACCGCTACGCGGCCGCCGACCTCGCGGCCACGTACGCGAACCTCGGCCGCGATGACGAGGCGGTGGCGACGTTCCGGCTGGCGCTCGACCTCGCTCCCGAGATGGGCATCAACTACGCCAACCTGTCCCAGATGCTGTACGGGATCGGACGCTACGAGGAGGCGGCGGCGGTGCTCGACCGGGCGGCGCAGCGTGGAATCGTCATTCCGCTCCTCGAAATGGAGCGCTACGAGCTGGCCTTCCTGCGTCACGACGAGGCCGGGATGCGAGCGATCGTGGAGCGCACCCGCACGCGCGAGGACACGGCCCCGCAGATCGCGGACCTCGAACGCGAACGGCTGCGCGTCATGGGCCGGTTCTCCGCGGCGCGCTCCCTGGAGCAGGGACAGCTGGCGCCGGGCGGCGTCGATCCGGGCCTGGCCGCGGTGCGGACGATCCTCGATGCGATCGACGGGCGCCTCCTCGGGATCCCGTCGCCCGGGGTGGCCGCCGTGCGCGCCGCGCTGCCGCGGCTGTCCAGGTTCGAGATGCGGCTCGCCGCGGCGCAGGCGCTCGCCCTCGCGGGCGAACGCAAGGAGGCGCTGCGGATCGTGGACGCCGTCGTGGCGGAGCGCCCGAAGGACACGCTGATCCGTATCGCCTCGGCGCCGGTCATCCGCGCGTTCGCCGCGCTCGCGGCGGGCGACCCCGACGGTGCCCTTCGCGAGTTGGGGCCGACGGTCGGCTACGAGCGCGCTCACGGGCCCGGGATCGGTACCCGGCTCTACCCGCACTACGTGCGCGCGCTCGCGCTCATGAAGAAAGGCCAGCCGGCGCAGGCCGCCGCCGAGCTCGAGAAGATCGCCGCGGCGCCCGGCCGGATCGGCGTCGACGTGTTCCTGCCGTTCGCCGGGCTCCAACTCGCGCGGGCGTACGCCGCCGCGGGCGACGCGGCGAAGAGCCGTGCCGCATACGACGACGTGCTCGCGACGTGGAAGGACGCCGACCCGGATTTCGTCCCCGCGCGCCAGGCGCGCGAGGAGCGGGCGAAGCTCGGGTCCTGAACGGACGTGAAACGGGGCGGCCACGCGGCCGCCCCGTCGAGTGTCCGATCCCGGCCGCGATCAGCCGACGCGCGTCTTGTGCTCCTCGATCAGCTTGTTGACGACGTCGGGGTCGGCCAGCGTGCTCGTGTCGCCGAGGCCGTCGTACTCCGACGCGGCGATCTTGCGCAGGATGCGGCGCATGATCTTGCCGCTGCGGGTCTTGGGCAGGCCGGCCGCGACGTGGATCACGTCGGGCGCGGCGAACGCGCCGATCGCGTGGCGCACCTGCTCCTTCAGCGAGCCGGCGATCGAGTCGATGTTGGCGTTGTTGGCGTGGTCGGCGGTGAGGATCACGTAGGCGTAGATGCCCTGGCCCTTGATCGGGTGCGGGAAGCCCACCACCGCGGCCTCGGCGACGGTGTCGTGCGCGACGAGCGCGCTCTCGACTTCCGCGGTGCCGAGCCGGTGGCCGGAGACGTTCAGCACGTCGTCGATGCGGCCGGTGATCCAGTAGTACCCGTCCTCGTCGCGCTTGCAGCCGTCACCGGTGAAGTAGCGGCCCGGGTACTGGGTGAAGTAGGTCGTCTTGAAGCGGTGGTGGTCGCCCCACACCGTGCGCGCCTGGCCGGGCCACGGCGTGCCGAGGCACAGCGCGCCCTCGACGCCGTTGCCCTCGAGGAGGCGCCCGTCGGCGGGATCGACGAGGATCGGCTTCACGCCGAAGAACGGCAGCGTCGCGGAGCCCGGCTGGTCGGCGTGACGCCCGGCAGCGGCGTGATGAGGATGCCGCCCGTCTCCGTCTGCCACCACGTGTCGACCACCGCGCAGCGACCGTCGCCGACGACGTCGTGGTACCACTTCCAGATCTCGGGGTTGATCGGCTCGCCGACCGACCCGAGGATGCGCAGGCTCGAGCGCTTGTAGCGCTTGACCCACTCGTCGCCGGCCTGCGCGATGGCGCGCAGCGCGGTCGGCGCGGTGTAGAAGATGTTGATGCCGAGGTCGTCGACCATCCGCCAGTAGCGGCCCGGATCCGGGTACACCGGCACCGACTCGAACATCACCGTCGTCGCGCCGTTCGCGAGCGGCCCGTAGACGATGTAGGAGTGGCCCGTCACCCAGCCCACGTCGGCCGCGCAGCAGTAGATGTCGCCCGGGTGGTAGTCGAAGACCAGCTTGTGCGTCATCGCCGCGTAGACCATGTAGCCCGCGGTGCTGTGCATGACGCCCTTGGGCTTCCCCGTGCTGCCCGAGGTGTAGAGCACGAACAGCGGGTCCTCGGAGCCCATCCACTCGATCGTGCACGTGGAGCGCTGCTTGTGGCACTCCTCGTCGAGCCAGTAGTCGCGGCCGGCGACCATGTCGACGTCCGCGTCGGTGCGGCGCGCGACGAGCACGGTGTCGACGAGCGACATGCCCTCGATCGCGCGGTCGGTGATCTTCTTGAGCGGGATGCGCTTCCCGCCGCGCATGCCCTCGTTCGCGGTGACGACGATGCGGCACTTCGCGTCGATGATGCGGTCGCGCAGCGACTCCGCGCTGAACCCGCCGAACACCACCGAGTGCACCGCGCCGATGCGCGCGCAGGCGAGCATCATGAACGCCGTCTCGGGGATCATCGGCATGTAGATGCAGACGCGATCGCCCTTCCGCACGCCGTGCGCGAGGAGCACGTTGGCCATGCGCGCGACGTGGTGCTTCATCTCGCGGTACGACACGTGGCGGTAGACGCCCGGCTCGTCCGCGGCCCAGATGATCGCGGTCTGGTCGCCCTTGTCCTTGATGTGCCGGTCGACGCAGTTGTAGCAGGCGTTGAGTCGGCCGCCGGAGAACCACGCGAAGTCGACCTCGTCGTAGTCCGCGTCGAACACGTTCGAGAAGGGGTGATACCAGGTCAGGTTCTTGGCCTGCTCGGCCCAGAACCATTCCGGGTTGTCCAGCGACAGGCGGTACAGTCGCTGGTACTCCTCCATCGAGTTGATGTGCGCGCGAGCCTTGATGTGGTCCTTGACCGGGTAGATCGAGTCGGACACGGCGACCTCCTTCGACGGTGGCAACACCCTGTTTGCATCGGCCCGGGACACGGCCGGCCGCGCAAGTGTGCGCATGATAAGGGAAGCGCCGTCCGGAAGATCCCGCAAAACAGGACGATTCCCGCGCTCCGGGGCCCGGGCTAAATTGACAGTTAGGTCTTACGATCGTGCTTCGAGCGCGTCTACGATCGCGCCTCGAGGCGGCTCAGGAGCGTGCCTCGAGCGCGTTCAGGAAATCCTCGATCAGGTCGTCCGGATCCTCGAGCCCGACCGAGATGCGCACCAGTTCGTCGCGGATCCCCAGCGCCGCGCGTTCGTCCGGCGACAACCCCGCGTGCGACGTGCGCGCGGGTTGTGCGACCAGCGTTTCCGGTCCGCCGAGACTGGGCGCGACGACCGGCAGCGTGAGCCGGCCGAGGAAGCGGTCCGCGGCGGCCGCACCGCCGGCGATCTCGACGCTCAGCATGCCGCCGCAGCCGTCGAGCAGGGCCTCGGCGCGCGCCCCGCTCGGCGAGGACGGCAGGCCGGGGTAGTGCACGCGCGCCACGCCCGGGTGCCCGTCGAGCGCGGCCGCGAGCCGGCCCGCGCTCGCGGCCTGGTGTCGCACGCGCAGGGCGAGCGTCTTGAGACCGCGGTGCAGCAGGAAGCACGCGTGCGGGTCGAGGGAGCCGCCGAGGTGGTTGAGCTTGTGACGGATCGCCTCGACGAGATCGCGCCGCCCGATGACCGCGCCGGCGACGATGTCCGAGTGGCCGTTCAGGTACTTGGTCCCGCTGTGGAGCGACACGTCGAAGCCGTGCTCCGCGGGTCGGAACTGGACCGGCGAGGCGAACGTGTTGTCGATCAAGGACAGCAGCCCGTGCGCCTTGGCGAAGCGCACGATTCCCGGCAGGTCGGGCACCTGCACCAGCGGGTTCGTGATCGTCTCGACGTAGACCAGCTTCGTCTCGGGACGCAGCTTGCGCTCCCAGTCGTCCGGATCGTCGGGCGAGATGAAATC
>JABLTH010056173.1_pt1 | contig 15595 bp, 18 predicted proteins | sample 7875711 | NCBI WGS metagenome assembly JABLTH01 (sample SAMN14941262, study PRJNA633318) | bioreactor metagenome | isolation source: bioreactor | place: China | collected 2019-03-05 | reverse complement strand
CGCTCCGCCGGGCAGTTTGGCCTGCATTTCAGCGTATGCGTTACTGGCGATCCACTTGACCTGTCCCTGATTCACCGCCGCCCAATCGTTGGCCGAGCCCGCCGTCAGCACGTTGGTCCACCACGACGGAACCGCCCATGCCGAAAGCATACCCGTGAAGTACGTGAAAAGACACGCAAAAATGAACGCTTCGTCCGTTGTCCGTATCCGCATCATCGGCCTTCCCGGCGGTTCCTCTCAAAGTCCGTTGGTATAGCCGCCCATGCCCAAGTCCCCCTGCGGCGACACGTGCAGAATTTCGGCCGGCCGCTCGACGCGCAGGACAAAGCCCGTGGTCACCACGGCCGCGTCCTGGCGGTACCGAGCCAGGATTTCCGCTGCGCTCATTTCGCGATTAAAGATATGGACATCGTCCATCTGCCCCTGCAGATACCACGCGTTGGCGCCATTGGCGCCTACCCGAAGCGGCAAAGAGGAGTTGTAGATGTTGGTTCCGGAAAACGTGTCCGTGAGGGTGGCCTGGCCCGCATCAACGCCGTTGAAATAGATTTTTCCTTTCGGATTGTTCGTCACGTTCCAAGTGCCGACCACCTGACACCAGGATCCAACCGGGATATCTGAGCCGGACACAAACTCGTACCGGTGATCGCCCGTGCCATCGCTGGAGCACTGAAACACGGCGATGCCGTATTGCGCCCACAGGGCATAAGCCCGATTTGACGCGTCGTCGTGTTTGGCGACAAACGCCTGCGGGGTCGTGGGCGCCGTGTTCAGCTTGACCCAAAAGCTGATGGTCCACGCAGGTCCCCGCAAATCCAGACTCGCCGAATCCGCGGCCTCGATGTAGTTGCTGTTTCCATTGAACACAAATCCGCCACCGGACCAAGCCGAATTTGTCCACGTCGCGCCCACCACGGTTCCAATATTGTTGCTTCCGCTCTCGTCCGTCACCGGGCTGCCCGATGCCGTAAACGTGTATTTCAACACGTGGCCGTTCGTCGAAACGCTGACCTCATTCGGTATGATCACTTTTTGATAGAAGGCTGCCGTTCCAAATGCCTCCAGCCCGTCGGTGACAAGGTCCCCGCCCCAAGCAAGGTGGGTCGCTACGAACAGCGCCGGCATCATTTTTCTGACTGCGTTCATGGTCACCTCCCCCATCCGCTCGCGGTTTGATCCACGCCGTTGCTGACGCCGCCGGGAATCGCGACGATCTTCCGGTGACCTGTCAGATTGACGCGTCCTTCGATAAACACGGGTCCTCTTGCGGCCCGAACATTCAAGTCTTCGCCGTAGGCGCCTTCGCGGATGATGAGATTTTCGCCAGCGCGCATCTCTCGCATCCCACCGGCGATCGTGCGCTTGGGTCCTTCCGTTCCCGATACCGCACGGGATCGCCCCGAAAAGGCGTCGTTGCCGATCCTCGAATCAACGACCACGACGCCGGACAACCGGAATGGACCCGCGTCCATCAGTGGCGCGTTGGTCTCGCTCCCCGCCAAGCCGCCCGGGCCGGCCGAATTTGTAAGATCGGACCCTTCGTAAGTCATGAAAGACGGGGTCTCATTTGTGGACCCCTCCGCGAACGGCTCTGTCGCGATAAGTTTCCCATCGCACAACGACAGGCGGCCGGCGGGAGCAGTCACATAAACGCGTGCGTAAGCATTCGACCCATCCGCGTCGCGCCACGTCGTTTCACCCGCGCCCCGCCCGAGAAGGCCCGCACGCCATGGCCCGCTATCGTCGAGTTTATTCGTTGGCCCCAGATTTCTGAAAAAGAGATCAAAATTAGTGGCCGCCGAAACGCGCAACAGGCACGCGTTGGAAACCATCTGTATATCGGTGATGGCAACACGGTTTGAATCACCGGCGAAATACGCCGCGTAAGGGCGGGTGACCGTCCAGATGACCGTATTTTCGCCCGGGTTATTCGTCCATGCGCCCACGCCCAGCGACAGATTGCTCACACTGGAAAAGTAGGGGCTGCCGTACGCGCTCAGGGCGGGCTTGAAATTCAGCGCGACTGATGCCTCGTCAAGAATACGACCCGCGAACGTGAAGACCCGCGCCGTTTCATATCCGTTTTCAATCCAGAATCCATTACCCGGCGCGAGGGTCAAGCCGGGCACTTCTGAAAGGCGCACATACTCCTGACGGCCCGAATCCCACGTCAGAATTTGGTCAGCGGGTGTGAGCTGTCCGGCCAGGGCATTGGTGACCGCGGGATCAAACAAGGCGAACGGCAGGGACACAAAGCCCCGCCCGCCCGCTGGAATTTCAAAACGAATAACCCCGGCGATGGAGGCCGCTCTCGCCGGTTCCGTTGCACAATCAATCGCCAGCGACAGCGCTAGCAGCGATGAGGCGATGAGGCGATGAGGCGATGAGGCGATGAGGCGAACTGCAGCCATATGAACTCCCCGCATTTCACGGGCATCAGTATATTCCGATGGATCACATTTTCAATGTTTTTCTATTGAGTTTCGTATAATATAGGCATGCTGGATCAAAAAAGAGAGAGTTCTGATTGTTCCCAAAACGCCATGACCAGAGAGGGCCTTCGTTGAGCGCTCCGAAGTGCACGCCGGGCGATGATGCTGAGGTGATGAAGGTTCTGGGCGCAGAAATTGGGCAGCCCATGTTGTTTCCAGTACCCCCACAGGTACTCGACGGGATTGAGTTCCGGCGCGTAAGCCGGCAGCCGCGCCAAGCAAAGGTGTCCGCGTTGTGCGTCCACGAAGGCCCGCACCTTGCGACTCCTGTGAGCCGCAAGCCCGTCCCAGATGATCAGCAATCGCTCCGGCAGGTGCGTCTGCAGATGGCGAAGGAAATCGATCACCTGCGGCCAGCGGATCGAGCCGGGATACAAGCGAAAGTAGAAGTTCATCCACGTGATGCCCGCGATAGCGGCGAGATTTTTCCAGTTGAAGTGGCATTGAAGCACGGGCGTCTGGCCTCGCGGTGCCCACGTGCGGCAAAGATGCGGACGCTCGCTCAGTCCGCTTTCGTCGATAAAGACGCTAATTCGGCCTTCTTTTGCGGCCTTTTTTTTAACGCCGGCCACGTATATCGCTTCCAGCGGGCGATCGCCTCTTCGTCCCGCTCAATGGCCCGCGTGGTCGGACGCTGGCAACTCCAACCGAGTTTTCCGAGGAGATACCACACATGACCGGGATGGTAGCTCACGCCACACGTCTGCTCGATGGCCCGCGCGACGCGGGACAGAGTCCAAAGCCCGCGACTAAAGCCGGCGGCTTCGGGGCCGGCTTTCAGGACCCGATGGAAGGTCTGGGTCTGTTGGGGGGTGAGACGGGGTTTTCGCCCGAAGCGACCGGCCTGCTTAAGGCCACGACGTCCCCGTTGTTTGAGATCAGCCGCCCACCGACACACGGAGGCCGTGCTGACGCCCAGTCGTCGACTGACTTCCGCCTGCGAAACACCCTGCTGAAGCAGGTCCGCGCCCTTCAGTCGTCGTTTTTCCAGCGCGTTTGCGTCGCGCCGAACGCCTTTTGGATTTCCCATGCCCGAATCATAGCATGAGATTATAGATTGTCATTACTATATTATACGAACTTCAATAAATCAGAAAATAGTTAGTTGCCACTAGCGCAGTTGAAGATTCGGATCAACGTCCGAGGCGAGCGAGTCGCTGTCCGGCAATGGTTTCGCCCCAGCCACGGCATTGCTGACAATCCGCTGCGCAATTTGCGTCGTCGTCCCAGACTCGAACGAAAAATCCACCCGCATCCCCCGCGTCTTTTCGACGTGCACGTTGATGTTCGTTGCGCCGGCGGCCGTCAGGAAAACCTTGGTGATCCGGAAGCACGGCGGTTCTTTCCCCTCCCACACCCCGTTCGAGTTCAGGTCGCGGAAGGCTTTTACCCAGTAGTCCGTGCCGGCCACGAGGTTCGTCAGTGTGTTCGCGCCCGGCGCCGGCAAGCCGACCACGCCATTCGTCTGAACCAGCAAAGGGCCGGGGCTGTACGCGCGCGCCGCATATCCTCCGTCAACCTCGCCGATCTTACTGCCCTTTTCAGTGGCGTCCGATGATGACGGCGCTTCGAACGAAACATGCGGTCCCTGATCCTCAGCCTGCGCGCGCTGTAGTGCATTCCATCCCCAGTAGGGACACTCGCGAACAGGCGAAATTTCGAATTCACCGGTATCCGGCGCGTTGGTAATTATTCGGAATTGGGCGGGCTCTTCGCCGTCGCGAAGGCCGTTTCCATTCTTGTCAGCATACAGGAACAGCAACACCGGCCCGGATAATTCCGCGGCATGCGCGGCCACCTTCAGCGTGACCTCATCCAACATCTTTGCGTCCGCGTCTTGCCGGCCTGCCCAGACCGGCGGCGCCGCTTGTAGCCGGCAGGCCTGCGCCGGTCCGGAGGTGCGCGATAATGCGTTGAACGTATTTGCCCAGCATGTCGAGTTCGAGGTTCACAGGCGAGCCGATCTTCAAGTCCGACAAGGCGGTATTTCCCCACGTGTGAGGAATGAGGTGAACAGTGAAGCCATCCGGCAGCACGTCCACAACGGTCAGACTCACACCGTCTATGGAAATAGATCCCTTTTCCACAATTCCCGTCATGAGCTTGGGATCGCACGCGATTTCCAAAATCCAATCCCGTCCCTTTCGCCACAGCGAACGCACCTTCCCCGTGCCATCCACATGCCCGGTCACAAAGTGTCCGCCGATGGTGTCCCCCACCCTCAGCGACCGTTCAAGATTTACGCGTCGCTTCTTGCCGAGGTTGGTCCGCTTGAGTGTCTCCGCCAGCAGGTCGAAATAAATGCGGTCGTCCTTCCAATCGGTCAGCGTGAGACATACTCCGTTCACGGCGATGCTCTCGCCGCGTTCATAATGGCGCGTCGGCCACGGTGCGACGCGAACGGTAAGCCGCCCGCCGCGCAAGCTGACCCACTGTCCTGTTTTCTCCACAATTCCAGAATACATTATGCTCTTACCTTTCCGCGCAGCATGACATCGCGTCCGCATTTTCCAACCGTCGTAAACTGAAGCCGCGGCATCTTCGCCAGGGGCCATCCGGGACCACCCACGACCGGGGCGCCCTGCCCGCCGAGAAATTCCGGCGCGACAAAAAATACAACTTCATCCACCAGTCTCTCTCGGATCAACGATGCCGCCAACTCGCCGCCGCCCTCGCACAATACGTGCAGCACGTTGTGGTCGCGGGCAAGGGACTTCAACACGGCGCGCAATGGGCGCCGCGAAAAAACCAGCGTGCGCGCAGCGGCGCCGTCCGAAAAAAGCTTCAGCGATTTGGGCAGCGATCGGGAACGCGACACGACGACGCGCAACGGACGCCGTCCATTGGAGGGCACAGGCAGAAGAGATGGGTTGTCCAACTTCGCTGTGCGCGCGCCAATCAGGATGGCATCAGCGGAGCGCCGTAGAGCCTGCACTTCCCTGCGCGAAGCGGGTCCGGTGATCCAGCGCGATCTGCCGCCAACATCCGCAATGCGCCCGTCCAAGGTCATACCCATTTTGAGCGTCAGATACGGCAAGCCTTGAAGAACCCATTTCGCGAAGGGCGCGATCAAGGAGCGGGCTTCTTCAGCGCGCACGCCGTCAACAACGGAGATGCCCTGTTGTCGCAGCAGGCGCAAACCCCGCCCGGCATGTTTTCGATTGGGGTCCCGCGTGGCGACCACCACTTCGCGAATGCCGCTCTGAACGATGGCGTCGGTACACGGTGGTGTCCGGCCCCAAGTGGAGCAAGGCTCCAACGTGACGTATAGCGTTGCGCCGCGAGCCTTTGAGCCGGCTTGGCGAAGCGCATAAATTTCCGCGTGCGGTCCGCCGGCCCTGCGATGCCAGCCCTCCCCCACCACCCGTCCATTCTTGACCACCACCGCTCCGACCGGCGGATTCGGGCGCGTCAGTCCTGCGCCGCGACGGGCCAGCGCGAGCGCTCGATTCATACATTTCTCATGCAGCGCGCTCTTCATGTCGCATACGCCGATTCCAATCCCAGCAACGCTCCGGCGAAGGCTTGCGCATCGAACGGCGCAAGGTCATCCATGCCTTCGCCAAGTCCGACAAATCGAATCGGGAGCTTCAATTCATCGCGAATGGCGAAAATGAAACCGGCCTTGGCGGAGCCGTCGAGTTTTGCGACGACGACCCCCGTGAGCGGCACGGCGGCGTGAAACTGACGCGCCTGCGAGATAGCATTCTGGCCCATGGAGGCATCGAGCACAATCCAGGTTTCGTGAGGCGCGCCGGGAAGTTTTTTGCACATCGCCCTCCGGACCTTTTGCAGTTCGTCCATGAGCGGAGCCTTGGTGTGCATGCGTCCCGCAGTATCCATGATGAGCACATCGCGTCCGCGAGCCTCGGCCGCTTGCACGGCGTCGAACGCCACCGCCGCGCCGTCAGCGCCCGTCGCTCCGGCCACCACATCGCATTGAATTCGGTTCGCCCAAAGTTTCAACTGATCCGATCCGGCGGCGCGAAAGGTATCGCCCGCGCCCAGCAAGGGTGTCAGGCCAGCCAGTTGCGCCTGCCGCGCGAGCTTCGCACAGGATGTTGTTTTTCCTGAGCCATTGATGCCGACCACAAGAATCACCAACGGCTTTTGATCTGCTTTCCAATTGAAGGCGGGTTCGGGTTGATGGAGCGCGTTGGCCAGGAGCGTTTTGAGATGCTCACGCGGCGAGAGGCCCTCGGGGCAGCGCGCATCGCGCAATTCATCCAAGATGGAGGCCACAATGCGCGTGGGGATATCGGCGAGAATCAGATCGGTTTCCAACGCTTCGAGCGCGACCGCATCCACACGGCCCGCTCGCGAGAAGACCTTCGAGATCGCGCCGGCAAGTCGGTCTCGCGTGCGCGCCAGAGCATTTAACCAGGAAGCCATAGTTCGATCTCTATTTGCAGGTTCGATGACGCATCATTTTTGAGGCTCAGCCGCGCGCGGATTCCGAACCGGCGATGAAACCGCGCCGGGCGGTTGGCGCGCCACGCGCGCGGAGCGGTCAATATCTTTTCTCGCCCGATCGAGAATGCCGTTCACAAATCGCCCGGACTCCTCCGAACTAAGTTCTTTGGCGAGGTCAACGGCCTCATTGATGGAAACCACGGGGGGGATATCGGCGCGGTGTTGCATCTCAAAAAGAGCCACGCGCATGATGTTGCGCTCCACCGCTCCAATCCGCCGCACTTCCCAGTTCAGCGCATATTTTTGCAGCAAGGCGTCCAACTCCACGCGATGTTCAATCGCGCCGGCAATCAATTCGTCGGCAAAGGCCCGCATCTTCTCCGTTGTCTTTCGCTCAACCCAAAACAGGTCGAGCGCCTCTTGGAGATCGCCGGGGTTGAACTCTCGTTGATAGAGGAACTGCACGGCCCAGAGGCGCGCATCGTGGCGAGTATTCATAGCGCCTTCATGAGGGCGGCCATTTCGATCGCCGCGAGCGCGGCATACCAACCCCGATTCTTTTCGCGCTCGCCCGTAGCGCGAACTTCAGCTTGCTCCCACGTCAGTGTCGCGAGAACCCCGTCAATAACGGGCAAATCATATTTTCGCGAAATTTCCGAAAGCGCGCGGGTGACTTCCTGCGTAATCAAACTGGCGTGCGGAGTCTCGCCCTGCACCACCGCGCCCAAGGCGATGAGCGCGTCAAATTCGTCCGGCTCAGCCAAACGCTGCATCGCCAGCGGAATTTCAAATGCGCCGGGAACGCGAACCACCACGATATCTTCCGCTTTCGCTCCATGTTCCGTCAATCCAGCCAGCGCCGCATCGAGCAGAGAATCGGTCAGCACATCGTTGAACCGGCTGACGACGAGGCCGAACCGGAATCCTGCCGCGCGATGGTGTCCGTGAACGGTGCGGACGTTGACGGACCCTGGCCGCCGGATGCGTTTGGAAATGCCTTTTTTCATAGCATGTGACCCATCTTCGTCCGCTTGGTTTCCATGTACTCCGCGTTGTGCAAGGTGCGGGGCAGCACGAGGGGAATACGCTCGGCCACCGTGAGGCCGTGGTCTTCCAAGCCTGAGATCTTCGCGGGATTGTTCGTGATGAGGCTCAGCGTTTTCACACCGAGGTCTTTCAACATTTGCGCGGCGACGCTGTAGTCGCGCAGGTCGGCTTCAAACCCAAGTTGCTCGTTGGCCTCGACCGTGTCCAATCCGTCTTCCTGCAGGGCATAGGCGCGAATCTTCTGCTCAAGCCCGATTCCGCGGCCTTCCTGCCGGAGATACAGCAAGACGCCGTGACCGCTCCGCGCGATCATCTGCATGGCCTCGCGGAGCTGCGACCCGCAGTCGCATCGAAGCGAACCGAAGGCGTCGCCGGTCAGGCACTCGCTGTGCGCGCGCACCACCGGCGCAGGCTGCGCGGCGGGCTGGCCCATCACCAGCGCGAGATGGCACTTCTCATCCACGAGCGAGCGATACATCCGCAACCGGAACACGCCGAGATCGGTTGGGAAATTGATCTCCTCTTCCAGCGCGATCAATTTTTCCCTGCGCCGCCGGTGTTCCGCGATCGCGGCGACTGAAATAATTTTGAGCCGATGCCGTTGGGCAAAAGCGAAGAGATCCGGAAGACGCGCCATCTGGCCGTCGGCGTTGAGAATTTCGCAAATGACGCCGATCGGTTTGAATCCCGCGAGCCGCGCGAGGTCCACGGCCGCTTCGGTGTGGCCGTTGCGGCGAAGGACGCCCATCGGATTCGACTCCAGCGGAAACAGATGACCCGGCGAAACGAGATCGCGCGGAGCGCTTTCGTCGCTCGCCAACAGGCTGATGGTATGCGCGCGATCGTGCGCGCTGATGCCCGTGGTGATGCCCTCGCGCGCATCCACCGACTCCATGAAGGCGGTGCGAAACGGCCCCCCGCCCCCGTGCTGCGGCATGCGCGAGAGGCCAAGCCGCGCGAGGCGGTCATGTTCCATCGCCACGCACAGCAAACCGCGCCCTTCGGTGATCATGAAGTTGATAACGTGGGGCGTCGCCATTTCGGCTGGAATGATCAAATCGCCTTCGTTCTCGCGGCGCTCGTCATCGGCGACGACCACCATTTCGCCGCGTTTCATGGCGGCGATGGCCTCGTCAATCGAATCGAAGCTTTGGTTGTTGTGATTTCCGGACTGACCTGTTTTCGGCATAACAAAACCCCGAACATCAGCTTCGGGGTGGCACTCGCGCCGCGCCGATGGGTCGGCGCGGTCGCTCTGGCGATCTTCATTTCATCCAGACTCTACTGTCGGCTGCGGATTGCCGGTTCTCATGGGAACCCGGTTGACCGCATCAACCCAGCGACAAAGGGCCGCCAGGCTCTCGGGCTTGCACCGCCGGTCGGGAATTACACCCTGCCCCGAAGATCGCTCTCAATAAAGCCTATCGCGGGTCACTCGTCAATGTTTGAGTCCCCGCCGCGCCCGACGTACGCGCAAATTCCGCGTTTCGAGGCGCGAATAAATTCAACAAATTCCGCGCCCAGGCCGTCGGGAAACTTTTGCTGAATCTCGTGGACCGCTTGCGTCGTGTTCAGGCCCGCGCGATAGAGAAGATTGAAAATTTCTTTCACCGTCCGGCGCTCTTCAGGAGAAAAACCCGCGCGCCGCATCCCGACCACATTCAATCCCGCCACCACCGAGAACGAAACGCTCGCGGCCATGCAAAATGGCGGCACATCTTTGCTGCTGCCCGAGAGTCCGCCAACCATCGCCAGCCGCCCAATGCGCACAAACTGATGCGCCGTGGCGTTCCCGCTGATAAACGCGCGATCACCCACCTCCACATAACCCGCGAGCGCGACGCCGTTGGCCAGAATCACCCGATCGCCCAAGCGAACATTGTGCGCCAAATGCGAGTTGGCCATCAGGTAGCAATCCGAACCGACGACCGTTTCGCTGCCCTCCTTGGTGCCGCGATGAATCGTGACGTGCTCGCGAATAACGCAATTCGCGCCAATCCGCACCCGGCTCGACACGTCTTTGAAGGCGAGGTCCTGCGGCGTGTCCCCAATAACCGCGCCCGCGTGAATCCGGCAATTGGATCCAATTTCGGCGTGGCGGTAAATCACCGCATAAGGCCCGATCTCCGTGCCCTCTCCAATCTTTGCGCCTTCTTCAATAACGGCTGTCGGATGAATTTTCATTTTCCAAAGGATACCAAACCACTCTCCCGCAGACTGATAAAATCGCTCTTCTGTTCCGGAGTTGCGCGCCCAAGAATGACGTGGTCGAGCACGTCAATTTCCATGATTTTCCCCGCCTCGACCAGTTGGCGCGTGATGCGCACGTCCTCAGGCGAAGGCGTTGGGTCGCCGGAGGGATGATTATGCACCAACACGATCGCCGCGCTCGAAGTGCGAATGGCCTCTTTGAAAACTTCGCGCGGGTGCACGAGGCTCGCATCGAGAATGCCTTTTGAGACTTCAAACGGGGTGCGCTTCAAACGATGTTTCGTGTCGAGCATCAGCACCCAGAACCGTTCTTCTTGAAGATGCGAAGCTTGCGCGCGCAGGACGCGCGCCGCATCCTCCGGCGCGCGAACAATCTGATTCGCGGTGTTCTCCTCCCGTGCCATTCGGCGCGCAAGTTCAAAAACAGATCGGATAATCTGCGCCTTGACCGTTCCCATCCCCTTGATCTTTTTCAGATCGGACACGTCGGCCATCGCAAGTTCCCGCAACGACCCATGTTCGGTAATCAGCCGGTCGGCCAAATCGAGAACACTGACGCCGCGCACGCCGCTCCGAAGGATCACGGCCAGCAACGTGGTCACGGGAACATTCTCCACCCCGTCCTGTTGAATCATTTCGCGCGGACGATAGTTTTTGGGGATATCGCTGATCCGCCGCGGGCTGATCTCGTAGGTCACCTGCAGGGACGTTTTTTGATCCGAAGGACTCATGGCGTCGAAGCTTCCGAGTGAAGAATATACGGCGCGCAAAGCCCTTCAAGCCTGGGCGGACTGGCCGCCTCCAACAACGCGCAGTCGTCTTCGTATAACTCGGCGTGAACGGTGCCGGATGAGCGGATGGCCGCCAACAGCTTGCCCTCCGTCAGCGGCACGCGCAGGCGCACCCGTTGATGCCGGTGCCGGAGCGCATCCGCCAGCGCATGCCGCAAGTCATCGAAACCCTGTCCCGTTGTGGCGGAAACCGCGACACAAAAATCGAACCGCTCGCGCAGCCGCGGGATGTTCGATGCCGCCTCGGGCCGATCAGCCTTATTCAAAACACAGAGCATGGGCTTGTCGGCCACGCCTAAATCGCCCAGCACACCAAGCACGGCATGAATCTGTTCATCCACCATCGGATGCGATGCGTCAATCACGTGCATCAAAAGGTCCGCCTCCTGCACCTCCTCCAGCGTGGCTTTGAACGATTCGACCAAATGATGCGGGAGCTTGCGGATGAATCCCACCGTGTCGGTCAGAAGCACGGGCTGGTGATTGGGCAGTTCGAGTTTGCGCGTGGTCGGATCGAGCGTGGCGAAAAGCTGGCTGTAGGCCAGGACATCAGCGCCGGTCAATGCGTTGAGCAACGTGGACTTTCCGGCGTTGGTATAGCCGACGAGCGAAACCAACGCCCAACCGTGACGCCGCCGGCCGCGCCGCTGTTCCGCGCGGTGCGAGCGCACTTCATTCAGATGCCGGCGAAAGCGAACAATGCGCTCAAGGATTCGGCGGCGATCCATTTCAAGTTGCGTTTCGCCCGGTCCCTGCAAACCGATGCCGCCTTGCTGCCGTTCGAGGTGCGTCCACATCCGCTTCAGGCGCGGCACAAGGTATTCAAGCTGCGCCAACTCGATCTGCATTTGCCCTTCGCGCGTGCGCGCGTGTTGCGCAAAGATGTCGAGAATCACCTGCGTGCGATCCAGCACCTTCGCGCCGAGCAGCTTTTCGAGATTTCGACCCTGCGCAGGCGATAGATCGTCGTCGAATACCACGGTCCTGACGCCCCCATCTTTGACGCGATCGGCGATCTCCATCGCCTTTCCCGTGCCGATGAATGTGGCCGGCGTGGGACGATGAATCCGGCAAAAAAGTTTTTCGACCACCTCCGCGCCTGCCGTCTCGCAGAGTTGCTCCAATTCGTTGACCGAATCACGCACATCCCAATCGCGCGTTCGGTCCTGTTGAACACCGACCAAAATCGCGGTCTCACGGGAAGGTTCAGATAGCGAGTGCAATGGGCCCCCGCGTGTTCCATCGCTCCTGAACTCGATCCGCAATTTCGGGAACCGAATCGTTCGGCGTCACCTCCAGCCAATCCACGTTGGCCTGTCGCCGAAACCAGGTCATTTGGCGCTTCGCCAGTTGCCGTGTGCGGATAACCATCTTTTCCTTTGCTTCATTCACCGTGCAACGATCATCCAAGAGAGTCAAGATTTCGGCATAGCCGATCGCCTGCAAAGCGGTCTTTGAAAAATGCTGCCATTTCGCTTTGAGTCGCTTGACCTCATCGATCAGCCCGGCGGCGAACATGCTTTCCACTCGACTCCGAATACGCCGTTCCAAATCGGCGGCGACCATGTGAAGGCCCACGACGGGCGGCGCCGCGGCGCGCTGAAACGTCCGCCGAAAATTTCCCGCCGACACCAGCTCGACCATTCGAATCAATCGCCGCGGATTGGAAGGATCGGCAAGCTGTTGGACGCCGCCGGGCGCACGGCGTTCCGCCTCGGCCCGCAACCCTTCGATACCGCGCGCGGCCAAAATAGACTCTGCTTCAGCCCGCCAGTGGGCATCCGCCGGCGGCGCGCTGCGCAGACCCTGCGTGAGCGCCGACACGTAAAGTCCCGTTCCGCCGACCACGAGGAGCGAGGCGACGCCGGCCATTTGTGATCGAACACACGCCACATATTCACCAGCGCTGAAGTCGCGGCAAGGGTCCACAAGATTCACACCCAAATAACGAAACCGCGCGAGCGCGTCCGGCGTGGGCTTTGCCGTTCCGATATCCATCTCGCGATAGACCAACATCGAATCGGCGGAAAGAAGGCACAGGTTCATCCGGCGCGCGATCCATTCCGCCACCGCCGTCTTGCCTATCGCCGTCGGCCCGACCAACACATAGGCCTGTGTCGCTTGTTTCACTCGGCAGTTGGCGTCGCTGGGGCCGCCGCAGGGCGCGGCGGGCGGAACGTCGTAAGAATATAGATCGCCACGCCCGAACAGATCGCGGCATCGGCAATGTTAAATGAAGGCCAGTGAGAATTCTTCCAGTAGAAATCCAGGAAGTCCGTGACGAACCCGAGGCGCACGCGGTCGAGCAAGTTGCCGGCGATTCCGCCGATCATCAATCCCAACGCGAGGCGATGCGGCCACGTGTCGTTGAGAATGGAGCGGCGAAACACCACCATCACCACGAGCATGACCACCGAAAGAACGGTGAGCCACGCATTTTGCCCGCCGAGCATGCCCCACGCCGCGCCGGTATTCCGCACATAGGTCAGGTTGAAAAAGCCCTCCCAGACCGACACGCTCTCGCCGAGGGCAAAGCGCCCCCGGATCACCTCTTTCGTGATCTGGTCGGAAACCGTGATGAACACGGCAACCAGTAGCGGGAGCATAAGCTGTTAGGTCAGTGTTTCGGTCGTTTGGATGCTCGTGCGTCGGAACGGGCGATACCGCGGTTTGCCGCGCTCGCGCTCCGACTGAACCGCCACCGAATAGCGCGCGAAGGGAATGACCTTAAGTCGTTCCTTTTCAATCGGCTTTCCGCTGACCTCACAAATGCCATACGTGCCCAGTTCGATGCGGCGCAGCGCTTCGTCAATCTCGTACAAAGAATCCTGTTCGGAGCTGAGCAAATTGGCGGCAAATTCGCGGTCAAAGTTGTCCGTGCCCTGATCGGCCATGTGGAAACTGTGGCTCGACAAATCGCCTGTCGAGTGCTTCTGCGATCGGTTCAGGCTATCGTTGGCCAGAAAAGAAATGCCATCCACAATGCGGTCGCGCAACTTCAGAAGAAGGTTGCGATAGTTCTGAAGCTCTTTGGCCGAGAGCGTGGACTTGATCACCACGTCTTCATCCGGTTCCGCCGCCGCGGCCACACGACCTTTCGGCGCCGCGATCCTGCTGGGCTTGCCGCTCTTGACGGGCGCCTTCTTGACCACCGGTCTGGATTTTTGCGCCACTTTGACTGGCGCAGACTGAACCTTCGCCTTGGGCTTCGGCGTGATCTTCTTTTTCGCTGCCATTTTGCACTCCTTCCTGAAACGAGGGGCGGGTGTTTAGCGCAATCCCCCCACCCTGTCAACACCCTTGGGGCGTATGATCCGCATCAAATGATTTGCCCAGCCTGTGGACCCTGCACAGAGGTTGGAGGGCCAGGCTTCGTCGTGGCCGTTTGTGGTTCCGTCCGCGACGACGCGTGGCCCCCCCATCTTAAATTCGCCGTTCGGCTTCGCGATTCTTCTTCCTTCGCGTTACCCTCGAAGCGAATGAGAGCTATTGCAGCGTTTTTACGCCGCCGAAGCAGATCAACGCCCAATAGAAATTTCCGATAAACCAGCTCACCCAGAAGTTGCGCCGGTCTCGGCGGCTCATGCCGTTAAATGGCCTGCCTCCGAAGGGCTACAGTTTCCGGTGAGAGTCACGGATGGTTGTTATTTCCGTTTGCAACATCCTTGAACACTCGCTCAAAGCGCTATCCATAGACCCGCCGGAGGGCTCCACCAGCCCGCAGGCGGGGCTGTGGGTAACGCGGCCCCGCACGAACTCGGCCGGTGTCTTCCCGCCCAGTGCGCTGTGCGGACGTTCGGTGTTGTTGCCCTGCCGCCAGTCCACCACCGTCAGCATCCGCACCTTGCGTCCACCCGCTGCATCGCTCGCGAAATCCATCGCCCACACCTGGTTGCTCCGCCACTTCACGGATCGCCGCGTCGTGGGTATCGCTGACCTCAAGACCCCCGTGCTTTGCTTTCCATCAGTAATACGTCCCCGCGCTGATCCCGTGCTTTCTCGGCAAATCCGTCAGCGGCATTCCCGCATCCGATTCTTTCAACACCCCAATGATCTGCTCTTCCTTAGAACCGCTTGCCTCTCATCTCGTCCTTTTGCCTTCTTGTAGGCCAGAGCACTCTCTTTGAAAACCGGCCGGCTTCAGGGGAGCAGGTCACATGTCCGGTCTCCAAATCCGTGGCGCAACGTGGCCGAAAATCGCCGGATTTCAAATTGGCGGAGGGGGAGGGATTTGAACCCCCGGTGGACTTGCGCCCACGCCTGATTTCAAGTCAGGTGCCTTAAACCACTCAGCCACCCCTCCAAAAAACCTCGGCGGAACCGTTCATAAAAGCTCCGCCCGGAGCATTGCAACCCGCTGACAGTGCCAGAGATGGCTTTTAGGTTGCCAGCCAAAAGCAATTTGATACGTTACGGCACTTCTTCGGCGTCCCCATCGTCTAGAGGCCTAGGACACCAGGTTTTCATCCTGGTAACACGAGTTCGAATCTCGTTGGGGACGCCAGATAAAAGGCTCTGGCTCTCCACCAAAAGGCTCGGCTCTCCACCAAAAGGCGGGGCAGGTGTTCCCCAACTCAGGCGCATAACGCTTTAACACGTAGTCGGTAATTTTCAAAGTTTTTGAATCCGAAGGCTCTACGG
>JABLTH010007957.1_pt1 | contig 15605 bp, 13 predicted proteins | sample 7875711 | NCBI WGS metagenome assembly JABLTH01 (sample SAMN14941262, study PRJNA633318) | bioreactor metagenome | isolation source: bioreactor | place: China | collected 2019-03-05 | reverse complement strand
CCCCATTTGTCTGGCCAATAGCATGACCGGATGAATGATGGCGGTTTTCTGGTCCCTGAGGCCGCCGGCGATGTGCAGCGCGCAGCCGATATTGGAGGTGACCAGGTAATCCGCGCTGGTTTTTTCGATCAGGCCGATTTTATCACCACGCAGTTTACCCGCCATCTCCGGCTGGGTCAGCGCATAAGCGCCTGCACCGCCGCAGCATTGCGCATTGCCCGGCAGCGGCACTACTTCGGCAGCAGGAATCCGCTGCAACAGTTGGTACAGGCTGGCTTCGCTACGCAGCACATTGCGTAGCGAGCAGGGCTCATGCACGGCGATTTTGGCGGCAAGTGGCGCCAGTGCCACTCTGCCCCAGCCATCCGCCTGGGCCAGAAAGGCGGCAATGTCCATGGCGCGTCCCGGCAGCAGTTCGTGCAGTCTTGAGCCGCAGCCGGTGGCGACGGAAACAATGGGCGTGTCCTGCGTGCCAAAAGCCGCCAGGTTCTGTTGGTCGAGTTGCTCGGCGGAGTGGCCCGCCTGCGCATGCAATCCGCCGCAGCAGGTCTGCCGGCCCGGCACGCGCACCGTATAACCCAGTTGGTTGAGCACGAAAATGCTGGCGGCCAGGGTGTCGGCTTCCAGCACGCTGCTGGCGCATCCCAGGAACAGGTGGACTTCGCCGCGGGCATTGGGAACCGGATAAACCGGTTTCCAGTGGTGCTGTGCCGGGGTGGCTGGCAGGATGGGCAGCAGCCGGTTGAGGCCGGTCAGGGTGGTGATGCGCAGTACCGCGCCACCGAGGCGCAGCAGCATCCTGTTGCCGACCAGGAATAGCGCCAGCCGCGCACGCCATGTGGCCGGCCGGTGCGTGCTGATCATGGCGCGGGCAAAGTCGGCGATCTTGCCGTATTCGACCTGGTTGGGGCAGGCCCGCTCGCAGGCGCGGCAGGTCAGGCACAAGTCCATGTGCGCCATGTACTTGTTGTTCACCGGCAATACGCCCTGTGCAACGGCTTGTGTCAGCAGGATGCGGCCGCGCGGCGAATCGGCCTCAGATTGAGTCTTGTGGTAGGTCGGGCAGTGTGGCAAGCAGAGCCCGCATGCCACACACCGACCGGTTTCAGCGAGGATGGTCACTTCTTTTGCAGGATTTGCAGACCCTTCAACAGGTTCATCGCCTGGTTGAACTGGAAATCATTTTTGGAAGCCGGCTCGATCGGGGCTTGCCGCTCGGTCTTGGCGTCCTTGTTGTTGTCCTTGTTGTCTTTTGCCGATTCCTTGTCTGCTGCCTTGGCGGGCGCTGCAGGCGCTTCACCTTCCTTGGGGTTGGCCAGGTGGCGGCTCAGGTCCGCCTCGCGCAGGTTCATCCCTTGTTCAGCCGGGTCTTCCACGATGATGTCCGGCACGATGCCTTTGGCCTGGATGGAGCGGCCGTTCGGCGTGAAGTAACGGGCGGTTGTCAGTTTGATGCCGGCACCGTTGTTCATCGGCAGTATGGTTTGCACCGAACCCTTGCCAAAGGTCTGGGTGCCCATGATGACGGCGCGCTTGTGGTCTTGCAGTGCGCCGGCAACAATTTCCGAAGCCGAGGCAGAGCCGCCGTTGACCAGGACCACGATAGGCAGGGTCTTGATGTCGGCGGGCAGGTCGCGCAGATAGTCATCCTTGGGGCCGCCGCGCGCATAGTTTTCGGCGTTGGCCGTCAGGCGCATCTTGGCATCTGCCACGCGACCTTCGGTATAAACCACCAGGTCGTTTTTCGGCAGGAATGCCGCCGATACGCCAACTGCGGCATTGAGCAGGCCGCCGGGGTTGTTGCGCAAATCCAGTACCAGCCCTTTCAGCGAGTTGTTGTTTTGTTCGCGCATGGATTTCAGGGCTTTTGCCAGATCTTCGCCGGTGCGTTCCTGGAATTGCGTGATGCGTACATAGCCATAGCCGGTTTCCGGCACCTTGGATTTGACGCTTTGCACCTTGATGATGGCGCGGGTGATGGTAAAGGTCAGCGGTTGGTGTTCGCCCTTGCGCAGCACGGTCAGCACAATGCTGGTGTCCGGCTCGCCGCGCATGCGCTTGACGGCTTCGTTCAGCGTCAGGCCTTTGACCAGCGTGTCGTCCAGTTTCATGATGAGATCGCCGGACTTCAGTCCGGCTTTGTACGCCGGAGTGTCTTCGATCGGCGCGACGACCTTGACCAGCCCGTCTTCCATGCCGACTTCTATACCTAAGCCGCCAAACGCGCCGTGGGTGGTGTCCTGCAGTTCCTTGAAGGCGTCTGGGTCGAGGTAGGTGGAGTGCGGGTCCAGCCCGGTCAGCATGCCATTGATGGCTTCGGTCAGCAGTTTTTTGTCTTCGACCGGATCAACGTAATCGCTTTTGATTTTGCCGAATACTTCGGCAAAAGCGCGCAGTTCATCGAGCGGCAGCTGATTTTTGGCGTCCTTGTCCGCGATGGCTGAAAAATTCAGGCTCAACAGGATGCCCAGCACGGCACCCAAGCCGATCAGGCCGGTTTTTTGGAATTTTTCGCGCATGAAAATCAACTTTCTTCTATGTAATGAGTAGCGGTGGGACAGTGTAGTCCGAGAAAGGTTTATTTTCTGCTATTTATGGTTGGTCTGCCAAGGAGATAATGCAAATTAGGCTCCCTTGCCATACAAGGGAGCCTGGAGGCGGGGCGTCAGAACTCGTATTCGACTTGCATGCGGAAAGTGTGGTTGGCCGCGGCTTCGCTGGTACCGAACAATAACGCAGCGTTGTACTTGATCGCCTGGTGCGGAACCGTATCGATTTTGCCGAACACAGCCGGCCCCATGCGGTGGTTCTGGTTGCTGCTGTTGTTCCAGTGGTCCCATTCACCCAAGTCGCCAAAACCTTGCAGGCCGAATTCAAACTTTGGCTGCCAGCGATATTTGACTTGCCATTGGTAACCCATTTCCGTGACATGCTGGTCATCCGCATCCTTGGGGCCGAACTTGCGTTCAAGAATCAGGTTGCCGTTCAGTTGCAACTTGTTGAACTCCGTTTGCAACAGCGGGGCTAGCTTCAACTCGTAAGCCTCGTTCTTGTTAAGCGGCGCTTCGATTTCCACGACCAGTCCCAGATCAACCGGGTATTTGCCGGTTTCCGTCAGTTGGAACTTGTTTTCCCACTCGGCGATGGAAACTTTCTCGCTGCCCTCGCGTTCATGCTTGAAATAGACTTCGGTGAACCAGTATTCGGTGACACCGTAACCATAGCCCAGGCTGGCAACTTGCGCCCGGTCGCCATTGGCCATTTTCTCTGTGCCGAACTTGAAATCGATTTCCTTCTCGCCGTATTCTACAGTCGGCGTGTAGACGTAATCGGCCGGGCCGGCGAAAGCTGGCGCTGCGGCCAGCCCCAGCATCAGGAGCGGGAATAAATGTTTTTGCAGATTCATGATGGTCTCTTCGATGTTGAATGGCTGAGGCGGTGGCTCCATTTCATCCCGGCGCCGATGAGGATGAGCGTGATGCCGTAAAACAGTACCTGCATCCCGGCCGGATGCGATTCGTAGCCGATCAGGCTGTGCAGCAGCATGCCGGGAACGGAGTTTTCCTGCAGCAGCGCCGAGCTGTCCCACAGCGGCGACGCCAGGCTGGGGAGCAAGTCTGCCTGGATCAGGAAGTGCGCGGCTTGCGATGCCATGCCCGCGGCAAGCAAAAGTACCAGGACGCCGGTTGCAGTAAAGAACCAGCGCATCGGGATGCGCACCAGTCCGGCGTACAGGGCATAACCGGCGGCCATGCCGGCGGCGGCGCCCAGCAACCCGCCGATCAGCAGGGTGCTGGCACTGATGCCTTGCGATGCCACGATGCCGTAAAGGAACAATACGGTTTCCGATCCCTCGCGCAGCACCGCCAGGCCCACAATCAGCAGCAGGATGGAGCATTCCTTGCGCCCGTCGCGGATCGCGGTCCCGACATGATTGGCATGCGCGGCCAGTTCGACCCCGTGCGAGGCCATCCAGATGTTGTGCCAGGCCAGCATCAGCACGGCAACGCCAAGCACAACCGCATTGAACAGTTCTTGGCCCATGCCGCTGGCCAGTTCCGAAATTTTCTCGGTAAATCCGGCAATGACGCAGGCGCCCGTCAGACCGGCCAGCAGGCCGGCAACCAGCCAGCGCGTGCGGCCGGGGACTCCGCGGGTGGCGGCGGCAACGATGCCGATAATGATGGCGGCTTCGAGGATTTCGCGGAAAACGATAATGGCAGTACCAAACATGGCTGGGCCCCTGGGTTATTTGGCGATGATGGCGCCCTGGGCGGTGGCTTCGTTGAACTCGCCGAAGAACGGGTAGCGTCCGGGCGTCAGCGGGCCGACATAAATGGTGGCGGTGCCGTTGCCGGCGATGACTTTTTCGCGGTTGAGCGGATGGCTCTCGAATTCTTCCGGGGTGGCATCCTTGTTTTCAACGCGCAGCTTTATTTTTTTGCCGGCGGGGACCACCAGTTCTGCGGGTTCGAAGCGGTGATCCCTGATCTGGATCGTGTACTCCTCCTCAGTCGCCAAAGCGTTGGCAGAAATTAATGTGAGCAACAACGGTAGGTATTTCATTTTGGGGCTCCAGTGATGTTTTATAAATGATAGTTATTCTCATTTGTGTTTGCAAGTATTTTTCTACATGATTTTTTCTGGCGCTTTGGCGCAACCCCATTTATGCTTTCGGTCCTTATGTTTTTTGAATCATGACAATGCGCAACAGAATTCTGCTGAGCCTGGTACTTTTAGTGCTGTCGGCCTGTGCGGCCCAGCCGCCGCTGGAACCCAAGCCGGTTCCGGAAAAAAAGGCTGCGGAGCCGGTAAAGGCGCCGAGCGTCGAAGCCGTCAAGCCGAAGTTGGCGCTGGTTCTTGGCGGGGGGGCCGTGCGCGGTTTTGCCCACATTGGCGTCATCAAGGTGTTGGAAGCCCAGGGCATCGTCCCCGACATGGTGGTTGGCACCAGCGCCGGCAGCGTGGTGGGCGCACTGTATGCCGCCGGTTTTTCGGGGTTTGAGCTGCAGAAAATTGCATTCAAACTGGAAGAAGACAGCGTGGGCGACTGGACTATTCCCGATCGCGGATTCATCAAGGGCGAAGCGCTGCAGGGGTTCATCAACAAGTCGGTGCAAAACAAGCCGATAGAGAAGCTCAAAAAGCCTTACGCGGCAGTTGCTACCGATTTGCAGAGCGGTGAAATGGCTGTGTTCAGCAAGGGTAATACCGGGATGGCGGTCAGGGCGTCGAGCAGCGTCCCCGGCCTGTTCCAGCCGGTGACCATCAATGGCCATGATTACGTCGATGGCGGCCTGGTAAGCCCGGTCCCGGTCAATGCGGCCAGAACGCTGGGCGCTGACGTGATCGTTGCGGTGGATATTTCCGGCAAGCCCAAGTACCGCAAGGTAGAAGGGGTGACGGATGTGCTGCTGCAAACGTTTGGCATCATGGGGCAGGTGATCAGTCGCCGGGACCTGCAGGACGCCGACGTGGTGATACAGCCGAATACCGGTTCAGTCGGCCCGGCGGACTTCGCCAAAAAGCATGAAGTGATACTGGAAGGTGAAAAAGCCGCGCAGGCGGCACTACCGGTTATTCGGCAGAAGCTGAAGGCGGCAGCTGAGCGGCTGGCTCAATCCGGCGGGCACCGTTAAAACGCTTGGCCCAGTAGGCATCGGTCATATCCACCACGTGTACCCCGCCGCCACTGCTCGGCGCATGCACAAAACGGTTGTCGCCGATGTAGATGCCGACATGGGAAAACGTGGATTTCAGCGTGTTGTAAAACACCAGGTCGCCAGGCTGCAACTGATCGGCCGGGATGGACTTGCCTAGCTGGCTGATGGCACGGGCGCCGTGAGGCAGTGTCAGGTTGGCCGCTTGCTGGAACACGTAACGCACGAAACCGCTGCAATCGAAACCGGAAGCCGGGGTGGTGCCGCCGAACTTGTAGGGCGTGCCAGTCAGGGCCAGGGCATTGATCAGGACCTCCTGCACGGTGGAGCTGGCGCTATCCAGGAAGCCCTGCGCTTTGGCGACGGTGTCGTTGGCAGCGGGAACGGGCTCTTCGGCTTGGCATACGCCGCTGGCAAGCACCAGCAGGCAAGCCGCAAAAAAGCGCGCAAAAGAAAGGGCTGTTTTTCGCATCTGCCGGATTTTAATAAGAAAACCTGCCGCAGCGCAAGCGCTGCGAGTTTAACCCAAGCCTTGGTGTAGAATCGGGGTGATACTCCATTTCAAATAAGGACCGCATCATGAGCGACACTCAATTCTTATCTTTGGACGACATTAAAGCTGCCGCCAGCCGGCTGGTGGAAGCCGGTGGCGACGTGCGCGAAAAGCTGAGCGACCTGACGGTGCGAGCCTTGGCCGAACGCGACCTGGCGGAGCAGCAGATTCGCGAAGTGCTGTCGGCGATCACTGAAGGCGTCAGTCTGGGTGCAGCCAAGCGTACCGACGAGGTGAAAACCGCGCTGGCTGACGCCTTGCACGGCGTGGACGATGCATTGACACACGCGGCAGAAGCTCTGCAACTGACGATAGGCGAGGCCGCCGGCGATATCAAGGCATTCAGCGAGACCGAGGTGCAGCAGGGGCTGACCGAACTCAAGCGGCTGGAGGGGCTGTTTGTTGAAACTGTCAGCCGCGTGGCCAGCGGCGCCAATGGCCTGGTTCAGCAGGAAATGACGGCGATTGCCGAGCATGGCCGCCGCATCGGCACCGATACCGGCGAGCGTGTGCGGCAGGTGGCGGATGACCTGGGCAATCGCGCCAGCCGTGCGGCACAGGCCGTGGCGGAAAGCGGCAAGCAGGCGGCGCTGGAAGTCGGCGCGCGCATCGCGGAAAAAGCTGGGTTCAAGCTGGGCGAAATTGCCGCGAGACTGACCGAAAAAGCCAGGGACATCCGCAAGAACTGACACTTATGATCCGCGAAACTGTTTCCGTGATGCGCGATTTCGGGCGGCTGCGCGAAATCGCGCGCATCCTCATGCGCTATGGCTGGGGCGACGTCATCAAGCGCATGGGTATTTCCAGCACGCTCGGACGCGCTAGCAGCATGCTGCAGCCTGCCAGTTCGCAGGAGGTGATGCACCTTGATCCGGCGGTACGCATCCGCATGGCGATCGAGGAACTGGGGCCCACATTTGTTAAGCTGGGGCAAGTGCTGGCGACGCGCGCCGACATTTTTCCGCCGCAGTGGGTGGCCGAGTTTGCCAAACTGCAAGACAACGTGCCGCCGGTGCCGTTTGATGAGTTGCTGCCGGGGCTGGAAAAATCGTTGGGCCGATCGCCGTTCGCCGTGTTCAACAACTTACAGACCGAGCCCATTGCCGCCGCTTCCATCGCGCAGGTGCATCTGGCGGAGCTTCCGGACGGCACGCAAGTGGTGCTGAAAGTTCGTCGCCCCAATATCCGCGCCCGCATCGAGGCGGATTTGCGCCTGCTATCCCACCTGGGGCGCCTGATCGAATCGGAAATGCCGGAAGTGCGGCGCTTTCAGCCGGGTAAAATCATTGGCCAGTTTGCCAAATCGCTGCGCAAGGAACTGGACCTGGCCGCTGAAGGCCGCAATACCGACCGCTTCGTGAAAAATTTCGAAGGCAACCCGGATGTGAGCTTTGCCAAAGTGCACTGGGATTACACCTCGGAAGAACTGCTGGTGATGGAGCGCATCGTCGGTATCCCCGGCACCGATATCGAACGCGCCATCGACACCGGCCTGGACTGCAAGCTGCTGGCCGCACATGGCGCGAATGCCGTGCTCAAGATGGTGCTGATCGACGGTTTTTTCCATGCCGATCCGCACCCCGGCAACGTGTTTTACCTGCCGGGCAACCGCATTGCCATGATCGACTGCGGCATGGTGGGACGGCTGACGGTGGAGCGTCGCGATGAAATCGCCGACCTGCTGGCAGCGCTGGTTTCCAAGGATTACGACACCTTGCTGGAAATCCTGATTGCCTGGGCGGGCGATGCGCCGGTGAACGAAGCCAAGCTGGCGGCGGATATTGACGAGTTCCTGCTGAATTACGAAAGCGCGTCGCTGAAACAGATACGCTTTGGCGCGCTGCTGGGCGACCTCACCACGGTGATGCGCGAAAATCACTTGTCGGTGCCGCCGGACCTGGCCATGCTGTTCAAGGCGCTGGTGACGCTGGAAGGACTTGGCCGGCAGCTTGACCCGGATTTCCAGATTGTCCGGCACCTGACGCCGTTTGTGAAGCAGGTGATTTTTGCGCGCTACAAACCTGCAGCCTTGTTCAAGCGCGGGCGCAAAGGGATCGTCAGCGCGCTGGATCTGCTGGTGAGCGTGCCGCGCGATATTGGCAACCTGCTCAAGGATTTGCGGCGCGGCCGGTTAAAAATCGAGCTGGACCTGAAGCGGCTCGACCACTTCGGTCATCAGTTGGATCACAGCACCAACCGGTTGACCATTGCGCTGGTGACCTCGTCGCTGATCATCGGCTCCTCCATCGTCATGACCGTCAAGGGCGGCCCCACGCTGTTTGGCCTGCCTGCATTCGGCTTTCTTGGCTTTTTCATGGCATCAGTGTTCGGCCTGTGGCTGATGCTGTCCATCTGGCGCTCTAACCGCGAAGATTAAAAGGAAATGTTTTTCGTGGTGGTTTGAACTTCGCGCGTAATGTCTGCTTTCGACCCAAAGGAGACGGTCAACGTTTGAATTAGCCCACACAGCTTCATAGGCGAGCTAGGTCATCCACAAATTTTCGTGCTGCCTCCAACTCGGGGTCGGTAGCCAAGTCACGCGTCAGTACCGCGTTTACCCACTTGGGGCCATGGCCTCCCTCTGTACGGGCGTAGCCTTCAAGTTCCCCCACCTCCACGATGAAGAGGCCACCCGAACGCAACCTACTCAACAGACGCTCGCAAGCCTTTGAAGAGTCACCAGAGGGGACAAACGCCTTTCCCACAAGTTTTGCGTGAGCCCAAGGGGATGACCGTTTCAATATTGCTTGTATGTCCGATTTAGCCTTTGGTGGGAAGGTCGGTGCTGTAATGGATGACAACAGGTTGCTGATTTCCTTTTTGACGTCGTCGGTGTTCAAATCCGGCTTTTTGCCGTCAACCGCGCTCTTTACGATTCGCCAATCAGTTTGAATTTCCGTCCAGGCTATACCAAGCGACTCAGCAATTGTCTTAAGCGGTTCTTCTTCCGACAAGACATCAAAATCGGCTACAGCTCGCACGGGAACATCTACTTCCCGAAGTGCTCGAATCACGACAGAGAGACGTGCCTTACCCCCACAGTGGGTGAAGAGAAGGTCAGGGCGTTTTGCATCAGACGCTGTATTTGTAGCTTCCAGTACCGCAGAGTAGAAGCGGCAATCGGCATCGGCCTCGCATACGATGACCCCTTCGTGAAACAACCCGTCCAAGATATTGGAGTACCTAAGCAATGGATCACTCCAAAGCTCAGACACTCGCCCGTTATCTAGGAGACGAACTGTGTTTGTGGCTCCCGAACGCTGGATTCGAACAACCTTTACGTCAGGGCTGTTTGCATCCAACACACCTCGCAAGATGTCTGAACTATGGGTTGCGATGAAAAGCTGCCTATCATCTCCCCGGCCTTCAATTAGGAAAGTACCGAGCAGTTTGGCTTGTGGAGGGTGAAGGAATGCCTCAGGTTCATCAATAAGCATGATGGTTTCGCGGCCGACAGACGTGGCGAGTAATACTCCAGCAAAGCTACGCATTCCGTCGCCTTGAGTCTGTAGCTGCGGGAGTTGCTCAAGCCGTTCAATATAGGTAAGGCTGACACGATCTTCCTTGCCATGAAGTGCTGGGCGCTGACCAACGTGTAACGGGACGTTTGATCCAGCATTGCGGTGTACAACCAAGTCGGCACCGAACGCCTTCTTGAATTTTGTGCTTAGGTCCAACTCCAGGGCGTCATCGCGCTGCATGTAATGAATTGGATGACTAGGTCCGGTCTGCGTAAGCGAAACATGCCCTGGAGGATTGCAAATGCTTAGACGTTCATCGGCAGACAAGAAGTGGCATAACCATCGGGCTACTGGCCCCAGAGAGTGATCGGAACGTTGCCACCCCGCACTGATTTGCGAACGGTGCGCTGTATGCCCGACAGCGGAGAGCGCGGGGTTCTGCGGGTTATCGGGCTGACGCTTGGCCCATCCTTCAATCCATTCAAAGAATTCATCATGTGGTCCCTGCTTGCGGACCTGAATGGACTGTAGCACAGGACTCTGTGCTGCGGATTCGCCAAGCTTGTCTCGGATTGCGCGGAGGGTAGCGCTTTTTCCCGCGTTGTTCGGTCCGACAACCACCACAATATCTCGTGGACCAATTGGGAGTGAAGTCCCGTTGGTAAATTCCAATGTGGAAACAGTAACACTTGGTTTGGGCGTGGGGGGCGAAGTCGGCATGTTGGTTTTGTGTGGGCTAACGTAAAAGTGAGGGACTGCGCGTTTTTGCGCAGTCCCTCACGAATGCAAGGTTAGGCCATAGCTGATTTACGAGAGTAGTAATGCTTTCTGCTCCATCAATCATCTTTTCCAACTCCTGTGCATGTACAGCATTGTACGGAAGCCATTTTTTTGTTGGGTCGAAATGTTGAATTGCATTTAGATTCTTGAGTGTTCTGTGCGGGGAGTATGGACGATTGCGATTATTTTTTCTGTCCACGTAGTATTGAACAACAAGAAATAACGTTTTTTTGCGATCATCATTGCACAAGCCATTCAGCAAAGCATATTGACCAGCTAACAGCTTTGCCATGTTTCCGGAGTCAACTTCTATAAGAACGACACGCCCATCCTCTAGCTGAATAGATTCATCAACAGACGTTTCGACAAGGTCAAAACCATCCAGCTTCAATGTATATCGTTTTTTCCCCGCCAAAAGATTAGCGCCGAACTTGTCGGAGATGATCTTTCGAAAGTGATTTTCGTTTTCACCGGCTTTTGCCATAATTTTCGCCTAACGTTTGAGGTAACCGGCCTTGCGCGGGTCCGGTTGACCGAGTGGTTAGAGCCGACGCGCATTTGTGGGTGCCAGTGCTTTAAGACGCGTGCGCATAGCGTGGGAACCGTCGTAAACGCTCATTCGGCCTTTAGGTTCTCCGGTTAGCCCTGACTCCACGCAGAGTTGCCGTGCAGCAGAGTAGGTCTCTGGAAATCGTTCCTTGTGTTTCTCCAACAGTGCTAATGAAGCCAGCATGAATCCACGTTCGTCTTGGCCGTACTGCGTGCTTTCGAAGAGCTGCTCTATACCCACCTCAAGTCTTACAACCTCTGCATCTCGTTGATAGTAGTGGACAAGGTAGCCAGAAAGGACAACGAAAAGGAAGCCGTAGATCGCGTGAACGATTCGAGACCGTGGGTTGGGCGCCGCCAAGTAAACGCCTATTACCGAAGCAATTGAACCAACGATTCCAAGTACAACGATGATGTCCATAGTTTGAATTTTCGTAAAAGGCTCTAACAGTTAATATACGGACGCATGCGCCGTATATTGATAATTTTTCGGCTGTGGACAATGGTCATATTTTCTTTTATTTTCCTACGGTTACGTTCGATTACGTCCGTATGTTAATGAAATGCAAATCCGGACGCAAACCGACTGAATTGTCATGCCTTGTTAATTCCAGAATGACCGCTTCTGGCCGAAATGAGGCATTCACGGTATAACAAATCAACACAAAAGTGAATTTCTATGTCCGTAGATCGCTCATTAAAGTCAGTTATGGCATACGAACAACCCGAAATAAAAACGCGCGAGCAGAAAAATCTGCCCGCGCGTTTTCTTTAAGGGTTGCGTGCAACCCTAACACACCGAATTACTTGGCCGGATTAATCGTCGGCAAATGCCATACATCCCGGTTGTAATCAGCGATGGTTCGGTCGCTGGAAAACTTGCCGCTGGCCGCGGTGTTCAAAATGCTCATACGCACCCAGTCTCCCTGGTCCAGGTAGGCAGCCGCAACGCGGCTCTGTGCGTCCACATAGCTGCGGAAATCGGCAGCGGTCATCCACGGGTCATGCGGGCTGGTGATGCCGTTGATGATGGGGTCGAAGATGCCCGGTTCGAACAGGTTGAAGTGGTTGCATTGCAGCAGGTGCATCACGCGCGAAAAATCTTCGTCCGCGGCGATGATGGCGGCCGGGTCGTAATGGCCGTGCAAGGCATCAACCTGCTCCGCGGTCAGACCGAACAGGAAGAAGTGGTCAGCGCCCACTTCCTCGCGGATTTCGATATTGGCGCCATCCAGCGTGCCGATGGTCAGCGCACCGTTCATCATGAACTTCATGTTGCCGGTACCGGAGGCTTCCTTGCCGGCAGTGGAAATCTGATCTGACAGGTCGGCGCCCGGGGCGATGACTTCCATCGCGGTAACGCGGTAATCCGGGAAAAACGCCAGTTTCAGCAGGCCGTCAGTTTCCGGGTCTTCGTTGATGACTTCAGCCACGGCGTTGATCAGTTTGATGATGCGCTTGGCCATCATGTATCCAGGTGCCGCCTTGCCGCCGATCAGCACGCAGCGCGGGGTGATGCCCGCCTTGTCGCCGCGTTTGATGCGGTCGTAGAGGTGGATGACATGCAGCACGTTCAGCAGTTGCCGCTTATATTCGTGGATGCGTTTGACCTGGATGTCGAAGATGGCATTGGTATCGAATTCGACGCCGCAGTCGCGCTTGACCATCTCGGCCAGGCGGGCCTTGTTGGCTTGTTTGACGGCGCGCCATTGGGCGCGGAATTTCTTGTCGTCGGCATGTGGCGCCAGTTTGCGCAGCTGGGGCAGGTCGGTGATCCAGTCGTCGCCGATAGTGTCGCTGATAAGTTTGCTCAGGCTGGGGTTGCTGGAAGCGATCCAGCGGCGCGGGGTCACGCCGTTGGTCTTGTTGTTGAATTTTTCCGGCCACAGCTCGTAAAAATCGCGGAACAGGTGCTGTTGCAGCAGACGCGAATGCAGTTCCGCCACGCCGTTGACGGAAGAGCTGGCCACCACCGCCAGGTAGGCCATGCGCACCTGTTTTTCGCCGCCTTCTTCGATGATGGACATGCGGCGCTGCCGATCCGTATCGCCCGGCCAGCGGTGCGACACGGCGGCGAGGAAGTTGGCGTTGATCTCGTAGATGATTTCCAGCAGGCGCGGCAGCAGGCGGCTGAACAGGCTCACCGACCAGCGCTCCAGCGCCTCCGGCAGCAGGGTATGGTTGGTGTAAGCCATGGTCTGGCTGGTGATTTTCCAGGCCTTTTCCCAGCTCAAGCCATGCTCATCCATCAGCAGGCGCATCAGCTCCGGCACCGCGCAGGTAGGGTGGGTGTCGTTGAGTTGGAACGCGTTCTTTTCCGCAAAATGGGTAAAGTCTGCGCCATGATTGTCGGTCCAGCGGCGCAGCACGTCCTGCAGGCTGGCGGAGGCCAGGAAGTATTGCTGGCGCAGGCGCAGCTCTTTGCCATTTTCGCTGGAGTCGTTGGGGTACAGCACCATGGTGATGTGTTCAGCGATGTTTTTCGCTTCCACCGCTTCGGCATAACTGCCGGCATTGAACTCGCTCAGGTTGAACTCGTCGGTGGCGGTGGATTTCCACAGGCGCAGGGTGTTCACCGTGCCGTTGCGGTAGCCGGGAATCGGCATGTCGTAGGCGATGGCCAGCACGTCATTGGAATCCACCCAGCGTACCTGTGGCTTGCCTTGGGCATCCAGGTAATGCTCGGTGCGGCCGCCGAATTTCACGCGTACGGCCAGTTCCTGGCGCTCGATTTCCCAGGGGTTGCCGATGCGCAGCCAGTGGTCCGGCTCTTCCAGCTGGTAGCCATCCTCGATTTTCTGGCGGAACATGCCGTACTCGTAGCGCAGGCCGTAGCCCATCACCGGCAGTTGCAAGGTGGCGCAGCTATCCAGGAAACAAGCGGCAAGGCGCCCCAGACCGCCGTTGCCGAGGCCGGCATCGTGCTCCTGGTCCAGGATTTCTTCGATGTCCAGGCCAAGCTTTTTCAGCACCACGGCCGTGTCGGAATCTACGTCCAGGTTCAGCATGGCGTTGCCCAGTGCACGCCCCATCAGGAATTCCAGCGACAGGTAATACGTGCGTTTGCAGTCGGATTCGGTATAGGTAGCGCGCGTTTTTTTCCAGCGTTCCACCAGGCGGTCGCGCCAGGCCATGGAGAAAGATGTGAATACATGGTACGCCGCCTGGTTGATGTGTTCGCGTCCCAGGGTGCGGCTGAAATAGTGTCTGAAATCTTCGACGATGGCTTTGCCATCCATGCTCAGTGCGGGCAGGGTCGCGAAGTCGGGGCGGGTCTTGCTGGCAACAAAAGGCTTGGAATTCATGATGTCTCGAAAAACAAAAGTGGGTGATCGGAAAGGCTCTATTGTACTCGGGCAGCTGGTAAACACCCAGAAGCAACAACAGTGCCGGCCTGGTCGGCGCCGGAAAAATCAAGCCGGAGCGGGCGTTGGCGCGGTTATCAGGGGGGTGCGGTTGCTGGTTGGTGCGTTACCTGCCCCAGCGTAGTGCCGGCGTGTGCACCGGCGTGTCCCAGTGCTGGCGGATTTCATCATCCAGCAGGCAGACCGTGATGGAGGCTCCGGCCATTTCCAGCGAGGTGGTGTAATTGCCCACCAGCGAACGGGAAACCGTTACGCCGCGTGTGCTGAGCAGTTTTTCCGCGGCGTTGTAGAGCAGGTACAGTTCCATCAATGGCGTGCCGGCAAAGCCGTTCACCATCAGCAGCGCCTCGCTGCCGGTGGCGGGCTTCAGGTCTTCCACAATGGCGTGGATCAGGTCGGCAACAATCAAGTCAGCCGGGCGGATTTTTTCGCGTTTGCGCCCCGGCTCGCCGTGGATGCCCACGCCCATTTCCAGTTCGTCTTCGCCTAATTCAAAGGTGGGGCGGCCCGCTGCCGGCACGGTGCAGCTGGAGAGCGCCACGCCCATGCTGGCGGTGCGGCTGTTCACCTTGTCGCCCAGCGCCTTGCATGCGGCCAGGCTGGCGCCGGTTTCCGCCAGGCTGCCGACCACTTTCTCCACAATGACGGTGCCGGCAACGCCGCGCCGGCCGGTGGTGTAGGTGGAGTTCACCACGGCTACGTCGTCACTGGTCAGTACGGTGGCATGCTCGAAAGGCAGCATTTCCGCCGCCATTTCAAAATTCATCACGTCGCCAGCGTAATTCTTGACGATGAACAGCACGCCTTTTCCGCTTTCCACCGCTTCGGCGGCAGCCAGCATCTGGTCTGGCGTGGGTGAGGTGAATACGTGGCCGGGGCAGGCGGCATCCAGCATGCCGTAACCGATAAAGCCGCTGTGCAGCGGCTCGTGGCCGGAACCGCCGCCGGAAATCAGCGCCACCTTGTTTTTGGCTTTGCTGGCGCGGGTCAGGTAATTGGGCTCCAGGTGCAGGCTGACCAAGTCGCGGTGAGCACTGGCGAAGCCGGACAGGCTTTCCACCAGCAGGTTGTCGGGATTATTGATGAATTTTTTCATGGAACGTCCTTTAATCCTGTATTTTTCAGTGTGCCAAGGCCAGGTCGCATACCGCGTGGATCATGACCTGGCTGGATTTGGCTCCGGCATCGATATGGCCGATGGCACGCTCGCCGAGGAATGCAGCGCGACCTTTGGTGG
>JABLTH010019338.1_pt1 | contig 15610 bp, 15 predicted proteins | sample 7875711 | NCBI WGS metagenome assembly JABLTH01 (sample SAMN14941262, study PRJNA633318) | bioreactor metagenome | isolation source: bioreactor | place: China | collected 2019-03-05 | reverse complement strand
CTAATCGCACTTTTATGAAAAAAGCCCTGTCGCTTGACGGGGCTTTTTACTTTATAGTTATCAGATTGTAGCCTTGTATGGTTGTGCGCTGGATTGTCCGCGCGCAGTGAGAAATTTTAAGATGCAGTGCAAGGCGCACGGTAGGCCCAAGCTTGCAATACACACAGGTTTTGAGCACCGAGTTACGCAGTAATGCGCTTAAAGGCAAATTGAATCATGAAGTTTATTGACGAAGCGACCATCAAAGTCTACGCCGGTGACGGCGGCAACGGTGTTGCCACGTTCCGCCGTGAGAAATACGAGCCTATGGGCGGTCCGAATGGCGGTGACGGTGGCCGTGGTGGTTCCATCTTTGTCATTGCAGACCGCAATATCAATACCCTGGTCGATTACCGTTATACGCGGACCTTCAAGGCCGAGCGTGGCGAAAACGGCAGCGGTTCCGATTGCTATGGCAAGGGGGGCGACGACATGATACTGCGTGTGCCTGTCGGTACGACCATCAGCGATAAGGCGACCGGCCAGATGATGGTGGACTTGAATACTGATGGCCAGAAAGTGCTGATTGCCAAAGGCGGCAATGGCGGTCTGGGGAATATCCATTTTAAAACCAGTACCAACCGTTCTCCACGTCAATGTACCAAGGGTGAGCCTGGTGAAGCTTTTGAGTTATATTTCGAGCTGAAAGTATTGGCCGATGTGGGCTTGCTGGGGATGCCTAATGCCGGTAAGTCGACGTTTATTCGCTCGGTGTCTGCCGCCAAGCCCAAGGTCGCCGATTATCCTTTTACTACATTGCACCCTAACCTCGGCGTGGTGCGGGTCGATAGCAATCGCAGCTTTATGATTGCCGATGTACCTGGCCTGATTGAGGGCGCGGCGGAGGGGGCAGGACTGGGACATCAGTTCCTGTGTCATTTGCAACGCACCTCCTTGCTGTTGCACTTGGTTGACATTGCGCCGTTTGATGAGAGCGTCGATCCGGTGCAGGAAGCCAAGGCCATCGTCAACGAGCTGAAAAAATACGATCAGGAACTTTACGACAAACCTCGCTGGCTGGTGTTGAATAAGATTGATATGCTGGAAGACAGTGCGCAAAAAGTGGCTGACTTTATTAAAGCCTATGGCTGGGATGGACAGGTATTTCCTATCTCCGCCATTAGCGGTGTTGGTTGCCAGGCCTTGACCTACGCCATCATGGATCATATAGACCAGACGCGTGCGCAACGTGATCTTGAAGAGACTCCCGTCCAACCGATCACAGAATAGTTTTATGAGCGTTTCACTCATACAAGACAGTAAAACCCTGATCGTCAAGGTGGGTTCCAGCCTGGTGACTAACAATGGTCAGGGCCTGGATAAGACGGCGATTGCCGCTTGGGCACAGCAAATCAGTGCCTTGGTCAAGCAGGGCAAACAAGTTGTGCTGGTCTCCAGTGGTGCGGTTGCCGAAGGCATGCAGCGACTGGGCTGGAAAAAACGCCCGGTAGAGGTCAATGAGCTGCAGGCCGCTGCGGCCGTTGGTCAAATGGGCCTGGTGCAGATGTATGAACAATGCTTTGCGCAACACGGGTTGCACACGGCGCAATTGCTGCTCACCCACGAAGATCTGGCCGACCGCAAGCGCTACCTCAATGCGCGCTCCACCTTGCGCACACTGCTAGACCTCAATGTCATCCCGATTATCAATGAAAACGATACGGTGGTGACTGAAGAAATCCGTTTCGGCGATAACGACACCCTGGGTGCGCTGGTGGCGAATCTGATTGAAGCAGATGCGCTGATCATCCTGACTGATCAAAAAGGCCTGTATTCCGCCGATCCGCGTAAAGACCCGAATGCCGTGTTTATCAATTTTGAAACTGCAGGCAATCCTGCGCTCGAAAGCATGGCAGGCGGCGCAGGCAGCTCAGTGGGTACTGGCGGCATGTTAACCAAGATATTGGCCGCCAAGCGCGCCGTCAACAGTGGCGCACATACCGTGATTGCATCAGGGCGCGAGCCGGAAGTGCTGGTACGGTTGAGTCAGGGCGAGGCGATTGGGACGCACCTGCAAGCCGTGAGAATGAAAACGCTGGCTAAAAAGCAATGGCTGGCGGATCATCTGCGCGTGGGTGGTAAATTGGTGTTGGATGACGGCGCGGTGAATGTCCTGACCAAAGAGGGTAAAAGCCTGCTGCCGATTGGCGTGGTCGATGTGCTGGGCCAGTTTGAGCGCGGCGATGTGGTGGCTTGCGTCGATGCCACGGGTAAGGAATGGGCACGCGGCATTGTCAATTACAATGCCAATGAAGTGCGACGGATTAAACGTAAGCCCAGTAGCGAAATAGAAAGCGTGCTGGGGTATGTGGAAGAAAAAGAATTGATACACCGGGACAATCTGGTGTTGTTATAAGCAAACGTAGTTGGCTGCAGAAGCCAGCTACGCATGACAAGTGAACACATTGATTAAAAGGTAACGGGATGAGTAAACCTTTGGTAGCCATTATTATGGGGTCGGACAGTGACTGGCCGGTGATGAAAAATGCCGCACAAATTCTGGCAGACTTTGGTGTCGCTTATGAAGCGCGTGTGGTCTCTGCCCATCGTACGCCAGACCTGATGTTTGAGTTTGCTGAGTCTGCCGCAGGCAATGGCTTTCAGGTGATTATTGCCGGGGCGGGGGGCGCCGCACATTTGCCTGGCATGGTTGCAGCAAAAACCACCTTGCCAGTGTTGGGTGTGCCTGTGCCTTCCAAGCACCTGCAAGGGCAAGACTCCCTGTTGTCCATCGTGCAAATGCCCAAAGGCATCCCGGTAGCGACCTTTGCCATTGGCGATGCCGGTGCGGCCAATGCCGGTTTGTTTGCGGTGGCGATGCTTGCCAATCAAGATCCGGCGTTAGCAGAAAAATTAACTACCTTCCGCAAAAAACAAGCTGAAAAAGTGCATGCAATGGAGTTGAGCGAAAAACCATGACATCATCCGTGATTCAACCTCCTGCCATGTTGGGTATGTTAGGCGGCGGCCAGCTGGGTCGCTTTTTGTGATCGCAGCGCACGAGATGGGCTATAAAGTCACCGTGCTGGACCCGGACCAGAACAGTCCGGCAGGCATGATTGCCGATGTGCATTTATGTGCAGCCTATGACGATGCGGCCGCGCTTAAAACCATGGCGGAAACCTGCCAGGCCATCTCTACCGAATTTGAAAATGTGCCGGCCGAGACGCTGGCTACCTTGGCTAAGTCTACCGTCGTGCATCCGAGCGCGGATGCGGTGGCGATTGCCCAGCATCGTGTGAAAGAAAAAACGTTCTTTAAAGAAGCTGGCTTGCCGGTGGGTCCGTTTGTGCCGGTGATGGCGGAGAGCGACTTGCCCGCCGATGGTGAGATGTATCCTGCCGTGCTCAAAGTGGCGCGCTTCGGTTACGATGGCAAAGGTCAGGCGCGTGTTGCCAACCGTGAGCAAGCGGTCGCTGCCTTTCAGGGCTTTAAGCAAGAAGTCTGCGTGCTGGAGAAAATGCTGCCTTTGGACCTGGAAGTGTCTGTGGTGCTGGCGCGCGATGCGCACGGCCATATTGCCGCTTTCCCCACGGCAGAAAACAGCCATTTGAATGGCATTCTGGATGTCAGTATTGCGCCCGCGCGTTGTTCTGAAGTGATCAAAGCCAATGCGCAAGAGCTCGCCAAAAAACTGGCGACCAAACTCAACTATGTCGGCGTGCTGGGGGTGGAGTTCTTTGTGGTCGGCAACCAGTTGCTGGTGAATGAGATTGCGCCACGCCCTCATAACTCCGGCCATTACACTATCGATGCCTGTGTCACCAATCAGTTTGAACAGCAAGTGCGCGTGATCACCGGCCAAGCCTTGGGCAGTCCGCGCTTGCATAGCGATGCGGTGATGGTGAATATCCTGGGCGATAGCTGGCTGTACAGTGGTAAACAGGTAGAGCCCGCTTGGGATAAAGCCTTTGCCCACGGCAACCTCAAAATGCATTTGTATGGCAAGCATGAGCCGCGCAAAGGCCGCAAAATGGGACATTTCACGGTGATTGGCGATGATGCGCAGGCTGTGTTGAATGCCGCTAAAGTGGCGCGTAGCGAGTTACATATTGGTGAATAAGTGTTTGCCAACGCCATCAAAAAGCCCGGTTATCCGGGCTTTTTTTCGCTCTGAAGCAGGCAGGCTAGGAGAGGTTTGCCTGTACCTGTTTTCTAAATTCAAGCGGTGCAGCAATTTGGTCAAACGTTTCTTTGGTGCCGCCTGTGCCTGTGACGGTAATCGTCCCAAAGCCGAATACTCTGCCGAGGATGCTTTGATTGACGCCTATGCCTTCCACCTTATGGAGCAATACTTCCAGCGAGTGGCGTCTGATAAAGCCAATCTTGATCAGCACGCGTTTGTTGGTAATGGCAAATTCAGAGGTCTTGTAGCGGATATAGCTGCTGATGCCACTGATCAGGGCCAGCAACAAGCCGAGCAGGCTGATCGCCCATAATAGCTGGTTGGATTGTGCCAAGCGCAGATTAAATGCGCACGCCAACACGCTCAACAATAAGTAGATGAAGGTATTCAGGAAAATAATCCAGTGCATCTGCGCGCGGTAAATCACCACTTCATTCTCAAGCAAGTTTTTGTCAATAAAACTCAAAGGGCTCTCCTGGGCAAAGATTGCAATTTCAGCTGTGATCATAACAGCAACAGCGGTTTCGATAATGCGCTAGATCATCGTAATCAATAGATCAAGGCAATAAAAAAGCCGGACATCAGTCCGGCTTTTTTAGTATGCACCCCTACTGAAATTATTCAGCGGCTTTTTTCGCGCGAGGCTTGGCAGCTTTTTTAGCTGGTGCAGCTTCGGCTTTAGGGGCTGCTGCTTTTTTCACAGAAACCAAAGTTGCAGGTGCGTCACCGGACAATGCTTTGATTGCTGCAGTCAAACGGCTCTTGTGACGAGCAGCTTTGTTTTTGTGAATGATTTTTTTGTCAGCGATACGGTCGATCACGCTGACATTTTCTTGGTAAGAAGCCACAGCAGCAGCTTTGTCACCAGATTGAATCGCTTTGATTACTTTTTTGATCGCAGTACGCAAAGTTGAACGTAACGCAGCGTTGTGCGCGTTAACTTTGACGGATTGGCGCGCGCGTTTGCGAGCTTGTGCGGTATTTGCCATATTCGTTTTATCCTGTAACTTTCAAAAGGGGTGTGATACGAAACCGTGCATCATACTGTTTTCGCTTTGTTTTTGCAAGATAAAAACGCATTTTCCTCGACTGCGGATGCCTGCATGGTAAAATCGGCCAAATTTTTAATCAGTCAGCCGTTCGTTGGGAGCGGCTCACGATCAAAAAAATAAACCAGGGCCTGTATTTTCCACCATTTATGAATTTGCTCAAAGCATTGGCCACCGTGGGTGGCATGACCTTTATTTCGCGCCTGCTGGGGTTTGTGCGTGACACCTTGATTGCCCGTATTTTTGGCGCGGGGATGGCCACCGATGCTTTTTTTGTCGCTTTCAAGATTCCTAATTTATTACGCCGGATCTCGGGCGAAGGGGCGTTTAGTCAGGCCTTCGTGCCTATTCTTTCCGAATATCGCAAGCAACGCACGCCAGAAGCGACCCGGGCCTTGATCAACCATGTTGCCAGTTTGCTGGGCCTGTTTCTGGTCGGGATCACCATTGTGGGCATGCTGGCAGCACCGCTGATCGTGCGGCTGACCTCGCCTGGGTTTGTGAGCGACCCGGCCAAATTCGCACTCACCACGGAGCTGTTGCGCATTACCTTTCCTTATATCCTGTTTATCTCGCTGGTTTCGATGGCGGGGGCGTGTTGAATGCCTTCAGCAAGTTTCAGGTGCCCGCATTTACGCCCGTCTGGCTCAATTTGAGTTTTATCACCGCTGCGATTTTTATTGCCCCGCATTTTCACAACTCGGTGTATGTACTGGCTTGGGCCGTGTTTGTCGGCGGGATTATTCAGTTGCTGTATCAACTGCCTTACTTACAACAGATAGGCATGTTGCCGCGCTACGAACTGAATTTGCAAGATGAAGGCGTGCGCCGCATCCTTAAGCTCATGGGGCCCGCGATTTTTGGCGTTTCTGTCGCGCACATTTCGATTGTGTTGAATAACATTTTTGCCTCATTCATGCCCACAGGCAGTGTGTCCTGGCTGTATTACGCTGACCGCCTCATGGAGTTCCCGACCGGGGTGCTGGGCGTGGCATTGGGCACGATTTTGTTGCCCAGCTTATCCAAGGCGCATGTTGATAAATCCGGCGCCGAGTTTTCGCAATTGCTGGACTGGGGCCTGCGCCTCACCTTTATGCTGGCCATTCCGGCGGCTGTGGCGATGGCCGTGCTGTCCAAACCATTGGTGGCGAGTCTATTTTATTACGGCAAATTCACACCGGTCGATGTGGCGCAAACCGAGCGCGCCCTGATTGCGTATAGCCTGAGCCTGCTGGGCCTGATTATGGTCAAGGTGCTTGCCCCTGGCTTTTATGCACGCCAAAATGTCAAAACGCCGGTCAAAATTGCGGTTTTTACCTTGGTGATGACCCAAATTCTCAATGTGGGCTTTTTGCTGTTTACCTCATTGCAGCATGCCGGGCTGGCGCTGGCTGTGGGCTTGGGCGCTTGCCTGAATGCGACCATGCTGTGGGTTATGTTGCAAAAAAGTGGTGCGTTCGAGCCGCAGCCAGGGTGGGGCCGCTTTCTGTTCAAGCTGCTCGTTGCGGTCACCCTGATGGCCTTGGCTTTGCACGCCACAGATCGTTGGGTGGGGGATTGGTTAGCCATGCCAGCCCTGACGCGCATGCTGCATCTGGCAGGTGTGGTGGTTTTGGGTATGGCGGTTTATTTTTCAGCCTTAGGTTTGCTAGGCTTTAGGCCTCAACATTTTATGAAGCGGGTGGCCAAATAATGCAAATATTTCGTCATTTTCCAGCGGCTCAAACGCCGCAGGCGATTGCCATCGGTAATTTTGATGGCATGCATTTAGGTCATCAGGCCTTGCTCCGGCAGCTGATTGCCTACACGCAAACCTACAAGATTACGCCAGCAGTCATGACCTTTGAGCCGCATCCACGTGAATTTTTTACACCACAAAACGCCCCCGCGCGTTTGGCCTCCATGCGCGAAAAGCTGGAGTATTTTGCCGAGTGTGGTGTGCAGCATGTCTATGTGCAGCGCTTTAACCAGGCGTTTGCCGGGCAGAGTCCCGCCGCTTTTATGCAAGTGTTGCGTGAGCAACTCAATGCCAATGTGGTGATGGTGGGCGAGGACTTCTGTTTTGGTTCCAGGCGGGCGGGCAGTGTGCAAACCCTGATTGAGCACGGGTTTAATGTGATTCCCTTACCAGAAGTGCAGCTGCAAGGTGAGCGTGTGTCGAGCACCTTGGTGCGCGATGCGCTGGCGGCTGGTGAGTTGCTCAAAGCGCAGGCCTTGCTGGGGCGGCCTTACAGCATCAGTGGCAAGGTCGTCCATGGCGCCAAGCTGGGCCGGCAACTGGGGTTCCCCACTGCCAATGTCCATATGCGCCACGAACGGCCTGCACTGACAGGGGTTTATGCGGTAAAATTGAACAATTTACCGGCTGTGGCCAATTTGGGCAATCGCCCGACGCTGGAAGGCATCCCCAAGCTTAAACTCGAAGTGCATGTGTTTGATTTTAATGGTGATCTTTACGGTCAACATGTGCATGTGCAGTTTTTTCACAAACTGCGCGACGAGCAAAAGTTTGCCGGACTGGATGCGCTGAAAGCGCAAATTGCGCTGGATACTGCAGCAGCAAAAAGCTATTTTGCCACAGATACACACAGATAAACGCAGATAAACGCAGATAAAAACCAAGCAATTGCTGGGAGCCGACGCAGAATATCTGTGTGCCTTTGTGTTTATCTGTGGTTAAAACGATTTGAGAATTTTAAATGACTGACCAAAGCAAAGATTCAAAATATAAACTGAATTTACCTGAAACCAGCTTTCCCATGCGTGGCGATTTGTCCAAGCGCGAACCCGCCTGGTTAAAAAGCTGGCAAGAGCGCAAGGTCTACGAGCGTATCCGCGCCAAGCGCAAAGTTGCGCCAGCGTTCATCCTGCATGACGGCCCGCCCTATGCCAATGGCGATATTCACATTGGTCACGCCGTCAATAAAATCCTCAAGGACATCATCATCAAGGCCAAAACCATGAGTGGTTTTGACGCGCCTTATGTGCCAGGCTGGGATTGCCACGGTCTACCCATTGAGTTGGTGGTCGAGAAAAACCACGGAAAAAATATAGACCCTGCCAAGTTTCGTGAGCTATGCCGCGCCTACGCCGCTGAGCAGGTCGAGAAACAGAAAAAAGACTTTATTCGCCTGGGGGTGCTGGGCGATTGGGATCACCCATATCTGACCATGGCGTTTAATACCGAGGCAGATATCATGCGTGCCTTGGGCGAAATCTACCAGAATGGCTATTTGTACCAGGGTTCCAAGCCCGTGCACTGGTGCGTGGACTGCGGTTCTGCGCTGGCTGAAGCCGAGGTGGAGTATGAGGACGTTAACTCACCTGCGATTGATGTGGGCTTCAAAGTGGTGGACAACGCTGCGTTAAGCAAAGCATTTGGTACAACAGTGAATGGTGATGCTTATGCCGTGATCTGGACCACGACGCCATGGACCTTACCTGCCAACCAGGCGGTGAGTGTGAATGCCGAGCTCGAATATGACCTGATTCAAACCAGTAAAGGCTTGCTGATTCTGGTGCGTGACCTGGCCGAGAAAACCTTGGTCAGATATGCGGAAGAAAATACTTCTGTGGTCGCCAGTTGCAAGGGTGAAGCCCTGCGTGGCCTATTGTTGCAACACCCGTTCGATCACCGCCAGGTGCCTGTGATCACGGGCGACCACGTCACCACCGATGCCGGTACTGGCTTGGTCCACACGGCAGCCGCCCACGGTAACGATGACTGGCTGGTCATGCGTGCGCATTTCCCGAATGAAAAACCACGCGTCTTGATGGGGGGAGATGGCAAGTTTTTTACCAGTGAGCTGGTTGAGCTGGCTGAGATCCGAGGCCTGAGCCGTCAGGATGCGAATAAAGTGATTCTGGCTAAATTGCAGGAAAACGGCGTGCTGTTTGCCTCTGCGCGTTTAAACCACAGCTTCCCGCATTGCTGGCGCCATAAAACGCCATTGATGCAATTGGCAACGCATCAGTGGTTTATTGGCATGAACTCTGTTGGCAAAGATGGCAAAGCTTTGCGTGAACATGCCAACACAGCGGTAGACGCGACCCAGTTCTTCCCGAGCTGGGGCCGTGCACGCCTGGAGGCCATGATTAAAAACCGCCCAGACTGGTGCGTCTCTCGCCAGCGTAACTGGGGTGTGCCTATGCCGTTCTTTGTGCATAAAGAAACTGGTGAACCACATCCACAGACCATGCAGTTGCTGGAAACCGTGTGCAAACAGGTGGAGCAGCAGGGCATAGAAGCCTGGTTCAGCCTCGATGGCGCGACTTTCCTCGCGCAGCATGCGCCTGAAAATGCCGAGCAATACAAAAAAGTGACCGATACGCTGGACGTGTGGTTTGACTCTGGCGCCACGCATTATGCAGTGGTGCGTTCAGCGCATCATGCTAGCCTATCTGCGGCAGCTAACCAGCGTGAGGCTGAACACCAGCCTGTGGCTGACTTGTATCTGGAAGGCTCTGACCAACACCGTGGCTGGTTTCAGTCCAGCTTGCTGACTGGGTGCGCCATTGATGGCAATGCGCCTTACAAAGCCTTGCTGACACATGGTTTTGTGGTGGATGGAGCAGGTCACAAAATGAGTAAGTCCAAAGGCAACGTGGTTGCACCGCAAAAGGTGATGGACACCTATGGTGCTGATATCCTGCGCTTGTGGGTGGCCTCGACAGACTATTCTGGTGAGTTGACCATCAGTGACGAGATCCTCAAGCGCGTGGCCGATGGCTATCGCCGTATCCGCAATACCTTGCGCTTCTTGCTCTCTAACCTTGCCGACTTTGATGCCAGCAAAGACTTGTTGCCGGTTGATCAGTGGCTGGAAATTGACCGTTACGCGCTGCATCTGACACAGCAATTGCAAGCGGGTATTCTGGCCGATTACGACAAATACGAATTCCATCTGGCCGTACAGAAATTTGTGAGTTTCTGCTCTGAAGACTTGGGTGGTTTTTACCTCGATATCCTTAAAGACCGTTTGTACACCAGCGGTGAAACCTCGCATGCGCGTCGTGCGGCACAAAGTGCTTTGCATCACATCACGCACGCCATGATGCGTTTGATGGCGCCGATCTTGAGTTTTACGGCAGATGAAATCTGGCAGACCTTGGGACTGGATGCTGTGGCGACCGTGTTTGAAGAAGACTGGTATGCATTGCCTGCACATGGCTTGAGTGACACGCAATTACAGCACTGGCAAACTGTTATTGCCTTGCGCGCGCAAGCTGCCAAAGAGATTGAAGTATTGCGTGGCGAAGGCAAGGTGGGGTCTTCATTGCAAGCCGAGCTCGAGTTTCATGTTGCCAGCGAGGCATTTGAAGCATTGAGCAGCCTGCAGGATGACTTGCGCTTTGTCATGATCACCTCCAGCGCGACCACCTATAAAGTGGCCGATGCGTCAGCGCAGAAAATCCTGGTGAAGCCGAGCGCACACCAGAAGTGCGACCGTTGCTGGCATTACCGTGCGGATGTCGGCATTGATCTCGCACACCCGACCCTGTGCGGCCGCTGTGTAAGCAACCTGTTTGGCAAAGGTGAAGTGCGCAACTATGCCTAATGTTCGCTCGGCTCTGCCATGGCTGGTGTTAAGCGCCATTGTCATCGCACTCGATCTTTACACCAAGCACCTGATCCAGCGCATGTTTGTCTATGGCGAGCATTTGCCAGTCACCGGTTTTTTTGATCTGGTGCGTTACCACAACACCGGCGCGGCCTTTAGCTTTTTGGCCAATGCAGGCGGCTGGCAGCATGGCTTTTTTACGGCGGTCTCTACGTTGGCTTCTGCCGTGATGGTGTATTTGCTGGTCAAACATCCGCAGAAAAAGTTATTCTGTTTGGGGCTGGCGCTGGTGTTGGGCGGCGCCTTGGGCAATCTCTATGATCGCCTCACGCTCGGCTATGTGGTGGACTTTTTGCTGTTTTATTATCAGCAATGGGCCTGGCCTGCGTTTAATGTGGCAGACAGTGCCATTTGCGTCGGTGTGGGCATCTTGATGCTGGATAGTTTTAAACAACCCACGGCCTCCTGAAACCGCGTTCTGCAGTCTAGTGAACGCGGGTCCTGGTGACTTGCGATGAGTGAGGTGGTGATGGATGGACTGGAATATGCGTTTACTGATGTGATCAGGCTTTGGCAAGGCAGCAAAAGCACCTGGCATTACGTTAGCTTGCCGCCAGACATCTCTGACGAAATTCATACCCTTAGCCAATACCATCAAACCAAACGCCGCGGCTGGGGGGCGGTCAAGGTCACTGCGAGTATCACTTCCAGCCACGCCCCATCTATTCCAGCCCCAGCCTTGACGTGGCAAACCTCGATTTTTCCGGCATTTGATCACAAGCGCTATGCCTTGTTTTTAAAGGCAGAAATTCGCAAGCAGGCGAGTGTGCGGGAAGGCGATGCCGTGACTATACAGCTCAAACTGCAGTTTTAAGCCGTAGGCTGAAAGCGTCAAAGATTAAGCGCTCAGCGTTTGTGTCTTGGCCGCGACTAACAGGGGCGGAATGCCTTGGATATCCATCGGGCGGCCCAGCAGAAAGCCCTGGATGCAATCGCAGCCGATCTTGCGTAGAAACTCAAGCTGCGCTTCGGTTTCAATGCCTTCTACCACAACGGACAAGCCCAGAATGCCGGCTGTTTTGATAATGGTGCTGACAATTTCGCTGTCGGCGCTGCTTTCCGGCACATCAATCATAAAGGCTCGGTCAATTTTGAGTTCATCCAGGGGCAGGTGTTTGAGTTTAAACAGTGATGAGTTGCCTACACCAAAATCATCGAGCGACAGGCGCACGCCAATAGCCTTGAATTGTTTTAAGGTTTCCAGCGCCTGTTCTTCATGTTCAAAGACCGCACTTTCGGTGATTTCCAGGGTCAGTAAGCGGGCCGGCAGGTGATAGCGTTGTAGTTGCCCGGCAATGCGCAGTGGCAAGCTATGGTCACGGACTTGCCGCGGGGAGATATTAATCGAAAGGCCCACCTCATGACCACTGTCTTTAACCAGCTTGGCCCAGTGCTTGAATGCTTCTGCAATAATCCATTCGCCCATGGGTAAAATCAGGCCAGACTGTTCGGCGTAGGGGATAAATTCAGCCGGGGAGACCACCTCTCCCTTGTTGGTTTTCCAGCGAATGAGCGCTTCAATATTGCAGATGACCGGTTGTTGTTTGCCCAGGCTGAAAATCGGTTGAAACTGCAAAAAGAATTCTTGTTTTTTGATGGCTTTGCGCAGTTGCACGTCGAGCTTGAAGCGGTTTTGGGCCAGTCGGGTATGTTCTTTGCAATAAAATAAATACGGATGTTGGGTGCCGTGCTTGGCATGCGCGAGTGCAGTGTTGGCATTGCGTGCCAGCTGCTCTGCATCTTCTGCATCACGCGGAAACAGGCTGATGCCGATATAGGCATCCAGAATCAATTCATGTCCTTCAATCAGCACGGGCTTATGCACAATTCTGCATAAATTGTTTGCCAGATGAACCAGTTCGGCATCGGTTTTCCGCGAGGTAATCAGGGCAAATTTGTCGCCATGCACACGGCCTAATTCGCCAGATTCGTGCGTGATATATTGCAGGCGCTGGGCGATCTCCAGTAAATACAAGTCGCCGGTATGGTGGCCGAAGCTGTCGTTAATGCTTTGAAAATGCTTTAAATCAATCATGAGCAGGGCGACGGTGTCGCTGGCATCGGCTGCCGTGATGATGGCGTGTTCTAGCAGGGTGTGTATGGTCAGCCGGTTGGGAAGCCGCGTGAGCGGGTCGTTGCGCGACAACTGCTGGAACTGGCGTTCTTTTTCGGCCAGCAGGTTTTCGGCGAGTAGCAGTTTTTCACTCTCACGCAGCAAGATACTTTGCCGCAGGGCCGAGAACACCAGAATCATCATGACTGAGCCGATGGCAATGTAATAGGCATAGGGGTGCGGGCCGCTTTGCCACCAGATGAGCGCCAGTGTACACATGCTAAAAATAAAGGTAATGGCAGGAATCAAGCCGCGAACGCGTCTGCATTGCCTGTGATAAGACACGCGCTTGGCAATGCGGACTTGCCAGCCATACAGCCCGCTGCCGATCAACAGGTCTGCCGCTGAAAAACCGTAATTGGTCCAGAGGCTAGTTTGAGGCACGTGGTTGAGTGCGTTCAGGTTCCATTGCATCCAGCATGCGCCCAGCAAGGTCAACCCCGCGCTGAGCATAAGCCAGGGCATCATCCATGCCGGTCGCAGGTATGGGATCAATAGCAGGGAAACCAGCGCAGCACTGAGTAAACTGGCAGGGTAGGCACTGAGCACGGCCAGCTGTAGCGGGCTGACTTCGGACGATTGTGGCAAATATAAAATTAGGATGTAGCTGAGAACAGCAATGCTGAATGAAATGGTGTCAATCGAGAATGCCCAGGTTTTGGCCGCAGAAAGCTGGCTGCGTAAGGCGGTGATAAAGCCGATGATGAGGCATACGCCCATGAGGGGGTAAAAAATATCGGACTGGGCGGGGAAATTGGTTTGTTTGGTGAGGACTTCAAATATCCAGAGCACGCCGCCGGTAAAATAGGCCAAGGTACCAAACACAAACCAGCGTTTACAGGGGCGGTGTGAGAGATGGCTGCGGTAATAACCCAGTAGCGCCAGAATCAGGCAGGCCGCATTGGTGACAAACCAGTGCACATTATCCAGCCATAACATTTGAGCGGGTGTTGCTTGCAAAGAACCGAGCAAGCAAGCAACGGAAACCGATAAAGCAACCACTATTACTTTGCGCGAAAGTATCATGAAGCCCCCTTTTTAGGTAATTCTAACAAGGGCTTAGAAAAAAACTAGTGTTTCTTTCTAAATATCATCGCGATATGGATTAAGACGTAGCAGATAGCGCCCGCCAATATGCCGATCAAGGCGTTCCACAACAGCGTCCATTGTGGAGATTGCTCAATCAGCGCATGCAAGGGGGGGATGCCATGGGCGAGAATGCCGCCGCCGACCAGAAACATGGCCGCGGTGCCGACGATGCTGAGCAAGCGCATCAGGTAGGGGACCGTTTGCACCATGCCCCAACCTGTTTTGCGTGCGGCAGAGGCCAGAAGATGATGACCGCTTCGTTGCATCAGCCATAAGCCGATATCATCCATTTTGACGATCAAAGCGACCAGGCCATACACCCCCAGTGTCATGACGACTGCAATGAGGGAGAGCACCAGAATACGCTGCGTGATGGCTGCATCGGCGACAACGCCCAGGGCAATCACAATAATTTCGGCGGACAGAATGAAGTCCGTCCGTACGGCGCCTTTGATTTTTTCCTGTTCCAGGGCGACCAGGTCTGTCTCAGGTTGCTGCATGGCGGCGTGGATCGCTTGTTCACTGGTGTCCGAGTGCTTGTCATGGCGCAGTTTGTGCCAGACTTTCTCAAAGCCTTCAAAGCACAGAAAGGCCCCTCCCAGCATCAGCAAGGGGGTGATCAGCCAAGGTAAAAACGCACTGATCAACAGCGCTGCAGGCACCAGAATCAGTTTGTTCAGCAGCGATCCTCGCGCCACCGCCCACACCACTGGCAGCTCTCTCTTGGCGGCAATCCCTGTGACTTGCTGGGCATTGAGCGCAAGGTCATCGCCCAGCACCCCCGCTGTTTTTTTGGCCGCGAGCTGGCTCATGACGGAAACGTCATCCAGCATGGTGGTAATGTCATCTAGTAGTGCCAGCAGGCTGGGAGTGGCCATGGTTTGTCCTGTGTCAATGAAGAGGCTATTGTTTATTTTAAAGGATTGCCGTTAAAATGGCGGCATGGTGACGCGCAAATTTCAACGTTGGATGGCACGCATGGCCTTGATGGCTATCATGCTGGCTGCGCTCGTGCCGACGTTGAGCCTCGCGTTTCCCATGCAAACAGGCCAAAGCTTTATTCAGGAGGTGTGTTCCTCGCAGGGCAGTAAACTGGTCATTCAGGTGATCACCACGCAAGGAAAATTGCGCGCCACCCTGATTGACTATCAGCCTTCACAAAAACCGGTTTCACTGGGACATCATCTCAATCATTGTCCGTTCTGCCATATGGCGATGGATGATGTGGTATTGCCCCAGCCCAATCCGGCTTACATTCTGTTTCAACAAGCCCAGGCCGAGATTGCTTTAAGCAGCTATCAGGCCCCGGTTGTCGCAAGTGTTTACTCCACCGCGCACCCCACGCGCGCACCCCCACTGACTCCACGCTCAATCTAGCACCGTCTGTCGTCTAGACGGTTTATGGGTATGCCTGTGATGCAGGCACATATGGAGTCATGACATGATCGTCATCAACCTTCAGGCAATGATATTTGCCAAACAGGTGGAGTGGAAACGCCACATCACCCTCAAAGAAATCGCTGAGTCTACCGGCATCAGCCGCATGACCTTGCATCGCATGGTCAAAAATCCT
>JABLTH010073744.1_pt1 | contig 15613 bp, 6 predicted proteins | sample 7875711 | NCBI WGS metagenome assembly JABLTH01 (sample SAMN14941262, study PRJNA633318) | bioreactor metagenome | isolation source: bioreactor | place: China | collected 2019-03-05 | reverse complement strand
GTCCACGCGGCGGTGTGCGAGTGCCGCGCGCTCGGCGTGCCGTGCGTCACGCTCATCGCGACCCACGCGTCGGTGGCGGGGTCGTAGCGCGCGCCGGTGCGCAGCTCGGTGCCGCCGTAGCCGCCCCACACCAGCATCTCGCGGCCGCTCCACACCGCGGTGTGCAGGTAGCGCGGCGACGGCGCGCCGCTCGCGGAGAGCGCGGTCCACGCGTCGGTCGACGGATCGTAGCGGCTGCCGGACGCGGTGAACCCGCCCTGGTCGCCGCCCCAGACCAGCATCGCGCTCCCGGTCCACAACGCGGTGTGGCCGAGACGCGGGGACGGCGCGTTCACGTTCGTGATCGGCGTCCAGGTGTCGGTCAAGGGCTCGTAGCGTGCGCCGTTGCCGAGATACGCGTCGAAGTAGCCGCCCCACACGAGCATCGCGCTGCCGGTCCACACCGCCGTGTGCAGGCGGCGCGGGGAAGGCGTGGCGGCGCCGACGCCGGTCGCGGTCCACGTGTCGGTCGCGGGGTCGTAGCGCGCGCCCGTCGCGACCGATCCGCCCCACACGATCATTTCGGTGCCGGTCCACACGGCCGTGTGCTGGGTACGCGCCGTGGGCGTGCCGGGACCGGTCGAGGTCGGCGTCCAGTCGTCGACGGCGGGATCGTAGCGGCCGCCGCTCGCGAGCAGGAGTCCGTCCGTGCCGCCCCACACGATCATCTCGGCACCGGTCCACACCGCGCTGTGGTAGTAGCGGGCCGCGGGGATCGAGCCCTCCGCGGTCGGCACCCACGCGTTGGCCGCGGGGCTGTAGCGGGCGCCCGAGTTGAGCTGGAGTCCCCCGCCGCCGGCACCGCCCCACACGAGCATCTCGCTGCCGGTCCACACCGCGGTGTGGTACGAGCGGCCGACGGGCGCCCCGGTGGCCACGAGCGCGGTCCAGCTGTCGGTCGCGGGATCGTAGCGGCTGCCCGAGCCGGCCGGGCCGGTGGCTCCGACGCCGCCCCACACCACGAGCTCGTGGCCGGTCCACACCGCCGTGTGCAGCTGCCGCGCCGAAGGCGTCGCGGCGTCGACGGCGATCGCGCTCCACGTGTCGGTCAGCGGGTCGTAGCGGCTGCCCGTGTTGTGGTTGACCGCGTTGTTCGCGCCGCCCCACACGAGCATCCGGTCACCCGACCAGGTCGCCGTGTGATTGAAGCGGGCCGCCGGCGCCCCCGCGCCGGTGCCGGTCGCGCTCCACGTGTCGGTCGCGGGATCGTAGCGGCCGCCCGTCGCGGTCGGGTTCGCGGCGCTCACGCCGCCCCACACGACGAACTCGTGCCCCGTCCACACGCCGGTGTGTCCGTAGCGCGCCGACGGCGTGTCCGCGGTGACGCCCGTCGCGGACCAGGTGTTCGTCGCGGCGTCGTACCGGCCGCCGGTGTTCTCCGCGCCGTACAGGCCGAGGCCGCCCCACACGAGCATGGTCGACCCGGTCCAGCCCGCCACGTGCGCGTAGCGCGGCGCGGGCGCGCCGGTGAGCGCGACCTCGGTCCACGTGTCCGTCGCGGGGTCGTAGCGGCCGCCCGTTGCGAGCGGCGCGAGACCGAAGCCGCCCCACACGATCATCGACGCCCCGGTCCAGACCGCCGTGTGTCCGTAGCGCGGGCCGGGCACGTGCAGGCCCGTGCTCGTTCCGGTCCAGGTGTCGGTCGCGGGGTCGTAGCGCCCGCCGGTGTTGACGGCGACGTCGGACGCGCCGCCCCACACGATCATCTCCTGCCCGGTCCAGACCGCGCTGTGGCGGAAGCGCGGGTCGGGCACGTCCTGCATCGTGGGCCGCCAGCGATCGGGCGAGCACTCGTCCGCGGGAAGGCGCGGCAGCGCGCCGCCGTCGGCGATGCTCGCGGGTTCCGGAGCGGAAGCGGACTCGGACTCGAGCGCGGCGCGCTGCGCGGACCACCACGTCTCGAAGGGGACCTTGGCCCAGCGTGCGGTCACGACGCGAACGCGCGCGGCCGACTCCTCCAGCACGAGGCTCGCGGAGAAGTCGGTGGTGCTCTCGCGCAGCGCGGTCGGCGTGTGCTGCGGCAGCGGCGTCCCCGCGGGGCGGCCGAAGGCGGCGTGCAGGGCCGCCATGCGCTCGTCCCACTGGACGGGATCGAGGTGGATCGCGCCGTCCGCGGCCTCGGTGGCGGGCACGGGCTCCGCGTCGCGGACCCACGTCGTCTCCACGACCTGCGCGCCGAAGCGCTGCAGCTCCGCGGTCAGCCCGACGGACTGCAGCGCGCGCTCCGCGGCGGCACGCTGCGTCCCGTGCAGGCGCGTGTCGGCGGCGTACCCGTTGCGAACCAGGCGGTCCGCGAGGGCGGGCCGCGCGAGGCACTCGGCGACGACGAACGGGTCGTCGTCGAGCGCGGCGAAGATCTCGCGCAGGCGCGACGGCGCCTTCGTGGCGCGCGCCATACGCTCGAGCTCGGCGCGGAGCTGGGCCGCGGAGAGCGGCCGTTGCCAGACGCGCTCGAGAGCGCGCGACTTCTCCAGTCCGTCGAGCACCTTCGCACGGAGCGCGGCCTCGTCGAGGGCCGGCCGGGCGATGCGTGACGATGATTGCGGCGCGGCCTCGAGCCGGTGCCGGCGGGCGAGCTCCTCGAGACGGCGCTGGTACGCGACGCGCTGATCGACGGTCAGGCTGCGCGGTTCCGCGAAGGTGGACATGTCGAAATACAGCAGGGCCAGCACTGCGGCACACAGGGTCGCGCGCCCGACGATCCGGTTCATTCTTCCCCCCGACGAATACCGCCCGCCGGCGCCGAGCGCCGCCGGGTCGACACAACTCAAGCGTCTCGAGACGATCCCCCCCGGGACCGGCCCCTGCCCTTGCTACAGCCCGTCATTCAAGGGCGCCGTGGACCCGAGATTCCCCCCCCGGGCCGATCACGACGTGCGCCGCACGCCCGAGGCGCCGGCACGGTGATTCATATACGTTGAGTTGCGAATGGCGGTCAACCCGATTCGTGCGACACGTCGGGTTCGATCGGCGCGCGACATGACGGAACTTATGACAGGTCCGCCGCGGCTCCCTTCGGAGCGCGGTCCATCGACAAATTCACCGCATCAGATCGAAGAAACCGGCTCCGCGGCCTGCTCGAGAACCACGCGCAGGAGCTCGCGCGAGTCGATCGGCTTCGGCACGTGCGCGTTCATGCCGGCGGCGAGGCAGCGCGCGATCTCCTCCGGCAGCGCGTGCGCGGTCATCGCGACGACCGGCACCGGCGCGAGCCCGGCCGCGCGCTCGCGCGCCCGCAGTTCGCGGGTCGCCTCGATCCCGCTCATCACGGGCATCTGGACGTCCATGAGCACGACGTCGAACGTGCCCTCGTCGAGCCGGTCGAGGGCCTGCTGCCCGGTCTCGGCGATCGTGACGTCGTGTCCCGCGCGGACGAGGAGCCGCTTCGCGAGCACCTGGTTCACGCGGTTGTCGTCGACGACGAGCACCTGCAGCCGGCGCGGACCCGCGTCCCCGACGTCCTTGCGGACCGTCGCGTCGGCCGCCTCGGCGGTCGCGGCGCTCGTCGCGGCGCGCGCGAGCCGCGCCGTGAACGTGAACGTGCTCCCCACGCCCGGCTCGCTCTCGACCGTGATCGTCCCGCCCAGGAGCTGCACGAGCCGCGCGGAGATCGTGAGACCGAGCCCCGTGCCCCCGAACCGGCGCGTGATCGACCCGTCCTCCTGCGCGAATGACTCGAAGATCACCTCGCGCCGCTCGGGCGCGATCCCGATGCCGGTGTCGCGCACGTCGAAGCGCAGCACCACGGCCTCGGCCTCGTCGCGGTCGAGACTCACGTCGAGCGCGACGCGGCCGGACTCGGTGAACTTGAGCGCGTTGCCGAGCAGGTTGACGAGCACCTGGCGCAGCCGCACGGCGTCGCCGCACAGGTCGTCCGGAACGTCCGGCGCGACGCCGCACTCGAACTGCAGCCCCTTCTCGGCCGCGACGACCGCGAGCGGACGCACGGTGTCGGTGACCATCGAGCGGAGCCGGAAGTCCGTCGGGTTGAGCTCGAGCCGCCCGGCCTCGATCTTCGAGAAGTCGAGGATGTCGTTGATGATCGTGAGCAGCGACTTCGCCGAGCCGTGCGCCATCGTCAGGTAGTCGCGCTGCTCGGTCGTCAGGTCGGTCTCGAGCGCGAGCTGCGTCATGCCGAGCACGCCGTTCATCGGCGTGCGGATCTCGTGGCTCATGTTGGCGAGGAAATCGCTCTTGCTGCGGTTCGCCGCGTCCGCCGCTTCCTTGGCGACGCGGAGCTCGCGCGTGCGCTCGTCGACGACCTGGACCAGCTTCTGCTCGCGGGCGCGGACCTGCCGCGTGCGCAGGCACATCCCGAAGAAGAGCGCCGCCCCGAGGCCGAGCACGACGAGCACGCTAAACGCGCGGGTCTCGTGGAAGTAGGGCGGGACCTCGATCGCCTGCGACGCGCCGGCCGGGTTCCACTCGCCGTCGACGCTGCGCGCCTGCACGCGGAACGTGTACGTTCCCGGCGGCAGGTTGGTGTAGTACGCGACGCGGCGGCTCCCGGCCTCCGTCCACTGGCGGTCGAAGCCCTCGAGCTGGAAGCGGAACTGGACGTAGCGCGGCGCGTACAGGCTGAGGCCCGTGTACTGGAACTCGAGGTTGCGCTGGCCGAGGGCGATGCGCCCGTCGAACGGGCGCGGGAGCGGAACGCCGCGCACGAGGACGTCCTCGACGACGACGGGCGGCGGGAGGATCGTGCCGCCGAGGTCGCCCGGGTCGAGGAACACGACGCCCGACTCGGTGGCGAACGCGATCTTGCCGTCGCGCGTGAGGAGCGCCGGGGTCTGGTTGCCGCCGTTGCACTCCGAGGCGGGCAGCCCCTTGAGCGCGTCGAACGACATGTACGGCAACTTGTCGATCTCGTGCCGCTCGAGGCGTTCGAAGTCCGCCTTGTGCACGGCGAAGATGCCGCGGTTGCAGGTCATCCACATGCGTCCGGCCGCATCTTCGATCGTCGCGTACACGACGTCGTCGTACAGGCCCTCGCGCGTGCTGAAGCACTTCACCTTCTCGCCGCGGACGCGGCACACGCCGCCGCCGTACGTTCCGACCCACATCGCCCCGGCCGCGTCCTCGTGCAGGAACTGCGCCTGGTAGGCGAGCCCGTTGGCCGCGGTGAACGAGGTGACGCGGCCGTCCTCGAACCGCGCGACGCCGTCGTTCGTCGCGAACCACAGCGCGCCGCGGCTGTCGCGGAGGATCGAGCGGACCGTCGGCCCGGGGAGCCCCTCGCGCAGCGTCGTGAACGTCCGCCCGTCGAAGCGGCTCACGCCGCCGCCGCGCGTGCCGACCCACAGCGTGCCGTCCGCGTCCTCGTGGAGCGTGCGCACCGTGTCCTCGGCGAGGCCGTCGCGCGCCGTCCACTGGCGCACCGTGTCGTGATCGAGATAGGCGAGCCCGCGATCGGTGCCGACCCACAGCCCGCCGCGGCGGCTCGGGGTCAGGGCGTACACCGAGTTGCTCGGCAGCCCGCTCGACACGTCGTAGGTGCGCGTGACGCGCCCGTTCTCGGCGCGGCTGAGACCGCCGCCGTGCGTGCCGATCCAGAGCGTGCCGTCGGGCGCCTCCCAGACCGAGCGGGCGCTGTTCGAGCGCAGTCCTTCACGCCGGCCCAGCGACGCGAACGGCGTGTCCTTGAGGCGGTTGAGCCCGCCGCCGAACGTGCCGACCCACAGCGAGCCTTCGCGGTCCTCGAACAACGACTGGATGTAGGAATCGGTGAGCGGCTCGTCCTTGCCCGACCGGAGCGTCTCGATGCGGCCGTCGCGCAGCCGCGAGAGCCCGCCGCCGAACGTGCCGACCCACAGCGAGCCCTCGCGATCTTCGAGGATCGCGTTGACGCTCTCGCCGACGATCCCCTCGCGCGCGCCGTACGCGCGCGACGCGCGGCCGTTCCAGGCGACGAGCCGGTCGCCCGCGCCGATCCACAGCGTGCCGTCGCGGCCTTCGAACAGGGCCGAGACCGGCGCCTCGGACAGCGCGGGCTGCCCCGCGAGGCGCGACCACTGCCCGTTCCTGCGGAAAGCGAGCCCGCGGCGCGTGCCGACCCACAGCGTGCCGTCGCGCGTCCGCCGCAGCGCCTGCGCCGACGCGTCACCGAGTTCGGCGGCCGACCCGAGCGGCTCGAAGCGCTCGCCCGCGAGCCGGAACAGCCCCGCGCCGATCGTCCCGACGAGCACCGCGCCGTCGAGCGGGTCGACGTAGATCGCGCCGACCGTCTCCTTGAGGAGACCCGCCGCGAGGCCGTAGTGCGTCCAGGCGCCGTCGCGGTAGCGGAGCACGCCGCCGCCGTTGCCGCCGACCCACAGCGTGCCGTCCGGCGCCTCGGCGAGGCACATCGCATCCTTCACGGGGAAGTCGGGGATCGTGCGGCTGTTGAACACGGTGAAGCGCACGCCGTCGAATCGCGCGAGCCCTTCCTGGGTGCCGAGCCAGAGGTAGCCGTCGCGCGTCTGGAGCAGCGCCTGAACCGTGTTCTGCGGCAGGCCCTCGACGTAGCCCCAGGCGTCGTGCCCGTACTGCGAGACCGGCGTGGCCGGATCGAGCGCGAGGGCGGCCCGCGTCGCCGCCCAGAGGACGGCCAGCAGGAGGCCCCACGTCTTCGGAATCGACTGGCGCACGGCCGCTCTCCGCCGGTAGCCCGGCGACGAAAGTCCCCGGTGCGCCTATCGGACCGGACCTGCATTTCTTGAGCGGGACGGGGTCAACTGCGATGGGGTCACGGTTCGGGGCCGACGAACGGCCCCAGCCCCGCCCGGTGCCGGTGCTATGGCCCTTCGGTGCCGCAACGGTCCGCGGCGCGCACGTCGTAGAAATAGGTGATGCTCGACGTGCCCTGGTCGCGGTCGTCGTACGAAAGTCCGGCGACGTCGCCGGTCTTCGAGAACGGCCCCGTCGCCGCGGTCGCGCGGTTGACGTGGTACGTCGCCGCGTTCGCCGCCGCGCCCCACGACAGGTGGACCTGCACCGCGTTCGAGAGCAGCCCGCGCAGCGACGCGCCGACGCTTCCGGGCGGGAGCTGCCCGGTCGCGTCGCGCGCGGCGACGTACACGGTGTTGCCGTCCACGACGCCGCCGTTGTTCGGCCCGCCGCCGCAGGTCTCGTTGTCCTCGGCGCGCACGAGGTACCAGACGTCCGTCTCGGGCGGCGCGGTGGTGTCGTTGTAGGTGAGCGCCGTGATCCCCTTGGCCACGAGGTTCGCGGCCGACGGCGTGAAGTTCGGCACGGTGTCGCGGTAGACCGCGTACGAGCCCTTGCGGCCCGTGCCCCACGCCGGCGCCTCGGTCCACGTGAGCGTGATCGAGCCGGCGGCGCAGGCGTTCGCGTCGCGTGCCGACCGGAGCCCGGCGAACGAGGGCGCGTTGCCGCAGCCGCCGCAGACGTCGTAGGCGGGCACGGTGGAGTCCTGGATGAACAGCTGGTCGACGTTCCAGCCGCCCTGCGTCTGCAGCGTCGCGGCGCCGCCGTTCTGCTTGAACGCGATGCGCAGGCTCGGGTTGTTGTCCGCGTACTGCGAGATGTTCACGTCGAACTGGAACCAGATCGTGCTCGACCAGCCGAGCGCCGCGTCGCTGTTCCACACGGTGTGCCACACGCCGTTCTTCTGCACCTCGATCGTCGCGGCCGCGCCCCACGCGGCGCGCAGCCAGTTCTCGAAGTAGAGGTGCAGGTTCGTGAGGCCGACGGCGTTGATCACCGGGCTGATCGCGCGCTGCGTCGTGCCCGGCTCGTAGTCCCCCTTGTGCGCGCCGAGGCCGGTGAGGTCGTGCCCGAGCACGCGCGCGCCGTCGTAGGGCGTCTTCGGGTCGCCCGGCGGCGTGCCCAGCCCGTGCGGCGCGTCGATCTGCCACTCCCCTTCGAGCGTCCAGCCCTTGTTGGTCTCGAAGTTGTCCTCGAAGGCCAGGTTGGGCACGACGTACGCGCTGAACTGGAACGGCGCGCCGTTCGCGTCGGTGACCGACGTGTTGCCGAGCGCGTCGGTCTGCGACACGCGGAAGTAGTACTTGCCGCACGACGAGAGCGGCTGCAGCACGAGGCTGTGCGCGGCGCGCGACGAGGCGTCGCTCACCACGTTGCCGAGCGCGGGCGTGGGGCCCCACTCGACCTTGCCGAGCGTCGTCTCGGCGGTGCTCCACTTCACCGTCGCGGCCGCGTCGGTGAGGCTCGTCACGGTGAGGCCGGAGGCCTGCGCCGCGGTGCAGTCGACGCTGCCGGACTGGTACGAGAGCGCCGCGTTGCCGGCCGCGTTCTGCGCGTCGCGGTACGTGGCGGTCACGTAGTCGCCGGCCGTGACGCTGAGGCGGCCGTCGCCGTGCACCGGCGCGGCGGTCGTGACCGGCACCCCGCCGGTGAAGACCGAGGTGTTGGGCCCGGTCTCGGTGAGGACGACCGTCTCCGCGTCGAACTCGGTGGCCGACGACACGGTGACGCGCAGAGTATCGACTACGTCGATCGCGCGGTTGAGGTCGACGTCGCCCACCTGGACCTGCAGCGTGCCCGCGCAGGACACCGTGGGCGTCAGGAGCTTCAGCTTGCCGTCGTGGCAGTTCTGCAGCCCGAAGCCGAAGTTGCCCTGCGTCTCGAAGGCGTAGTACGCGCCGCCGTTGTCGCTCGACGCGAGGTTCCCCGCGACGTCCTGCCCTTCCACCGCGTAGAGGTAGCGCGTGCAGCCCGCGAGCCCGGTCAGCGGCGCGGAGTGCGCGGTGACCGCTTCCGGCTTCACGAACAGCGCTCCCGGCGGGGCCACGGGGCCGTAGCGGACGCGCGTGTCGGTGGCCTTGTCGCTGGTCCACGTGATCGTCGCGCTCGTGTCCGTCACGCCGCCCGACGCGACCGCGGAGATCACCGGCACCGTGCAGTCGACCGTCGCGGTCGCCTGGCGCACGAGGTCGTGGCCGCCGGCGCCGTCGTCCGCGTCGACGTAGACCGCGGTGATCACGTCCCCCGGCTGCACCGAGAGCAGGCCGTCGCCGTGCGCCGCCGGCGCGGAGCTCGTCGGCAGGGCCGCGACGAACGTCGCCGATCCCGGCGCTGTCGCCGTGAGGACGATCGTCTCGGGCGTGGGTTCGGTCGTCGACGCGAGCGTCGCGGTCGTCGTGGACGCGCCGACGTTGCCGTCGAGCACGCTGGCGTTGATCGTCACCGCGCAGCCGTACGCGGGACGGTCGAGGCGGATCGTGCCGGCGTAGGGCTGCGGCGCGACGACCTGGCAGTTCGAGAGCGTGCTCTCGCAGGCCGCGTTCGCGCCCTGGGCCTGCACGCGGTAGTGCACGGGGAAGCCGTTGGGCAGGTCCGTGTCGACCCACGACGTCGCCGGGGCCGGCACGGTCGCGACGATCGTCGAGCCCGCGTCGCACGACTGGTCGTTGCGCAGCACGAGGTAGTTCGCCGCGCCCGCGACCGCCGTCCACGTGAGCGTCGCGGAGTTCGGGCTCGCCGCGGCGCCGAGCGCCGGTGCGGCCAGCGTGCCGCACGACGAGGCGTTCTGGTTCGACGCGTCCGACGCGCCGCCGCAGGCGATGTTGTGCCGCGCGAACGCGGCGTAGATCGCGGCCGCGTGCGGCGTGCCGTTGGCGAGGTTGCCGTCGTCGTCGTCGACCGTGCGGAACTTCGTGAACCACGAGCCGGCGCCGCAACCGTCGGACGACGGGAGCGCGCAGTTGTAGGCGTTGCCGCCCGAGCCCTGCCGCGACTTGAAGAACAGCTTGTCGGTGAGCTGCCACGCCGTGGGCGCGTCGAGCCCCATCGCCGGCAGGTCGCGGTTCGCGAGGTCCCACACCGCCTCGGCCGACACGTAGCCCTCGCAGTGGACCTCCTTGCCGCACGGACCGCCGCCGCCGCCGCAGTACGAGGCGAGGAAGCCCTGCGGCGTCGACGGCACGTGGTTCGCGCGCATGTTCCAGTCCTGGTCGCGGATGCCGGTGCACCCGAGGCACGCGTTGCCGTAGCCGCCGCAGTTCTGCGCCATGTAGAAGCCGCGGCCCACGCACGAGACGTGCGTGTCGAGAAACGCGACGATGTCCGCGTAGGCCTCGGACGGGTTGTCGTAGCCGCCGCCGTCGTTGTCGTCGAGCCCGTGGCCCCACTCGTGCACGAACACGCCGGCAATCTCGCCGGTGTTCCGGCAGCCGCCGCCGGACTTGTAGAAGTTGACCGACGCGCCGTCCCAGTACGCGTTGCACGTCGAGTTGATGTTGACGTGGTCGACCATCTGGGACTGCAGCCACGTGTTGCCCGGCAGCCAGGCGCGGCCTTTCTCCATCGAGCGGTTCAAGTGGTAGAACGACGAGCGCGCCGCGTGCGTGTTCCCCGCGGACGCGCCCGCGGGCACCGCGCAGTCGGTCCCCGCGCCCTGCGCGAAGTCGAGGTCGGCCTCGCACGTCGCGGTCTGCGCGATGGCGCCGCACGTGTCGGAGACCTTCACGTACGCGCCCGCGAGCGCGGACGTCGCCGTGCCGCCCGCCGGCGTGCACGCGAACAGGCCCATGTCGTTCGCGACCTGCGCGGTGCCGTCGATGGTCACGTCCGCGAACGGCAGCGGCCAGCCGGGCTGCTCGGTCCCGTCGTACCCGACCCCGTCGTCCGACACCGGGAACACGCCGCCCCGGGCCTGGCCGTAGCGCGCGTCGTCGAAGAAGTGGACGACCTCGCCCGTCTGCGCGTCGACGCGCGCGACGTAGGTTCCGTTCACGTCGGCGAGACGCAGCGTGAAGCGCCACACGAGGCGGAACGCGAGCCCGCCGCCGACCGCGCCCGTGTAGCGGCCCGCGGTCTGCGGCGCGGGCGCCGCCGCGAAGACGAGGCGCGCGGGCTCGACCTCGACGACGTCGGCCGGCCCGGTCTCGAGGTAGCCGAGCAGCGCGGCGCGCGCGGCGTCCGCGCCGAGCGCCGGGTCCGTGGCCGCGTCGACCGCGCCCCAGCGGTCCGCGCCGAACGCGACGAGGCGGCCGTCGTGCACGTAGGCGATGAAGCGCTCGTCCTCGACGGGCACGCCGTGCACGGCGCGCGTCCACACGAGCACGGCCCGCCGCGGATCGAGCGCGGCCGACGCCGCGCGATCGAGGATCAGCTCCGTGCTCCCCACGCGGAACAGCGCCTCGTGCGTCGCGAGGAACGCGCTCACGCGCGCCGCGAGGTCGTCGATGCCGTCGATGCCGGCCGTGCGCTCGCCCACGCCGAAGAGCGCGATCCCGCGCCCCTCGACCAGCGTCGGGCTGCCGCTGCGGCGGTCGACCCACACCGACCAGTCGGTCCCGTAGCGCGCGCGGAACTCGGCCCAGCCCGCGCGATCGGCCTCGAAGCCCGCCGCACTCTCGGGCCGCTCGGCGGCGATGCCCGCGGCGGGCGCGGTGTCGGGGCGCACCTTGCCGGCGACACGCGCGGCGTGCGCGGGCGGGGGCACGACGGCCGCCTCGGCCCAACCACCGCCGGCCAGCAGAACGATCGACGACAGCAGTACGACGGCAACGACGGAAGCGACCCCACGGATCGCGGGACGGACGGGACGGGGCATGACGTCTCTCCACGCACCTCGGCGGTGGGCAGACGTCCGCCCCTGCACGGGGACGCGGCCCGATTTGCAACTCAGGTACCGCGCAAACCGGCTAACCGGGAATTATTAAACCGCTCCCCGCCCCGTGTAATCGAGCGATTTACGAGCGCCACGATCGCAGTTGACAGGCCTTGAGCGATCGCTCAAGATGCCTTGAACGATCGCTCAAGAGGGCCCCACGATGGTCGAAAGCACGCGCGAACGCATCCTCGGCACCGCGTTCCAGCTGTTCCACGAACAGGGCTACCACGCGACCGGCATCGCCACGATCCTGCGCGAGGCCGGCCTCAATCCGGGCAGCATGTACCACGCGTTTCCGGGCAAGGAAGCGCTGCTGCTCGGCGTGCTCGAGTACGCGCTGCAGATCCTGCACCCCGTCGTGATGCAGCCGGTCGAAGCGCGCACGAGCGATCCGCTCGAACGCGTCTTCGCGCTGATGGCGCAGTACCGGACCGGCATGGTGCAGAGCAGCTGCCGCATGGGCTGCCCGATGGGGAACCTCGCCCTCGAGGTCAGCGACAGCTATCCCGAGGCGCGCGCCCTCATCCACCAGAACTTCGCCAACTGGACCGCGCACGTGCGCCGCTGGCTCGACGAGGCCGGCGACCGCCTGCCCGCGTCCGTCGACCGCGATGCGCTCGCGCGCTTCGTGCTCACCGTCATGGAGGGCGGGCTGATGCAGGCCCGCGCCGCGAACAGCCTGGCCCCGTTCGACGAGTCGATCGCCATGCTGCGCGACTACTTCGATCGGCTCGAACGCACCGCCCGCAAGGAGGATCGATGACCGCCCGCTCCGCGTTGCTCGTCGCCACGCTCGCAATGCTCCCGTTCCCCGCGATGGCCGAAGGATCGCAGGCCCCCGCGGCCCCGATCGTCGACCCGCTCGTCACCGAGGGCGTCGTCGACGCGCCGGTCGCCGCGCTCTGGTCGGTGTTCTCCACCGCCGAGGGCTACAAAAGACTCGGCGTCGCGAAGGCCGAGCTCGACCTGCGCCCCGGCGGAACGGTGCGCTCCGCCTACGACCCGAACACGCCGCTCGACGGCGAGGGCGCGATCTGGCAGCAGATCCTCGCCTACGAGCCGCAGCGCATGATCGCCTTCCGCATCGCGCGCCCGCCCAAGGGCTTCCCGTTCATGGAAGCCTACAAGAGCGTGTGGAGCGTGGTGACCCTGGCCGACCTCGGCGACGGCCGCACGAACGTCCGCATCGCGATGGTCGGCTGGACGCCCGACGCCGAGTCGCAGGCCATGCGCGAGTTCTTCCGCACGGGCAACGACTGGGTGATGAAGAAGCTGCAGTCGTCGTACGGCGCACCCGCCCCCACGCGCCCCGCGCACGCGGCCGACCCGCTCGACCCCGTCGACGTGCAGACGACCGTGCCCACCGACCGCGGGCGCGTGTGGAAGGCGCTCGCCACGCCCGAGGGCTGGAAGGCCTTCACCGGCGGCGCGCAGCTCACGATCGGCAACGCGCCCGGCGGGCCGTTCGAGGTGTGGTGGAACCCCGACGCCCCCGCGGGCGAGCGCGGTTCCGAAGGCTGCACGCTCCTCGCGCTGGTCCCGAACGAGGTGCTGTCGTTCACCTGGAACGCACCGCCGAAGTTCCCGTTCGCGCGCACGAAGCACACCTGGGTCGTGGTGACGCTCGAGCCCCTCGCGCCGAACTCGACCCGCGTGCGCCTGCGCGAACTCGGCTTCCGCGAGCTGGCCGACGCGCACCCCGACCACCGCCAGGAGTTCGTCGAGACGCGCGCCTACTTCCAGAACGCGTGGGCGCGCGTGCTCGACGCGCTGAAGAAGCACTTCGAGTAGGGCCCGCGGCCATCCGCACCCCTTCGACGTAGGGGCGGGGCTTGCCCCGCCCGCCCCATGTCCTACGATCATTGCGGGTGTCGCCCGGCACCGGATCCACCGAGGTCGCCGATGGACGCCGACGAACCCGCGCACCGGCGCGAAGCCGACGAACCTGCGCCCGGTCGCGCGCCGGACGAAACCGCGCACGGTCGCGCGCCGGAAGGACCCGCGCACGGTCGCGTGCCGGACGAGCCCGCTCCCCTGCGGCGCCGCCCCGCCGCGCAGGCCGCGCTCGAACGGGACCGGCGCCGGCGCCAGTTCCTGCGCGCCGCCGTCACGGGCCTCGTCGCGGGCGCCCTCGCGATCCTCTTCAAGGCCGCGGTCGTACGCGCCCACCTGTTCGGCGACGCCGTCGCCGCCGCCACGACCCGCTGGGGCGCCGCGGGCGTGCTCGCCCTCGTCGCCGTCACCGCGGCCCTCGGCAGCGCCGCCGCGTGGGCCACCGGCCGCTTCGCACCCGAGGCCGGCGGCAGCGGCATCCCGCACGTCAAGGCGGTCCTGCTGCACGCGCGCCCGATGCGCCCCGTGCGCCTCCTCCTCGTGAAGTTCGGCTGCGGCTTCGCCGCGCTCGCCGCGGGCATGTCGCTCGGCCGCGAAGGCCCGACCGTCCAGATGGGCGCGGCCGTCGGCAAGCTCGTCGGCCAGGTGCTGCGCGTGCGGCGCCGCTCGCTCCCGGCGCTGATCGCTGCCGGCGCCGGCGCAGGCCTCGCGGCCGCATTCAACGCGCCCCTCGCCGGCTTCCTGTTCGTGATGGAAGAACTGAAGCGCGAGATGTCGACCATCACCTACGGCACCGCGCTCGTCGGCTCGGTGTGCGCCGTCGCGGTCTCACGCATGCTCACGGGCCAGGGCCCGTCGTTCCAGCTCGAGAGCGCGAGCCCCGTCGCGCTCCGCGTGCTGCCCCTCGTCGCCCTCTTCGGCGCGCTTGCCGGCCTCGTCGGCGTGCTGTTCAACAACGCGCTCGTCGCCGCCGTCACCGTGCGCGAACGCCATCGCATCCCGCGCGCCGCCGCCGGCGCGGCGATCGGCGGCCTCGCCGGCCTGATGATGATCCTGCTGCCCGAAGCCACCGGCGTCGGGCACGACGTCGCCCAGCGCCTCCTCGCCGGCCAGTTCACGCACTTCACGCACTTCACGCAGCCGCAGTTTGCGCAGTTCACACAGTTCGATGCGCGCCACCTCGTCGGCGCCGCGCTCCTCGTGTGCGGCGCGAAGTTCGCCCTCACCGTGCTCAGCTACGGAACCGGCGTGCCCGGCGGGATCTTCGCGCCGCTGCTCGTGATCGGCGCGTTCCTCGGCTACGCGTGCGGCGCGCTCCTCCAGCAGGCATTCCCCACCCTGCCCATCGTCCCGGTCGTGTTCGCCACGATAGGGATGTCCGCCGTGCTCGCGGGCTCCGTCCGCGCCCCCCCCTGACCGGCGTGGTGCTGATCTTCGAGATGACCTCGGAGTACGGCCTCCTCTACGCGCTGCTCCTCGGCTCGTTCGCCGCGTACCTCGTCGCCGAGGCCGTCGGCGACACCCCGATCTACGAGCGCCTCCTCGCCCGCGACCTGCACACGACCCTCGGGCTCTCGCCCGAAGAGACCGAGCCCGTGATCGTGGAGGTGCTCGTCGAGCCCGACTCGCGGCTCGACGGCGTCCAGGTGCACGACATCGAGCCGATCGCCGGCGCACTCGTCGCGCTGGTGCAGCGCGGCCCGCGCCACATCGTGCCGAAGGGCAGCACGCTGATCCTCGCCGGCGACGTGCTCACGATCGTCGTCGAGGGCGACGCCCCCGCGCGCGCGACGACATGGTTCGAATCCGCCGCGCGGCATGGCGCCATGTCGTAGGGAGCCTCGCGTCACCGTGCCGGAGCGTGACAGTGCCCCTCTCGGCTGCGTCCGACGAAGCGGATTCCCCGCAGCTCCATGGAATTACAGAGGTCTTGATAGCAGCGACGATCGCGGGCTGGGGTGCGTTCATTCTGTCGCGGCGGCGCGTGAATCCCATCGTCTACGCTGGTTTCCCGACGGCGGGCGTATACTCGTCGCAGCATATTTTCTTACGCTGTTCAGCCGAATAAGAGTTGGACGGATTGGATCCGGCATGGCTATCGCGGAGCATCGGTTGGCGATGGTGCTTGAGCTCGCGAGCGCGGCATGAAGGCGCGGAAGCTCG